>Ga0307373_10014786_pt1 | contig 10694 bp, 12 predicted proteins | sample OX2MG_FD_202534 | JGI IMG/M metagenome (GOLD analysis project Ga0307373, IMG submission 202534) | Soil microbial communities from Risofladan, Vaasa, Finland - OX-2 | ecosystem: Environmental > Terrestrial > Soil > Coastal area > Acid sulfate soil | place: Finland: Risofladan, Vaasa | collected...
GAAATGTCCGAGCGGACGTCCGCGAAGCGCTATGACTTGATTATCGCGGAATGGCCAAGCGGCGGCGCGCGAGAGGCGCAGAAAGCAAATCTTCTGCCACAGGCCAGCGGCGGAACGTCGGTTATTTTCGTGACCGACACCCTGCGGAGAGAATCCGCTATGGAATTCGCTAAAAGTAGCGTTCGCGATTGCATCGAAATGGATCGCATCGGGCGTCTCCCCATGGCTGTCCAGCGAGTTCTGGATGAAAAGAACTTGCGCGAAGATCGCGATCGAGCCGAGAAGCAGTTGCAACGTTCGAAAGCCGACTATCGGGCTTTGGTGGAAAACTCGGCCTACGGAATGTGCCGTTGCAGCGCTCATGGCGCCGTCTTGGACGTCAACCAGGTGCTAGTGAACATGCTTGGCTATAAGTCAAGAGAGGACCTGAAGTCCGCGAACCTGGCGATCGACATCATTCGGGACCCGCTCGTGTGGACGCAACTGCTGCAGCACGCCGTCCAAACCGGGCGCATTGATCCTGTCGAAACTGACTGGAAGCGGCAAGACGGTACGACCGTAAGAGTGCGGTTCAGCGCACGAAGGGCGCGCGGCGAGAAAATCGCGCTGGATGGGTACGGGATCATTGTCGAGGATGTCACAGCTCAGCGTGCTCTGGAGGAGCAACTCCGGAAGCGAGCGGCGAGTGACGGGTTAACAGGTTTGGCCAACTACCGCGAACTTGTCGACGTGCTGGACGCCGAGATCAAGCGGTCAAAACGAACGGGACGAGAATTCGCTCTTGTATTCCTTGACTTGGACGGGCTGAAGGCGATCAATGACCGCTTCGGTCACCAGACCGGAAGCCGGGCCCTGTGCCGGCTCGCTGGCGTCCTGCGTCTCTGTTGCCGCTCCATCGATACGGCGGCACGTTATGGCGGGGACGAGTTTGCGCTCATTCTGCCGGAGACGACAGCAGGCGCAGCCACTTTGGTGGCGCAGCGTGTCTGTAAACTCTTCGAAAACGACGGCGAGGAACCCAAGTTGAGTGTCAGCACGGGTGTTGCCAGTTACCCGAATGACGGCGAGGCGATTGGATCGCTACTGCACACCGCCGATAAGGCCCTTTACTCGGCGAAGAATCAGAAAACCCGCTTAATCGCTCAAGACTAAATTACTAGTTCTCTATGCCACCTGATTCCCAGGGGCATTTAACTTTCGGAAATGGCGAGGCGGAGCGAAGGACCCGACCGCAGCCATGGAACCCGGATTCATTAAACTCGACCTTGCCACTCCGATAGCCATTCTTACTGACGGCGCCATTACCAGTTTTTTGTACATGGTCGTAAGTATGTCGCCTGCCCAGGAATGTTGAGACACGACGGCGACAAGAAGAAGTAACGGATGTGTATAAAAGTGAACATCGTTTGTTTTTCGCCGCGTCTAATATCCGAAATGACTCAATCCTATCCATCGCAAAAGGGAAGAAACTAGATGAACGCCAGAGCAGCCTTGTTGCTTTGCGGAACTTTCCTGATCGCCATGGCGCCCGCTTGCAGGGCCGATCGAGTGACTTCTTTTGGACACGCGGAGGCATCTCCTATTATTGAAGTCTCAGCAAGAACGACCGGCTACTCAAATCCGCCACTGAAGGCACTCCCGAGCGAACGCCTTGTGGCCGGCCCGTTCTCACCGCACAGGGACGCTCACTTGGCCATTCTCATGGATTTTGATCCTCGGTCCTTCATATATTCCAATTCCCATGGAGACGTGTGGCTGTTGGGGAAAGAAGCGGAACACAACCGAAAACATCGGGATGAGGGTGTCTACACGGCGGTTCCGGAGTCCGGCACTCTAGGCTATTTGCTGCTTGGCCTGCTCTCCCTTGGGTTCCTGGCTTTCCGGCGCTCAGCTTCGATGAGGCCGATCCAGTGCGAGGCGGGCGAACAGTCCCTAGCTAAATTGAAACTAGAGGTGAGGAGATGAAAACGTGCTTGGACGCATCGCTACAGTCCTGATCGTTCTGTGGTTTCTCGGCCTGTTTGTTTTCAACGTAACGAACGCCTTCATTCATGTGATCCTGATTGTGGGGCTACTAATGCTCGTGCTGAATGGCGTCGTAGGCAGCCGAACAGAAAAGTACAGCAGCGGGCAATCCTAGATCCAGTGACAGACGACGTGTGGATTAGAACGCGGATACGACTTGACGACCTGTAGCAGCGTGGGCGGTTGCGCGCGTGGAGTTGTGGCGAGCCTGTGGTTGTGCGCAAGCTGGGCCACATTTTCATGAAGATTTGACCCCAGTTCTATTTCCCTTTGATCGCGGGTTTTCTTCGTGCAACGCCTTCTCTGCGACGCCTTAACTCGCTACAGCCATCGGTGACTTGCTAGCTTGTAGCCGCGAGACTGCTAGAAGTTATAAAGTTATCAAGTAACTCTATCTTAAATTGAGCACCCCGGCAGAGCTCCCAGCCTAAAGTTGGACGATCCTGAAGAGACCCGCCTGTCAGCGGGTTTATGCGAGGAAAGTGTCCCGAATTGAACAGACCCTCAAAACCGATGTGCGTATGATCCCCCTTCGGCTCTAACAGGTACAGACCTCAGGGAAAGAGGACAAAGATGGCCAGATCCCTCTCTCGGCCGCAGCCGACGTCGGACACACAGGTCCTGAGAATGCTCGCTCAACGAGCAACCATTACGGAAGTCCTGAACCAGATCTGCGACTTCGCTGGTACTGAGTTACCCGGAGTGATACCCGCATTTCTTTTGCCAGATTGCGATGGGCGCCTTCGGCTTGCAGCCGGCCCAAGGGTTCCCAGAATCAGGATTGAAGCGTTCGAAGGTTTGCCATTGTCCTGCTGCGCCAGTTTCCAGAAGTCTCCTGGGCGGGACGGAGAACCCGTCCCGATCGTCGACATGAAAGTCGATCCCTCGTTTACAGATTGCTGGGCCTCGGCTGTTAGCCAGGGGATTCAGGGGGCATGGCTCGCGCCCGTTTTGTCGAAGGAAAAAGGAATCTTGGGAACGCTAATCTTATTTCGCCCAACGCCTTTGCCGCCCGGTGGTCGCGACTTGGAACTGATCGAACAGGTAATCCATATGGCCACAATTGCGATCGAGTGCCACCGCAAAGAAGAGGAGATGCGCGGGCTTTTCAGGCGGCTCTATCAGTCTGAAGATGCGGAACGGCATCGGATCGCACGCGAGTTGCACGATAGTGCCGGGCAAACACTCGCTCTGCTGGCGATGAATCTGTCGACGCTCGAAGACAGGATGACCGCGGCAAAGCGTTACAAGGTTCTCTCACAGTGCTCATCTCTCGTCGCGAACATTTCGGATGAACTCCGAACCGTTTCCCGCCTGCTTCATCCGCCGGTGCTGGATGAGTGTGGTTTGAACGCGGCAATCCGGTGCTACGTGAGCAGGATTAATCAGGGCAAAGGCTTACATGTCGAAGTGGAATCGCCGCAAGAATTGCCCCGGCTATCTGAAGAAGCCGAACTCGCGGTTTTCCGCATCGTACAGTCCGCTCTCACAAATGTTCACCTCCATTCAAGAGCTACAGAGGCCAAAGTGAAGATTGGCCGGACTGTCGATGGTGTCGTCGTAGAAATCAGCGATGAAGGTCAAGGGATACCGGATTCAGTGCTGGATCATTCTTCCCCAACTAGCGCGGCAGGGCTTGGCATCACAGGTATGCGAGAAAGAGCTATGCAACTCGGTGGCTGCTTAGAGATCGAAACTAGTCGGAACGGCACAACAGTCACAGCCACAATCCCAAAGCGTCATTTTCGAGCTAGTGCGTGAGCTGCAGTTTCCGAGAACAGGCTCCGGCGGCAACAAGTGCAGGCCCGCAGCCGAAGCCGCTCTGAAGATCCTGGCAGCGAACCAATCTGCGATCGCATGGAAACCTCACATTGCAAGACATCTTAGTCAGGAGTGGATCCGGCGCATGAAACGCACCAGAAAAATCACCACTCCGCTTGGCGCCTTCTCCTCGGGAACCAGTTTGGGCGGTAAGGTCTCGCACTATCCGGAAAAACAAAACATCTATACGCAAGGCGAGCCTGCTTACACGCTTTTTTATATTCAAGCGGGAGGGGTGCGGCTCACCTCGCGAGCGAAACACCGGCCTTCAGCGGTCACAGCCATCCTGGGGGTGGGCGATATCTTTGGCGAGCTTTGCCTCGCTGGCTATCCCCTTCGTATGTCCACGGCGGTTGCGTTGACCGCCAGCTCCATACGCACCATCCAGAAAAACAACATGCTCCAAATGCTTCGCAAAAAGAATAAGACGTCCAACTCCCTGGTGGGCTATCTGCTGTCCAGCGTGCAGAAGTACAAGGAACACGTTTCAGAACTACTGACTTCTTCTGCCGAGCGACGCCTGGCGCGCGTGCTTCTGCGGCTAGCGCATCTGGATAAGAAAGGCCCGCCGGTGATTGAGATTCCTGCCCTGAGTCACCAGGTTCTGGCGGAAATGGTCGGGACCACGCGTTCCCGAATCACTCTGTTCATGAATCGATTCAGGAAGCAGGGATTTATTAACTACGATGGGGACCGGGGCCTCGAAGTGCACCAGTCGTTGCGAAAAGTCCTGCGGAACCACTCGAGTCGTCAATCACTTCGGTAATCGCGAATCTTGGGTCGGAACCGCCGATGTGCACTATTGCACACTCGGGGGGGGGGGGAGGTGGTATGCTACTGCATGCTCTCTTTTCCTCCTCCCAAGCGGCGTGTTTCTGCAAGTGTTCCTCCACTGAAGGCGCCTGGGAAAATTGCGTTCGATGTGAAAGTATTTCTAGATTCGGCCGGCCTGGGCCGAAGGGTTGAGAAGTTCAAAGCCAAAGAAACCATCTTCGCGCAAGGCGATCCAGCCAAGAACGTCCTATATATTCAGGATGGTGGTGTCAAGCTTACGGTGGTGAATAGAACCGGCAAGGAAGCGGTGGTAGCGATCCTGGGGCCGGGGGATTTTGTGGGAGAAGCCTGCCTTGCAGGCCAAGCCGTTTGCGTGGCGACTGCCACTGCGGTCACATCTACCTCTGTGCGCGTCATCGAGAAACACGAGATGGTGCGAGCGCTGCACGAGGAACACGAGTTATCCGACCGCTTCATCGCCTATATGCTCGCGCGAAACATCCGCGTGGAATCCGATTTGGTCGACCAACTTTTCAATTCCAGCGAGAAGCGGCTGGCGCGGACGCTTTTGCTGCTCGCGCAGTACGGAGCCACGGAACACCCTCAGAAAACGCTTCCCAAAATATCGCAAGAGACTTTGGCGGAAATGATTGGCACCACGCGCTCCCGGGTCAATTTCTTCATGAACAAATTCAGAAAGCTGGGTTTCATTCAATACAATGGCGGCATCCACATCAATGATTCCCTCCTGAGTGTTGTCCTGCACGACTAAAGTTGTGGGCAGGGAGAGAATTGCTGCACATTGAACTTTTGGACGCGACCCACAGACGAGTCACTCACATTTCTGAGTCCTGAAGCGAACATCATGCGACGGCCAAACTCAGAAGAAGGCGCCGTCCGCCCGAGCGATTGGAATCACGACGGTCGTGGCGGATTCTTATCGACAATCTGCTTGCTTCTATGCGGCACTCTGCTGGCAGGAGTGTTGGATGTTGGGCCTGCGCCGGCGCATCCCAGCCAAACTCCGACGGTGGCGCTGCGCGTGCCGGAACTCGACGCCGGCTTTCATTTTCTCTACGAATTGAAGCCTGAGGAAGCTCACGAGCAGTTCGAGGCTTGGGAGAAGTCTCATCCGCAAGACCCCCTCGGATACGCCTCGGAAGCGGCCGCTTTTCTGTTTGAAGAGTGCTATCGGCAGGGCGTTCTGACCTCCGAGTTTTTCATGAACGACAAGCGATTTTTTGGCAAAATCCCTCTGAAGCCGAATCCTGAACTTCGCGCGGCGTTCTTCGCCGCGGACCAGAAGGCGCAGAACCTGGCGCAGATCGAATTGAAGGCGAACCCGAACGATCCGAATGCCTTGTTTGCCATGTCTCTTAGCCTCGGCATGCAGGCCGACTATGCCAGCCTCATCGACAAGCGTCAGCTTGACAGCCTGAAAAAGATCCGCGAAGCGGATGTGTACTCCAAGAGACTGTTGCGGGTCGCGCCAGACGCCGCTGACGCCTATCTTGGCCTGGGCACGGCAAATTACATCATCGGAAGTCTGCCGGCAATCAAGAGATTTTTCCTCGGCCTCGCGGGAATCCACGGCAACAAGAAGCTCGGCATCCAGCAGCTTGAGATCGCCGCCGATCACGGCCACTACCTGCGGCCGTTCGCGAAGATTTTGCTGGCGATGGTGGCCTTGCGCCAGAAAAAGCCAGAAGTTGCCCGCACGCAACTGAAGGAACTCGTCGCGGAATTCCCACAGAACCCGCTTTTTGTCAGCGAGCTAGCCAAACTCGATGCTAATTAACACGGCAGACGTAGGCAAACGCACGCATAGCAGCGCAAGGTGCCAATCGGAATCGCTTGACTTCGCTATTCGTCGATATCGACCGACCCTCACGATCATGCGGTACTATCGGAGAAGCTCGCTCAATGCATGCTCGCATGGCATCATAATTAGGCAGTTCGGCAATCTTGCTAAACTTCCGTCGTCTGGGACGCTTTGTGGATGTGGTTACAGTCCGCGATCCCTCATGAGAGCATCCAACCTACTGGAATAGCACGTCGCCAGAGAGGACGCATCAAGGGGCCGAAGAACTTGACGACGTTGCGGCCCATGCCGCCACGCTACCGCCTCAGCCTCGGCCCACGCGGTTTATTGCGACGCCAAGAAAGCTGCGACGGCGTGGATTTGCTTTTTGTCCAGTCGCTTCGCGATGGAGGTCATGTCGGGGGAGTTCGCGCGATCCTCATCGCGAAAACGCAGTAACTGATTGGCTAGGTAACTGCTGTTTTGGCCTCCAAGACGAGGAGCTGCCGCTCCAACGCCATTGACCCCGTGACAGCTAGCGCATTGGGTTTTGAAGATCTCCTCGCCGTTTAATTCCGAAGCTGCGACTGTCGCAGCAGGATTCGCTTGGGCTGCCGCAGATGAGGCGGACCCAGGAGCGGCCAGTGTCGCTTTAGAGGAGGTCGATGCGCCGCCGAGGCTGCCCACGTAGGATACCAGGGATTTCATATCAGCAGCGCTCAGAGTCAACGGGACCATGCCCGCAGCTTTCATCCCGGCGGTCGGCGCTTTCAAAACGGCGGTCAACTTAGCCGGCGGGTACTGACTGGAGATGTGCGTCAGAGCTGGCCCGGCGCCGCCACCTCCGCTTTCTCCGTGGCATCCACTGCAGCCATGAGAATCGAAAATGGCTTTTCCCCCGGCGGCGCTCGCGTTGGCTAGCGCAGGCGATGGCGATCCCGAAGCGACCGAAGTTGCCGCCGTTGGCGCCGGCCCTCCCGTCCACATTTTCAGATGATCTACTTCGGAAACATTGTGAATCAGTTTGTGGCACGAAATGCACGATACCTTATTCGCCTTGAGCAAGGCGATAGGCGCCATGAGCTTGAGATTGTCCTCAAAGTCGCGGGTCCCTGCGTGGCATTGTAGACATTGCAGGTTGTTGTAGCCGCCGGATATATGGATTGTTTTGGGTGGCGTACTCAAGTACTGAATGGAAATGTTCCATAGGCCCCTGAGCTTGTCCCTAAAAGGGCCGTAGATCGCATAGTCGGTGTGGCAGGTAAAGCAGGCTTTGTCGGGCGGCACGAGGTGGTCCTGAAAATGGTGTGCAGGGATGTAATTCGGATTCAGCAAGTAGAGACTTTTCCCCTGCAATTTGTGGCACGAAACGCAGAATCGAGTCTGCTCGGAACGTTGGTTTTGAAAGGACATGCCCGTACCAATGCACAGCGCCGGAAGAGCGCATAGACTTACAAACGCGAGAATCTTGCCCGTGGCTCCCGCAGTGATCGAGGAGCGCAAGAGAAACACTCCGGCCAGCACGATCGTCACTACGATCAATGCGATGAGGATTCCAGTTGACCCAAACACAACTCCTCCTTGCCACTCGCTCGCCGGAATCAGCAGCGTATTGCCGGCGGACGTGTCGCCACACCCTTACTTATTGTGACCTAGCTCGCGGATGTGGGCGACGAACCGCGCGATCCGAGCCTGTTCCAATGTCTGCTCGTGGCTGGGCAATTTGTTCGTGCCCCTCGTCGGGATTCCGTTCAGCCTCTCTTCTGTTTCCACCTGCGCTTCAGACGTCGCGAAAACAGACGCCGTGGGTTTCTTGCCACGGACGTGTGGTCAGGAAAGGTTTTCGACGGTGGTTCCCGCGCGATTTGACTCCTGACCGGGGTGCCAGCGGAATCTGATGTTAATTGTCCGTCCTCGCATGTCATCCGCGATTCTCGGCGGGCGGGTAAACAGCCAAGACCAACGACAATAGAAAAACCACAATTCCCAGTCCTATTAAGGTGGCGCTAACGAAGACAAAGAGAACAAACGCGAGGGGATGAAACCACAGGACGCTCACAATTTCCACGAGCAGGCCCAGAATAATCAAGGCGCTCGACACTTGCAGGAACCGCCGGATTCCGATCGCACGGAGTTTCATTGGCCGGACCCCCCTATTTTCGGGCGATCTACTTCTTCGGTTTTTGGGCCGCGTACCATGCGGCTGCCGCCTTGGCTTCTTTGAGAGTTGTAGCGTGAGCGATTCCAACCATGTTGGCAAGTGCCTCACGACTGCTACTGGCAGCTACTTTCTTGGCCGCAGCCGGCATGAAGAGCCGATAAAACAGCTCTTCCGACGGAGGCGCGGGCGCTGCCCGAAAGGCCGCCATCCTTTGTTCGATGTAGGCCGCGTCGAGCCCGGCAAGGCGCGGAAACTCCGGCAGTTGAGCGTTGCCGTCGACTCCATGGCAGCCGGAACAATTCCAGGTGACAATTCGAGGTACGGCGGCGCCCCGGCCTTTATGCGCGGAAGCTATCGGAGAAATCAGAAGCAGCGCGATAGCGCCACCAATGACCGAAACTGCGAACCTATTGCTGGTGCTCACTCGATGCTCCTTTCCGATCAGAACGCCATGGACATGCTCAACCACAGCGTGTTGTTGTCGCCCGGAGTGCGGCCCATCCCATCGATGTTGTGCGTGAGGCCGTTGAATTTGAAGAAGCCGTTGTACTGCATGGTGAGCTTCAGGTTCTGCGTAAGGGTGCGATCGATTTCCAGCGTGTAGCCGTTGGTGTTGGGAGAGGTTGTAAGTTGGCTGCCCGACGGCGAAGTGATCGCATAGAGATCCGCGTTGTTACTGCCGTTGTTAGCAAAGTAGCCGGCGTTGAAGGCCCAACGGTCGTGAAGGGTATAAGTGCCGTTCAGGTTTAGCGACTGAATGTTCCCGTTGAGGGTGGATGATCCCCCTTGCGGGAAGCTGGCGTTCCACGCCTGGTTTTCGTAGATGTACGTGAAGCGTATGGAAAGCTCATTGCTGCCGCCCAGATGCTCATATTGCGAATCGAATCCTTGGTCCGTGAAGGAATTGGTGGGGCCCGCGGGCATAGCACTGTTGGGGTAGACATTGGAGTGCATGCCAAAAGTACCCACCATCAGAACGTTAGGACCATGCTCCGTGGTCCAGTAAACGCGCCAGTAGGGGTTGAAGCCATCAAGGTAATTGCCTCCCCCGCCCCTAAAAGAAGTTCCTCCGCTCATCCACCGGAAGAAGTTGGTCGCGACGCGATATTCCGAGATTTCCACGTAGAGTTGGCGATTCAGGAGCGCATAGACCCCGACGCTTGCAGCCTGCCCGCCGAGGTTGTCGATCATAGGGCTCGCTGGTCCCCCAAGGGCCTGTGGCGACGCAGCGAAGGGATAACCCCAGTTGGGCACTGTGTTCCACACGTCTTGGACCGTGGGGTTGTTGTTGCTGTCGATTCCCATCAGGAGTTCCTGGCCACCGGGATGAAAGAAGTGAACGGCCCGGAGATCAGCGGCGCCTGTTGATCCCGTCCAGCCGGGGAAATTGTTGCCGAGCGAGTATTCGTAGAATATGCCGAGAAAATCGGTCAGCTTGGTGCCGGCTTCGGCCGTGAATCCGTACGCCTCGGGCGTTCCGTTCGGTGAAACCACAGTCTGTCCCAGCGAATTGTTGGGCTGGCTCGCCCAAGTCGCGCCGACCTTCCCCATGATACCGACGGGCACGTAGTTAAAACCGTCTTTGCCGCCCAAGAGCGACTTTCCTGCTGTGTACCCTGAAAGCTTGAAGAAGCGTCCCCACGGCGTGAGCTGTGGCCAGTTGCCACCAGTATGACAGCTCGAACACCGCTGGCCGGTCTGACGCGCGTACGACGGAAGAGCGTGTGCAGCCGGTACCGCACTTAGCAGGATCGCCAGAGTGAGCGCGAGACCTAGCACGGCTACCCCGCCCGCTATTGTGCGGGCAAACTTAGCTTTCATGTGCATCGTCTCCACATCGGGGTGTTGAATCTGAAACGATAATTGCAGTGCGCGTAAACTGCAAGTCACCATTGAATCTCAAAAATAGCTTTTGATTCTCACCAACAACGAGATTGTAAACTGTCCCAAAGTGCACACTTTCCGTTCTTAACTTGCCCCATCATCCCTCCGTGCCAACATCTCTGAGACCGTTTTAGTACTCTTAATTAATGAGCAGGGCGAGGAAGAAAAAGGAAGAGATGAACGGGAATTCTCTTGGTGTTCTTTCCCCTGGGGCTTTGGCTGGCGCGG
>Ga0307373_10014787_pt1 | contig 10694 bp, 9 predicted proteins | sample OX2MG_FD_202534 | JGI IMG/M metagenome (GOLD analysis project Ga0307373, IMG submission 202534) | Soil microbial communities from Risofladan, Vaasa, Finland - OX-2 | ecosystem: Environmental > Terrestrial > Soil > Coastal area > Acid sulfate soil | place: Finland: Risofladan, Vaasa | collected...
ACCCAGGGCGGGACCGCCGTCAGACGTTGAAGAGGAAGTGGACCACGTCCCCGTCCCGAACCTCGTAGTCGCGCCCCTCCAGCCGCCGGCGCCCGCGCTCGCGGACGCCGGCGTACCCTCCGGAGGTCAGCAGGTCCTCGGCATCGCAGACCTCGGCCCGGATGAAGCCGCGCGCGAAGTCGGTGTGGATCGCCCCGGCGGCCTCGACCGCGGTGCCCCCACGCGGCAGCGTCCACGCGCGGACCTCCTTCTCGCCGGCGGTGAAGAAGGTGAGCAGTCCGAGGGCCGCGTAGGCCGCCCGGCTCAGCCGCCCCAGCCCGGCCTCGGCCACCCCGAGGCTTCGCAGGTACTCCCCCGCCTCGGCCACCTCCAGCTCCGCCAGCTCAGCCTCCAGCTTGGCGCTCACCGTGACGAAGCCGGCGCCGGCCTGGGCGGCCCGCCCGGCCACGGCGGCGGCGGGCCCCTGGCCGGGGTCGGCTCCCAGCACCGCCTCGTCGACGTTGGCGACGTAGAGGGCGGGCTTGGCGGTGAGCAGCTGCAGGGCCTGGAGCCCGCTCCCCTCCTCGGGGGCGAGCGCCACCGCCCGTGCCGGTCGGCCGTCGTCCAGGGCGTCGCGGATCCTCCGCAGGCCCGCCACCTGGGCCGCCGTCACCTCGCTCGGCCGCCGGGCCCGCTCCTCCACCCGCTCCAGCCGGCGGTCGACGGTGGCGAGGTCGGCGAGCGCCAGCTCCAGCTCCAGGATGTCCATGTCCCGCACCGGGTCGACCGAGCCCTCGACGTGGGCCACCGCGCCGGTGAAGGCGCGCACCACCAGGGCGATGGCGTCGGTGGTCCGGACATGGCCGAGGAACTGGTTGCCGAGACCCTCGTTGCGGCTGGCCCCGCGCACCAGCCCGGCGATGTCGGTGAAGGTGACGGTGGCTGGGATCACCCGGGGGGGGCGGAAGAGCTCCGCCAGCCGCTGGAGGCGGCCGTCCGGCACCGGCACCACCCCGGTGTTGGGGTCGATCGTGGTGAAGGGATAGTCCCCGACCAGGGCCCGCCCGCCGGTGAGGGCGTTGAAGAGGGTCGACTTGCCGGAATTGGGAAGCCCGACGATCCCGACCGCAAGGCTCACGGCTCGCCCCCGGCCGGCCCAGGAGTCAGGCGGAGTCCTCCCCCTGGACCGGGTTCTCCAGCCGCCCCACCTTCGAGATCTCGACCGCCACGACGTCGCCGGGCCGCAGGAAGCGGGGCGGGGTTCGGAACGCGCCCACGCCACTCGGGGTGCCGGTGGCGATCACGTCGCCCGGTCCGAGCGGCGTGAAGGACGTGATGTACTCGATCAGACGGGGGATGTCGAAGGTCATGTCCGCGGTGGAGGCGTGCTGCATCCGCTCGCCGTTGACGGTGACGGTGAGGTCGAGGCCGGCGGGACTGCCGACCGCGTCGGCGAGGACGATCCAGGGACCGAAGCCGCCGGTGGCCGCGAAGTTCTTGCCGGGGGTCCACTGGCTGCTGTGGCGCTGGAAGTCGCGCAGGGTGGCGTCGTTGAAGCAGCTGTAGCCGCCGACGAGCCCCAGGGCATCGGCCCGGGCGACCCGGTGCCCCGCACGGCCGATGACGACGGCCAGCTCACCCTCCCAGTCCAGCTCGTCGGAGATCGCCGGCTTGAGGATCGGGCTGCGGTGGCCGACCAGCGACGCGGCGAAACGGGCGAAGAGGACGGGATACGGCGCCGCCCGGAAGGTGCCCGCCGACTCCGCGGCGTGGTCGGCGTAGTTCACCCCGACACAGATGATCTTGGGAGGCAGCAGCACGGGCGGGAGCAGCTCGACGCGGTCGAAGGGCAGCGTGAGCGGGGCCAGGTCCGGGTCGCCGTCCCGATCCCCGCCCGTCATGGCGTGGGCCACCGCCGCCCGGGCCGCATCGAGCGAGGCGGCGCCGCCGGCCAGGAGCTCCCCCGCGGACGGCGGCAGCAGCGCGGCCGCCCGCTCGGCCGCCCGCCCCTGGCCGCTTCGCGACAACCAGGCCTGGTAGGCGGGCGCCAGGGCGACGACCCGGTCGCCCTCCACCGCACCGGCGCCGACCACGCCGCGGTCGCGAAACGTCACCAGGCGCATGCGCTCCCCCGTGGCTGAACCGAACCCAATCATGACGAGTCGGCGGCGGCCCCCGTCGCCACCGCGACGACCCCTGGTCGGCCGCCCCCGGATTGGTTGGACCACGGGGGCCAGGTGTCTGCGATCGGAGAGGCGCATGGTAGGCTCTCCCCGGGTCAGGCTCAGGGGAAGGGTTCTGTGGCCGAGAGCGGGGTTGGATTGGTTGAGCCGGTTGGCTCCCCCGCCGCCACCCTGCCGCGGGAGGCGGCCGCCCGGAACGGGAACGGGGGAGCAGAGCTGCTCGCCTGGTTGGAGGCGGAGGTCGGCAGCGGCGGGCGGCTGCCGGGGTCTCGCCTGCCCCCGGAGCGGCAGCTGGCCCAGCGCCTGGGGGTCACCCGGAACGCCCTCCGGAAGGCGCTCGGGGTGCTGGAGGCTCAGGGCCGGGTGGTGCGCCACGTCGGCCGGGGCACCTTCGTCGCCAGCCGCCAGCACGTGCGCGCCGGCCGGCCCGGCCTGGTGGAGTCGTCCCCGGCGGAGGTGATGTCGGTGCGGATCGCCATCGAGCCGCAGCTGATGCCCCTGGCGGTGGCGGCGGCACGGCCGGCGGACCTGGAGCGGATGGAGCAGTGCCTGGTGAGGGCCCGGGCGGCGACGACGTTCCACGACTTCGAGCTCTGGGACGCGGCCATCCACCAGGCGATGGCCGAGGCAACCCACAACGGGCTCGCCAGCGCGATCCTGCGGGTGATCAACAGCGCCAGGGACCAGCCCTACTGGGGCACCCTCAAGGAGCGCACCTCCACACCGGAGCGGCTGGCCCAGTCCCGGCGTGAGCACGAGGAGATCGTCGACGCCATCCGGGAGCGGGATGCCCAGCACGCGCAGGCGGCGATGTGGCGCCACCTCCACGGGGTGCGGCTGACCCTGCTCGGAACTGGGGCCGCCGGGTCCGCCAGCCTCCCCTAGCGGCGCGGTCGGCGGGCGCCGCGCCCGCGCCAGGGAGTCAGAGCAGGAGCCGGGCCATCGCGGCCAACCCGGCCACGACGATCACCGCCCGCAGTGCCCCCGGGCGCAGCCGGCGGCCCACCACCGCACCCAGCTGGGCGCCGACCGCGGTGGAGCCGGCGAGAACGGCCGCCGGTTCCCATTGCACCCGGGCGGCGACGATGAAGATCGCCGCCGCCGCCACGTTCACCAACCCGGCGATCACGTTCTTCAGCCCGTTGAGGCGCTGCATCGTGTCGTCGACCGTCATCTGCAGGATCGCGAGCAGGAGCACGCCCTGGGCCGCCCCGAAGTAGCCGCCGTAGACGGCGGTGCCGAGGACACCGGCCCGGAGGAGCCGGCCGCCCGCCCGCCCGCCCGGCGGCCGGGCCGGGGGCGGCCTCCGATGCGCGCGCCGGGCGAGACGCGGCTGGAGCAGCACCAGGACCACCGCCAGCGCGATCAGGACCGGCACCACCACCCGGAAGACCGCGCCCGGGAGGACCAGGAGGAGGACCGCACCCGCCGCCCCCCCGGCGACGGCGGGGAGGGCCAGCCGCCGGATCCGGTCCTGCTGGCCGCGCAGCTCCCGCCGGTACCCCACGACCCCGCTGACCGAGCCCAGCACCAGCCCCACGGTGTTGGTGGCGTTGGCCACCACCGGGGACAGCCCCACCGCCAGGAGGGCGGGGAAGGTGGCCAGCGAGCCCGACCCCACCACGGCGTTGGCAGCGCCCGCGACCAGCCCGGTGCCGACGAGGAGGAGGGCGGCGGCGAGCGTCACCCGCCGGTGGCCGAGGCCCGCGTCCGGAAGGTCAGAGCCGCTCCAGCTCGTAGGCGCGATGGAGGGCGCGCACCGCCGCCTCGGCCTGCGCGAGGGGGACCGTGGCGGTGATCCGGATCTCGGATGCGACGATCATCCCGATGTTGATGTCGGCGTCGGCGAGGGCGCGGAACATCCGCGCCGCCACGCCCGGGCTGCCCAGCACCCCGGTGCCGACCACCGACACCTTGGCGATCTCGGGATCGATGGTGGCCTCGACGGCCCCGACCCCACTCACGATGGCGGGAAGCAGGTCGCGAACGTGGTCGAGGTCGGCGCCTGCGACGGTGAAGCTGACGTCGGTGAGGCCCTCGTGGCCGACGTTCTGGACGATCGCGTCGACGCTGATCCCGGCTGCCGCCAGCGGGGTGAAGATCGCGGCCGCGATGCCGGGGCGGTCGGGCACCCGCACCACCGTCACCTTGGCGCAGTCCTCCTGGTGGGCGATGCCCCTGACCTTCTGGCGCGGCTCCACAGCTGGCTCCCGGCAGATGAGCGTGCCCGCATCGCGGGGATGGAAGGTGCTCCGGACCCGGATCGGGACCCCGTGCGCGGCGGCGATCTCGACCGCGCGCGGGTGCAGCACCGCGGCACCCACGGCGGCCAACTCTAGCATCTCGTCGTAGCTGATCCCGGCCAGGCGGCTGGCCTCGGGGACGACCCTGGGGTCGGCGGTGAAGACGCCGCGGACGTCGGTGAAGATCTCGCAGGTGACCGCCCGCAGCGCCGCCGCCAGCGCCACCGCGGTGGTGTCGGAGCCGCCCCGACCCAAGGTGGTGGTCTCCAGGGTGTCGGCGATGACGCCCTGGAAGCCGGCGACCACCACCACCCTCCCGGCCGCGAGCTCGTCGACGATGCGCTGCGGCACGACATCGACGATCCGGGCCCGCCGATGGTGGGGCGCGGTCCTGATCCCGGCCTGGAGGCCGGAGAGCGACACCGCCGGGACCCCGGCGGCGTCGAGCGCCATCGCCAGGAGCGGCGCGCTGACCGTCTCGCCGGTGGCCAGCAGGGCGTCCATCTCGCGCGCCGGGGGCCGGCGATGGAGCCGATGCGCCTGGGCCTGCAGGCGATCGGTGGTCTCGCCCATCGCGGACACCACCACCACCACCCCGGCGGCGCGGCGGCGGGCCGCGGCGACGAGCCCGGCGACCCGCCGGATCCGCGCCAGCGTGGCGACCGACGAGCCCCCGTACTTCTGCACCACCGGCCGGCCGGCGGCGGCGGCGGGGCGGCTCACCGCCGGTCCCCCGGCCGGCGCGGCGGCAGCGGCTCCGTCACCATCCCCCGCGGGGCCAGCGCCAGCACCCGCACCGCCCCGCCGACCCCGGCCCGCGCGGCCGCGGTCGTGAGCGCCTGGCTGACGGCACGACGTGGACCGGGCCGGCTGGCCGTCAGCGCCAGCACGGCGGGCCCGGCGCCGCTGAGGCAGGCCCCGTACGCCCCGGCGGCGCGAGCGGCGGCGATCAGCTCCGGCATCCACGGCAGCAGCCGGGCCCGCGCCGGTTGGTGCCAGCGGTCCTCCAGCGCCAGCCCCAGGCAGGGCAGGTCCCCACTGCAGAACGCATGGACGAGGAGGGCGCAGCGGCCGGCGTTGAACACGGCGTCGGCGAGGGGGACCGCCACCGGCAGGACCGCGCGGGCAGCCCGCGTCGCCAGCTCCCGGTCGGGAACGAACAGGACCGCCTCCAGGCCCGTCGGCGCCGGGACGTGGCGCGCTGTCGGCTGGCCGTCACCGTCGCGCACGGTGACCGCGAGGCCGCCCAGGAGGGCCGCGGCGGCGTTGTCGGGATGTCCCTCGATCGCGGTCGCCAGCGAGAGGATTCGATCGGCGGACAGCCGACCGCCGCAGCAGGCGCTGGCGGCGCCCAGGCCCGCCACCACCGCGGCGGCGCTGCTGCCGAGCCCGCGGGCGAGCGGGATCGGCGCCGTCACCCGGACCAGACCGGAGGGGGGACCGCCGCCGCCGGCCTCGCAGCCAGCGGCGAGGGCCCGGGCCAGCAGGTTGGTGGCGGGGTCGCTCCACCCGGCCGGCGATCCCTTCGGCACGGCGAGGCGGAGGGGGCCGGCGCCGGGGAAGACGTCGACCGTAAGGCGCAGCTCCAGGGCCAGAGCCAGGCAGTCGAAGCCCGCCCCCAGGTTGGCCGCCGTCGCGGGGACCGAGACCCGCCAGCCCGGCGCCGTCCCCGCGGTCAGAGCTTGAGGAGCTTGGCGATCGCGGCCGGATCGTCGTCGACCGGGATCGGCGGCGGCAGTTCGGCCGAGGCCGCGTCGGGATCCTTCAGCCCGTGGCCGGTCAGGACGCAGACCACCTCCGCGCCCGCGGCGATCCACCCCGAGCGCGCCGCCTGCACGACCCCCGCCAGCGCGGCGGCCGAGGCGGGCTCGGCGAACACCCCCTCGCGGCTCGCCAGCCACCGCTGGGCGGTGAGGATCTCGCCGTCGGTGGCGGCGATGATGGCGCCCCCGGACTCGTCGCGAGCCAGGGTCGCCGCCTCCCACGAGGCCGGGTTGCCGATCCGGATGGCGCTGGCCACCGTGCGCGGCCGCGCCACCGCGCGGCCGCGCACGATCGGTGCGGACCCCTCCGCCTGCACCCCGAGGAGGCGGGGCAGCCGGCGGACCCGGCCGAGCGGCTGCTCCTCGCGAAAGCCCCGCCAGTAGGCGGTGATGTTGCCGGCGTTGCCGACCGGCAGGCTGAGGACGTCAGGGGCGTCGCCGAGCGCGTCGACGATCTCGAAGGCCGCCGTCTTCTGGCCCTCGATCCGGTACGGGTTGACGGAGTTGACGAGCGCGATCGGATAGCGGGCGGCGAGCTCGCGCACCACCGCCAGCGCGCGGTCGAAGTTGCCCCGGATGGCGAGGACCTTGGCCCCGTAGACCTGCGCCTGGAGCAGCTTGCCGGGGGCGATCTTGCCGCCCGGCACCAGCACCACCGCGCGCAGGCCGAAGCGGGCCGCGTAGGCGGCCGCCGAGGCGCTGGTGTTGCCGGTGGAGGCGCACACCAGCACCTCGCTGCCGGCCTCGATCGCCTTGGCCACCGCCACCACCATTCCCCGGTCCTTGAACGACCCGGTCGGGTTCAGACCCTCGAACTTCAGGCTGAGGCGCCCGAGGCCCAGCTCCCGGGCGATGGTGGGCGCCTCGATCAGCGGCGTGCCGCCCTCGCCGAGGGTGATCCGCGGGGTCGCCGCCGTGAGCGGGAGCCGGTCGGGATAGCGCAGGAGCACGCCCGCTCGGGGATCAGAGGGGCGGCCGCGGACGCCCGCGCGCTCGCCGTCACCGGGGTGCCCGCCGGCGACCGGACGGGGGGGCGCGGCCGCCAACCGCGGGGCGGCGGCCAGGTCGGCGAGCGGAGGGCGGGCGGGCATCGCGGTCACGCCTCCAGCAGCGGCAGACAGCTGCGCACAGCGTAGCCGCCCGCGAGCCGGGCGACAGCGTCGGCACCGGCCCGGCGGCGGCCGCGCGTCGCGGGCGCCGTCACCAGCACCACCTCGCCCGGTTCCGCTCCGGGGACTGCGCCCTGGTCACCGATCAGCGCCGCCAGCCCGGCGACGCGGACGACCTCGAGCCCCGCCCCCGAGAGCGCCGCCGCCACCAGCGCGGGGTCGGACATCTCCCGGTCCGGGCCGACCCGCCACACCGCCCCGCCGCGAGGGGCCCCGGCGGGAGGAACGGCGGGGGGAGGGCCGAGCGGCCCCGGCTCCGGCGCCGCCCCGCGCCGGCGAGCGGCGAGCACCTGGGCCAGGTCGGAGAGCACGGCGGAGCTGGTGGGGACTCCCCCCGCCCCGGTGCCGCTGAGGACGGTGCGGCCGGCGAGGTCAGAGTCGAGCACGACGGTGTTGCCGGCGCCCCGGGTCGACGCCAGGGGATGGTCCAGCGGGACCAGCGCCGGCTCCACCGCCAGGGCGAGCCCCGCACCCGCGGACGCCGCCTCGGTCGGCGGCCCCGCGGCCGCGGGGTCGCCATCGCCGGCCTCGGCCAGCGCCACCAGGCGCACCGCCCGTCCCAGGGCCCGTGCGACCGCGAGGTCCGCGGCCACGAGGTCGGCGATCCCGCGCCGGTGCACGTCCTCGGGAGACGGCCATCCGCCCCACAGCAGGGCGGCCAGGATGACCAGCTTGGCGACCGGGTCGTGGGCGTCGATGTCGGCGCTCGCGTCAGCCTCGGCCAGCCCTTCACGCCGCGCCGCCGCCAGCGCCAACTCCCCCGGCTCGCCCCCGGCCATCCGGTCGAGGATGAAGTTGGTCGTCCCGTTGAGGATGGCGGCGAGACGGCGCGGCCGGTCGGCGCGCAGCGCGTGGCGGACCAGGCTGATGATCGGCATCCCGCCGCCGACCGCGGCCTCGTACGCGAGATGGGCCCGGTGGCGGTCCGCCAGCGCGGTGAGCTCGGCGCCGTGAGCGGCCAGCAGCTGCTTGTTGGCGGTGACGAGGTCGGTGCCGCGGGCCAGGGTGGCGCGGGCCAGGCGACCGGCCAAGCCGACGTCGCCGGTGCACTCCACCACCACATCGCAGTCCGCCCCCAGCAGGACCTCGGGCTCGGTGGTGAGGACGACCGGTCCCGACCCGAAGCCCGCACCCGCGCGGGCCGCCGCCTCCCGGTGACGCCCGGGGTCGCGCACCAGTCCCACCACCAGCTCGCAATCCGGTACCGTCGCCGCGACCCGCGCGGCGACCGCGCCGCCCACCGTGCCCCACCCGGCCATCCCGACCCGCGCGCGCCGCCTCAGCGGCCCACGGTCCACCTCACGCGGCCGCGTCGTGGTCGAGCCGGCAGCGGTCGATGACGGCCGCGATCCCTCCCTCGCCGGGCGCCCCCGTGGTCCAGTCGGCCGCGCGCACCACCTCGGTGGCGGCGGTGCGGACCGCCACCCGGGTGCCGGCGGCCACCAGCATCGCGAGGTCGTTGGGCGCGTCGCCGACCGCGACCACGTCCGTCATCGCCACCCCGACGTCGGAGGCCACCCAGGCCAGGGCCGCGCCCTTGTCCACCCCGGCGGCGGTGACCTCGCAGAAGCCGGGGTAGGAGCGGGTGACCTCGGCGCGCCGCCCGACCCGGTCGGCGACCTCCGCCATCACACCGGGGAAGCGGTCGAGGTCGGGGACGACCATGACCAGCTTGGTGGTGCCCCGCCCGATCCGCGCGTCGAGGTCGTCCACCACCGTGACCGGCACCCGCGCGATCCGGGTGTAGTACCGCACCGCCGCGGTCTCCGCCTCGACCAGGAGGGCGTCGTCCTGGTAGACGTTGCAGGTCCAGCCGCGCCGGCGCGCCAGCGCCAGCAGCTCCGCCGCCACCTCGGGGCCGAGGCCGCGCTCGAAGCGGAGCCGCCCCAGCCGGCCGCCGGTGACGGGATTGACGGGATCGCCCGGGCGGGGGCGGTCGCGGATCACGGCTCCCTGGTAGCAGATGAGCGGGAGCGCCACGTCGAGCCGCTCCGCGAACGGCAGCGCCGACTGGTACATCCGCCCGGTGGCGAGCCCCACCAGGGTGCCCGCCGCCTGCGCCCGCGCCACCGCCGCCCGGTCCCGCTCGTCGACCTCCAGCGACTCGTCGACGAGGGTCCCATCGATGTCGCAGACCAGCATCCGGCGCCCCACGCCTCCATTGTGGCGGGCGGCGGGGGCGCGGCCGCGGGCCGGTCCCTCGTTCGGGCCGCTTCCCAGCCTCGGGTATAGTGGGCGGCGCGTGCCCACCCGATCCCGACGTCCCTTCCGACCCTCACCCCGCCCCCTACGACCCCCGACAGCGTCGGCGTCGAGCGACGAGGGCCCCCCCGAGGCGCTGCCCGGCTTCGCCGACCTGGGTCTCTCCCCCGATCTGGTCCGGGCCGTGACGGACATGGGGTTCGAGCGTGCCACCCCGATCCAGGCCCGGGCCATCCCGGTGGCGCTGGGAGGCCGTGACCTGGTCGGGCAGGCCCAGACCGGCAGCGGCAAGACGGCGGCCTTCGGCCTGCCGATCTTGGAGCGCATCGAGCTGCCCGGACCGCCGACCCAGGCGCTCGTCCTGTGCCCGACCCGCGAGCTCACGGTCCAGGTCTCCGAGGAGATCGGCCGGCTCGCCAGCCATCGCCGGGTGGGCTGGCTCTCCATCTTCGGCGGCGACTCCATGCGCCGCCAGCTGACCGGGCTGCGGCAGAGCCCGCAGATCATCGTCGCCACCCCGGGGCGGCTGCTGGACCACCTCCAGCGCGGCTCCCTCAGCCTGGCCCAGGTGCGCTTCGCGGTCCTCGACGAGGCGGACCGCATGCTCGACATGGGCTTCGCGCCGGACGTCGAGCGCATCCTCCGCCAGACCCCGCCGGCGCGGCAGACGATGCTGTTCTCGGCCACCATGCCGGAGTGGGTGCGGCGGCTGGCCTCGCGCTACATGCGCGATCCCGAGACCGTGTCGGTCACCGGTCACACCGAGCTGGTGCCGACGGTGCGGCAGTGGTACATCGAGTGCTCGTGGGCGGACAAGGTCGAAGCCCTCACCCGCCTGCTCGACAGCCCGATCGTCAAGGTGGGCCTGATCTTCACCGAGACCAAGCGCAACGCCGATCTGCTCCACTCCGTCCTCCTGACCCGTGGCTACGACGTCACCGTGCTCCACGGCGACCTCTCCCAGCACGACCGCGACGAGTCGCTGGAGCGTTTCCGCCACTCCAGGGTGCGGTTCCTCATCGCCACCAACGTGGCCGCCCGCGGGCTCGACATCGAGGACATCAGCCACGTCATCAACTACGACGTCCCGGCGACCCCCGAGGAGTACGTCCATCGCGTCGGCCGGACCGCCCGGGCCGGGCGTGACGGGGTCGC
>Ga0307373_10014788_pt1 | contig 10693 bp, 6 predicted proteins | sample OX2MG_FD_202534 | JGI IMG/M metagenome (GOLD analysis project Ga0307373, IMG submission 202534) | Soil microbial communities from Risofladan, Vaasa, Finland - OX-2 | ecosystem: Environmental > Terrestrial > Soil > Coastal area > Acid sulfate soil | place: Finland: Risofladan, Vaasa | collected...
GGTTTCCGCGCTTCGTAAAATCTGGAGGAGTGGGAGTTGGTGCGAATGTTCCATGCGTGCCCAACAGAACGTTTTGCGCAGAGTACTTCTCCACCAGTGTTCGACGGTAATGTGGCAGCAGGACAGAGACCGAATGCGCTCTCAGCAAAGCCCGCGTGGCCAGATAACTGCCCATCCGCAACATCCGTTCCCGGCGTATTCCAGCGGCGGCGAAGTTCACATGCTCCAGGATGTGGTGCAACGTGATATGTGTATAAAACCCAGCGGCGCGCGTAAGGGCAGGCGCAGACAGTCCGAAGAATGCCGCAAATGGATTATCGGGCGTAGCAAAGCTGGAAAAGACGAGGTTGAACCACACCACGTCGGGCTTGATTTTGCGAACGGCGCTCAATATGCGCGAAGGATTTCCCATGCTGCCGAATTTCCAGCAGCGGACCACGTTGAATTCCGGCAGTTCTGTTTGCGCCGCGGCGCTGAGGGGTTTCCCGCTGGAGTCGGTCGCAAAATCATAGTCGGCCAATTCGTCGGCAAGAATGGTCAACTCCACGTCGGGCAGGCGCTGTAGCTCCCGCGCGACATGGAATGCATATTCATTGAGCTGTCGGCCGCTGGGGGGAAACGTCGCCACTAAGCAGATTTTCATTGATGCCTACCTCAAAAGATTGTGATGCTTACATACGGCCGAAATTGCTGATTCTTTCCGGGCGTGAAATTAAAAAAGCTTTCCTGCTCAAACCCCGCTGAAAAATGGAGCGGGTATTGCGCTTCAACTTCCCCTGTTGCGTCGTTGAGCGTGTGGTGGAGGGCTTTTGTATAAGAGACCGAAAAGCCGTTCTGGGTTGCGTCGTAGGCATGATAAGTTCGGGTATTTTCGTAGGCGAGCGATGCCTGCACGTCCCAGGATGGCGTGGGATTGAAATCGATGGTGCCGGCGTAACGGACCGCCTGGGCAATTCCTGAGCGCGGAGTGACGACACGCCATGCCCGGACATCCTCTACCACCGCCTGGGCGTCCCAGCGGTTTGAGAACCGGCGAGCGAATCCGACATACGAAGATGTGAAGTAGTCCTCAATGCCGACCGGGAAGAATTGCTGGTCGTTCGCGCCCCAACCGGCGATTAGAGCGTTTTGTCCCCATGGCCGACCGACGCGAAAGTTCAGTGACGCCGCCAGTGCTCTGGAATGGATATCGCTCTCCGTGAAAGGTCCGCCTTCATAAATCACATAGCCGGCAGCGGAAACAGCATTGAAGAACGCGGTTGTGGAACCGTACGTAAACGCGCGGAACAGGTTCTGATTCATTTGCCGCGGAGATTCGGAATCACGGCGAATCGTTCCTTGAATGCCGCTGTTCAGCGTGATTGAATTGCGACCGAGACGAATCGAAGGGTTGATCCCGAAACTGGCGCTGTAGTCCGTCGTATTGCGGTTGACGATCGAACTGGTAGCAGGCACAGATATGGTGCCGCGCGCATTCCGTATTTGGAAGAACCCGCTGGAGGGGACGAAATTCCCAAGATGCAGGTGGTACGCAGCCATTCCCTGCGTGACCAGGGACGAGCGCAGCGGTGGAAGAATGGCGATATCCGTTGGCGGTACCGGAATCGGCTGATCCAGCTTCGAGTCCAAAACATAGATCGTCGTATCTTCAAACGTCGGCTGCACGGAGAAATTGCCCAGCATGCTCAATTTGGGATTGAGACTGTAGCCTTCGCTCGCCCCTGCTTGAAGCAGGCCCTGTTGCGCCGATTGATCTTCACCCGCAGCGCTCGCCGCCTGCGCGAACGCGGTCAATGCCTGCACCCCTTGGTGTTGCTGCCGGTATACGCCCGCCTGCGCCAATAAATACTGATAGTCGGATGCGCTGTCCTCGGAGTTGACGGCCGCGAGCTCAGCCGCGGCCCGGTCCACGTCTCCCACTGCCAGGTACGTGTTCGCCATCCCGGTCCGCACGGTGATATCCGACGCACCTGCGGCCCGCGCGCGTCCCAGGTAGGTGATCGACAAGTCATACTCGTGCAGTTGGCGGAATATATCCGCAGCCTGAATGAATTCGCTTCCCGTGGCCGGCGCAGTCGTGCCCGCCTCCGCCTCCATAAAGGCCAGCGCAATCTGGCGCTCGGCATCCTCCGTGTGGTTCTGCTGCGCCATCACACTGGCAATGGCAAGCCGCACACTGACGCGATCACTGTGCGGGGTGGAGAGCGCTTTGCGAAACCGCATCATCGCGCCTTTCTGGTCGCCGATCATGCTCAAAGCCTGCCCGGTCGATACATAGATTTCGCTCATCTCGGCGGGATTTGCAGTGTTCGCTGTTTGCTGCGCATGCTGCTCCGCCAACTGAACGTACTGCATTGTGTGCTGCCGATCCTGTTGCTCCGCGTAGGCACGCGCCAGCAGGCCATAAACAACGGCGTTGTCAGGAATCAGTTTCTGCGCAAGCAGCAGTTCGTTCACGGCATCGTGATAGCGCCGCTCGGCGAATAAGGCATTTCCCAGCCCCAGGTGCAGGCTGCCGTCATTCGGAGCAAATTTCAATGCGGCATGATATTCGTCCACGGCCTTGGTCAGCATGCCCTGGCGACCATACGCGGTCGCCCGAATCACGTGGACGAATTGAGAGTCGCCCATCGTCTTTTCCGCCAGCTCCGACTCATGGATGGCGGCCTTCGATTTGCCCAGATCCAGGTCCGAATACGCGAGTCCCATATGCGCCTGGCCATCGTTCGGATCCAGCTTGATGGCGGCTTCAAAGTCGGCTGCCCCGGATTCGGGCTTGTGAAGATCGTTGTAAATATATCCGCGATTCACATAGGCGGTAGCGACATTCGGGTTGCGGTGGATGGCTTCGTTAAAGTCCTGCAGAGCTTTCTCATTATTGCCGTCGTGCTTACTAACATATCCGGCTAACAGCGGAATGTCGGAGTCTTGCGGGAACGTGCTGTAGTATTCCGAAGTCAGCTTGGCCAACTCGCTGTACTGCTGGAGTTGAAGATAATCGTAGCCAAGATACACAACGACATCTCTGTCCTTCGGCAGCGCCTTGATCGCTTGCTGCCCAACTTCGGCGGACTCCTGATAGTGGCCCTGCAAACGGAGATAGCGCTCGCGCTGCTTCAGCACCTGAGGTTGCTGCTGCATCTCGTTGGAGGCGCGCTCCAACCATTTTCCGGCTAAGTCAAGTTTCTGCGCTTCGATGGCTGCGTTCATTCCTCCGGCGATAATCAGCGCATTCTTCGGAGCCAGGGAAAAGGCCTTGCGATAGGAGGCCTCTGCCTTTGCGAATTCCCGATTCGCTGTGTACATATCCCCCAGTGCAAGATAGGGAACGTACAACGTGGGATAATATTTCGCCAGCCGCTCGAAGTATGCCTTGGCTTGCGCTTCACGGCCTACCACTCGGGATGCATATCCCAGAGATGTCAGGGCGAACCGATTGCGCGGATCAATGGCGAGGATCTGTTTGTAAGCGGCGATCGCATCTTCGGTGCGTCCGAGTTTCACCAGCAGGTCGCCGTCCAGCTGCAGATTATTTGGGTCATGCGGGCTGATCGAGAGCGCTTCATTGATGTCGCTCAGAGCACTGTCGAGGTTGCCGGCGTTCATCTTGATTAAAGCGCGCAGGCGCAGAAACGGTGCTCGATCGGCTCCGCGCTCGTCGAGCGCATTGATCTGCGTTTCCGCGATTTTGAGTTGCTGTTGGACGCCGTTGTCGTCGTTCAGGTTCCGATAAAGCTGCATCAAGTCGACATGAAGCTGGATGCCGTAGAGAGGGCCTTCCACAGGATTTGCGGGCAGATGATCGATGGCCGCGGTGTATTCGCGGACCGCATCTTCCCGATGGTCCTGGAGCTGCGCGATCTCGCCTCGTATGGCGTGCAGTCGATAGGAATCTGCATTGATTCCGGCAGCGCGCTGCAGAAATGGAGTTGCATGTTCGATGCTGCCGGCAGCCACCGCAGCTTGTGCGGCAGAAAGCTGATAGTCCAGGTTTTTCGGCAATGCATTGGCAACTTGCGCGTATTCTTTGGCAGCATCCGCCGGCTTGCCATCGAGCTGATAAGTGAATGCCAGTTCCGCCTTGACGTCCGGTTTAGGATTACGGATGGATTTCAGGGCCGTGATCGCCGCCGGGTAATTTCCTACTTGCCGGTAGTATCCCGCCAGCGACCGCTGCACATCGGGATTGTTCGGGTCGCGGCGTTTCGCGATCTCAAGATAGTGGTTCGCCTGATCCATTTGCTTCAGGTGTTCGTAGGAGATCGCCAGCAACACCTCTGAACGAGCGTCTGGCTTGATCCGCTCCGCGCGGTGCAGCCAATCGAGGGCGCCGGTATAGTCTCCAGATCTCATGTATAGGTTTCCCAGCAGCAGTACGTCGTTTCTGCGCTGTGGATTGGACGCGACCACCTGTTTCAGGAGATGCTCAGCGTCATCGATTCGTCCCATCAGGCTGTAGGTTTGGGCGAGCCCCGAAAGCCCTTCGACAGAGGATGGCCTGACTTGAAGTCCACGATTGTACGAGGCGAGAGAGAGCTGATAATTATTATCGAGTCGCGCCGCGTAGCCCAGCAGGAACCACAACTGTGCATCGTCTGGCGCAGCTTGTGCAGCTTTTTGCGCATACTCCACGGCGAGCGCATGATTTCCCTGCTTCAGGGCTTGCTGCGCCGCGTTCGCGAGGCGAGCATTCTGGATGTTGGAGCCCCACCCCAGCGGTTGCGTTGGAGTCTGCGCCGGAGTGCCCTTTTTTTTGCCGGATTTGTTCTGAGGCTGGGCAGACGTGCTCGGGCCTACAGTGTAGGTTTGCGCATGGCTAGGGAGAATGAGCACGATTCCAAGCAGCGACACATAAGCAATCTTCAAGAAGCAAGGTGGAGCAATCAATGGGTCTCCAAATTTATCATCCAAATAATGCAAAAGGGCTTAGATTCTGAAATGCTTAACCGCGTTGGCTGATGGGGCGATACTCTATTGCGATGTATCCATCCAGTGTAGGATGAGCCAAGCAACCAGTGCCGGTATCATTGAATCTAAAGTCTTCTTGACAGAAAATCCATGCATTTGTTGAAAGGGAACTGTGGACAGAATTGAGTCGGTCGCGCCGTCATCACGGCCCCTACCGATGAGCCTCATTCTTATGGCCGCGTTGGTGGTTCATTTACCTCTGATGCTCATAAGATTGCCGCTGAACTCATACGATGCGAATTTCCATATCTTTTTCGCCTCGCATTATCTGCATCACTGGTTCAACCCCTGGAACACCAAGTGGTACGCGGGCTTTTCGCAGACCACATATCCGCCGCTGCCACAGCAGTGGGTGGCGATCATTTCTCATATTACGGGTTTGGATATGGCATACATGGCGGTTCAGTTGGCTGCCATCTTGCTGCTTGTCGTAGGCATTTATCGCTTTTCGCTACTGTGGGTCAGTCCGCGGGCTGCCTCCTTTGCAGCCCTGGCCACCGTTTTTCTGGGTTCGGAAAGTTTTCTGGTCTACTCTGCCGGGCAATTGGCCACCACATCCGCTGCGCCGATTTATCTGAATGCGCTGCCCTACTTATTCGATTGGGTCCGGCGTGGCAGTTGGCGATCTTTCCTGAAAGCCAGCGTACTGTTTACCGCCGCCGCCGCGGCCCACCACGCAACCCTCTTGTTCGGGTCATTTTTCTTTGCGATACCGGTGCTGGCGTTGGTGCTGCTCGACCGTCAGGGTGGGCCAAAGACTACCACTCCGGCCTTTATCTTTCGCACGGTGACAATCGTATTGCTCGTGGGTGCCGCGATCGCCGTCGTTTTGCTTCCGTTCTGGATCGCATTGATCCATTACCCGGTCACGCAGGCTCCGATCCCGCATCCCAGCCGAGCGAACTATATCCTGAGCCCGATATTCGGCTTCAATTATTTCCTGGCGCCGTATGGAGCCATGATCCTCGCGCTCCCGTTTATTGTGCTTCGCGGTTCCGCGATCGTTCGACTTCGTCCGTTGCTCTTTGGTTTTTGGGTCGCCTTTTTGATCGGTCTCGGCGGCACAACTCCTGTGGGCCACCTGCTTCTTGGGCGCGCATTTGAAGTCTTGACGATGGAGCGGTTCACCTATTGGGCGACGCTGCTGGCGCTTCCCATCGTCGGTCTGCTGGTTTCAGAGCTGATTGACCGGTTCCACATGCGCGCCATGATTCCGCTATCCATCGCGGCGGCCATCACCTGTGGATTTGCGGTTGCGTGGGTGACCATTCGACCGGCAGAAGGGGTAGGTATTAAGGTGGACTCGGTGGCGGATTGGCTCAATCGCGACCGTCACGACCAGTATCGCTACGTCACCCTGGGATTTGGCGACAAGATTTCCCGGCTTGCGGTCCTCACCGACGCGGGCAGCGTCGATGGCGAGTGGAACTCCGGCCGCAGGTTGCCAGAGCTGACCAGTAACGGCGCCGGATCACTCAGCAGCTCAAAATACTTTGGTCAGGCCGGACTGGACGCGCTGCGCGCCATCCTGCGACACGCCGATAAATATGGCCTGAAGTGGGTCATCGTTCGCGATCCATATTACGATCCGCTATTGAAGTTCGCCGGCTGGCGACCGGTCGATGACCTGGAAAACCACACGATCACGATATGGGGCAAAGACGGTGTGCCCCCCGCGGTGCCATTGAACGCGCCGCAGATGCCGCCTCACTGGCAAGGCATTCTGTGGGGCACGCTTCCGTTTGGCAGCAGCATTCTCGCCATCCTCGTTGTCCTGATTCCGGGGCGGAAATATGAAGACGCGGAAGGTGATGCTGCCTTTGCTGGCCAGAAAGATCTCGAATCCGGGAGGCTCGTCTCGTGAATACAGGACGTGTAATGGCCGCCTCCATCACCGCCGCGACGGCGATTTTCATTGCGATCGGAACGCTCTACCCCGGAAAATCCGCGCTCGAATATTCAGGCGGCAAAAATCTGCTGCGGACATCTTCCACCCCGCAGGCCGCCGTGGAAAATCTCGGGGATGAAATACGCCTTCGAGCCTGGAAGGCTGCATACTCCAGCCTCGCCAACAAGGCCGAATTCACCCAGGCGGATTTTGTGCACGATTTGACGGGCTACTACCTTAGCCTGCGCACGTACGCAACCCTCGAGAGTTTTCAAGTGCGACCGCTACATGCCTCCAGCAATCAGGCGGAGGTACGACTCAGGATGCACTGGTCTTCCGTGGTCGGCCCCTTCACCACTACGCGCGATTTGCATGTCGTCAGGAATGGAGACCGATGGAACGCGGATTGGCCACTCGTGAAGAAAACGGTTGTGCCGCCCCAGGTAATTCCCGAAAACTATCTTCGTTGGGACGTGATCTATCGCGGTGCGGGAGATGATTGGGGAGTGCAGGACGTGGAAGCACCGCATGTCCGCATCGTCGATATGCACCCAGTGCAGCGCGCGGAAGGCGTGGTCGTACTCGGCGAGCTGTTGAATGAAGATGTCGTGCCTGCGTACGTTTCGGTCAGGGCCACTCTGTTGTCAAAGAGCGGCTCCACAATCTCGACCGAAGGCAGCTTCGACAAAATCTCTCACATTCTTTTGCCCAAACAAGTAACGCCATTCTTCATCAATTTTCCCAACGCGACATTGTCGGATGTCGGCAGTATCCGCATGGAGCCTTTGTCGACCTTGGTGAGCGCCTCCGCGGGCCCTGTCATCGCAATTGAAAATGAGCGTTTGAATCCGGCGCCCGGCGCCACCGTCACTGGGCAGCTTGTCAATCAAGGTGGCCGGGTCGTGAATATCGCGCATATTCTGGAGACTCTCTACGACAAGACCGGCCAGGTTGTCTGGGTGGCCGATCAGTATACCGATCACGCGCTACTGCCGCAGACGCCAATTCCGTTCACTATCCATATTCCCGAGGATCTCGCCAAGAAGATCAGCAGCGAACGCACCATCACTGAGACTTACAGCGTTAGGGGTGTCAATTGAAGCTCAGGTTCGCATGCCTGATCAGTGGCATTCTGCTCGCCGCGCTACCGCTTGCCTATGCGCAGGACGGTCGGATGAGTTTGCCCACGACCGTCGAAGCGGGCAGCGCCTTTTCGATTCAGAGTTCCGGCAGCGGCAAGGCGGTTTTGTACATCGTCGGACCCGGCCAGGTGCTCAAGCGAGACGTGCAACTGGGAGAGACTGCTTCCTTTCCGACTGGCTCCTTGTACAACGCCGGCCATTACCTGGCGATTCTGGTGGCAGGCTCCTCCACGGACAACGGATGGTTCGATGTTGCGCCTGCAAGCAAGCCGGCCAACCTGAGTTTTCTGGCACGGCCGTCGCGGCTATCGATCGGCTTGCATAACGGCATCAGCGGAACCTTGTACATCTTCGATGTCTACCACAACCTGATCACCAAGCCTACGCCGGTCTCCTTCAAGTTGTCGATTCCGTCGGGCGCGGTGCAGCAGCGCACAGTGACTGCGAATCTAGGCGAGGCTACGACAGAAATGGACTCGGGGACGAAAGAAGGTTTCGCCAAGTTTGAAGCCCAGGTGGATGGTGTTTCCAGCACGCGCGTCGTAGAGCAGGTTCCCGGCAACCCATGTGGGTTGAAGATGAGCGCCCAGCCTGCTGGGAATCGGATCCATTTACAAACCAGTCCGGTGCGAGACTGCAGCGGAAACGCTGTGCCCGACGGCACCATCGTCACTTTCACCGAGAACTACAACGGCACACAATCGACGGCAGACGTGCCTCTGAAACAAGGAATCGCGCAGGTGGAGTTGCCGGCCCACCCCGGAGCGACCATTACGGTCGCCAGCGGGGTTGTGTTGGGAAATGAAATTCATTGGCAAAAATGATGACGATAAAAACCATGCTGGTTCTATTCTCGATAGCGGCCATGCCGGGCGCTCTGCTCGCAGCCCAGCCGGTGGTCCACGTGGAGCCGCCGAACTTGCATGGGCCGCGGCAATTGCAGGACCAGACGGCAACCGCGGTGGTTCGCGACTATCTGGAATCCTGGCAAAGCCTGGCAGCTGCACTGCGGCAGAATCGGGCTGACCTGCTCGATCAGGACTTTGTGGGGACCGCCAAAGATAAATTGACGGACACCATCCACCAGCAGGCTGCCCTGGGGATTCATACCCGCTATCAGGACCGCGCCCATAACATTCAAATTGTTTTCTATTCTCCCGATGGGCTTTCCGTTCAATTGGTGGATAATGTCGAATATGATGAAAGAGTCGTCGACCATCAAAAAGTTCTGACGACCCAGCACACTCACACCCGCTATATCGTCGTAATGACCCCCGCCGAAACGCGGTGGAGAGTGCGGATTTTTCAGTCTGAACCGGAATGAGACATTGTTTTTGAAGTTGAGATGATGCCCTCCCCCCCGGGGCTACAAAGTGTGTCACGTACCAATCGCCAAGAAAATTTGCATTGATAAAACGAATTGGCGATAGTTGGCATCCTATTTGGCTATGTGAATAACGGATGAATTCCCCATTCAGACGGAAAAGTCAGTTTGGCTGGTTTTTTAGAAACCCAGCGAATGTAAGAAACCCGTTCAAAAGTCCGGCCAAGACAATGCGCGCTGAAAATGGGCTGGAGTAAACGAACAGGCATTTTGGTTTCGAGAGAAGGGTTTGGGGGCAGCATGATCTCTGTAGTTATACCTATTTACAATGAAGAAGAATTAATTTATCAGTTGCATGAAGCTCTGGCTGGCTCCATGAGCCGTGTCGAGGAAGACTGGGAAGTTGTCTACGTGAACGACGGTTCCAAGGACTCGTCTCTGGATATGCTCCGCGAATTGCAAAGTGTGGATCCCCATGTAGTTGTGGTAGATCTCTCACGCAACTGGGGACACATGGGAGCCATCTCAGCTGGCCTCCGGACTGCGCACGGCGATGCAGTCGTTCTAATGGATGGAGATATGCAGGACCCTCCAGAGGTTGTTCCCCAACTGGTGGATGCGTGGCGCCGTGGTGCTCAGGTTGTTGTCGCTGTCAGACGAAGCCGCCAGGAACGGCGCAAGATTCTTGCCGCGCTGTTCCCACTTTTTTATCGCGTATTGTCTGCGCTCTCCGACTATCCCATTCCTCTCAACGCCGGTATTTTTGGCCTGATGGATCGCCAGGCTGTCGATTCGATCAATGCGTTGAGAGAAGGCAACCGCTACCTGCCCGGCTTGCGCGCCTGGGTAGGTTATAAGAATGCTGTTGTTTACTATGATCGCAACGACCGCTTAGCCGGGGACGGCAAGCTTTCGTTCGTGAGCCGCATCAAGTACGCGATGGATGCCATCACCAGCTTCAGCTACAAGCCGCTGCGGCTGTGTTTCGCGCTATCCAGTCTTTCCGCATTCATCGTTGCCATTCTTGCGCTCGGCGCTGTGCTTGCCAAGAGCCCGATTAACACCGTGGGACTCTCCATCACCGCCGCAATTTTTATGGTGGGAGGTATGCTGCTGCTGTGTCTCGGGGTGCTGGGCGAGTATCTGGGACGCGTGTACGACGAAGTGCGAGATCGCCCCATGTCCATCATCAATAAGGTCTATCAAGCCCCTGCAATGATGGATGCTCAAAGCCGTGCCGGGTATATGAATGGAACAGATTCCACACTTGATTACGCGGAGAACGAGCCGGTCATCGCCTTCAAAACGCGAGCGGGATAAGACGGAAAGAAAGTCAAGTCCGAAGTTTTCTGTAGAATGCCATTCCTCAGG
>Ga0307373_10014789_pt1 | contig 10692 bp, 11 predicted proteins | sample OX2MG_FD_202534 | JGI IMG/M metagenome (GOLD analysis project Ga0307373, IMG submission 202534) | Soil microbial communities from Risofladan, Vaasa, Finland - OX-2 | ecosystem: Environmental > Terrestrial > Soil > Coastal area > Acid sulfate soil | place: Finland: Risofladan, Vaasa | collected...
GAGCGTGATGCATTCTCTTGCGCCGACTGTTCGGCTGCTTGGCGTGCAAACCGTAGAACAAACGCTCGACCAATCTCTCAGTGCTCCGCGCATGGGCGCTGAACTTCTCGGCACGTTTGGACTGCTGGCGCTGGTGCTCGCGGCGATTGGGACGTACGGAGTGATGTCTTACTCCGTAAATCAGCGCACGCAGGAAATTGGCATCCGTATGGCGCTGGGCGCCCAGCGGGGCGACGTGCTGCGGCTGATTCTGATGAATGGAATGGCCATGGTTGTCGCAGGCGTGGTTGTGGGACTGGCGTTTTCCGTTTTACTGGCCAAGAGCATGAACGCGCTGCTTTACGGCATTGGCATGTTCGACGCGCCAAGTTTTTTGAGCACGGCGGCGCTGCTGATACTTGTGGCCCTCGGCGCTTGCTACCTTCCCGCGCGGCGCGCGATGCGCGTCGATCCGATTGTGGCGCTTAGGTACGAATAGTTGATAGTCGAGAGTTGATAGTCGAAAAGCGAAGCCCGCAGAGGTTCGCAGAGGAATGCGACGAAAGGAACGCATGACGCAGCAGGCGCTGGGAAGGTGAAAGCGTACGAACAGCAGGACAGAACAAGGGAGCGGAGAACGAATGACGATCGAGAGGCTGGAACCGAAGGCTGATAATTCCTGTTTTGGCTGCGGGGCGGCCAATGCAAGCGGGATGAAGCTTGCGTTTGAGCAGGATCATGAGCGGCGGAGAATCGTGGGGCGCTTCCTTCTTGGCGGGCAATATCAAGGCGGCGGCGGGATGATGCACGGCGGCATCATTGCGCTGCTGCTCGATGAAGCGATGGGGAAGTTGAACCGGTTTCATGATGTGCGCGCGGTGACGGCGGAGCTGTCGGTGGAATATTTGCGTCCCGTGCCTGTCGATGAGGAAATTACGGTGGAGGCGGAGGAAGTTTCGCGCGACGGCAGGAACCTGACGCATCGCGGGGAGATTCGGAACGCCGCGGGAAAAGTGCTGGCTCGAGGAAAAGGACGATTTGTGGTTGTGAATCACAACGGCAGCGGCGGCAAGAAATGATTCCTTATGCTGGCACGAAAGAGTCGTGCCGGTTCTGAGCGCCGAAGACGAAAAAAGAAGAGGCACGGACAGGACGACGAATTCATCTAAAGAGAAGGAAGGGGAACGGTGATGGAAAACGGTAACGAGAAAAAAGGACAAGAGAATCTGTGGAGAGTGAAGGTTGGGCTGGCGGAAATGCTTAAGGGCGGCGTCATTATGGATGTGACGACGGCGGAGCAGGCGAAAATCGCCGAAGATGCGGGGGCGTGCGCGGTGATGGCGCTCGAACGCGTGCCGTCGGACATTCGCAAGGACGGAGGCGTGGCTCGCATGGCGTCGCCGCGAATCATCCGCGAAATTATGGCCACGGTGACGATTCCCGTGATGGCGAAAGTGCGCATTGGGCATTTCGCCGAGGCGCAAGTGCTCGAAGCGCTCGAAGTGGACTACATCGACGAGAGCGAAGTGCTGACGCCGGCCGATGAAGAAAATCATGTGTGGAAGCACGCGTTCAAGGTGCCGTTCGTTTGCGGCGCGCGGAATTTGGGCGAAGCGCTGCGGCGCATCGGCGAAGGCGCGGCGATGATTCGCACGAAAGGCGAGGCCGGCTCTGGGAATATTGTGGAGGCCGTGCGGCACATGCGAACGATTGTCGGCCAGATGAAGAAGCTGACCACGCTGAGCGAGGAACAGTTGATGCACGAGGCGAAAGAATTGGGCGCGCCGCTCGATTTGGTGCAGCAAGTCGCAAAAACGGGGAAGCTGCCGACGCCGAATTTCTCGGCGGGGGGCATTGCGACTCCCGCGGATGCGGCGCTGATGATGCAGTTGGGGGCGGAGGCGGTTTTCGTCGGCTCGGGGATTTTCAAGTCGAGCGACCCGGCGAAACGCGCGAAGGCGATTGTGTACGCGACGACGAATTACCAGGACGCGAAGAAAGTGCTGGAAGCGTCGGACGAATTGGGCGAGGCGATGAAGGGCCTCGACGTGCGGCAAATGGAAGAGAAGGATTTGATGCAAACGCGCGGATGGTAACGCAGAATTCAGGATATCGGTGGCGAAGGGTGTGGGCGACGTCGAAGTGCCACCCAAGCCGCCACAGAATATCCAACAGAACTAACAAAAGGGAATGTTCCCGTGAGTTCGTACATACACTCTGATGCATCGCATCGATTAGTGAAGAAAGCTATCCAAATTTGGTGCCAATCGACGTGACCGGGACGAGCATAATCGCTCATGAGCACGAATATCCAAATAAAGGGCAGGATCCAAACCCAGCTCCCCAACGGCGATGGGTAGCGGATATTTATCCAATAGCCCACAGCGACTCCGGCAGCGGCGTAGATAGCCAGAGTAGTGCCCAAGAGAGCTGGCTGCCAGCCGGAGAGCAGCTTTCCTGCCAAGGCGATCACCAAAGCCGTTATGATGAACGCGCCGAGGGTAGCGGCGACGGTGTGCACCAAGAATTCGCCAATCACCCTCCCCTTGTTGCCACCCATCGACGCAGCCTCCGCGAGCCGCCTGTCGGTTGTCGACAGCGCGATGATACGATGACTTTTGATCCGAGCGACGAGGAATTTCTCGTTGCCGTAGCCGTTCCGTTAGGAGGATTGTCACGATGGCGCATTTGTTTGAGGCGTTGACGATTCGGGGCGTGACGCTGCGGAACCGGATTGCGGTTTCCCCGATGTGCCAGTACTCGTGTGTCGACGGGCTGGCGAACGACTGGCATTTCGTTCACCTTGGAAGCCGCGCCGTGGGTGGAGCGGCAATTGTGTTTTGCGAAGCGACGGCGGTGACGCCCGAGGCGCGCATTAGCCCGGAGGACTTGGGTATCTGGAGCGACCTCCACGCGGAGGCTCTGGCGCGAATTGTGCGTTTCATCCACGAGCAGGGAAGCCTCGCGGGAATTCAGCTTGCGCATGCGGGGCGCAAGGCAAGCACGTACAAAATGTGGGCCGCGCGACACGGAGAAGTGCCGGCGAGCGAAGGCGGATGGACTGACGTGGTTGCGCCGAGCGCGATCAAGTTTCAGGACGATTATCCGCAGCCGCGCGAAATGACTCGCGAAGAAATTCGCGGCGTGACGAAAGCGTTTGCGGCGGCGGCGCGGCGAGCGCTCGACGCGGGGTTCGACGTGGTGGAAACTCACGCGGCGCACGGATACTTGATTGACGAGTTTCTCTCGCCGCTCAGCAATTTTCGCCACGACGAATACGGCGGCACGTTTGAGAATCGCACGCGGTTCGCGCGTGAAGTGACGCAAGCGGTGCGCGCGGAGTGGCCGGAAAGGCAGCCGCTCTTCATGCGCATTTCGGCGACGGATTGGCAGGAAGGCGGCTGGGACATTGAGCAGTCGGTGGAATTGACGCGCGCGGTGAAAGAAATGGGCGTCGATTTGATGGATTGCTCTTCGGGCGGTATTGTGCCGGGCGTGAAGATTCCTGTTGGCGCGGGATATCAAGCTGGGTTTGCGGAGCGGATCCGCCACGATGCGGGAATTTTGACGGGCACCGTCGGGATGATTACGGAGCCAGTGCAGGCGGACCATGTTATTCGCAGCGGGCAGGCGGATATTGTGTTGCTGGCGCGGGAAATGCTGCGGAATCCGTATTGGCCGTTGCGTGCGGCGCGCGAGTTGGGCCAGCCCGCGAGTTGGCCTCCGCAATATTTGCGAGCGGCGCCCGAGAAATCGCCGACGCGCGAGCCGGTGAAACGGGAAGTTGAGGAGATGCGGGCGATCGCGGAGGCAGCGCGGCGTTAGAACGAAATCCGAAACTCGAAAAGCGAAACTCGAAAAGCGAAAAGCGAAAAGCGAAAAGCCCCACCCTCCACGAAAGGCGTTCAGGATGGGGCACCCGGAAAATCCGAAAGCAAAAAGTGTGAGATGAAGATTGGCATACTGGCGATACAGGGGGATTTTGAGGCGCACGCACGCATGCTTGAAAAATTGGGCGTGGAGTATGTGTACGTGCGGACGCCGCAGGATTTGGCGGGCATCGACGGGCTGATTTTGCCGGGCGGCGAAAGTACGACGCACATGAAGATGCTGGCAGAAACGGGGCTCGCCGAGGCGATTCGGAAAATGGCGGCGAACGGCGGCGCGGTTTTTGGGACTTGCGCGGGTGCGATTTTGCTGGCGCGCGAAGTGAAGGGACCGCCGCAGGCTTCGCTGGGATTGATGGATATTACGGTGGTGCGGAACGCATACGGAAGGCAGCTCGCGAGCGATGTGTTTTTGTTGCCGACAAAATTGAGCGACCAGCCGCTCGAAATGGTGTTCATTCGCGCACCGATTATCGAGGCGATTGGCAAAGACGTCGAAGTGCTTGCGGAGCGCAATGGCAAGCCCGTGCTCGTTCAGCAGGGACGCACGATGGCGGCGACTTTTCATCCGGAATTGACGAGCGATACGAAAATCCATGAGCGATTCGTGAAGCTTGTTGAAAAGACAGTGATTAGTGAGGCGAGTTCACAGTCGAAAGTTGAGAGTCGAAAGTAGGAGTCGAGAACAGTGACGAGTGACCAGTGGCGAGTGAAAGGCAAACCTCAAGCGCAGAAAACTGAAGAAACGAAAACAGAATAAAGAGAAGTAGAAGCTCTTTCCGGAAGCGCGGCGGAGTCGAAGACGAGAAGCGGGACACAGGCCTCTGAAGATTGCGAGCGAAGGGAGATTAACATGTTGTTCAGGCCTTATCTTGTGTACGGATACTTGATAGTGCCGTTCGTGTGCTCCGTGATCTCCGCGAAGTGGACGCGGGAGCTGGGCTACGGATTGCTCTGGCAACTGGTGGCGGCAATTTGTGGATTCGTGCTGGGGCCGATCATGCTGCTGCTTTACATTCGCGGATTTTGGGGACCAAGAGGGAACGCCAAGCCAGTGTCATTAATCTAAGTAACTAAGCGATGGACACGTCCGAACGAGGCCCGCAACGAACAAAAGTGCTCTTCGTCTGTGTCGGCAATTCCTGTCGCAGCCAATTGGCGGAAGCGATCGCGCGTCATCACGCTTCCGATGTGATAGAGGCGGAAAGCGCGGGGACGTCGCCATTTGGATCTGTAGCGGCCCTGACGCTCGCGGTGTTGCAGGAAAACGGGATTCGCGCCGAAGGACATTATTCGAAGGGCATCGACGACGTCAAAGAGTTTTTCGAGCCGGCGATTGTCGTGAATATGTCGGGACGCACGATGGACGGAATGTTCCCACTCGCGGCGCTCGCGAAATGGGAAATTGACGACCCGTTCGGCAGCGACCCAGAAACTTACCGGCGAATTTACGGCCAGATCGAGAAACGCGTGAACAAGCTGGCGGCAGAGTTACGCAAAAGGAAAAAAAAGTGAGGCGGGAAAAGACCAGCGTCTCGCAGGAGGACTATTTAAAGGCCATCTGGGAGATTGTCCTGGAGGAACAAGTTCCGATCAGCGCGCGGCTGGCGGAGGATTTGGCGGTGACGCCTCCCGCGGTGACCGCAGCATTGAAGCGCATGACGCAGGGCGGGTTTTTGCGTGTCGCGCGAAGTGGGCGAATTGAATTGACCGCCAAGGGAAGAAAAATCGCGCAGCATTTGGTGTTGCGGCACCGCTTGTCGGAGAAATTGCTGACGGACGTGATCGGCCTCGATTGGAAGCGAGCTCACGAAGAGGCGGAGCGGCTCGAGCACGGCGTTTCGCCCGAGGTGGTTGCGCTACTGCTGAAACGATTTGGACGCGAGAGCCGCTGCCCGCATGGCGTCCCGCTGTTCGGTGGGATGTCGAAACTCCGGCGGCGATATGGCGCGATCCAACTCGCGGAGGCGCCGGCGGGGCGCAAGTACGAAGTGTTGCGCGTCTACGAAAAAGAGCCGGAGTTTTTGGCATTTCTTGCAGGGCTGAAACTTTTGCCGGGCGCGCGCGTACGCGTGTTGAAACGCGAATACGATGAGACGATGACGGTGACGCTCGGGTCGTCGGCACGCAAGATTTATCTGGGAAAATCGGCGACTAGTCGTATTTGGGTGAGAGCGGCGAAGAACTGAGAGCGTAGGAATGCACGGACCCACATGCAAGCTTGGATAGACAAACACATTGTGTTGTTCGCCCTTGGAGACATCGCCTTTTTGCTGCTAGCGGTATCCACAATTATTAGCTATACGGGCGGGTGGCACTCTCTTTCCCGCAGATTCCGGTTTCGTGGGAAGTTTCAAGGCCAGCGCTGGCGATGCCAGAACATCCAGATGCGAGGGATTGCATTCTACCGTAATTGCGTTACCCTCGGCGTGAGCTCGCAGGGGTTGTACCTTGCAGCCAGTCTGCCGTTGTTCCGCATTGCGCATCCTCCATTGCTAATCCCATGGGACGAAATCTCGTCGATGCGGGGAAAACTCTTTTTCGAGAAAATGGCGAAACTTCAGTTAGGGAGAGAGTCTCCCGTTCTCCTGTGGATCCGAGTAAGTCTCGCTGACAAACTGAAAACTGCGGCGGGGCCTAAGTGGCCAATCGAACGTTTGGGATGACCGCTCGAACGTTATCGGCGTAAAAATAGTTCGTGCGCGTGTTGATAGGCGAGACTAGTATCGATCCTCATGGCATTTCACTCCGGATTCATTGCGATTCTTGGGCGGCCAAACGCGGGGAAATCCACGCTTGTAAATAAATTGGTCGGGCGAAAAGTGGCGATTGTTTCGCCGCGACCGCAGACGACGCGCAATCGCATTCAGGGAATGCTGAATCGCGAAAATGGGCAGGTGATACTGATCGACACGCCGGGGATACATCGCGCGACCACCGCGCTGAACCGGCAGATGATGCAGGAAGTGTCGCAGGCGGTGGAAGGAGTGGACATCGTGTCGCTGATCGTGGACGCCACGGAAGATTTTCAGGCGGCGGATCGGCATTCGATCGAATGGGTGAAGCGATTTTCTGGGCCCGTGTATTTGCTGCTCAACAAAGTCGACCGCACTCGCAAGGACCGTTTACTTCCTTTGATTGACCGCTGGCGACGGGAACATGATTTCGAGGAGATTTTTCCCGTTTCCGCGCTGACAGGCGAGGGCACGCTCGATTTGGTGGAGAGTTGGATAGCGCGTCTGCCCGAGCACCCGGCATATTTTCCCGAGGATCAGTACACGGACCAGCCGGAGAGATTTCTGGCGGCGGAGATTGTTCGCGAAAAGGCGATTTTGCTGACGCGCGAGGAATTGCCGCATGCCGTCGCGGTGCTCGTCGACGATTTCGAGGAAGGCGAGAAGCTGCTGAAGATTCGCGCGACGATTTACGTGGAGCGAGAAGGGCAGAAGGGAATTCTAATCGGGCGCGGCGGGTCGATGATGAAGGGAATCGGGACGGCGGCGCGGAAGGAACTCGAAGAATTGCTGGGCGTGAAAATCTTTCTGGAATTATTCGTCAAAGTGCAGGCGAACTGGCGCGGGAATCGAGCGATGGTCAAGCAGCTCGATTGGCACCGGCAACTGGAGCAGATGAGCGAAGAGTAAGATGGGAGTTGGTAGTCGAGAGTTGATAGGCGAAAGCAGACAAGTAGGGACATCCCACAACATCGCTTCCTAAGACTTCTCTGTTGCTACATTCGCGCAGGGGCAATGCCGAGAGCCTTCATTTTGCGGTAGAGGTGCGTGCGTTCCAGGCCAACGGCGGTGGCCGTCTTGGTCATGTTCCACTGATTTTCTTCGAGTTTGCGCAGGATGAATTCGCGCTCATAGGCAGCACGCGCTTCCTGAAGCGTGGCGTAGGGATGCTGAGGGCTGCGAGCGGCGTCTCGAAAAACTTCGGGGGGAAGATGCTGCGGTTCGATGTGCTGCGCAGGAGACATGATCACCAGGCGCTCGATGAGGTTTTTCAGTTCGCGAACATTTCCGGGCCATGGATAGCGCAGAAGCACGTCCATGGCGGCGGAAGTGAGATCTTTCGGTTTCTTTCCATAGGTGCGATTGAACTCAGCGAGGAAGTAGCGCGCAAGGATGGGAATGTCCTCGGTGCGATCGCGAAGCGGCGGAACGGTGAAGGGAATCACGTTCAGGCGATAGAAGAGATCTTCGCGAAAGGCGTTGCGCAAAATTTCGTCTTCCAATTTTTTGTTGGTGGCGGCGATGACGCGAACGTCCACGGCAGCCATTTCGCTGGAGCCAATGGGCTCGACGCGCTGATCCTCGAGCGCGCGCAAGACTTTCGATTGCGTCTTCAGGCTCATGTCGCCCACTTCATCGAGAAACAGCGTGCCCGTATCCGCCTTCTGAAATTTTCCGGACTTGTCTTCGCTGGCGCCGGTGAAACTGCCCTTGCGGTGGCCAAATAATTCGGATTCGATCAACTCTTCCGGGATGGCCGCGCAATTCACTTCCACGAACGGGCGTTTCGAGCGGGCGCTTTGGGCGTGGAGCGCGCGGGCGACAAGCTCTTTGCCCGTGCCACTTTCGCCATAAATGAGGACGCGGCCATTCGTGGGCGCAGTCAGCGCGATCTGCTGGCGGAGCGCTTTCATCGAGACGCTGTCGCCCAGGATTTGGTAACGCTGTTCAAGCTCGGCGCGCAGGCGACGATTTTCTTTTTCCAGACGGAAATAATCGAGGGCATTTTTTACGGCGAGAACGGTTTTATCGAGCGAGAGCGGTTTCTCGATGAAGTCGAATGCGCCGAGCTTGGTGGCGCGGACGGCAGTTTCAATTTTCCCGTGGCCGGAAATCATGACGACCATGGGTGCACCATCATGCTCGTTGATGCGTTCGAGCGTTGCGAGGCCGTCGATGCCAGGGAGCCAGATGTCGAGGAGGATCAGGTCGAAGGCGCGCTGCTCAACAGCTTCGAGGCATTCCTCGCCGGAGCTGACCGCCGTGACGTCATAGCCTTCATCACGAAGAAGCGCGGAGAGCGACTGGCGGATGCCGCTTTCGTCGTCGACGATGAGGATGGAGGCGGGCATGCGAGTCAATGTTTCAGGATTGCGTGCTCGGTTGCGGCGCAGCGACTTCGGCGGCGGGAAGCCGAATCAGGAAGCGCGAGCCCGATGGATGATTGTCCTCGACGCGCAATGTGCCGTGATGTTCGCTGACAATGCGGCTGGCAATCGCGAGACCAAGACCGGTCCCGCGATCTTTTGTGGAGAAATGCGGGAGAAAAAGTTTGTCTTTATCCTCGGGCGATATACCGTGCCCCGTGTCGGCGACCTCGATTTCGATGGCATCGCCCTGCCCGGCGGCACGCGTGGTGACGGTGATGGAGCGAAGCGTCGCGCCTTCCAGGGCCTCGGCGGCATTGTCGATCAGATTTACGACAACACGGCGGAGCAGTTCCGCGTCCGCTTTTACGATTGGCAAATTCGGCGTGAGTTCACGGTGCAAGGGGATGCCTTCAAGGCGGCCTTGAAATACGTCCAGGGCATCCGAAACGATCGAGTTCATGTCCGCAAGAGCAAGGCGCGCGGCGGGGAAGCGGGCGAACTGTGAAAATTCGTTGACCAGCGATTCGAGTGTTTCGACTTCGCGCTCGATCAGGTGCGCGCATTCGGAAACAAGTTGCGGCCATTCGGAGCGATCTTCGCGGCGGCGGGAAGGCGAAGAGCGCGCGAGGTGCCGAAGCAAGCGTTGAGCGGAAAGCTGAATCGGTGTGAGCGGATTTTTGATTTCGTGCGCGATGCGCTGCGCGACTTCCTGCCAGGCGGCGGCCTTTTGCGCGCGAAGAAGCTCGGTGACGTCGTCAATGACAACCACGAATCCGGGATTGTTGCGGCCCGACCCGAGTGAACTGACAGTGACGGCGGCGTGGTGAAGGCGGCCAGCGCTCGAGATTTCAAGTTCCTGCGTGGCAACGCCCATACGCAGCGAGCGCCGCATCAGTTGGAACACGCGGCGCCCTGCATCTTCTCCGAGAAGTTCGGCGAGCGAAGTGGCCGACGCCGCGCGCTCGCCGAACATTGTAGCGGCCGCCGAGTTGATGCGATTGATTTTGCCGTTTGCATCAAGGGACAAAACGCCGGTGGGAATATTCTCAAGAATTGTTTCCATGAGCTTGCGGCGGCGTTCGATTTCCTCGAGGGCCTGCTGCAGGCTCTGGGTGAAATCGTCAATTTGCTTGCGCGATTCGCCCAACTGCGCGGCCATCTGGTTGAAGGAGCCGACCAGGGCACCCAATTCGTCATGCGCGCGCGTGGTGATGCGATAGTCAAGATTACCCCTTGCGACTTGCTGGGTGGCCTTTGCGAGGGCTTGAATCGGGACAGTGATGCGTTTCGAAAGAAACAGCGCAACCCAGGTCGTAGCGTAGAGGAGCAGCAGAGTAATCAGCAGAAGCCCAAGAAGAATTTCATTCTTGAAGAAACGCAGGTGTTGATACTGCGACGAGTACGTTTGCATCTCGGTCTGGATTCGGCTGAGTTGCGTGACGAAATCGTCGGGGATGCCGCGACCAACCATAAGCCATCCGCCTTGGTACGGCACACGGCCCGCGAGGTAAAGTTTATGGCCAATCTCCCACACGTCTGTGCCATTAGGAAGGTTTTGCACTTCGTGAAAAGGCGTTCCGGGTGCAAATGCGGGCGTGCTTGCCGTCTCGGTGCCGTTTTTGTTGGTGGTCCACACAATATCGAATTCAGAATCGGAACGAGTGGCGTAGTGTCGCAGATCGCGCTTGCGGCCGGGACCGGAAAGCCACGCGACAACGTCTT
>Ga0307373_10014790_pt1 | contig 10692 bp, 7 predicted proteins | sample OX2MG_FD_202534 | JGI IMG/M metagenome (GOLD analysis project Ga0307373, IMG submission 202534) | Soil microbial communities from Risofladan, Vaasa, Finland - OX-2 | ecosystem: Environmental > Terrestrial > Soil > Coastal area > Acid sulfate soil | place: Finland: Risofladan, Vaasa | collected...
GAAACAGAGCCTGACTGTACTTCTCGCTGCGCCCGCCCGTGCTGAGCACGACTTGCTGCACGCCATTAGCCGCGGCCACGTCCACAGCCTGCTCGACGCTGGCCCGCCAGGAGGCGGTCGAGTATGGCCGCACGATCCCGGTTGTGCCCAGGATCGAGATGCCGCCGATAATTCCGAGCCGGCCGTTGAGGGTCTTCTTGGCCATCCGCTCGCCACCCGGGACGGAAATCTCGACCCGCAGCGGCTGATCGGTAACCTCCGCGACGGATTCGACGATCATCCGCCGTGGCACGGGATTGATCGCCGGCCCGCCCACGTCGAGACCCAGGCCTGGCCGCGTGACGGTGCCGACACCTTCGCCGCCGGCCAGCTCGAACCGCTCCGCTCGACGCACGCGCGCGCAGATTTCTGCGCCGTGGGTAACGTCCGGGTCGTCGCCGGCATCCTTGATTACCGAGCACAGCGCCTCGTCAGCGCTGACCTCACAGCGGTGGACAGCGAAGGTCACTTCCTGGCCGATGGGCAGGCGGATGGTGACTTCCTGCACGGCCTGCTGGGTAGTCAGCGCCAAGGCCGCGGCCTTGGCGCCCGCGGCGGCGCAGGCGCCGGTCGTGTACCCCGTGCGCAGGCCGCGCCGCCGAGGCGCCGGCGGCAGGCCGTCGGAGGTGTCATCGATCACTGGCCGGCCAGGATCAGCAGCGCGTTCATGGCCGCCGCCGCGAGCGGTGAGCCGCCGCGGGTGCCCTCGACCGTCACATACGGCACATCGCGCTTCAGCAGCTCCTGCTTTGACTCCGCCGCGGCGACGAAGCCCACAGGAGTGGCAATGATCAGCGCTGGCTGGCACTGGCCATCGTCAATAAGGTCCAAGAGCATCAGCAATGCGGTGGGTGCATTGCCGATGACGGCTATGCCGCCGTTGAGGTAGCCCTCTAGTCCTCGAATGCCCGCTGCCGTGCGGGTGAGGGTGCCGTCATCCGGCCTCTCCCACCGTGGCGGGAGAGGAAATTCGACGGCCACGTGAACCGGATTGGCGCACTTCCTCAGGCCAGCCGCCACCATGCGCACATCGCAGACAATTGGGGCGCCCGCCCGGATGGCCTCCAGGCCCGCCTCCACTGCGTCCTGGTGAACGCGGGATAGTCCGGCCAGAGCTAGGTCGCCGCCGGCGTAGACCATACGCTTGATGACTTCGCGCGCCTCCGAGGTCCAGCCGCTGCACGATGGAATGGCCGCCTCCACCATGGCCAGGCTGCGCCGCTCGATCTCCTGGGGCGGCAGCCCGTAGCGCTGCATCAAGCTGGCAGGAGGCATTCCACCCGAGAGCAGCTCAGGCTGGGGATGCGGCAGCCGGTTGCCGACTGGCAGGGGCACACGCCCGCTCGCGCTTGGGACAGCCGCTCGATCAGCGTATCGATGACCAGCGGGTGCAGACCCAAGTGCTCGGCCACCTGCACGCTTGGCAATACGGAGCGCGCCTGCTGGGCGATGCGTTTCAGCAGCACGCCGGTGTTCAGGAAGTAGGGCGCCACGAGCACCCGCTCGGCTCCGAGCCGGAGGCAGCGCTCGATGCCTGCGGCCACGCTTGGCGGTGCGAGGCTCACGAACGCCGCCTCCACCCAGCCAAAGCGGTTGCGCTCCCACAGCATGCGCGCGGTCTTGAACAGGTCGGCGTTCGCTTCGGAGAACGAGCTGCCCCGGCCAACCAGCAGCACAGCGGTGCCGCCGTCAGGCGCGAGCGGCGCCAGCCGATCCTCGACTGCCGGCAGCAGCCCCTCGCCCAAACCGAGCGGGCCAGCCAATGAGATGGGCAGCTCAGGGTGGCGCGCCTGCGCCCGAGCCACCTCGGCTGGCATGTCCTCCTGCGCGTGGCCGGCGAAGAACAGCAGCGCCGGAAGCGCGGTCACCTCGTCCAAACCGGTATCGGCGGCCAGGTCGAAAGCCGTCTGGATGTCCGGAACGCGGTCGCTCGGATACTCCAACACGCCGGTTGTGACCGACTCCCCGGTCCGTTGGCGAAGAGCTTCGGCGTAGCCCAGGAACTCCGCCACGCCGTCAGGATTCTTTGTGCCGTGGCCCATCAGCACGATGCCGCGGCGCCCACCCGTCCCTCTACCCGGCGTTGTCGACTGGCCGTTGGGTTCCCTCACCCTAGCCCTCTCCCGCCGCGGCAGGCGAGGGGATTCTGGCTCACGCCTGGCCGCCGCGGCCCAGGGCCTGGCGCACCGCGCTGGCCACGTGGCCGGCGTCGAGCTCCTCGAGGCGGAAGTATTGGGCGCCCATGTCGGCAGCCAGGGACTCGGCCAGACCCAGGCGCAGGCCGGCGGTCTCGGTGTCGATCACGACTGATTGGATGTGCTTGCCTGCGAATTCGGCGGCCAGCTCGCGTGCTTCCTGGACCGGATCGCGGCCGGACAGCGAGACGTTCGGCCGGCCGTCGGAGATGAGCACGAACAGCGGCACCGATTCCTGGTGGAGCGCCCGGTGCCGCTCGATGGTGACCAGGCCAAGCTGGAGGGCATGGCTCAGCGGCGTGCGTCCGCCGGTCGGCAGCTGGCGGAGCTGGCGTTCGGCCAGATCGACGCTGTTGGTCGGTGGCAGCAGCACCTCGCCGCTGCGGCCGCGGAAGGCGATGAGGCCCACCTGGTCGCGCTTCTGGTAGGCATCCAGCAGCAGCGACAGGATGGCGCCCTTCGTCGCGGTCATGCGGTCCATGGCGGCCATCGAGCCGCTGGCGTCCACGGCGAACAGGATCAGGTTCGCGATTTTGGTCTCGCGGACTTTCTGGCGGACGTCGTCCATGATGAGACGAGGCCGGCGGCTCCGCGTGGGCGCAGGTGTCTCCGCCCCCCGCAAGGCCGCCGCCCGCAAGGTCGCATCGAAGGCTACACTGGTGGGCTCGCCTGCCGGTCGTTTGGAGCCGATGTAATGGCCGCGGGAGCCGGTTTCTTTGAGCTTGGTCCGCCGGCCGGATCGCGGTTGGACCACGCGGCCTGGCTTGGTGGCGCCCATGGTCTGCGGCTTGAACCGCCGGCCGATGTCGTACACACGGTCATCCGGCTCGCCGCCCTCGTCGGACGAACCGTCGCCGATGTCGGCGGGCGAAGGCGCCATCTGCTCCTTGATGGTGCGGTCCAGCTCTTCCTGGTCCGACTCGGGCGACTGGAACGGCTGACGGCGGCGGCGGTGGGGCAACGCCAGCTCGGCGGCGTGGCGCACATCGCCCTCCGTCACTTCCGTGCGGCCCTCGTAGGCCGCCAAAGTGAGGGCTGTCTTGTACATCACGATGTCGGCTCGGAGGCCGTCAACCTGGAAGGCGGCGCAAATGTGCGTGATCAGGTCCAGCATGCGGTCGCTGAGCTGGACTTGGGGGAGGAGCTTCTGCGCCGCGCTGATCTTCCGCCGCTCGCGCTGCTGCTTGGCTTGCCAGCTGTCGCCGAAGCTGTCCGGGTCCGCTTCGAAGGCGATGCGCCGGCGCACCACGTCGCCGCGCTCGCGAGGCGCCAAACCGCCGACCACATCGACCGACAGGGCGAAGCGATCGAGGAGCTGCGGCCGTAGGTCGCCCTCTTCGGGGTTCATGGTGCCCACCAGCAGGAACTGGGCGGGGTGCTCGAAGGAGATGCCTTCGCGCTCGACATAATTCCGGCCCATCGCCGCGGCATCGAGCAGCACGTCCACCAGGTGGTCGTTGAGGAGGTTCACCTCGTCGACGTACAGGATGCCGCGATTGGCGCCCGCCAGCAGACCGGATTTGAAGCGGACCTGCCCTTCGCTCAGCGCCTGGCTGATGTCCAGGCTGCCGATCACTCGGTCCTCGGTAGCGCCAACCGGCAGCTCGACGATCTGCACGGACCGCTTGAACGCTTTCCCGAGGCCGTGATCGCCGGGGCAAGGCGTGCCGGGCTCGCAGTTGTAGGGGCAGCCGGCCGTCACCCGGATCTCCGGCAGCAGGTGCGCCAGCGCCCGCACCGCGGTGGATTTGGCTGTACCCTTCTCGCCGCGGATCAGCACGCCGCCGATCTTGGGATTGATGGCGTTGAGGACCAGCGCCAGCTTCATCTGCTCCTGGCCGACTAATGCCGTGAACGGGAACACCGGCGCGCTGCCGGGGTGCGGCCTACTCACTCCGCTTCTCCAGCACCGTGTCCATGTCTAAATACGCCTGCTGCAATGCTTCCTTCTGCTCCTGAGACGGATTCTTCCACATCCCCCGCTCTATTGCTTCCAGCAACCGCTCGGCTATACCCCGCAGCGCCCAGGGGTTCTTCTCGGCGAAGAAGCGCTGCATATCGGGGTCCTGTACATACGCCTGCGTGGCGCGTTCGTACATCCAATCCTCGACGATCTGCGCCGTGGCGTCGTAGCCGAACAGGTAGTCGATGGTTGCTGCCAGCTCGAAGGCGCCCTTGTAGCCGTGGCGCTTGACCGACTCGATCCACTTGGGGTTTATGACTCGGCTGCGGAAGACGCGCCGCGCCTCGTCGTCCAGGTCGCGCACCCGCACCAACGTGGGGTTGGCGCTGTCGCCGAAGAACTGGCGCGGGTTCTTGCCGGTGAGGGCGCGGATGGTGGCGATCATGCCGCCGTGGTACTGCATGTAGTCGTCGCTGTCGAAGATGTCGTGCTCGCGGTTGTCCTGGTTCTTGGTGGCGATGGAGATTTCCGCGAAGCGCTGGTCGAACTGCGGCTTGGCCGCCAGGCCGTAGTCGTTCTTGGTGTACGCATAGCCGCCCCAGGCAGCGTACACGTCGGCCAGGTCCTGGTCGGACTGCCAGTTTTTGGCATCGAGCAGCGGCAAGATGCCGGCTCCATACGTGCCAGGCTTGCTGCCGAAGATGCGGTACAGCGCTTCGTCGGTCTGGCCGTCCCGCCGGTAGTGGGCGGCGATGAGATTCTGATCGTCGTCCTCGCCCTCGGCCTTCGCCACCAAGCGGACAGCATCGTCGATGAGGTGCACCAGGTTGGGGAAGGCATCGCGGAAGAAGCCGCTGATCCGCACCGTCACGTCGATCCTCGGCCGCTGAAGGTCGCCCAGCGGAATGAGCTCGATGCCGGTGACGCGACGGTTCTCCTTCATCCAGATGGGCTTGACGCCCAGCAGCCAGAGGATCTCGGCGATGTCGTCGCCCTGAGTGCGCATGGCGCTGGTGCCCCAGACCACGATGCCCACCGACTCGGGATAGCGGCCCTCTTCTTTCATGTACTTGTCGAGCAGAGCCGTGCCAAGATCCTGGCCGATTTGCCATGCGGCAGGGCTGGGAAGGGTCTTGGGATCGACGGAGTAGAAGTTCCTGCCGGTTGGCAGGACGTTGGCCATGCCCCTCGTCGGCGCGCCGCTCGGGCCGGGTGGGATGAACCTTCCCTCTAGGCCTCTCAGGAGGTTCGTAATTTCGTCGGTGGTTTGGTTGAGGGCGGGGATGAGCTTGGACTTTACATAATCAAGCGTGGTTTGGACTTCAGGGGTTTGCGATAAAAAAGACGTCTCACCACCAACCGCTCTAAGGATTAAGCAGCGCCCAAGCCCTTCAATGGACTCGATTGCGTCCCCGTTCGACCGCACGCCATCCAAAGCGCAAGGCGCCCCTCGATCCAGCAGCAGCTCCTGGTAGTCGACACCCAAAGCGCGGGCTAGGCCAGAACGAAGTGACGGCGCCTCCACGTTATCCAGGCGCGTAAGCGCCAGCAGCAAGTCCACGAGCTGGTCTCCGGCCGGAGGCAAGCCGAGAGTATGCAGCCCATCCCGGATCTGCGAATCCTTCAGCTCGCACAAATACCCGTCCACGTGCAGCAGAAAGCCGTCAAAGTCGTCAGGCAAAGACGACTCGCCCAGGTCCCGGTGCAGTTGTGCTTCGACCACCGCCTCCCAAATCTGGCCACGGATGATCGGCGCCTTTTTGGGGTCGAGCGTCTGGACCTGGTAGTACTCGTCCATGAGCTGCTCGATCTGCACGATCTCGTTGTAGGCGTCGGCCGTGGTCATGGCTGGGATGAGGTGGTCCACGATGGCGGCGTGGCTGCGGCGCTTGGCCTGTGCGCCCTCGCCCGGATTGTTGATGATGAATGGGTAGAAGTGCGGTAGGTCGGTGATGGCCAGGTCCGGATAGCACGCCTCCGACAGGCCCAGCGCCTTGCCGGGCAGCCACTCCAGCGTGCCGTGCTTACCAACGTGCACGATTGCGTCCGCCTGGAACACATCGCGAATCCACCGGTAGTAGGCCAGATAGTGGTGCGTGGGCGGCAGATCGGGCGAGTGGTAGATAGCGATGGGGTTCTCTCCGAACCCTCGCGGAGGCTGGATGCCCACGAACATGTTGCCGAGCATGATGCCGGGGATAGCGAGCCGTGAGTCGTGAGTCGCTGGTCGTGGGTGGGCGTCCTCCTCCAACAGGAACACGGAGCCAGGAGGCTCGCCCCAAGCGTCCGTGAGTTGAGTCTGGACTGACGCGGGCCAGGCGTCGAACCACTCCCGATAGGCTGAGGCGGGCACGTGGCCCACGGCGTCGCGAAGCTGCTGTTCCGTCAGAAACTCCCGGTCGTTCGAGCAGCGGTCGATCAGCCGGAAGATGAGCTCGTCGCCGCGCTCCGGCAGATCCTCGACAGCATATCCGGCCTCGCGCATGGCTCGCAACACCGCGATCAGTGAGGCTGGCGTGTCCAGCCCAACAGCGTTGCCCAGGCGCGCGTTCTTGGTGGGGTAGTTGGACAGCACGAAGGCGATGCGCTTGGCGGCGTTGGGCTTGGCTCGCAGCCGCGCCCAGTTGCGCGCCAGCCGGGCAAACGCATCCACGCGCTCGGGCTGGGGCACGTAGCGCAGCACCGGGCTGCCCAGCGCGTCGTCCTGGGCCAGTTCCTCCTTGAAGGAAATCGGCACGGTGATGATGCTGCCGTCGAACTCCGGAAGCGCCACGTTCATGGCCGCGTCCAAAGGCGACAGCCCGGCCTGGCTGCGCCGCCAATCGGCCTGCGAGCTGGTGCTGACAATCGCCTGCAGCACAGCCACGTCCAGCTTTTGAAGCCAGTCCACCGAGCCGGTTGCGAAGCTCAGCGTGTTGACGATGGCGTCCACCTTGGCCTCACGCAGCAGTGGTTCGATCTGGGCCGCGTTCTCAGGCTTGAGCGAATAGACAAAGATGGGGACGGCGCGGCAGCCGTGGTGCTCCAGCCTGTCGCACAGGGCATCCACAAATTCCGTGTTGCCGCTCATCCAATGCGCCCGGTAGAACAGCACGGCCACGACGGGCGTTCCATCGCGCAGAGGCCGCTCGTACATCCCAAACCACGGCAGCTCCCGCGGCGGGCCAGCCGGTTGGCCGCCCAGCAGCAGCAGCATGTTGCGGACGTTTACCGCGCCACCCTGGCACAGATAGGCGAACACCTGCCGCACCAGCTCGGTTGGGGCCGTGCTCAGCTCAGCCAGCTCCGGATCGAACGTGGAGTCGCCGGCGCAAGCGATAAACGGCACGCCGCGCGCCACACAGGAGTCGCGGATGGCCGAGAAGGTGGGTTCGAACGGGCGGCGCCCGCCCAGCAGGCGCATCACGACCGCTGTCCGGGCCTCCTCCGCCAGCCGAACGGCCGATGGCGCCGACGGGTTAGCAGCCCGGATCGCAGGCATGCTGCTCGGCAGATTGGGGACGACATGCGACAGCGTCAGGATTTCCGTGTCCGCGCTGCTCAGAAAGGCAATCAAGCCGCCAACTCTCCCTTTGGTGCGAAGTTCGTCGAGTTGAACGCTCGGGCCTGTTTTCTGCCTGTCACAGTAGCGCCACTGGGGCGGACTTGCACCGCCTTACCACAGCCCGAGCGGCTTCCCTTATTTTAGGTCACGGCACCCTGGCACGGTATCTGCGTTCGCGGCGATTCAACGCAAACCGGAATTTGGAGGAAACCAATCTCATGCCATCGAATACCTATGCGCCCCTGAAGGACAAGCTGCTCGAGGAACGCCAGCGCGTGGAAGGCCTGGTCCGCGCCGAAACAGAACGCCGCAGTGTGCTGAACGACACCACCGACCATGAGCGCTACGGCAACCATCCGGCCGACGAAGCCGGCGAGACGTTCGAGAAGGAGAAGAGCCTGGCCATCCAGGGCAACCTGGAGGTCATCCTCGAGGAAGTCGCCCACGCGCTCCACAAGTTCGACGCCGGCACCTACGGCCGCTGCGACGAATGCGGCAACGACATCCCCTATGAGCGCCTCGAAGTGCGGCCGCAGGCCACGCTGTGCGTTGCCTGCAAGAGCAAGGTCGAGCACACCCAGTTCGTGAGCCACATGGAGTCGGTCCGCAGCCCGGCCTAAGCCGCCGGGGCGCCAACCCAGAACCCAGAACTACTCAGAACTCGTCACGCGGGGAAGTAGTTCCCCAGCCAGCCCTCCAGTAGTTGCGTCACGCGCGAGTCCGCGTCGGCCCGTAGGAAATGGTCGAGATCCACGAACAGGTGCAGCTCGGCCGGCATATTGGCCCGCAGGAACAGTTCCACGGACTCGCGCGTGGGCGTCACCGAATCCTTAGCCGGATGGATCAGCAGCAGCGGTCGTGGCGCAATCTTGCCGACCACGTCGTCGGCCCGGAAGTCATACATGCCGCGGGCCACTTCCCACGGGAACTCCAGGATCGACCCGGGCGCCATGTTGTGGCGCAGATGCTCGGGGATGGGCACGATGTCGAAGCGCGGCACCATCATCCGTTCGCCACGCGCCGCCCGGCGGCCGCCCTCCTCCAACATGGCTGAGAACTTGTCCCAGGCTTGGGGCGAGGCATGCTGCGCCCGGAACTTGCGCTCGCCATTGCCCCAGCCGCCGATGGAGATCACCGCGCTGGCTCGCTCGTCCACGCCGCCGGTGTAGACGGCCACGGCCGCGCCGAAGCTGTGGCCCATGATGGCGATCCGCGAACCGTCAATCTCGGCCCGGCCTTGCAGGAAGCTGATAGCGTTGCGCGTGTCCGACACCTGCTCCAGGCAGATGACCATGCCGCGCTCGCCCTCGCTCTCGCCGCAGCCTCGAAAGTCGAACCGCAGCACCGCGTAGCCCTTCGCGGCCAGGTACTCCGCCTCGCCGGTGACGCCAACGCCCTCCTTGTTGCCGCCAAAGCCGTGCAGCAGCAGGAAGCCCGGATAGCGCCTGCCCTCTTGATAGCCTGCCGGCCGGTGCAGGATGCCCGCGATCCTCAGCCCGTCAGAGACAAAGCTCACTTGTTCAGTCATGCGCCTATTATTGGCTGCCCATGGTCGTGCTGTCCGCTGACGCCGAGCGCTGTCTTATTAGCGATGTCCTGACGGCGCTCCACGTGCCCCCAGCCGGCGCGGCCAGCGTGGCCGACGACCTCGTCGAAGCCGACCTACGCGGCCACGATTCCCACGGCCTGGGCCGCCTCAACATGCAGGTGGACAATCTGCGCGCCGGCCGCGTGGATGCCGCCGCTCAGCCGCGGCTCGTCCACGAGCAGGCGGGCGCTATCGTGGTGGACGGCTGCCGCGCACTCGGACCCCCGACCATCGACTTCGCGCTCGATCTCGCCGCGGAGCACGCGCAGCAGCACGGCAGCTGCACCGCCGCCATCCGCAATCACGGTTACATCGCCTACCTCGGCCGCTACGTCGAGCGCACCTTGGAGCGCGACTGCATCTGCATCCTGCTGGGAAAGTCCAAGGGCAATGTCCACCCCTGGGGCGGGCTGCTGCCGCTGGTGGGCAGCAACCCCATCGCCGCTGCCATTCCCACCGAGGGTGAGCCCCTGCTGGTGGACATGTCGACCGGAACCGCCGCCATGGGCAAGATCCTCGAGGCGATTCGAACCGGCGAGGGCATCCCCAGCAATTGGGCCGTCGACGAGCAGGGCCGGCCGACGAGCGATCCGCTTGCGGCGCGCCGCGGCGCCCTGTCCCCACTGGGTGGCGCGAAGGGCTATGCACTGGGTTTGCTGGTCGAGCTGCTGGCCGCGGTCCTGCCCGGTGGCGACTCCGGCAGTCGCCGCCAAGATGCCAACCTGTGGAGCGCCCTGGCCATCGTGCTGCACGTCCCATCCTTCGCCGAACCCGCCGCCTTCCGTCGCCAAACCTCAGCCTTCCTCGAAAGCTTGAAGGAATCCCCTAAAGCCCCCGGCTTCGACGAAATCCTCGTCCCCGGCGAGCGTACCTACCGCACCCGCCGCGAGCGCCTGCAGTCCGGTATCCCGCACCCAGACGAGACCTGGCGCAGCGCCTCCGCCTACTGCCGCGACCTCAATCTCGAGCCCGGCCGCTACCTCTCGCCAACGTCAGCAAGCTAAAATCCGCCCGAGCCTCGGTAGCTCAGCGGATAGAGCACCTGCCTTCTAAGCAGGCTGTCGCGGGTTCGAGTCCCGCCCGAGGTACCCACGCTCCGTTCGGCGTGCTTTGTGCGACGTCCGCAAGGTGCCCTGGCCTGTGGACTATGCCGCCCGCTGCGTACCGTGGATCCGGGATGACGTGGCTGCAGGTGGTCATGGTCAGGTGGGTGTTGGCCTGCTCGCCATGTCGAACGGGCGCCCTCTCTCGCTAGAATTCCTCTGGCGGCGCCAAGCACCGCCCCCCGGCGACGTGGCCAAGTGGTAAGGCGGGGGTCTGCAAAACCCCTATTCAGCGGTTCGATCCCGCTCGTCGCCTCTCGAATTGAGCACGAATTGACGTGCTCGAGGGGTTACTGGGCCAGGGCCTGACCCCCAAGGTG
>Ga0307373_10014791_pt1 | contig 10691 bp, 7 predicted proteins | sample OX2MG_FD_202534 | JGI IMG/M metagenome (GOLD analysis project Ga0307373, IMG submission 202534) | Soil microbial communities from Risofladan, Vaasa, Finland - OX-2 | ecosystem: Environmental > Terrestrial > Soil > Coastal area > Acid sulfate soil | place: Finland: Risofladan, Vaasa | collected...
TCTGGCGTAGCGCCAGCTTCCAAGCTGGCGCTACGCCAGAGGCTACGCGCCGGATCGGAGTCCGACGGTACGGTGAGGGACACGCGCCGACCTGGAGGTCGGCGGTACGACAGAAGGCGCTGGTGGCGCGCGTCGCCCACGCAGACATCCGCGCTAGCTGAAACGGGTTGAGGCCCCCTGGCTTCAGACATGGGGGTGAAAGCCCGGTCGCCCACAGGCGACAAACATCCTAGCGGCTTGCGCATGATGGGTGTTCTATGGTATACTCCCATTATGAGTACAGCACAGAAATCCCATAAAGTCACGGTAGACATCCCGCAAGACGTGTGGGAGTCCGTGCGGGCATTAGCCGACGAACACCAGCGATCCTTCGTCAAGGAACTGGTGTGGGCGTTGCAAGAGTACGTCAAGCGGGAACGCCGCCAAACGAAACGACAGGACTAATCCCAGGTGAGTGAGTACAGCGGACGCAAAAGCTACAAGTACAAGTTGCAGCCAACGCCTCAGCAAGAGGAACTGTTGGACGCAACCTTGTGGCGTTGCCGCACGCTGTACAATTGCGCGTTGGAACAACGCAAGACGTGGTGGCAACGGGGCGAAGGCAAAAGCGCCACGTACTACCAACAAAAAGCAGAATTGCCTGATCTGAAAGCGGGCTGCCCGGAGTTCGCTGAAGTCAACGCTCAGGTGTTGCAGGATGTTATCCAGCGCATTGACAAAGCGTTCCAAGCGTTCTTTCGCCGCGTCAAGGCGGGTGACAAGCCCGGCTACCCTCGCTTCCAAGGACGTGACCGCTACCACTCGTTCACCTATCCGCAGTATGGCGGTGGGGCTGTGGTGGATGGCGGCGTGCTGAACCTGTCAAAGATTGGCCGCATTCCTCTTCGCTTGCATCGCCCGCTGGAAGGCACACCCAAGACGGTCACGATCAGTCATGAGGCAGATGGGTGGTACGCCATCATCTCATGCGCCGACGTACCCATGCAGCCGTTGCCCCTAACAGGCCGGGAGACTGGCATAGACGTAGGCTTGAAGGTGTTCCTGGTCACGGCGCAGGGGCTGATCGTAGAGAATCCCCGCCACTTCAGGAAAAGTGAGCGCCGCATCGCCAAGGCTGATAAGCACGTCGCGCGCTGCCAGAAAGGCAGCCACGGTAGACGTAACGCTTTGGCCCGACGCGCCAAAGCGTACCAGCACGTCAAACGCCAACGCGCCGACTTTCATCACAAGGTTGCCCTCCAACTCGTGCGCGACAACGATACCATCTCCCTCGAAGATTTGCAGGTCGCCAACATGGTACGGAACCGCCATCTCGCTAAGTCCATCAGTGACGCGGCGTGGGGTCAGTTCCGGGCCATCCTCGAATACAAGGCAGCATGCGCCGGTAAACGAGTGATCGCGATCCCTGCCCACTACACCAGCCAGGACTGTAGCGGCTGTGGGGAACGGGCGCCAAAGAGCCTCAGTATCCGCACGCATGTCTGCCCATCCTGCGGGCTGATGATAGACCGCGACGAGAACGCCGCGATCAACATTTTACGGGCCGGGCAGGCCCGTCAGGCGCTAACGTAGTGGGCTACCACATGCGTTGTCTGAGAAGCCCCCGGCTTTAGCTGTGGGGAGCATGTCACTCGAGTGTCTCGGCCGCCGTACGCTCATCTTCCGCAGAGTAGGTGTCGGCGTCGTCTGCCAAGTCGTCATCTGTCAAGTCGTCATCCGCAACGTCGGCAAAGAGGCTGTTGAGGACGCTAAAACGGTCATCCAGTGGCTCAGGCACACAGTCGCAGGGGCCATCGTTGAGGTCGCGGCCACACTGCGGGCAGAGGCCAGCGCAGTCCTCCCGGCAGAGCGCCCGGCTGGGCAGCGCTACCACGTAGTTTTGGCGGATAGCCTCGCGCAGGTCGAGCTGGTGATGGCGATCAATCGGGAAGGCGTCCTCGCCATGCTCGGTCTGGATCGGCGCGCCCGTCACCACGTCAATCGTGGGGAAGAACTCTTCGCGGACCGGCAAGGTGATCGTGGTCGTAAAGTCCTTCAGGCAGCGAGCGCACTGCAATCGAGTGGGGATCGCGACAACCCCATCGGCGTAGACACCCTGGTTGGTGCGGTTCAGCCGCACACGCCCATTTGCAGGGCCGACGGCCTCGGCGTCATCGAAGCGAAAATCCTCACCCTGCGCATCCTCGCCATCGATCTCTTCATCCACCGTGGTTCCCGGCGCCGACTTCAGCAACTGAGAAACGTTATAGATCATCGGTGATACCTCTTTTCGCGCCCCTGGTGTGTTCGTGTCTACTGCTTATCCGCACAGACCTGTCGGAGAACAGCGGTCTCCCTGCGGTCTGCGGCGCGGAGGCGGCCCCAATAGTATATCGCATGGGCATGCAAGTAGCAAAGGGCCAGCGCGCCACACGTCCTGCTCGCTTGACAGGCGGCGATTCATGTGAGATACTATCATTGTTCGCTTTGCCCAAATGGCGCCTGCGTCCACGGCTTGCGCTCCCAATCGGCCTACCCCGGTCGAGGGCCTCTCCGGTGAACGTCGCAACGGACCAGCGCCTTGTACCTGCTCCGATCATGCCAAGTTCGTCCTGATCAATCCGCAATCCGACCGCAGTCAACCCGCGATCAACCCAACAGCGTCCTGATGCGCTCAGGCATTCGACAAACCCCCTCGTTCGTTTCATCCCCGGTTCTCCGTGTCGCAGTCATGTACAGTCGCGTCGCAAGGCGTGGCCGCCACAGCTTCGCCGGAGCAAGCGAGGCCCACAGCTATCCCACAGCACACAGCTTCGAAAGGAGAACGGGGCGACGCCCTCATCAGAGCCGATCTACTGAGCGCCTCCCGGCCTCTCGGCTCATCCGCCGCCCCTACCACATATGAACATTACCGAACTCGAAACCCGCACTGTCACGGAACTCCGCGACATCGCCCGCGATTGGGACCTCTCCGGCTATACCGCGCTGAAGAAACAGGATTTGATCTTCCGCCTGCTGGAGGCCGAGACCGAGCGCCAGGGCAACATCTTCAGCGCAGGCGTGCTGGAAATCATCGACGACGGTTTCGGCTTCCTCCGGCGCGACCGCGCGATGGGCGGCGCGCTGGATATCTACGTCTCGCAGACGCAGATTCGCCGCTTTGGCCTGCGCACCGGCGATATGGTCTCCGGCCAGGTGCGCCCACCCAAGGAAAACGAGAAGTATTTTGGCTTGCTGCGGGTGGAGGCCGTCAACGGCATGGACCCCGAAGCCGCCAAACGCCGCCCGAACTTCGACACGCTGACGGCGGTCTTTCCCCAGCGCATGTTTACGCTGGAGACCGACGCTGCGAATATCACCGGACGCCTGATCGATCTGATCGCGCCTATCGGGCGTGGCCAGCGTGGCCTGATCGTGGCGCCACCCAAGGCGGGCAAAACCACGATCCTCAAGACCATCGCCAACTCGCTGAACGCCAACTACGACGACTTCCAGCTGATGATTGCGCTGATCGGCGAACGACCCGAGGAGGTCACAGATATGCGGCGCAGCGTCAAGGCAGAAATCTACAGTTCCACCTTCGACGAGCCTGCCGAGGCGCACACCCGCGCGGCGGAGATGGCGCTCGAACGCGCCAAACGCCTGGTGGAGTCCGGCAAGGATGTGGTGATGCTGCTGGATAGCATCACCCGGCTGACCCGCGCCTATAACCTGGCGATCTCCCCCAGCGGGCGCACGCTCTCCGGCGGACTCGATCCCAGCGCCATCACGCCGCCGCGTCGCTTCATCGGCGCCGCGCGCAATCTGGAGGAGGGCGGCTCACTTACCATCATCGCCACCATCCTGGTAGACACGAACAGCCGGATGGACGATGTGATCTACGAGGAGTTCAAGGGCACCGGCAACATGGAGGTCACACTGGACCGCAAGCTGGCCGACCGGCGCATCTTCCCCGCCATCGACATCACGCGCTCCAGCACGCGCCGCGAGGAGCTGCTGCTGGACGAGAACGCCCTGCGCGCGGTCGTAGTGGTGCGCCGCATGTTTGCCTCGCTGGCCGAGCAGGACAGCATCGAGGCCACCGACCGCCTGATCGCCCAGATGGCGCGCAGTTCCTCGAACGCGGAGTTCCTCGCCTCGCTCAACAAGAGCATCGCTGGCTAACGATCCCCCAAAAACTCCCCTCTCCCACCGCAGCGGGGGAGGGGCCGGGGGTGGGGGCAGCCTAATCCTCCCCCTGGTCCTTGGTAAACCCAGGCTTGCCGTCGAAGTATTGCAGCTTCTCAGTATGCGCCCAGCGATAGCGCGCGGCAACCCGTTGCAGCAAGTCAGCCAGCGCGGCGTCGTCGAGGTCGGCGCTGTCGTCGTTCGCCAGGAAGCGGCAGCGCCAGTGGTCGGCGTTGTCGGTCAGCGCGCCGGTGGGTGGGTAGACGCGGGTGCCACGATTCGAGATCAGCTTCAGGTGCAGCGGCGTCTCGGCGACCAGCTTCGTCATCGTCGCGCCCATGTCTTCGGGCGTCTCCGCCGACTCCACAAAGATGTCCATGCCGACGACTCGGCGCTCGTTGGGCTTCACGAAGTCCACCGCGCCCGAGACCTGTGGCAGTTGGATTGGCTTGTAGTCGCGGGTCTGCCAGTTCTCGGCGGTCTTGCCCAGGTTGCCGATGATCGCGTTGGTGTACTCGACCGTGCCAACCGCGTTCGCGTCGCCCACCACGTCGCGCGTCGCCACGCCGGAACTCAGCGTCACCAGCACCGCGTTCTCGATGGCCGAAGCCGCCGCGAACTCGTCCAACTGGCGCAGCATCATCACCCCGGCCAGAATCATCGCCGTCGGGTTGATCGTGTTCTTCCCGGCGTACTTCGGCGCCGAGCCATGCACCGCCTCGAAGATTGCGGCGTCGTTGCCGATGTTGGCCGAGGCCGCGAAGCCCAGGCCACCGATCAGGCCGGAGGTCAGGTCGCTGAGAATGTCACCGTTCATGTTGGTGGTGACGATCACGTCGAACTGCTCTGGGCGGCGCACGAGCTGGTGGGCGCAGTTATCCACGATGATGTGTTCGGCCTGGATGTCGGGGTATTCGGGCGCGATGCGCTCGAAGACACGCTTCAACGTGCCCTCGCTCATCTTCATGATGTTGGCCTTGGTGGCGCAGTGGACCTTCTTGCGTCCCTCGGCGCGGGCCACCTCGAATGCCAGCCGCACGATCTTTTCGCAGCCTTTCGCCGAGATCAGCTTCAGCGTCTCCGCCACGCCGGGCGTCTGCATATACTCGATGCCCGCGTAAAGGTCTTCGACGTTCTCGCGCACGACGATCAGATCGATGTTGCGTCCGCTGTAGGGCGTCTTCACGCTAGGCAGCTCACGAGCGGGGCGCAGGTTGCCATACGTCTCGAAGAGCTTGCGCAAAGTAACGTTCGCGCTCTTTTCACCGAAGCCGACTGGCGTCTCCAGCGGACCCTTCAGCGCGATGCGCGTCTTCATGATACTTTCGATGGTGTCCTGGGGGACGCCGGACGGCTGGCCCGCGCGGAAGACTTCGGCGCCCGCCAGACGCTCCTCCCACTCGATTGGCGCGCCGGTCGCCTCGATGATGCGGCGTGTCGCCAGGACAACTTCGGGACCGACGCCGTCACCGGCGATGATGGTGACGAGTTTCTTGCCGGACGGGGTAATGAAAACAGGCGTACTCACAACTTCTCCTGCGATTCGTCAGCTGTTCGGCGCGGATACCCCCGTCATTCATGCGGGGGAGGAAGCGCCGTCCTTTCTCGTGTGGGACTCGTTTCCCCTTGCGGGGCTGGTTTTTGTCTCAGGAACCAGCAAACCCGCCTCGATAAGGAGGACCCCGCTTGCGCGGGTAAGGTCTCCCGCGACACGGTTCTCGTCTCCCTCCGCACGCGAAGGGATTACCAGCAGCACGGCGTAGACCCCGTTTCGCGGTTTAACCACGGGCCGTAGCGCCTGGGACTGGGACGCCATCCCAGGGTACCTAAAATATTTTCGGGAACGTAGCCCGATAGGTGTTGCCACCTCTGGCTGAGTCTGGTCAGGTTCAGGGCCTGCGTAACCCGATGCCGGGCCGCACAAGCCCCCGCCTTTCAAACGGGGGGCCTGACGAGCGCGGATAGCGACTTCATGAAGCCACAACAAAGTGTAGTCTGCTGCGCACTCAAGTGTCAACTTTCATCCCTGTTAGAAAAGGGAGCAGAATCCCGTAGAATATGACGGGGGGGCCAGACCAACCAGGGTTTATGCCGATCCTGCAGGTGATGCGCTGTGAGCGGAAAGCGACACTACATGAACGATAGCCTGAACGCCGTTGACGCCCCTGTGGGAGCGGACGGCCTGATCACGCCCTATGGTGGCCGACTGGTCAGCCTGATTGCGAACGGCGACGAGCGCAATGCGTTAATCGACGAGGCCAACCATCTGCCTGCCCTGCGCCTCTCCACACGCATGCTCTGCGACTTGGAGTTGCTGGCCAGCGGCGGTTTCTCGCCCCTGGTCGGCTTCATGGGCGAGGCCGACTATCGCTCGGTCGTCACCGACATGCGCCTGAGCACGGCGTCGGGCGGCTTGCTGTTTCCCATCCCCATCGCGCTCCGCGTCGAACGCGACGAGCTGCCCCGCCTGCTCGCGCCCGCCAACCCCGGCCAGCGCATCGCCCTGCGCGACGCCCGCAATACCGTCGTCGCCGTCATGCAGATCGCCGAGACCTACGAGTGGGACGCGGCGACCGAGGCCGAACACGTCCTGGGGACCACCGACACCCGGCACCCGCTGGTGGCCGAGATGGCGACCTGGGGGCCAGTCTGCCTGGCGGGGCCGCTGCGCGTCGTCGCCCTGCCCCACGCCTATGACTTCGCCGAGCTGCGGCTGACGCCGGGCGAGGCGCGCGAACGGCTGGCGGCGCTGGCCGGGTGGGCGGCGGATGAACCCAAACGAGTGGTCGCCTTCCAGACGCGCAACCCCCTGCACCGCGCGCACGAGGAACTGACCAAGCGTGCCGCCGCCGCCATCGATGGCGCGCTGCTGCTGCACCCCAGCGTCGGCATGACACGCCCCGGCGATGTGGACCACTACACGCGCGTCCGCATCTACAAGATGCTGGTAGAGCGCTACTACGATGCCCAGCGCACGCTGCTCAGCCTGCTGCCGCTGGCGATGCGCATGGCCGGGCCGCGCGAGGCAGTGTGGCACGCGATCATCCGTCGCAACTTTGGCGCGTCGCACTTCATCGTCGGGCGCGACCACGCCGGGCCGGGCAATGACAGCCACGGCCAGCCCTTCTACCCACCCTACGCCGCGCAAGAACTGGTTGCGCGCCATGCGACGGAGATCGGAGTGCAGCCGCTGCTCTTTCAAGAGATGGTCTATCTGGAGGACCGCGATGAGTATGTGGAGCGCGACTACGTTCCCCCCGGCGCGCGGGTCCTCTCCATCTCCGGCACACAGGTCCGCGAGCAGTATCTGGCGGCGGGCCACGCGCTGCCTGAGTGGTTCACGCGCCACGAGACCGCCGCGATCCTCGCCCAGGTCTATCCCCCGCGCAGTCAGCAGGGCTTCTGCGTCTGGTTCACCGGCCTGAGCGGCGCGGGCAAGTCCAGCGTCGCCGACGCGCTAACCGTGCTACTATTGGAGCGCGGGCGCCAGGCGACCGTGCTGGACGGCGATGTCGTCCGCACGCAGCTCTCCAAAGGGCTGGGCTTCAGCCGCGAGGACCGCGACACCAACATTCTGCGCATCGGCTTCGTGGCCAGCGAGGTCGTGCGGCATCATGGGGTGGCGATCTGCGCCGCCGTCAGCCCGTATCGCGCCACCCGCAACGAGTGTCGCCAGTTGGTCGGCCCCGACGCCTTCATCGAGGTGTTTGTGGATACGCCACTGGCCGTATGCGAGGCGCGCGACACCAAGGGATTGTACGCCCAGGCGCGGCGCGGCGAACTGAAAGGCTTCACCGGCGTGGACGATCCCTACGAGTCGCCACAGAACCCCGAACTGACCCTGGCGACGGTGACGACGACGCCCGAAGCCAATGCGCAACGCATCATCGCCTACCTGGAACGACGCGGCTTTCTGGCGCGCGACGGGCGCTAATGGAATGTGCATTATCGAGACGCAAGCGGCCTCGCGCCAGCTTGGCAGCTGGCGGTACGCGAGAAACACGCGCCAGCCTGGAGGCAGGCGGCACGCCAACCGCTATCGGCGCCACACGAGGCGCGGGTATGTTGCGGGTCCGCCGGCGGCATGTGAGCGGCGTCTTTTCCGCAACGTATGATTCTGTGGGAGTTCTCGTAGCGAGTTTCCGTGGCTTACAGAAGCATCGGCTGATCGCCAAATATCACCCAAAGGACATACCGTGAGCGCTCGCCCGGACATCGTGTTGCTGGTGCTCGACACCCAGCGCGTCGATCGCCTGTCGTGCTTTGGCCACGCGCGCGAGACCTCGCCCAGCCTCGACGCGCTCGCCGCCGACGCCACCCGCTTCACCCACGCCGTCGCCCCCGCCCAATGGACGATTCCTTCGCACACCTCGATGTTTACCGGCCAGTATCCCGCGCAACACCAGACCGTGCAGCCGTTCCACCGTGTTCCCAGCGCCGTCTCGACGCTGGCCGAGCGACTGCACGCTGGCGGCTACTTCACGGCGGCGATGTGCAACAATCCCCTGGTAGGCGTCGTCAACAACGGTCTGCGGCGCGGCTTCCAGAGTTTCCTGAACTATAGCGGCCTGATGACCTCGCGTCCCAATCAGGCCGCTGTGGGGCGCGGCCCGATGGACCGCTATCGCCAGCAATTCAAGCGGGTAGTGGTGGACGCGATGACCTCACTGCAAGATGTCTTCGCCCGCTCCGATGCGATGCTGGAATTCTCGTTCAATCCGCTGATGCGTCCGCTCTGGCAGACGGCGCTCAGCTTCAAGGGCAACACGGCGAAGTCGTTGCGCGACGCAGCGCAGTTGCTGACGACGCGCCGCGAGGTTGCGCGCGATCAACCGATCTTCTGCTTCGTCAACCTGATGGGAACGCACATCCCCTATCACCCCTCGCTGCGCAATCTGGAACGCTTTGCGCCGTTGGTGCGAAAGAGCAAGGTGGCGCAGCGCTACCTGCGCCAGTTCAATGGCGACGTGTTTGGCTGGCTGACCCCGCTGGCCGCCGACCTGGACGACGAGACCCGCGAGCTGCTGCGTGGCGTTTACGACGCAGGGGTGGCCGACCAGGACGAACTTTTGGGCGTCTTCTTCGATCAGCTGCGCGCGTCGGGTTCCTTCGATCGCACGCAGTTCATCATCTGCGCCGATCATGGTGAGCATCTGGGCGAGAAGCGCTTCCTGGGCCATTCGTTCTCGGTCTACAACGAACTGGTCCATGTGCCGCTGATCATCCGCGATCCCAGCGGCGATCTGCCGCGCGGCGCCGACATCGCGCATGTCGTCTCCACGCGGCGTATCTTCCATACGGCGCTGACCACGGCGGGCGTGGCAACCGATGATGAGCGGCGGCTGACGCTGGCGGTGGACGCCACAGATAGCCCCGAACGTGACCCTGAGCATGGCCAGGTCTTCGCCGAAGCGATACCCATCCAGAACGTGTTGCATCTCTTGCAGCGTCGGCGTCCCGCGCTGATCTCTGAGTTGGCCTGCGATCAGCCACGTCGCGCCGTCTGGAACGGACGCTTCAAGCTGGCGCAGACCGGTGAGCGCCACGCCGAACTGTACAACTCCTACGACGACCCGAAGGAGCGACTCGACCTGGGCCAGATTCTGCCCGAAGCGGTGGAGACGATGCAGGAGATGCTCGGCGCCTTCGTCCAGCGCAACGCCGCCGCGCGAACCGGCGCCGCCGACGATCCGGGCGCCGACGCCGCCGCGCCAACGCTCGTCCCCGACTACGACGACCCGCAGGTGCAACGGCGCCTGCACGACCTGGGCTATCTCGAATAAGCCCGTCTACGTTCAGATGACCCGATGGCGGCGCGCCAGGCGAGGGCAGCGCGCGGCACGACAGGAGGCGCAGCCATGTACCCACCGATCCCATCCATTGCGTTTCACATCGGCGCAATTGCGATACACTACTACGGCATCACGATGGCGACAGCGATTGTGGCGGGCGTGCTGCTGGCCAGCAACTACGTCGAGCGCTTCGGCCTCTCCGGCGACTCCATCTGGAACCTGCTGCTATGGATTCTGCTGCCGTCGCTGATCGGCGCGCGGCTCTACTTCGTCTTCATCCAGACTCCGTTGACGAGCGCTGGCGTGGGCAGCTACCTCCGCAACCCGGCGAAAATCTTCGAGGTGTGGGACGGTGGCCTGCATATCTATGGCGTCTACATCGTCGGCGGTCTGGCTTTGCTGGCCTATATGATGTGGAAGCGGCTGCCGATCCTGGTCTACCTGGACGCGATTGGGCTGGTCCTGCCACTCAGCCAGGCGATTGGGCGCCTGGGCAACTTCATCAACCAGGAACTCTACGGCCCGCCCACCACGCTGCCCTGGGGCCTGCGCATCGACGTCAACCACCGCATTCCGCCCTACGACAACTATGCGCTGTATCCCGCCAGCACCCGCTTCCAGCCGCTGTTCCTCTACGAGGCGCTCTGGAATCTGGTCGGCTTTGGCATCTTCTTCTACATCTCGCGGCGCTACGCGAAGTACCTGAAGCCCGGCGACATCTTCCTGTTTTACATGATCTGGTACCCGCTGATA
>Ga0307373_10014792_pt1 | contig 10691 bp, 9 predicted proteins | sample OX2MG_FD_202534 | JGI IMG/M metagenome (GOLD analysis project Ga0307373, IMG submission 202534) | Soil microbial communities from Risofladan, Vaasa, Finland - OX-2 | ecosystem: Environmental > Terrestrial > Soil > Coastal area > Acid sulfate soil | place: Finland: Risofladan, Vaasa | collected...
CCCCCGAGGTGGCGACCTTCGTGCAGGGGCTGATCGAGGATGCGGCGGAGCTGCGCCTGCCAGAACTGTTCACGGGCGAGCATCCTGAGGCCCTCTACTACCAGCCGGATCGCAACGGGGTCGGCGTGATCGCGCTCCCCACGACCGCCTTGAGCGAGGACCAGTTCATCGCGATCATGAAGTACCGGTTGGCCCAGTACCTGGCGGTCAACTTTGTCGATGCCCGCATGGTCCATGAGGCGCGCATGGCGCACGAGCCGCTCTCCGGAGTGGGGCCGGAGGATGTCCACGTGATTGCCGGTTCGGCTGCCAGCGGCGAGATCCTCTGCTACCTGACCCTCATGGCGGATGAGGCGTCGCCTGGAGGCACGACTCTGCGCGAGCGGGATCGGCCGCTTCTGCCGGTCGAGAAGGCGCACGGGTGGGGTGTCTATAACCGCCTGCGGGTGCTCCCCGACCTGCCAATGGCAAAGCTGCGTGAAATCGGGCGCTTTGTGAAGAACCAACGGCTGCCTCATTGCGACGAGCTAGGCGTGCGCGCGCCGATGGAGATCCTCGTCGCCGTCTGTCGTCTGCTGACCGGAGCGTTACGCCCAGACGTCGAGGCGATCGTCGGCGATCTGGAGGAAGATGTCGTCAAGCGTAACCTGGACTTCTTTCATGTCCCGCTGGTGGTCGTCCACGGCACGGTCGCCTACGCGGCGGAGACATCCTACAAGCATTCCATGTATCTCCGCCGCAACAGCTACCCGTTCGCCTTCCTGGTCTCCGACCTGTCCCCGACCCTGGCGCGGACAGAGGCCATCGAGCTCGCCCTGGCCCTGCCGGGCCGGCGGGCGGTGGCGGCCTTGCTGGCCCTCAGGCGCGACATGCCCCACTCCACGAGCAGCCTCGAGCCGCCGGAGGGCCTGGCGCCCCTCACCACCGTAGATCTGCCGGAGCGCCAGGCGGCGATGGCGGTGCGGCGCCAGCTGCTCGAGGTGGGAGAACGCCTGCGGGCGACGGATCTCTTGAGCAGCCTCCCAGGCCATCGACTGGTTTGTGCCCCATCAGGCAAATGCCCGGATCATTGACGCGGCGGCGGCCTGCTTGGGGATTCCCGGCAACTACATGCTGGGGAACATCGACCGCTACGCCAATACCGTGTCGGCCAGTATTCCCCTGGCCATCGCCGATGCCGCGGCGGCAGACCGGCTGGCGCCGGGGCAGACCATGCTACTGGTCGGCTTCGGTGCAGGGTTGTCCTGGGGCGGCGGGTTGCTCTCCTGGCGTGATTGATGGTGCTGGTTGTAGCCACGGCGTAGCCGGTATAGGGAGGACTCCATGGATTGCCAGCGAGTAGGGGCGATGACCGCTCCGGGCCGCGTGGATCGGATGAGCGTTGCCTGGCTATCTCCCACCCTGATTGCGGCATTCCTCCTGTCGGTCGGCCTGGGATGGGGTGCAGTGCGGGCGAGCGCGCGCATACGCGGCGCTCAGCAGGTTTGGGAACGCGACTCAGGGGCCGGTATACTCCGTCGCCGATCTGCACCGGCAGGTCGCCCGTGACCCAGGGACTGGCTGGGCCGGACGGTGCTGGTCAAGGGCGTGGTGGCGAGCATCGGCACCTCGAGCGGGCCAGACGGTATCGTGGTGAGGATGACCCTCATGGATCCTGGCGCGTCCAGCAGCGCCACGGAGTTTGCGGTGGCGTGGGGCGCCGCCGACCCGCTGCTGGGGTTCCCGCGACACCTGCCGCTGATCGGGCGGCTTGCTCCCCAACCGCGGGTGTCGCGCTGGGGGCCGCTCGCGAACTACCGCGTGCAACTGCGTGCCGCGCCTGGCGGCTCATGCGGGTTTCTGCCTTGCTATGAGGCGCTACTGCTCGATGCCGCGCCGCAGGCAGGTTTCCGGCTTGGCTTGATGTGACCGGGCCTCCAAACCCCCACCGACGGCATCTTCTATAGGTTCTCTGGTTCAGAGATAACGTAGCTCGCGGGCCAATTCGAGTGACCCCTCCAGAGAGGCGCGCGCGGCCGCCGGTTGGCCGCCTTCCTCGGCCAGGATGGCCTCCTCCAAGACTGTCGCCAGTGCAGTGGGCAGGAGTTGCTGCGGGGGAGCGAGCAGTGCCCGCGCATCGTCGATAGCCTCGGCCAGCGCTCCTCGTATGAGCGCGAGGGCGAGGAGCGGCCAAAGCGCGGTCCATTGGAGTGGATATGGTGAATTGCGCCAGATATCCAGGGCAGCATCGCCATGCGCCTGGGCCTCCGTGAAGTTGCCGTCACACCATGCCACCCAGGCGAGGTTCGCAATTGCCGTACCGGCATACCTTTCCGCGCCCGTCTCCCTCGCCACGGCCACGCACTGCCTGCTCAGACGCCGTACCTCCTCTACCATGCCACGTTTCCGATAAAGAATGATCAGATAGGTTAGGCATTTGGCCAGGTCGGTCACACTGCCCGTGCGCTCGACCGTTTCGAGGGCGGCGCCCAGGTGTTCTTCTGCTTCGTCAAGCGCCCCTCGCCACAAAAGGCAGAAACCGAGCATGAACCGCGAGTTAGCCACCCGTCGAACGTCACCTACCGCTTGCCAGGCAGTGAGGGCAGCACGCGCGGAGGCGACAATCTCGTCCGATACGACATAGCGCGCCCGCTGACACTCTACACCAAGGTTGTCGTGGAACGCGGCGCGCTGTACAAGCGTTCCGACAGCCAGGACGACCGGCTCGATCTGCTCGCGAAGCGCGATGATCCGCGGCCAATGCCCAAGCCAGTACAGCAACTCTATCCGATCGAGCTGGATATCTATCCAAGCACTCCGCCAGGCAGGGACATCTTGCGCCGGTTCAGGACCAAGTACGTCTTCCGCCACGTCATAGGTAGCCACCGCTTGCACATAGTCTTGTTGGTTACCCCAGGTAGTACCAGTCTTGCGGTATAAGTGAGAGCGCCGAACCTTACCATCGTCAGGAACGGAGACGAGGGCCTGTTGGTAGGCGCTCCTAGCGTCTTGATGCCGACCCGAGACCCCAAGGAAGTCGCCGAGGCGCTCCAGCAGTCGGGCCTCCAGGTCTTGCCGCTCAGACGGTGGCATCTCATCCTGAGCCGCCGGCGCGCTCGCGGCTTGCGTGGATCCTCGCGGCCCAGGGCATGCCAATGCACGCTCGATCCAGCCGCGGCCCTCACTCAAGTACCCCATGCGGCGCCAGAACTCGCCCAGGGCCGCTGCCAGTCGGAGCCCGATGTCTATTTCACCGCCGCCCAGCGACCAGGTCAGCGCCGCCCGGAGGTTGTCGTACTCCGCATCCAGTCGGCTCAACCAGGTTTTTGCCTCTACCTCCTGGAGCTTCGCCTCCGCCTCCTCCGCCAGCCGCAGGAAAACACGTGCATGGCGCTGTCGGGTGCGCTCAGCTTCCCCACTGGCCTCCAGGCATTCCAGTCCGTATTCCCGAATGGTCTCCAACATCGTCAAGCGTGGTTCACTCTCTGAAGAGTAGCTGGACGCGCCGGCGGGCGCTTGATTCCAGAGAAGGCTGTTATCCATCAAAGCGGTCACGCCGTTCAGGACGTCCACGCCCAGATCGCCGTCCACGTTGCAGACGGCCTCCGCCATGGCCAGCCCACATCCGCCCGCGAAGACCGAGAGCCGCCGAAACAGCCGTTGCTCGCGGGCATCGAGCAGATCGTAGCTCCAGGCGATGGCGTCCCGCAGGGTCCGCTGTCGGGCCGGGAGATCACGGGCGCCCCCAGTGAGGAGGGTGAGTCGATGCTCCAAGCGCGCCAACAGCGCCTCGGGTGACAGCAGCTTGCCACGAGCGGCCGCCAGTTCGATGGCCAGCGGCAACCCATCCAGGCGGCGGCAGATCTCGGCCACCACCGGGGCGTTGTCGTCCGTCACCTGGAAATCGGCCCTGACATTGACTGTCCGCTGGATGAACAATGCCACGGCGGCACACCGCGAGATGGGCTCAATGAGTGGCGGCACACGCGGATCGGGCAGGGCCAGCGGCGGCACGGAATACTCCTGCTCCCCGCGCAGATGCAGCGCCGCCCGGCTAGTAACCAGGATCCGCGGGTGTGGGCAATGGCCCAGCACCTCCGCGACCAAGGGGGCGGCGGCGATCACCTGCTCGAAGTTGTCCAGGAGCAGGAGCATCCGCCGCTCGCGCAGGTAGCTCTTGAGGTTGTCCGCGAACGATCTGCCTTCGGCTTCCTGTATCCCGAGTGCCTGGGCGATGGTGGCAGCCACCAGACCGGGGTCGGTGATTGGGGCCAGGGCGACGAGGAAGACGCCATCGGGGAACTCGCCGAGCAACTCGGTGGCCACCTGCAGGGCCAGGCGGGTCTTGCCCGAGCCCCCGGCTCCGGTCAAGGTTACCAGGCGGGAGTGGTCCAGCAGGTCCAGCACGGCGGCCAGTTCCCGCTCGCGGCCCACGAAGCTGGTCACTTGCACGGGCAGGTTGGTCTTTGGCGCTTGTGGGGAGGAGAGCGGTGGGAACTCAGCCGGCAGATGGGGATGCAGCACCTGGTAGACCACCTCCGGCCGCCGCAAGCCCTTGAGCCCATGTGCGCCGAGCGCTCGCAGGCTGACCCCCTCCGGTAGCCCGTCGCGTACCAGGTCGTACGTGGCTTCCGAGAAGAGGATCTGACCGCCATGGGCCAGCGACCGGATACGGGCGGCCCGGTTGACCACGGCGCCGTGGTAGCTGCCATCGCGTGGGTGGGCCTCGCCGGTGTGCAGTCCCATGCGCACCCGTAGCGCCGTCTCGGGTGGCCAGGGCTCGGCCAGCAGCGCCTGTTGCAGGGCACAGACGGCGGCCAGGGCGGCGGTGGGGCTGGAGAAGACAGCGAGGATGCTATCCCCGTCTCCCCGCTCCTGGACCTGGCGACCGCCATAGCGCGTCAAGGCCGCGTTGATCAGGGCATCATGCCGGGCGATGGCGGCGTCCATGGCGGCGGGGTGTTGCTCCCAGAGAGTGGTGCTGTCCACGATCTCGGTGGAGAGGAAGGTGAGGGCGCCGGTGGGCAGATCGACAGCGGGCGCGGAGGGCGCGGCAGCGATCGTCGCGCATGGCGGGAAGGTTTCCCGAGGAGGCGACCCGCTCGTGGGTGGGTCGGCGAGGCGACGCCGGCGCGGCACCGTGGCCTCCAGCGTGGCGGCGTCCGGCGCCGAGAGGCCCAGGGCCTCGACCAGCAACCGCACCGTGTCTCGGTAGGGGACTCGGCGCACCTCCCGCTCGTAGGCGCTGATCGCCCTCGCGGAGAGCCGGGCCCGCTCGGCCAACCCCTCCTGCGAGAGCCCAGCCGCCAACCGGAAGCGCTTGAGCAGCGTCCCGAAGCTCACCTGTTCGCGGGTACCCAGCCCATCGGTGACCATGGCGCGCCAGTCCGGGCAGTCTGGTCACTGCCCTTGCACAGTGCGGCGGCAGTCCTCGTGCCTGCCATGATAGCACGCCATGCCCCGCGGCTGCGGGAGAAAGCCCGCTTAAGGTGATCATTGACAGCTGTGGTAGCTACACTCTCTGAAAAGGAATAGGAAGCCCCCATGACTCTTGATAGCACCTCGATGACCGTGGAGTGGAGGGCCGGCTCGCCCCGCATGCCGGAGTATCGCTCCGATCTTGACCTGGTTGTGGTGGCGCCGGATGGGCGACTGGCAGGATTCTGCATCGGCTGGTTGGGGCTCGAACGACGTGCCGCTCAGATCGAACCGATCGGCATCGATCCCGACTTCCAGGGCCGCGGGCTCTCGCGGACCCTGCTGCTGGAGATGCTTCACCGCTTCAAGGCGCTTGGCGCCGAACACGCACAGGTGGAAACTGATACCAGCCGCCTTCCGGCACTCCACGCCTATGAGGCCGTCGGGTTCCGCCCTCAGTACAAGTCATTCCGTAGAGGGCAGTGGTTCTCGTAGGGCCACTCCTCACTCCCGTGGACTTACTTGGTCGCCACCTGCCACAGACTGATCCCCAGAAACGCGATGACCACCAGAGGGAGGAGCCACCAGGCAGCGATATTGCCATGAACTAGCGCGGCGGTGGCGAGCAGAGCGGCCACGACAGCGGCGGCGATGCGCCAATCGTCACCAATGACAAAGTCGTACCAGAAGAGGGCGAAACCTTTGAGCGACATGGTATTCTCCTCAGGCCGCGACCGCGCGGACGGGAAGCGTGCGGTGGCGGATTAATGCTTGCACGAAGGCGAAAGAAATCACGATATAGAAAGCCAGGACACCAATAATCGCGGCATCGGAGCCTGGCCACTTTGCCCCCGCGCCCTCGGCCGACCAGAAGGTCCCGAAGGAGGTCAAGAGTAGACCCACGGCAAACTTCAGCGTATTTTCCGGCACCTTGCTCAGCGGAGCATGGACGGCTATCCCCACCGCGAGCACCAGGATCAGAGCCGCGAGCGCCCCAAGCGCCGCCAGCCCAACCTGATTGGCGGTGGCGCCGAAGGTGACCACGATGAACGCGACTTCCAGCCCTTCGAGGAGCACGCCCTTGAAGCAGAGAGTGAACGCGTACCAATCCATGCTGCCCGCCGCCGCTCCTTGCGTGCGCGCGGCCTCGGCCTCGCGTTGGAAGATCGCCGCCTCGTCATGCAGCGCCTTATAGCCGCTGGCTCGCAGAATCGCCTTGCGTAGCCACTGCAGACCAAAGACCAGCAAGAGGCCGCCCACCACCAACCGCAGCGCATTGATGGGAATCGCGGTGAGCGCCGGCCCAAGCACTCCGCAAATGAGCGCTAGGGCGACGAGGGCCACCCCGACTCCGATAAGCGACGAGCGCCAGCCGCGCGTCACCCCGGCGGCCAGCACGATAGTCAACGCCTCCACCATTTCCACGGTCGAAGCCAGAAAGCTGGCCACGAAGAGAAAAACGCCACTCATCGATCTAGTATCCCTTCCTCGATCGGGATGCACGCCGTACGATTCACCATATCGCCAGTATAGTCATTCTTGTTACATTTTTCAAGGGTTATTAGACTGTGGTGATCCGAGGAATCGCGCGCCGGGGACAGCGCCGCAAACCGCCGACATGTATGGGATAGGGCCTCTGGCAGAGGCTCAGATGAGTGGAAAGGCTCGTTCGCAGGCCGGGTTGTATCAGAAGGAAGCCCCGGCCTTCAGGCCGGGGAGCCTCATTTGCCCTGCTAGCGCGGTCTTCAGGCCGCTTCTCTCCGTACACGAGCCTCATCCGACCACGACGGGACAGACAGACAGCGGGCTAAAGCCCACGGCTAGGCTAGCAAATGAGGCTCCCCGGCCTGAAGGCCGGGGCTTCAACGATGCACCCGTGCGAACTGGAGTTTTGCCCATTCCTCTGGGCCTCGGTCGGCGGCCCTGGCGCGGCCAGGGAACGCGCAAACCGCCCGCGGGATGGGATTGCATCAGTTGACACACTGTAACATACGTTGTAGCGTCATAGCGCGCGCACGGGCGGGCGCCCATCCTGTATCCTTTGAGGATCGGGCGGGCGCCGTCCAGCCCGCGTACGAGTTACCTTGGGGAGGGCCAATCAATGCTGGAGCGGTCGCGCCACCACTACAATTTACTCATTTATCAGGTGCCAAGCCAACCTTCGGCCGCCCGCGTGGGGGTGTGGCGCGAGCTCAAGCGCCTGGGCGCCCTCTATTTGCAACAGAGTGTCTGCATCCTCCCCAGCCTGGCGCCGATGCGCATCCATGTCGAACGGGTAACGGCCCGGATCACCGCGCTGGGCGGCGACTATCACCTCCTTCCCATCCGCGCCCTGCCGCCGAAGGAAGAGGAAAAAATCGTCGAGGGTTTTCTCTCCCTGAGCAACGCGCAGTATGAGGAGATCATCGAAAACTGCGAGGTCAATTTCGTCAAGGAAATTGAGTTCGAAACATTCCGGGAAAACTTCACCTACGCCGAGGCGGAGGAGATCCGCCACGATCTGGATAAGATTCGCCGCTGGTTTGACCGGGTGGTGGAGCGCGACTGGTATGGCGCCGCCAAGAGAGATGTGGCGCAGCACTGGATCGAGCGGTGCGAGGGATTGCTCGAGAGTTTCGAGGAAAGGGTCTTCGCCGTTCAGGCGGCGGACGAGGCGGCAGCCGCGAAAGCGGATCCGACGAGCGAGATTCCCATCAAGCCGCTGCGCCTTCCCAAGCAACGCCGTGCCGGCTCCCGCCTGGTCCGTTGAGCATTTGAAACCCCGGCATTTATGCCGGGGAGCCTCATTTGCTCGCCTAGCGCGGTCTTTAGACCGCTCGTTTCTTCGAGATGGGCGCTCCTACTGTAGGCGCGACTCTGCCCGCCGATACAGGTTTGCTTGGAGTTTGGCCAGGGCCAACAGAATCCCGATCATCACCATGGCGACCGTCGCGGCCTTTCCCACGTCCAGGTAGTCGAAGGCAAGATAGCGAATGAGCAGGGGCAGGGTCATGGTGGCGTTCAGTGGGCCGCCCTGGGTCAGCAAGAACGGCATATCGAACTCGTTGAAACTCCAGATGACCCGCAGAAGCAGGGCGACCATGATCACCGGCATCAGCCATGGCAGGGTGATGCGGGTGAACACCCCGAACGGCCCACACCCGTCCATCCGCGCCGCCTCGGCCAGCTCCAGGGGGATGGTTTGCAAGCGCGAGAGAAACATGACGATCATGAAGGGCATGTATTTCCAGGAGGAAATCAAAATGATCGTGTTCATGGCCTTACTGGGCGTACTCATGGCGCCGAGCGGCTGAGAGATAATGTTGAGGGACTGGAGGATGTAGTCAACGATTCCCACCAGGTCGTTGAGCATGTAGTTCCAGATCAGCGCGGCCACCACGGCGGGCACGATGAAAGGAAAGAGCATGATCCCGCGGGCGATCGTGCGCCCTCGCAGTTCGGCATGGAGGAGCAGCGCTACCCCGACTCCCCCTACGATCTGAATGATCGCGTTTCCCGCCGTCCAGTAGATAGATCGACCCAAGGAGTCCCAGAACAGCGAATTCTGGGCCAGCCAGCTAAAATTGCCCAAACCCACCCAGGTTCGGGCATGGGTGATCGTGTCCTCTTGGAAGAGGCTGAGGCCCACCGAGGTAATCAGAGGCACGGCCAGATAGGTGATGATGAGCACCGCCGCCGGCAGGATCATGAGAATGCCCAGGGTGCGATCGCTGATTCCCTTCCGGGGGCGTTGGGTCGCCGGGGCGTCGGCGCTGGGTGCGTCGGCCGCCGATGTCATGCCGGAGGTGGTGCTCACACTCACTACTGTCTCCGTCGAGAATGAGAGGCGGCGGCGCCGACCGCCGCCTCGGATGGCCGGACTCTAGTGCTTTTTTCCGTCCGCTTAGTTTGACCGGGCGCGACTCCGACCGCAGTCGGCCCAACGCTACCTCCCGACCGCAGTCGGGGGCATCAAACGAAGTGGCCGGACTCTAGGTGGGCGGGTGCCACGAGGGATGCTGCGACTTCCACTCCTTGACGGTCTGCCGCAACTGCTGGACGGCCCACTGCTGCGCGGCCTTGGGCGACTCTCCATTAAGGGCGATCCGGCCAATCATCTCACCATCAATCCCACTCACCCCAAAGGTGCGTCCCGCCCAGGGAGGGGGAGGGTTGGTAGTCAGTTTCAAGGTTCCACCGGCCATGGCTCCCATACCCAGGGAAATATCGTAGCCGTAGGGGAGGCCGCTGACCAGCGACCGGACCCACGAGCCGTGCGCCTTCATGTAGGGGGTGGTGGACTTGGCCAGCCAGGCGTCGCGGACGCTCTTGACCGAGGGGATGAGCTGTCCGGGCACGCTGTCCGCGTACTGAGAGCCAAAGCCGGCCTGGTTGGTGAACAGGTAACGGATAAACGCCAGGGCGATGTCTGGATGCTTGGTTTTCTTGTCGATCGCCACATAGCTCCAGCGCCACTGGGCCACGTGCTGCGGCCCGAGAGCCGGGAAGGCCACGGTGGTCTTCGAGATAAGCTGGGGAGCCTTGCCGACTACGCTCACTCCCAGCCGACCGGGATAGCCGACCATTGCCACTCTGGTAGAGAGATATGCCTGAATAAACTGGGGAAAGGACCAGTTCACGTTACCTGGGGGCGCGTACTGCAGAAGCTCCGCATAGTTCTCGATCGCCTGCAAGGCCGCCGGTGAATCGAACACGACGTTCCCCTGAGGGTCAAAAAAATCGCCGCCCTGGGCATACAAGTAGGCCGGAAAGGCATACTCCACGGCGGTGGGGGTGCCGACCGGCAAACCGATGCCGAACATGCCGAGTTTCTTGGCCCCCTTGGCCACGGCGACCAGATCATCGAAGGTCTTGGGCGTACCGACCCCGAGCCGTTGCAGCACGTCGGTCCGCATCCACTCGCCGATCAGTCCTCCGCCATAGGGAAATACGTAGTCGTGGCCACCAATGACCATCCGACTCCCGGCGGCAACCTCATTGGCCCCGATGGATTTAATCAGACTATCCATGGGATACAGATAGCCGCCATCGGCGAACTCGGCCCGATAGGCGCCACCGACCTCGAAAATGCCCAGATCCTGGCCCACCGAAAGGCCAGTCAGGACCCGCTGGTCACGGTCCGCGTTGGAAATATAGTTAAAGGCGATGGTGACGCCGGGATTCGCCCCGGAAAACGCCTCCGCCGCCGCCGTATGAACGGCCTGGGTATTGGGATCGTCCTCGGTCGTGTAGAAGGGGATTTGCACGAAGCCGCCGGCCCGGGGCCGAGACGCGAAGGCGGCGCCGGTCCGGCC
>Ga0307373_10014795_pt1 | contig 10690 bp, 10 predicted proteins | sample OX2MG_FD_202534 | JGI IMG/M metagenome (GOLD analysis project Ga0307373, IMG submission 202534) | Soil microbial communities from Risofladan, Vaasa, Finland - OX-2 | ecosystem: Environmental > Terrestrial > Soil > Coastal area > Acid sulfate soil | place: Finland: Risofladan, Vaasa | collected...
ACGCAAATGCCGTCCACGGTGCTGCCCGAACTACGGTGACACCGGTCGCGTTCGCTCAGCCGGCGAGACTGAGCCCGAGGACGGGAGGACCACGATGACGCCGAATGAAGAAAGACTGAGCGAGGACGAGCAGCAACGGAGACGGAAGGTGATGCATGAACTCATGCCGAGCACCCCGTTCTTGGCCGGACTCGGTCTTGTCATCGATCGCTACGAACCCGACGAGGTGACACTTCGTATCCCCTTCCGTCCCGATCTCACCAACGACGGCACCTACTACCACGGCGGAGTCATTGCCGCCGGCATGGACACCGCTGGCGCCGCGGCGGCATGGTCGAACCACGATTTCGACAAAGGGACGCGAGCCTCCACAGTGGGGATGTCGATCCAGTATGTCGGAGCGTGCAAGCAAGCGGATCTGGTTTGCCACGCCCGGGTGGTTCGTCGGGGCAAGGAGCTGATCTTCACCGAGATCACGGCAACCGACCCTGATGGAGCGGTCGTGGCCCACGGCATCCAGACCTACCGGATCGTCTGAGCCGCAGGTGTGACCAGCCAGCTACCCGCCGCCACCCCCGCCGCCAAACCGGGCGCCACCCCCGGCGCCACCCCCGGCGCCAAACCGGGCGCCACCCCCACCGGGAACGGTCACCGTGTCGGTGTCGACAGCCGACCGCAGGACGGTGCCCGGTGTCGCCCCGGTGAAATCGCCGGACCGGGTGATCTCCGTGCCATTCACCAAGACGTGTTCGATCCCTTCCGCTTCGGCATACAGCCGGCTGGCGCCACCGGGGAGATCGGTACGGGTGTACTCCTGGCATTGCCCCACCCGGTCGGGGTCGAGCACCACCACGTCGGCGAACCAGCCGGTGGCGATCCGGCCCCGGTCGCGGAGGCCGTAGAGCCGGGCGGGCACATCGGTCAGCTCGCGCACGGCCGCCTCCCAGCTCAGCAAGCCCCGTTTGCGCACCCCGTCGCCCAGCATCGAGGTCGAGTAGATGGCGCCGCACATGGTGTCGAGATGGGCACCGGCGTCGGAGCCGCCGACCACCGTGCGGGGGTCCTGCCACACCTCGGCCCGGAGCTCCCAGTCGGCTTCCGACTCGGGGATCGGGGGCCGGAGCCCGGTGCGGAGGTCATCGGCCAGCACCACTTCGATCAAGGCGTCGAACGGCTCCTGATCCCGTTCGGCGGCGATGTCCCCGACCGTGCGTCCGGCCAGCCCGGCATTGGCGGAACTGAAGGTCTCCTCGATGATCAGGTTTCGCCAGTTGGCCAGCGCTCCGAGGATGCCGGCCTCCTTGGAACGGGCGCCCTCGTCGAGCCGCCGACGCACCTCGGGATCGGCCAGCTGCGCCATCCGCTCGGGTATCGGCAAGGCGAACACCTCGCGCCACCCGGGCAGGCCGTCGATGATGGTGCCGTGTTCGAATGAGAGCCGGATCTTCATGGTGTGAGGCAGGGTGAGGGCCACCACCTTCGCCCCCCGCTCGGCGGCGGCGGTCGATGCCGCGAGCTGGTGCTCGCAGCCGTCGGGGTTCAAGGAGGACACTCCGAGCACGTTCCAGTTGGCCGGCCGGTTGGCCAACAGCGACAACGTGGCCATGAGCTCGACCTCGTCATCGGTGAACCCGTTGAGGCAGCCGGGCACGATGAGCTCGAGGGTGGTTCCGGCGTGATCGGTCAGGGCCGAGCAGAGCGCCTCGAGCTCGGAGCGCCCGGCCGCCCGGGAGGGCACCGGCTGCCCATCCCCGTCGTTGTGGGTGTGGGCCTGGGAGGTGGAGAACCCGAGGGCCCCTTCGGAGAAGGATTTCTTGGCCAGGGCCACCATGCCGGCGATCTGCTGGTCTGACGCCGACATGGCTACCGCGTCGTCGCCCATCACCGAGCGCCGAAGGGTGGAGTGCCCGACCAGGAAGCCGGCGTTGACTCCGATGTGGCCGTCGAGGCGGCTCAGCCATTGTCCGAAGGAATTCCAGGTCCAGTCCAGGTGCTCGAGGGCGGACAGGGGCATCCCCTCGACCCGAGCCATCATCCGGGCCAGATAGTCCGAGTCTTCGGGTCCCCCCGGCGCCAGCGAGAAACCGCAGTTGCCGCCGATGACGGTGGTCACCCCGTGGAGGGGGGAGGGGCTGGCCGACGGGTCCCACGACAGTTGGGCGTCGTAGTGGGTATGGATGTCGACGAATCCCGGGGTGACCAGCAGCCCGTCGGCGTCGATGGAGGTGACGGCTTGCTCCTCGACGGTGCCGACGGCCACGATCCGGCCTTGCTGGACACCGACGTCGGCTTGGCGTGGCGGGGCCCCGGTGCCGTCCACCACGGTGCCTCCGCGGATGACCAGATCGATCACGACCAGACCTCACTCTACCGACACCGGTATGGCGCGGCTCGCGGATGCTAGTGCGGACTCCGCACGCTCTGCCCTCGAGGGGTCGAGGTTGGGGCGGATCCTCGGGTGGGTCGCCCAGCGGGCTGGGTCGGCGACTGGCCGATTCCCCGGGCCGGGTCATGTCCAGGGCACTAGCCTCGGGCCCGATGGCCAACCAGGTTGCCGAGAGCGAGTCAGCTCATGGTTCGGCGTTGTTGCCCGACCCCGAACCTCGCCCGATCCTGGTGCCCATCATCTCGGTGGACGACCATCTGATCGAGCCGCCCGATCTCTTCGATGGCCGGGTCGTCAGCAGTTTGGCCGGGAGGGCGCCTCGCATCGTCGAAGACGGCGATGGTTCCCAGTACTGGTTCTACGAGGGCCGCCGCTATCCGAATATCGGTCTCAATGCTGTGATCGGAAGGCCCAAGGAGGCCTGGAGCATGGAACCCGCCCGCTTCGAGGAGATGAGGCCGGGCTGCTTCGACATCGATGCGCGTATCGCGGACATGGACATCAACGGCGTATGGGCGTCGTTGTGTTTCCCGTCGTTGGTTGCCGGCTTCTGTGGTTCGGTGTTCTTCCGTTCCGATGATCCCGCGCTCGGACTGGCCTGTCTGCGGGCCTGGAACGACTGGCATGCCGAGGTGTGGGCCGGGACGTTTCCTGACCGGATCATCCCGCTCCAGCTCCCGTGGCTCGCGGATGTCACGGTGGCCGCGTCGGACGTGCGTCACAACGCCGAACGCGGATTCAAAGCGGTGAGCTTTCCGGAGTTCCCCGCTCAGCTCGGTCTGCCTTCGATCTTCACCCGTCATTGGGATCCGTTCTTCGCCGCCTGTGAGGAGACCGGCACGGTGGTGTGCCTTCACACCGGGGCGTCGTCCTGGGCGCCGTTGCCGTCGCCGTCGCCTCCCTTCGAGCTCCTTCCCACCCTGTTCCCGGTGAACGCCCTGATCGCCGCGGCCGAGTGGCTCTGGTCAGGGGTGCCCTTGCGGTTTCCGGACCTGGCGGTGGCGATGTCCGAGGGCGGTATCGGTTGGGTACCGATGCTGCTCGACCGGGTCGACTACGTGCTCGCCCACTCGGCCTCCGGAGCGGAGGGGGTCTCCTGGCCCTCTGAGCTCCGGCCCAGCGAGGTTCTGAAGCGCAACTTCTGGTTCTGCACCATCGACGACCCTTCGCTGATGGAGCTGAGGCACGTGATCGGCGTCGACCACATCATGGTGGAGAGCGATTATCCCCATGCTGACTCCACCTGGCCTGATACCCAGGCAGTTATGCAGTCGACGCTGGGTGGGATCGAGGAGCCGGAGTTGCGGATGATCGCCGCCGGCAATGCCGCCCACCTCTTCCGGCACCCGATGCCACAACGCGACGACTGGCGGTCGTGAGGTTCGTCTTCCGCGACGAGTCAAGAGGTTTGCCTTTCGCCGCTACCAGGTAGGTTCTGAGTATGGCGACAAAGAGGGGGTTAGGGACTCTTGGTGGGGCGCGGGCCGGTCGGCTCAAACGGGAGTCAGGTCTCTCGCAGAGCACGGACAGCTCCGGAGGTGCAGCCGTGTCGGGAGACCCGGGCTCGCCGGACACGCCGGAAGGCGATGACACGCCGGAAGGCGATGACACGCCGGAAGGCGATGACACGCCGGAAGGCGCAGACACGCCGGAAGGCGCAGACACCGACACCCCCGAGGGCGCAGACACCGACGGCCGGCGGCTCCGGCGGAGTCGCAACCGCGAGGCAGTGGTCGATGCGCTGTTGGCGCTGTATGGCGAAGGGAACCTCGACCCGAGTGCGGGCGACGTGGCTGAGCGTTCCGGGCTCTCCCCCCGGTCCCTGTTCCGCTACTTCGCCGATGTCGACGACCTGGCCCGGGCGGCGATTGCCCGTCAGTATGGGTTCCTTCGGCCCCTGGCGGAGATCGAACTACCCCGCGACGCCCCCCTGGACGAGCGGGTCGACTCCTTGGTTGACCGGCGGATCAAAGTGTTCGAGACGACCGGCAAAGTCGGTGTGGTGGCTCGGTTGCGAGCGCCGTTCGAGCCAGTGATCGCCGACCAGTTGACAACGATTCGCACTCAGATGCGGAAGCAAATCGAATTCCTGTTTTCCGAAGAGCTGAAAGCGTTGGGGCCGACCCGGGGACCGGCGGCATTGGCCGGCATCGATTCACTGTGCACCTTCGAGGCGTATCAACTTTGGCGGGTGGACCAAGATCTCAGCGTGGAAGAGATCGCCCCGCTGATGTCGGATTCGATCCGGGCCCTCCTCGGCCAGCCGCCGGCCTGACCTCTCCGACCGGCCAGCCTCCGTCCTGACCGTTCCGACCAGACCACCGCCGGTTGACCGGGCACCTGTCGGGGATCCGCCGGGGCGCCCGACCGATCCGAGCGGATCGGCTCCAGACGGCAGGTAGCCGCTCATTCCGGGTGCGGGTGACAGACAAGTTCTCCTGGGTCCGCCAAGCCCGAAACCCCCACAATACCCGACTTCAGCAGGGGGAACCTGGGATATATCAGCCCTTGCCGGGCGCTTACCGGTGGCCAAACTGTTCATTTCCAGTTTCGTCGCGAAACGTTCACACAACGATCACCTAGAGGTCGCTGGATTGTCGATCCCCGTTCACTTGCCCTTCGTACCATGCGGTGAGGAGGTCGCCCCGTCGTCATGCCGACCACATCTGACCGTGATGGCAACGAAGAACAGGACGAGGACGAGACTGACGCGGTCGAACCGGTTGTCGAGGACCAGGTGCGGGTCCTGGTCGTCGAAGACGAGGAGTCCTATCGGCTGGCCCTCGAGTCTGCCCTCCGGCTCGAGGGCTACCACGTCGAGGTGGCAACCGACGGGGCCGACGGGATCGCCCGGTTCACCGAGCACATCCCCGATATCGTCCTGCTCGACCTGTTGCTGCCGGACACCTACGGGACCGACCTCCTCCGCCGGATGCACGCCATTGCCCCGGTGCCGGTGCTCATCATCAGCGCGGTGAACGCCGAATTGGACGTGGTGCTCGGCCTGGAGCTCGGAGCCGCCGACTATGTCACCAAGCCGTTCCGCCTACGTGAGCTGGTGGCCCGGATGCATACCATCCTGCGCCGGGTGTCCCCTCCGGGATCGGTACCGGACATGCCTCCGGCTCACCGGCGCAGCCCCGCGGCCAATCGGGGGATTGCCGCCCAGGCCCGAGCGGCCATGGCGGCGGAACGACCCGACATCCGCTTCGGGCGGGTGGTGGTGCGCTTCGCCCGCCGTCAGGTAACCGTCGACGGGGTGCAGGTGCACCTCTCTCGACGTGAGTACGACCTCCTGGCCGCGTTGTTGTCGCCGCTCGGAACGGTGAGGACCCGGGACGAACTGATCGACCTCCTGTGGCCGGACAGCGAGTTGACCGACAGCCGAACGCTCGATACCCACATCTACCGGCTTCGGTCCAAACTCGAGATCGATCCGTCCTCACCTCGAATCATTATGACGGTACGGGGGGTGGGATTCCGGATCGACGTCGACGAGGTGGCCCCGCTGGCCTCTTCCGGGTCCGCAGTCAACTGCTCCCCGGCTGCCAATGGCGGCAATGGCGGCAATGGCGGCAATGGCGGCAATGGCGGCAATGGCGGACCGGTCGAACGGCTGGAGCCCTGACCAGCCGGGACACGTTTGAGCCACTGACGCTCGAGCTCAGCCGAAACGTCCATGCACGTAGTCGAGGGTCCGGGGGTCATCCGGTTCGCTGAACAATTTGGAGGTGGGGGCGTACTCGATGAGCTCGCCGCTCCTGTCCTCGGCCATCAGCAAGAAGGCGCACCGGTCCGACACCCGCATCGCCTGCTGCATGTTGTGGGTAACGATGATGATGGTGACCCGGTCTTTCAGTTCACCGATCAGCTCTTCGATCCGCTTGGTGGCAATCGGATCCAGCGCCGACGTTGGCTCGTCCATGAGCAGGACCTCGGGTTCGACAGCCAGCGCCCGGGCGATGCACAAGCGCTGCTGCTCGCCGCCCGACAAGGTGCTGGCGCTCACCTTCAGACGTTCGCGCACACTGTCCCACAAAGCGGCCGCCACAAGAGACGACTCGGCCGCCTCGTCGAGGAGCGACTTCTTCCGCACACCGTTGAAGCGCAGCCCGGCCACCGCGTTGTCGTAGATGGACATGGTCGGGAACGGATTCGGGCGCTGAAAGACCATCCCCACCCGCGAACGCAACAAGGTGGGGTCGGTGGACTTGTCGTTGACGCTGGTGTCGCCGAGCATGATCCTGCCGGTCACCCGGGCGGAACGCTCGGTGTCGTGCATGCGGTTGAGGGCACGGAGCAGGGTGGTCTTCCCCGATCCCGACGGACCGATGAGCGCGGTGACCTCCTTCTCATACGCATCGAACGTCACCCCGCGTACCGCCGGCCGGCCGCGAAAGGTGACGGTCACGTCCTCGAGGCGCATGACCTTTGTCGAACCCGGCTCCTGTGTCACAAATACCTCTTGGGTAGTCAGACCGATGGTCTGGGTGAAGTCGCTGGGCGTACTCATCTCGTCGCTCACCGTCGCTCTCTTCTCAGTCGGGCCGACACCAGCCGGGCTCCGACGTTCAGGATCAGGATCACCATCATCAACAACAGGGCCCCGCCCCAGGCAATCTGGACCAGATCGTTGTACGGCTGGCTGCTGTAGGAGTAGATGGCGAGGGGCAGGGCTTCCATCGGTTTCGAGGGATTCGTCTGCATGAACTGGTTACCGAAGATGGTGAAGATCAACGGCGCCGTCTCTCCCGCCCCACGGGCTACCGCCAGGAGGACCCCGGTGATGAGGCCGGGCAAGGCCACCGGCAGCGTCACCCGTCGGGCCACCGTTGCCTTCCGGGCCCCGAGGGCCAGTCCGGCTTCATAAAGGTTGGTCGGAACTCCTCGCAGGGCGGTCTCGGCCGCCCGCATGATCACCGGCACCATGATGATGCCGATGGCGAAGGCACCCGCATACCCGCTGTAGGAGCCGACGGTCTTGACCCAGATGATGTATCCGAAGATCCCGACGGTGATGGACGGGACCCCGGTCAGAACGTCGGCCGCGTAGCGAACCGCGCTGGCGATCGGGCCGTCGGATTCGGCCAGGAACAGACCCCCGAGGACCCCGAACGGGACGGTGACCGCGACGGCGACGGCATCGATGATCAGGGAGCCGACGATGGCGTTCCACAGACCACCGTTGGGAATGCCCTCAGGCTTGGTGACCTGGGTGAAGAAGGCGCTGTTCCAGGCGGGGAGTCCCTTGGCCACTGTGTAACCGATGATGGCCAGAAGCGGGACGCACGCCACCACCAGGCACAGGAGGCAGAGTGCGATGCCGATCTTCGAGTAGACCTTGCGACGTTTGACCGAGGCCGAGGCGATCTTCTGGATCTCAGCCCGGCGGGACAGGATCGGATCGAGGCTGGAGTCGAAGGAGAGGGTCGTCACGCTACCGCCACCGACTCTGCGCCACTCCGTTTGACCGACCGGACGAACACCCGGGCCAGCGCATTGACGCCGATTCCGACCACCAGCAGGACCAGGGCGGCGGCGAACAGGACGTTGAGCTCGGTGCCGCTGGCCTCCCCGAAGGTGCTCACGATGAGAGAGGGGATGGTCCCGGCGTTGGATTTGAGCGAGGTGGCCAGGTGGGCCGAGTTGCCGATGACCAGCGCAACCGCCACGGTTTCGCCCAAGGCTCGGCCGGTGGCCAACGTGAGGGCTCCGAGGACTCCGACCCGGCCTCCGGGGACGACCACCCTCCGGAGTACCTGCCATCGGGTCGCCCCGAGGGCCATCGCCCCTTCCACCTGGTCGTGGGGGACGGCGGCCAGGACGTCCCGGGAGATCGCCACCATGGTGGGGAGCACCATGATGAAGAGGATCACGCCGGCCAACAACAGGCCGACCCCCTGGTTGGCCCCTCCGAACAGCCCGGTCCACCCGAACACCGAGGACAGTCCCGGCTCGATGGTGGAGCGGAAGAAGGGGGCCACCACCAGCAGTCCCCACAGCCCGTAGACGACGCTGGGCACCGCGGCCAACAGCTCGACCGCCGTGGACAACGGCGCCCGCAGCCGGCGGGGAGCCAGGTAGGCGAGGGCCAGGGCGGTCCCGAGACCGATGGGCACAGCCAGGACCACTGCGATGGCGGTGGTCTCCACTGTCCCGACCAGAAACGTGAGAATCCCGAAGTGGTTGTGGGTCGGGTCCCAGTTCGAGCTCCAGAGGAAGGAGAACCCGAGCTTCGAGAAGGCGGGTACCCCTTGGTTGGCCATGGCTACGACAAAGGCGATGAGGACGGCGCCGAAGAGGCCAGCCACCACGCCGAGGAGCACCCGGTAGACGCGATCAGACACCCCGAGGCGGTTACGCCTCGGGGTGTCTGGGGATGGTGACGCTGCGGGGGACAATCTGGTGTCTTCTATTTGATCCGGCCTTTGGGTAGGGTCCGCGGTCCGTTATTTGGTCAACAGGGGGGCGGTCCCGGTGGGTCCGGTGACCATCAACAGGGTCTGGCGGGCCAGGGCCTGGACATTGGCCGGCAGCGGCACGTAGTCGAGGCTCGATGACTGATCCTGGCCGCCCCCGGTGTGGGTCAGCCAGTCGAGCACCTGGACCAGGGTCTTCCCGGTGGCGGCGTTGGCCTGCTTCTGGGCCACCAGCGCCCAGCTGTAGCCGGAGATCGGGTAGCTCCCCGCACCGGGTTGGTTCACGATGGAGAAGTCGATCGAGGTGACGTTGGGCTTCTGGGCGGCGTCGGCGGCCACCGACGTCAAGCTCGGCATCACGAACGACCCGGCCTGGTTCTTGACCGCCGCCACCGTGAAGTTGTTCTGCAGGGCGTAGGCCAACTCGACGTACCCGATGGCGTACGGGGTCGACTTGATGCTCCCGGCCACTCCGGAGTTGCCGCTGGAGCCGACGCTGTTCGACGGCCAGGTGACCGTCTTGCCGGTTCCCGGTCCGGCCGCCCAGGTCGGCGACACACTGGTCAGGTAGTCGGTGAAGATGTAGTTGGTGCCGCTGCCGTCAGACCGGTGCACGGTGGTGATGGGCTGGGCGGGCAGGTTCACTCCCGGGTTGAGAGCGGCGATGGCCGGATCGTTCCAGGTGGTGATGGTGCCAAGGAAGATGGCCGAGATGGTCGGCGGATCGAGCTTGAGCCCGGTCTTGACTCCCGGCAGGTTGTAGGAGAGGGTGACCCCGCCCAGGGTGTCGGGGACCTGCACGACACCGCCGTAGGCCGCCGGGACCTTGGTGATTTCCGCCTGGGCCATCGGCACGTCGGAGGCACCGAAGTTCACGGTTCCACCTTCGAAGGCGGTGATACCGGCCCCACTGCCCACCGCCTGGTAGTTGACGGTGACGCCCTGGTTCTTGCTGGTGTAGGCATAAAACGCCTTGGTGAAGACCGGCTGGACGAAGGTGGAACCGGCCCCGGTCAGCTGGGCACCGGCGGCCTTGAGGTCGGCGGTGATGTACGGGTCGCTGCTTCCCGACGCGTTGGTCGAGGACGTCGACGCGGTCGGCGTGGACGAGGAGCAGGCGGCCAGGAGCAGGCCCGCCGACGCAGTGGCGAGCGCCAGGGTCCGAGTGACCCGCTTGGCCCTCTTTCGAGGCGTCGATGCCGCCGGGGGAATGGGCGCCGAGGGGATGATCGGTGCCGCCGGGGTGATCGGTGCTTGGTCCACTGTGGGGGTGACCTCCGTAAGGACGGAGAAGGCCGGGCGCCCAATGATTTCGTGGGTACCGGCCTTCAATGGGATTTCCATTAGTGCCGACAGTACGGACCCCGGATGAACGAACCTAAACGCTCAGATGTCCTGCAGGTAAACAATCAGCGAACTTTCCCTGAACGGAATTGACCATCCGTTCGATGTCCCGGACTCTTCGCTCAGAAGATATCGAGAGCTACCGGCCGCCGCACCGAGGTGGACCGCCGGCCCCGTCGAGACTGCCCCACGCCTGAGCCACCCCCGGAGCCCGGCTTGCATCACGTCCAACCCCAGGCACCCAGCAGCGGCCTATGAAACCCGACGGCCCCGCAGAACGGTGGTGGTGAGGGTGGCGGCCACCAGCACCGGGAGCACGGCCCAGGCGGCGGTGGACGAGACCCAATGGACCAAGCCGGCCACCATACCGAGGATGACCAGGGCGGCCACGGTGACCTCCGGGGTGTCGCCGACCAGAAAATCCCACCAGAAGAGCCCGAACGCCCGCAGCGCCCGCAGCGCCCATCCCCGGGCAGTCGCCTCCGCCGCCCGGGTGGCGGCCTCAGGAGACATGGACACCCTCGGCCACCCGGCTGCGGCG
>Ga0307373_10014796_pt1 | contig 10689 bp, 9 predicted proteins | sample OX2MG_FD_202534 | JGI IMG/M metagenome (GOLD analysis project Ga0307373, IMG submission 202534) | Soil microbial communities from Risofladan, Vaasa, Finland - OX-2 | ecosystem: Environmental > Terrestrial > Soil > Coastal area > Acid sulfate soil | place: Finland: Risofladan, Vaasa | collected...
CAGCCGCTCATCGCTCGCGCTGGCCAAAGCCAAAACCCTCAGCGGCGCCGCGTACCGCCTGAAGATGTCCGCCTCCACGCGGACCATCGCCGTGACGAGCTCCCCCACCGCCAGGCCGTCCCAGCGCGCCGGGTCATCATAGAGTTCGTGCTCACGCACCAGCCGCTCGACGATCCGCTGATGGACCGCCTGCACGAGCGCGTCCATGGTCTCGAAGCGCCAGTAGATCGCCCCGTTGGAGAGTCCCGAGACCTCGCCGACCGCGGCAACGCTCATGCCCTCGATGCCTCGCTCCGCCAGCAACCCCTCAGCGGCGTCGAGCAACCGCTCCAGAGATGCTTTGCCGCGTTGCTGCTGGGGGGTACGAACGCCTGCCACTCGCAGAGCGTACTTGACGTCCGGGCGGTTACCAGAGTAGTCTCTCCAGAGTTGCCACTCTGTTTATCTCGGAGTGGAAGGTCTCCAGGAGAAGAGACACAATGATCGACTCACCGCTCGCTTCCGCCACCGCGGGAGCTCAAACCTTGCAACGGGCGCTGGAGAGCACTGACAGCGTCGCCGCCTACCTACGGGCGGCGAAGACCTGGGACCGATGCGAGCCCGCGGATTATGTCCCGGGGCTGATCATTCCGCAGCTCCCGTCCGAGTTCTCGCTGTGGGAGCGTGAACAGCGGGGGTGGCGTGAATCCGTGGCCCTGTTCGACCAGAGCCACCACATGAACGGCCTCTATCTCACGGGCGCCGACACGCTGGCGTTCCTGACCAGCCTGGCATGCAACGCGCTGGCGCACTCGACCCCCGGGCGCGCCCATCAGCTCGTGACCTGCAACCCGGAGGGCCACTTCATCGGCGACGCCATCCTCTTCCATCTGGCGCCTGGTGAGATGTTCATGTGCGGGGCGCCGTTCGCGGTCAACTGGGTGCGCTACAACGCGGCCATCAGTCAGCTGGACGTGACCGCCGAGTATGAGCCGCGCTCGCCCGTGTATGCCAACGGGCACGGCAACACACGCCGCTGGTGCCGCTACCAGATCCAGGGACCACAGGCCTGGGCCCTGATCGAGAAGCTGAACGGCGGCCCACTCGAGGACGTCGCGTTTTTCCACCTTACAGAGCTACGGATCGCCGGGCACCGCGTTCAGGCTCTGCGCCACGGCATGGCCGGCGCCCCCGGCTTGGAGATCTGGGCGCCATGGGATCTGCGCGACGAACTGCGCGGCACGATCGTCGAGGCGGGGCGCGAGTTCGGACTGGTGCTGGCCGGTGCGATGTCTTACCTGTCTGGGGCCGCCGAGAGCGGCTGGATTGCCAACGCGCTGCCGGCCGTCTACTCCGAGTCGCTGCGGACATACCGCGAGTGGCTGCCGGCCACCGAAGCGGAGGCGCTGTGCCACCTGACCGGGAGCTTCGCCTCCGGGCGCGTCGAGGACTACTACGTGACGCCATACGACCTTGGTTATGACCGGCTCGTCGACCTTGAGCACGACTTCATAGGCCGCGACGCACTCACGCAGATGGATCCGGGCACGAGCCGCAGGCCGGCCTCGCTCGTCTGGGCGGTGGAGGATGCATCACAGTTGCTCGCCGACATGCTCGATCCTGACGGCCCGCGCTGCAAGGCGCTGCATCTACCCGGGGTCGACGGCGACCACACGGTGTCGCCCTATAACTCCGTGATGATGGGCGACCGGCCGGCCGGATTCGGTCATTTCACCGCCTATTCAGCGAACGAGCGCGCGATCCTGACGCTCGCGACCGTCGAGCGCGACCTGAACGTGGGCGACGAGGTCGTGTTGCATTGGGGTGAGGCTGGCGGTGGTTTCGGTGATGGCATTGTCCCCGCCGATGACATCCGGCCGATCCGCTGCACGGTCGGCCCGGTGCCGTACTCGCGCTTCGCGCGGACGGAGTACCGGGCGGACTGACCACGACGGCGGTTGGTTTTACCACTGCCTCTCGACGTGGCGAGGCGTGATTGCTTCCCGATCACGGCACTCACCAGACGGACGACCGTCTTGGCGACATCTGAATGCGCATCGGCGGCTGCAGATCCGGCGTCAGTGACGTCTTCACAGCTTTCCAGAGCAGCGTCCCGAGTGTCACAACGAGCGCCTATTCTGCCGATGGGAGCGGGCAACATGCGGATCGCGCGGTGAGAGCTGGTCCTCTGGGACTCGGCGATGGAGCAGTCGCAAGCGGGTCTATGCGCGCGATAGGTCGCGTGGCGTACGGCTAGTCCGGTGATGTTGCTGGCGTGCTTCTCCCGGAGCGCTGGTCCAGCCGTGCCGGCGCCGATGGAGCCGGCGATCGTATTTGTGGCTATGAGACTGGCTTGTCGAAGTCGTCGACGTACATCGGCATCTGCGCGATGAACTCGAACCCGAGCCGCTCAAGGACAGGGCGTGACATGCGCCCGGCCTGAACCGTCAGTGCCGGGGTGCCGCGCTCGACTGCCAGCTTCCAGCGGGCGCTCACAAGAGCTCGGTAGACACCGCGGCCGCGGGCATCAGCGAGCACGCCGCCACCGAAGAGATTGACGCCTACCTCACCAAGCACGGCTGTGGCGGTTCCGACGACGCGCTGCTCGAGCCGAGCGTTCCACCGCCTGAGCGGGCTGGCCGGGGTCGTGTACTCAGCGAAGCGCTCCTCGAGTTCTGCCTCAAGCTTGGCCTGTCCCTCCGGCGGGAGGTCGAACGCGGCGCTTTCAACTCGGGTGCTGTCTGCGAACGCATCGAACGACTCAACAAGATCGACTTCGACGTCCTCACCTCCGTCGCCGGCGGGCGGGCCGAGCAGTGCCATCGCGTTCTCGACCGATTCGAACCCGGCGCTGTCCTCGTTTCGTAAACCGCGCCGCGCGAGCGCATCAGCGAGCCACGGGTGGTCGGGCCCGGTCTGCCAGACCAGCATCTCGCGGCCATGCTCCCGCACGAGCGTCCGGGCCTCTTCGATTGCAACGTCGAGATCCGTCTCCGTCAGCCCGTCGCGTGGCTCAACCGGCTGCGCGTACGGAAACTGATGCAGGATCGCGAAAATGTGGGTCCCCTCCACCAATCTGAAGCCGGGCACCGGAGGCAGTGTCAAGAACGCGTGCAGCGCCTGCCTGCGAACGTCATCAGGAATCGCACCCATCGTGTGCGCCGATCCTAGCCGCCCGACGAGACTCAGGCTGCCGGCGCCCGGATCGTGTCCCGAACTGTTTGTCGCGAGGGAGTAAGAACATCATACGTCAGACGTATGCTAAAACTCAAGTAGCCAAGCTACGAGGTCTTCGATGGGTCGTTTCATTGACGCGCACATTCACTTCTGGGATCCCAACATCCACAACCATGAATGGCTACAGGCGCTCCCAGACCTGGCGAGGCCGTTCACCCCATCGCACATCGACTTCGGGACGCGTACCCCCGATGGCGTCGTGTTTGTCGAGGCCGATTGCGCCTTGAACGAGGGCCTCAGCGAAGTTCAGTGGGTCAGTTCGCTTGCCTCGGGCGAGGTACCGATCATCGGCATCGTCGCGCGCGCGCCGCTCGAGCAGGGCGCGGCAGTTGGTTCTCTGCTGCTTCGTCTGGCCGATGAGCCGCTGGTGGTCGGCGTCCGACGCCTGCTCCAGGACGAGCCTCTCGCGTTGCTCCAGGATCCGGCACTCGTCGAGGGGACCCGCCTGCTCGCTGCCCATGGGTTTGCGTTTGACCTCTGCGTGACCTTCCACCAGCTGAGATCCCTCACCGAGCTCGTGCGGTCATGCCCGGACACGACCTTCGTTCTCGATCATGTCGGAAAGCCGCCGGTCGCGGATCGACGTCTCGATCCGTGGCGTGGGGATCTCCACGTGCTCGCCGAGTCTCCCAACGTCACATGCAAGCTGTCTGGCCTGGCGACACTGGCGCAACCCGGCTGGAGCCGTCGCGACGTGCTCCCGTATCTGCGCCACGCGCTTGGCGAGTTCGGGCCTGAGCGGTGCATGTTCGGGAGTGATTGGCCCGTGGCACTCCAGAACACCAGCTACGAGGCCTGGCTGGACACCGTCCTTGAGGCAACCCAAGACTTAACGCCCAGAGAGCGCGACGACATCCTCGGAGAAACCGCCGCGCGTGTCTACGGGCTGACGTGTCCCACAAAAGGAATAGTGAGCGCATGCTCGCAGTCGATTACGTAGGAAACGAGGAGTTTCGCGTGTCGGAGCGCGCTTCGCGTCCACCGGGTCCAGGGGAGGTGCAGATCGCGGTCGCTTACGTCGGGATCTGCGGCACCGACCTCCACATCAAACATGGGCATATGGACCGGCGCGTGGTGATCCCGGGTCCAATCGGCCACGAGATGTCAGGAACAATCGCCATGGTCGGAGACGGCGTAACCGCCTTCGAAGTAGGCCAGCCGGTCACGGTCATGCCGTTGGAGTGGTGCGGTGATTGTCCGGCTTGTTTGGCTGGCCACCAGCACGTGTGCCAGCACCTTGTGTTCGTCGGCATCGATTCGGCTGGCGCCATGCAAGAGCTTTGGACCGTCGATCAATCGATCGTCGTCCCGCTCCCACCGACACTCGGGCTTGACAGGGGTGCGCTGGTCGAACCGGTAGCCGTCGCGGTCCATGACGTTCGTCGGGCCCGAGTCACGACCAGCGAGAGGGTCCTGGTCGTCGGAGGCGGGCCGATCGGGCTGCTGATCGCGATGGTCGCGAGGTGCAGAGGCGCCGACGTGCTGATCTCGGAACCAAACCGGTCCCGTCGCGCTGTGGCTGAACGTCTCGGACTGAAGACCGCTGATCCGGTCGCCGGAGATGTGCTCGAGCTGGTGGAATCGTGGACTGCCGGCGCCGGCGTCGACGTTGCGTTCGAGGTCTCAGGGGCCGAACTGGGACTTCTGACGGCCACACATGCGTTGCGCGTGCGCGGCAGGCTTCTCATTGTTGCGATCCACAGTCAGCCGGTGCCGGTCGACCTATTCCGCGTGTTCTGGCGAGAGCTCGACCTCATCGGCGCGCGCGTCTACGAGCACGATGACTTCGAAGAGGCGGTGTCGCTCCTTGCGAACGAACGCATCCCTGCTGGCGAGCTGATTTCGGCAGTGGAACCACTGAAGAGGACGGCTGAGGCGTTCGCCGCCTTAGAGGCCGGTGCCGAGACGGTGAAAGTGCTGATCGAAGTCAGGAGCTGAGTATGGAAGCAATCGAAGCTCGGCTCGCGCCCTCGGTCTTCGACCTGAGCGGGAAGCTGGCCGTCGTCACCGGGGTCAGGAGAGGGCTCGGCCTTGCGATCGCGGAGGCGCTCGCCAGCTCGGGGGCCGACATCGTTGGTGTCAGTCGGCATCTGGAGTTGGATGGTGGTGAGGCGCGCGCACGCGTGGAGGCGCTCGGCCGGCAGTTCTGCGGCATCGCCGCAGATCTGTCTGACCGCGCGTCCGTGGGTCAGCTCATCACGGGGATCGCCGACCTCGGGCGGTCCGTCGACATCCTCGTCAACAACGCCGGGATCATCCACCGGGACCCCGCGGTGGCACACGGCATCGACGAGTGGGATCGAGTGATCGAGGTCAACCTCACCGCGCAGTTTGTGCTTGCGCAGGCGCTTGGCAAGCAGATGGTGAGTCGTGGCTACGGCAAGGTGATCTTCACGGCGTCGATGCTCAGCTTCCAGGGTGGTGTCAACGTTCCGTCCTACACCGCGAGCAAACACGGGGTTGCCGGCTTGACAAAAGCCTTGGCGAACGAGTGGGCGGCATCCGGCGTGAACGTGAACGCCATCGCACCCGGGTACATCGCGACCGACAATACGCAGGCTCTGCGCGAGGACCCGATACGGTCCGCGGCGATCCTCGAGCGGATACCAGCCGGAAGATGGGGGGCACCCTCAGACATCGCGTGGACCGCGGTATTTCTCGCCTCGCATGCCTCCGACTACATGAACGGCGCGGTCGTGCCTGTTGACGGTGGATGGTTGGGCCGCTGAGGATGGATACGCACCTCGCCGTTAGCTTTCGTCCGAGGACAGAATGCGCCTACGACGTAGTCGCGCTTGGCGAGGTCATGCTTCGGCTGGATCCCGGGCCGAACCGGATCCGTAGCGCGCCTGAGTTCCGGGTCAATGAGGGCGGCGGCGAATACAACGTGGCGCGCGCACTGAGTTCGTGCTTCGGGCTCCGCTCCGCGATTATCACCTCGCTTGTGGACAACGAGGTCGGGCGCCTCCTCGATGGCCTCATTCGGCGCGGTGGCGTGGATGTGTCGATGCGCCGCTGGCTTCCGTTCGACGGGGTCGGTCGGGTCGCCCGGAATCCGCTGAACTTTACCGAACGTGGCTTCGGCGTCCGTAGTCCGCTAGGAGTGTCCGATCGTGGGCACAGTGCAAGCAGTTTGCTCAAACCCGGCGAGATCGACTGGGCGCACCTCTTTGGGAAGCTCGGCGTTAGGTGCCTGCATACCGGGGGGATCTTCACCGCGCTATCGCACTCGACCGCCGCAGTTGCAGAAGAGGCAATGCTCGCTGCTCACAAGTACGGAACGAAGGTGTCATACGACCTCAACTATCGACCGAGCCTATGGCAGGAGGCCGGGGGCGCTCAGGCCGCCAATGAGCTGAACGAGCGCCTGTTGCCGATGGTCGACGTCGTGATAGGAGTCCAGACGCCAGCCCGCGCGGCGGGGGATCCGGCTCGTAGCCCAAATGGACCGAAGCGAGCGCTCGCTGAGCTGAGCGACCGGTACCCGCACCTTTCCTGCGTAGCCGTGACGCGTCGCATTGTTCACAGCGCTTCAAGGCACGACTGGTCTGCGCTGGGTTGGTCGAGGCAGACGGGACTCGTCGAGGGGCGAGACCAAGAGAACATCGAGATCCTTGACCGCGTGGGAGGCGGCGACGGTTTTGCCGCCGGGTTCCTCTACGGGTTGCTCGAGGGCTCCGACCTCCGCCTGGCACTCGACTACGGGACGGCACACGGGGCGCTCGTCATGACGACCCCCGGCGACACCTCCAGCGCGAGTCTCAACGACGTACGCGAACTCGCTGGCGCAGCAGCCGATGCATTCTTTCGTTGACGCGCGCCCAGCGCCCGAACGGACGCGCGCGCACCGTGAAACACGACCGTTGCGGGCCGCCCAACGAGCTAGCTGTTGTCCAACGTATGATGTTTAGAAAATGAGCTCAGCCGTAAGTCCAACCGAGCCAGGTGCTCCGGTGCAACCGGCGCGGCGAGGATCAGCACGCCCAGCGCGGTTAGCCACGGTGGTCGTGGAGGAACTCGCTTCCCGGATCATCGGCGGCCAGCTTCCCGAGGGTGCTGTCCTTCCAACCGAGGGCAATCTGTGCGATGAGTTCGGCTTCAGCCGGACCGTCTTGCGCGAGGGGCTGAAGCTCCTCGAGGAGCGCGGGCTGGTTCGCGTGGAGCAGGGCCGCGGTACAACCGTGCAGCCGCGCGAACTCTGGAATCTATTGGACCCGACGGTGCTCCGTATCGCGCTTCAGCATGACGCCGACACGGCGCTGCTCGACAATCTCATCACTGTCCGGCGTTTACTCGAGGCGGAGATGGCTCGTGTTGCGGCGTCCCGTCTCACCGATGAGGAGCTTGCCGAACTCGGCGAGAACATCGAGCGCATGAAGGCGGCGGTAAACGATTACCCCGAGTTCCGCCGCGTCGACCAGCAGTTTCATGCGCAGGTGATGAGGGCTTCTGGGCAAGAGATCGGTATGACGATCGTGCGGAGCATCCATCAGCACGCCGGCTGGACTCCGAGCTTGAATGCTCCCGGCGCTCGGGAGTCACTCGAACGGACCGTGGCTGGTCATGAGGGTGTCTTTGCGGCTCTGGTCGACCGTGACGGGGAGCTGGCCGCCGCGCGCATCTCCGAGCACATCGGCTCTGCCTGGGCTGAGCGCCGAACTCGCGACTAGCTCCGTAGGCGCTTGCGATCAGCAGGATGCTGATCGAGCGAGCTCGACATCGGTACGTGATTCCGGGCGCGTGCCGTCACGCATTCCGTCGCTCGCAGGCCGCCGCTTGCACCGCGTGTACGAGCGTTTGGTTCCCGCTTGACACCCAAGCATCAGTCCTATTATCATCGTACGTATGACGAGTATCGCGTCGATCGATGTTGAACTGATCGATCTTCCCGCAGTCACCCCGCCGTTCGCTTGGCGTCGGGGCCTGCTTGGCTCACACGGTGCGCGAAAGACGGGTGTTTTCCGGATTACGACCGATGACGGCGGCGTGGGCCTGGCGTATCACGAGTGGAGCGGCCCGATTCTCGCCGACATCACGGACCGCGTTTTGCGGCCCCAGCTCGTCGGGGAGCGGGCCGACAAGCGCGAGTGGCTCTGGCATCGGCTCTGGGAGCTGGACCGGACCGAGGAATTCCCGATCTGGCTGTTAGGTGTCGTCGACGTGGCGTTGTGGGATTTGGAGGGCCGCAGCCTCGGTGTTCCGGTTCACCGTCTGCTCGGCACCTTTCGCGAGAGCATCCCGGCGTACGCCTCGACCACCACATTCGCCACCGTTGAGCAGTACCTCGATGTCGCGGACCAGTGCCTGGAGCTTGGATTCACGGCGATCAAGCTGCACGCTTGGGGTGACGCCCGGGCTGATGCTGACCTCTGCCAACGCATGCGGGCGCATGTTGGCGACGGCATCGAGTTGATGTACGACGGCTCTGCCGGTTTCGACCTGACCGATGCCGTGTACCTCGGGCGAGCGCTCTCAGAAGCTAGGTACCGCTGGTACGAGGAACCGATGCGCGAGTTCAGCGTGACCGCCTACCGGTGGCTGTCGGAGCGCGTCGACGTCCCGCTGCTGGTAGGCGAGACCTCTGATGGCAACCACCTCAATACGGCTGACTTCATCGCGTCGGGCTGTGCGACATCGGTGCGCACGAGCGCGAACCATCGCGGTGGCATGACGGGCGCAATGCGGATCGCGCATCTTGCGGACTCGTTCCAGCTTCGCGCCGAGGTTCACGGCCCAACCGAGACGGCGGTGCACCTATGCATGGCGATTCCCAACTGCACCTACTACGAGTCGCTCGTCACTTCCAGCCCGGCCGTGCGCGAAGCCCGGGTCGGACCCGACGGAATGGTGCATGCACCAACGACGCCGGGAATCGCGCTCCCCGCGTTCGTCGAGGAGCACCGAGTCGCGGAGGTGTGATCAGAGCTCGATGAACAGATCCCGCACTTCAACGGCGCGACGTCGTGCGCCACGAAGGTTCCACCTAAAGTAACCCGAAGTAGGAGGAGAGAGAATCCATCATGAGGCATTTCCGTGCCAGCAGGCGCTGGCGCCCCCAGACAGCTGGGGCGTGCATCGCAACTGCAGCAATATTGGCGGCTGCGACCGGCGCATCGCTCTCGGTGGCTGCGACCGCATCCGCCAAGGGCAAATCGTCGAGAGCACCTTTGGTCGTGTGGTACGACGCGGCCCGCGCGGCGTTTGTGGCGGAGTACAAGAAGACGCATCCGCACCAGAACATCAAGTGGGTGCTTTTCAGCGGCGACAGCAACGGCGACGGAACGTTGCAGTCGAAGTTCGCGTTGTACAACCGCGTCGGCTGGAAGCCGGGCGTCGCGCCCGACGTCGTCTTCGATGAGGAGAACTATGAAGCTGGGTGGCTCGGCGAGCAGCCGTTCAACGACTTGCTCAACCTCAAGCCCTACCTCTCCAAGAAGGTGTGGAGCAAGGACGAGGGCCTGGGGGACTGCCTGATCAACGGCAAGCTTCTGTGCCTACGCAACGACAACGCCGCAAACGTGCTGTGGGTCAACACGAAGCTGTGGTCGCAGTTCTTCCCGGGGCAGTCTCCCCCGACCACCTGGCAGCAGTACGCCGCCGACGGTCGGTCGCTGGTCAAGAACCACTCTGGCTATTACATCGGTGAGTTCGGGCAGCCTTGGGACGCCGAGACCTACCTGTGGGGCAACGAGTGCCCGATCAACGAGGCGATCGGTAAGCAGAAGGTCCTGGTCAACCCCGGTTCCAAGAACTGCACAACGATCGCGAACCTGATCGACTCGGCACTGCCGGCGTTCACGCACGACGGCCCCTTCACCTCGGCCTGGGTCAAGGACTCGACCGCGCAGCATATGGTCATGGACATCGGCGCGATCTGGCAGGGCACCGCGATCTATCCGTCGGGCGCCAGCTCCGAAGGGCCCGGCACCAACGTGATGGAGGCCTACCCACCGCCTGTTGCGACCAACGGCGCCCATGTCACCGGCTCGATCGGCGGTGGCCTGTGGATGGTGAGTTCGCACACCAAGCAGCCGAAGGCTGCGGTCGCGCTGGTGAAGTACATGGACACGAGCCCGAAGATCCAGGAGAACACGGCGATCACGTCGGGTCTGCCGGCCTACTCGCCTGACCAGAATGGGTGGCTCAAATCGCTGCATGGCGTCTTCGCCAACCCCAACGCGACGATCGCGGCTATTAAGAAGGCCGCCTCGGAGATCTGGACCGGCTGGAGTCCCGTGCCGTGGAGCGTGGAGTCGATCTTCGGCAACACGGTAACGCCCGGCCTCCTTGGCGGTGGCACGTTCTCCTCGGCGCTGACAACCCTGGCTGGGAACATCAAGGCCGCGGCACAGAGCGCTGGCTGGTCGGTCAAGAGCTGACGGGCAGCTAGGCACACAAGTAACCAACGCATGACCGTCACTCCGGCACCGGCCGTCCCAAGCGGGCTCGCAAGCGCCCGCTTGGGAGGCCGGG
>Ga0307373_10014797_pt1 | contig 10688 bp, 6 predicted proteins | sample OX2MG_FD_202534 | JGI IMG/M metagenome (GOLD analysis project Ga0307373, IMG submission 202534) | Soil microbial communities from Risofladan, Vaasa, Finland - OX-2 | ecosystem: Environmental > Terrestrial > Soil > Coastal area > Acid sulfate soil | place: Finland: Risofladan, Vaasa | collected...
CGCCCGCGCCACTGAGGATTGGGGGCTTGCGAGCTTGAAATCCTTACGCGTGCGGCGGTGAGATCCATCATTGGTGGGGCGGGCCTCTGGCCCGCCGTCGATCGTGGGCGAGACGCCCGCGCTACCAATGAATTTCACCCACGACGCGCCGGGCGACTTCCGATCAATAACCTTGCGCCGGATCGACTCGATTCAGCAGCGGTTCGCCGGACTGGAAGCGGCGCAGATTTTCGGCGAACAGCTCGCATGCGAGTTCCATGTAGCCGCGAAAATCGCCGGAAACATGCGGAGTCAGAATCGCCTGCTCGATATCCCATAGCGGGCTATCCGCCGGGAGCGGCTCGCGCTCGAACACGTCGAGCCCGGCGCCGCCGATCTTGCCTGCGCTCAGCGCGGCGGCGAGCGCGGTTTCATCGACGACCGCGCCGCGTCCGATATTGACGAAATACGCGCCCGGCTTCATCGCCGCGATCTCCCGCGCGCCGATAAATTTGCGCGTCACATTCGTCAGCGGCAAGGTAACGCTCACGTAGTCGGATTCGCCGAGGATCGCGGCGCACTCCGCGGAACCGAACCATCGCGCGGGAATACGTCCCTCCGGATCGCCGAGGCCTTGCGGAGTCCATCCGGTTTCGCGCCGCTCGGCGGGATTTCGCTTGAGCGCGAGGATCTTCATCCCGAACGCGTGCGCCAGGCGCGCGGTTTCGCGCCCGATCGATCCGTAACCGACGATGCCGAGGGTCTTGCCGCGAATCACGTCGAGACTGCTGATAACCGCGCGCCGCGACCATTCGTGACGCTGCTGCGCACGGATCGTGACATGAAAGCGCCGCGCATACGCCAGCATCGAAGCGATCGTGTACTCCGCAATTGGCGTCGCGTGAACGCCGCTGGCGGTGGTGATCGGAATCGCGGCCGATTTCATCGGACCGCCCAGCGCGTGATCCGCGCCGGCGCTCAGCAGTTGCACCCACTTGAGCCCGCCCGCCCGCGCCAGGATGTCATCGGGCATCCGGAACGAGAGCAACACGTCGCATCCGCCCGACACGAACCCGGAAATTTCCTCAGGTGACCGGCATTGGCGATCAAGGAGTTCGGCGCCCGGCACGGCGGCGAGAATCGCGGCGCGCTGCGGCGGTTCGAGGGCGACTGTTGAGATGATCTTCATAGCCGGTGTGGCTGAAATTTTGCACGCCGACGGCATCCGCATCAAGCGCTATTCGATGCGCCTTGAGCAACCTCGATGAGCGGCCTATGATCGCGAAGCAGAGCGGGACGCAATCAGTATGAGCAGGCTTCGAAAAATAGCGCTGATCACCTTTGCCGCCACGATCGTGGCGGTTGGCGGTTTCGCCGCGGCGCAGAATTCCGCGCCGCCGTCCAATCCGCAGTCGCCGCAGGGCGCCGCGCCGCCGCCGCCCGGAATCGGATCGCAGAGCGGTGGCGGAGACGCAACCCTCGAGATCGCGCCGCAGCCCGGAATAAAGCCGCCCAAGCCGGGTGTCGCGGAAATTCCCGGCGGCAGCACCTTCAAGCCCGGCGAAGACACGACATCGGTCAATCCGAACTATCAGCCGGGCACTGAGAACGGCGATTCAAATTCCAATCAGGGAAACAATCGAAACAGCCTCGCGCGCCGGGGCAAGCCGTACCTCGGAATCACGGTCAACGAAACCACCAAGTGCTATCTGGGGATGGAAGAACACGGGCTCGAGATTTTGACCGTCGATCCGAACAGCCCCGCGGCGGCCGCCGGAGTCCAAGGCAGCTCGGGCGCGAACGCTCTGGGCGCCACGGCCTCTACGGCGTTGAGCCTGGTGCCGCTGGTGGGAACGATCGTGACCTCGCAGCTTGCCAAGCGCGGCGATCTTGGGATGGCGGGCGATCTGATCGTCGCGGTCGATGACCATCGCGTGCGCACCGAACAGGATCTCGACGATGAGATCTCGAAGCTCAAGCCGGGCGACACGATGTACCTGACGGTAATCCGCGAGCTCCCCGGCGGTGGTCATACCACCAAGAAGATCGAGGTGCATGTTGGCCAGGTGGGACAGCCGGTTGCGAACGCGGGGCCGCCGCTGACGGAATAGCACGGAGCGCCGCGCCCGATTCATGGCGCCGCAAACGATCCGTCCTTCGCGCGCGATTCTCTGATATACTTTGCCGCAACACCTCCCGCGCGGAGCCTTAGCTCCGCCGCGGGTAGGCGAAGTTGCGTTTTGCGCAGGCGATAAATCGTGCTCCGAAGTGTAAAAGATGCGGCCGGAGAGCTGCGGGCGCGGCTCGCGTCCGCAAGCGAGCGCCGTTTTCCGGTGATGGGCCTCAAGGGTGCCGCCGGTGTTCTGCTGCTGCGCGAAACCGCGCTCGGCGTCACGCGGCCGATCGTCGCGGTGACCTCGCGCGCGAGCGAGGCCGAGGCGCTGGCGCATGAAGCCGCGTTCTTTCTCGACGAGCCAGCCGAGGCCGACACTCCCGCCCGCCGCGTGCATCATCTGCCCGCGTGGGAGCTGAAGCCGCTGGCGAATCTCTCGCCGGGCGCCGACACGCAGGCCGCGCAGATCGCCGCGATGTTCGCGATACTGCGCACGCCCGCGCCGATCGTGGTCACGTCGGTCGAGGCGCTGATGACGCGCACGATCCCGCGCGCGATCCTGAACGACTCGATAATCCGCGTCACCGCCGGCGAACGGCTCGATCTCGATCTGCTGGTCGAAGCTCTTGCCGCCGCGGGCTACCAGCGGCTGCCGCAGACCGAGGAGCCGGGCGACTTCAGCGTGCGCGGCGGAATCGTCGATATATTCTCGCCGCTCTACCGCGTGCCATTCCGGCTCGAGCTCGAGGACGACATGGTGACTTCGATCCGGCACTTCGATATCGCAAGCCAGCGGTCGGCGGGCGAGATGGATGAAGCGACGATCGTGCGCACGCGCTTTGTTGCGCCCGAGTCGCTAAAAGAATTGCGGGTGCGCGATCAGGCCGCCGTGCGCGCCGCCGATATCGGGATGGTCCGCAAGGAAGCGGGCGAGCTGGCCGAGACGCTCGAGAACGGGCTGCTCTTTCCGGGCGCCGAGTTGCTGATGCCGTACGTGTACGGCGCGCCGCTACAATCGATCGCCGACTATCTGCCGCCCGACACGATTCTGTGGCTCGTCGATCCGGGCCGGATCCGCGCCGACGCGGATCGCTTCGCAACCAGGGTTGCCGAGGAGGCCGCGATCGCGGCCGGCGCACCCAGATTTTTTCCCGAGCCGGAGTCGATGTACCTGTCGGTCGAAGAATTTGAGCGCGGCCTGGCCGGGTTTTCCGCGATCGAAATCGGATCGCTTATCACCGCCGCGCCGCCGCGCGAAGGATGGGCTCCGCCGATCGAGATCAAGTCGCAGCCGAGCCTGCGCCTGGCTTCGCCGGAATTGGCGGGTGCGCGCGCCGCGATAAGCTTCGAGCCGTTGGCCGAGCAGTTGCGCGAGGTGCAGCGCGGACAGGGCAGGGCGCTCATGATCGTCGAGGGGCCGAACCAGGCCGCGCGGCTGCGGCGTCATCTGGAAGCCTACGAACTGGAAGTGAACACCGAGTGCAAAACTTTCGCCGCGCTGCTCGAGTGGCCGGATTTCCGTCCCGCGATAATGGAGGGCGAGATCTCGGCGGGCACCGTTTTGCAGGACGACGGAATTTACCTCTACAGCGAGGAAGAAATTTTCGGCGAGCCGCGCGCGCGGCGCAAAAGCCGCCCCACCGCCAAGGGCGCGATGCTCAACCTGGCGGAGTTGAAGCCTGACGATGTCGTCGTGCATATCGATCATGGGATCGCGCGCTACCGCGGACTCAAGCATCTCAAAGTCGCCGATGTCGAGGGCGATTTCCTGAACCTCGAATACGCCGGCAACGACACCATGTACGTTCCGGTCGAGCGGATAAATCTGGTTCAGCGCTATATCGGCAGCGACAGCGAAGCGCCGCGCCTGGACAAGCTCGGCAGCGGATCGTGGGATAAGGTCAAGCGGCGGACGCGGCAGGCGGTGCTCGCGATGGCGTCGGAATTGCTCGAAATCTATGCGGCGCGCGAGGTGCTCGAGGGCCACGCCTTTCCGCATCCGGGCCGCGACTATCATGAATTCGCAGATCGTTTCGAGTTCGAGGAAACGCCCGACCAGCAGGCCGCGATCGACGACGTAATCCGCGATCTTACGCGCCCCAAGCCGATGGACCGGCTCATCTGCGGCGACGCGGGCTTTGGCAAGACGGAAGTCGCGATGCGGGCCGCGTTCGTTGCGGTGATGGACGGCCGCCAGGTCGCCGTGCTGGTGCCGACCACGATTCTGGCCGAGCAGCACTGGAACACGATGCGCAAGCGGTTCGCCGATTATCCGGTGCGCGTCGAGATGGTGTCGCGATTTCGCAGCGCAAAAGAAAACAAGGCGGTCATCGACGACGTTGCGCACGGCAAAGTCGATATCGTCGTCGGAACGCATCGCCTGATTTCCGCCGACGTCAGCGTTCCGCGCCTTGGCCTGCTGATAATCGACGAGGAGCATCGCTTCGGCGTCGCCGACAAGGAGCGAATCAAGAAGCTCAAGAAGATGGTGCCGGTGCTGACGATGACCGCGACGCCGATTCCGCGCACCTTGCACATGGCGATGCTGGGAATTCGCGATCTGTCGGTGATTCAGACCGCGCCGCCGGACCGGCAGCAGATTCGCACTTTCGTCGCGCACTTCGACGACAGCCTGATTCGCGACGTGATCATGCGCGAGCTCAACCGCGGCGGGCAGGTGTTTTTCGTGCACAACCGGGTGGAGAATATCGAGTACATGGCGCGTCACCTCCATACCCTGATTCCCGAAGCGAAGATCGCGGTCGCGCACGGCCAGATGCGCGAGCAGAAGCTCGAAGACGTAATGCGCGAGTTTATCGAGAACCGGATTAATGTTCTGGTGTGCTCGGCGATTATCGAGTCGGGCCTCGACATCCCGAATGCCAACACGATGATTATCAACCGCGCCGATCACTTCGGGCTTGCGCAGCTCTACCAGTTACGCGGCCGGGTCGGCCGCTCGCGCCAGAAGGCCTACGCGTACCTGCTGATTCCCGGCGAGCATATAATCACGCGCGACGCCAAGCGGCGAATCGACGCGCTGCGCGAGCTGGTTGACGCGGAAAGCGGCACCGGCTTCAAGCTCGCGATGGCGGACCTGGAGCATCGTGGCGCCGGCAATCTGCTCGGACGCGAGCAGCACGGCGAGATCGAGGCGGTCGGCTTCGACCTTTATACCGAGATGATGGAGCAGGCGATCGCCGAGCTTCGCGGCGAAGAGCGGCGGCCCGATTTCGAGCCCGAGCTGAAGCTCGGGATCCCCGCCTATATTCCCGAGACTTACGTGCCCGACGAGAACGAGCGCCTGGTCCTGTATCGCAGGTTTGCGCGCGCCGATTCAGAGCAGGACCTGGCCGAGTTAAAAGACGAGATGCGCGACCGCTTCGGCCCGGTGCCTACCCTGATCGACAATCTGGTCGCGGCCATGAATGTGCGCCGCCAGATGCGGCAACTGCTGATCGTGAGCGCGATCTTGAAGAACAATCAGCTCGAGGTGCGGTTCCATCCCGACGCCCCGGTCGATACCGCCAAGCTTGCCGCGCTGGCCGAGGCGAATCGCCGCACGATGAAGCTGACGCCGTCGTTCCAGGTGCTGGTTCGGGTCGAGAGCGCCACCGGCGAGTACGGACGGCTATTTGCCCAGGTTGATGGCGTCTTGCAGGTATTGGCGGGCTGTGAAAAATTGGACAACTGGCCGGTAGGTCGTGCGGGACCGGCTCCCAACTAGCTCGATGCGGATCAATATGTCGGCGAATGTCACACGCGCGCGTGCGCTGGCCGCGGCGATCGCGCTAGCCCTGTGCTGCGCGGCCGCGCCCGCCGCGGCGCAGCAGTCCGTCGATCGGGTGGTCGCCAGCGTGGACGGAGATCCAATCACGGCGCACGACGTCGAGGCGTTCAGCGTCGCGATGGGGCATCCGGTCCAGACTGACGATATCGCGGAGAATCCCGACGCCAAGCTGATGCTCAAGGAGTTGATCGCCGCCAAGCTTTTCCAGAACGAGGCGCAGAAGTACTCCTCCAAGATCGATGACTCGCAGGTCGATCACTACATCGATCAGCTCCGCCATGATCGCCACATGACGCCCGAGCAGTTCAAGGCCGCGATCGCGCAAAGCGGGCTGAGCACGCAGGATTTTCGCAAACATGCGCGCGAAGAACTCGAAAAGGCGATGATGATCCAGCAGCAGGTGCGCGACCGGGTCGATATTTCCGGCTCCGACATCCAGGCGTACTACGATCAGCACAAAGACGATTACACGGTCGCCAAAGAACGCTATCGCCTCGCTCAGATTCTGATCGGAGTTCCCGGCAACGCGACTCCGCAGCAGGTCGCGCAGCTCAAGACCAAGGCCGAGCAGATCAGGAACGAGGCCGCCAAGGGCGCCGACTTCGGCGACCTGGCGCGCAGATACTCCGACGACGCTTCCAAGAACAGTGCCGGAGAACTCGGATGGTTCGAGCCGCAGGACATAATGGACCCGATTCTCATCGCGGTTAAGCCGGTCAAGCCGGGCGATGTTTCCCAGGTCGTCCGCACCAGCCATGGCTTCCACATTCTCAAGGTCGAGGCTCACGAGGTACCCGGAGTCCGTCCGCTCACCGACGTCAAGGACGACATCCGCGAAAAGCTGATCGACGAAAAGGCCAAGTCTGAGACCCAGGATTGGGTCGAGACCGAATTGGTCAAAAAACACGACGTCGAGACGCTGTACTAGGCTCGATGGCGCCGCGAGAAAAGGCGCCGCCGCTCATCGCGATCAGCATGGGCGATCCGGCGGGAATCGGGGCCGAGGTGATTCTCAAATCGGCGGCGGTGCTTGCGCGGCGGCGCGGCGCCCCCGCGCTGATTGTAGTCGGCGATCTGAGCCTGATGACCGAGACGGCGCGGCGTCTGCGGTCGCGGATTCGGCCGCAAGCGTGGAAGCCGGGCGAACCTGTGCCGGGCCGCGGCAATATCGGCGTGCTGACGGTTGAGCCGCTTGGCGCTCGCGCGCGGCGGCCGGGAAAGCCCTCGGTCGAGGGTGGCGACGCGTCATTCAAGTACGTGGTCGAGGGCGCTAAAATGGCGCTCAGCGGCGCGGCTGGCGCTCTGGTCACCGCGCCGATCAGCAAGCAGTGGTGGGACCGCGCGGGGCATCGCTTCCCCGGCCATTCCGAGTTGCTGGCGCATCTCGGGCGGTCGCGGCGATGGCGCATGATGTTCGCCGGCGACCATCTGAAGCTCGCGCTGGTGACGGTGCATATCGGCCTCGCGCGAGTCGCGAAGAGGCTGACGCGGGCCGGGGTCCTCGACACAATCGTGCTGCTTCGCGACCATATGCGCTCGCGGCTTGGAGTAGCGCGGCCGCGAATCGGAGTGCTGGGGTTTAATCCGCACGCGGGCGAAAACGGACTGTTCGGAAGCGAGGAGATTCGGGTGATTGCGCCCGCGATCGCCGCGGCTCGGCGCGCCGGAATCGACGCGTATGGGCCGCTTGCGCCGGACACCGCTTTCATTCGCACGAAAGGGCGTTTTGGGTTCGACGCGGCCGTGGCAATGTACCATGATCAGGGTTTGATCGCGCTCAAGACGCTGGAGTTCGATCGCGCGGTGAACGTGACGCTCGGGATACCGTTCATCCGCACCTCGCCCGACCACGGCACCGCGTTCGATATCGCGGGCAAGGGCGCGGCGAATCCTTCGAGCATGCTCGCGGCGATCGAATACGCGGCGACGGCGGCGCGCACGCGCAAGGATTGAGCCGCGCGGATCGCGATGGCGGATAAAATCATAATCAAGGGCGCGCGCGAGCATAATCTCAAGAATATCGACCTTGAGATTCCGCGCGACAAGCTGGTGGTGATAACCGGGCTTTCAGGCTCGGGTAAATCCTCGCTTGCGTTCGACACGATTTACGCCGAGGGGCAGCGCCGCTACGTCGAGTCGCTGTCGGCGTATGCGCGGCAGTTCCTGGAGCAGATGGAGAAGCCCGACGTCGATTCGATCGAGGGGCTTTCGCCCGCGATCTCGATCGAGCAGAAGACCACCTCGCGCAATCCGCGTTCCACGGTCGGCACCATAACCGAGATCTACGACTACCTGCGCCTGCTGTTCGCGCGGGTCGGCCACGCATTCTGCTACAACTGCGGGCGCGAAATCTCCCAGCAGAGCGTACAGCAGATCGTCGATCGCCTGATGGCATGGCCCGAAGGCTCGCGGATCCACGTGCTGGCGCCGATCGTGCGCGACCGCAAGGGCGAGTACAAAAAAGAGCTGTCCGAGATGCGGCGCGCGGGCTTCGTGCGGGTCAAGATCGACGGCAAACTCTGCGAGCTCGGCGAAGAGCCGGCGCTCAACAAGAATACGCGGCACACGATCGAGGTGATGGTCGATCGGCTGGCGATCCGCAAAGGAATCGAGAAGCGGCTGGCCGACTCGCTCGAGGTGGCCTTCAAGTACGGGCAGGATCTCTTGAAGGTCGAGCGGCTGGACGACAAGAAGGGCGCCGAGGGGGTGTATTTCAGCCAGCGTTTTGCCTGTGTCGAGTGCGGAATCTCGTATCCGGAAATCACGCCGCGGATGTTCTCCTTCAACAGCCCGCACGGCGCATGCACCGAATGTTCGGGAATCGGATCGATCATGTATTTCGATCCGGAGCTGGTCGTGCAGAACGAAGACCTGAGTATCGCCGACGGCGCGATCGCGCCGTGGGCCACGATGAACTATATGCAGCCGGTGCTCGAGGCGCTGGCCGCGCACTACAAGTTCAGTCTCGATACGCCGTGGAAAAACATTCCGCCCAAAGTGCGCAAATCGATCCTGGGCGGTTCCGGCGCGGAGGAGATCGAGTTCGCTTACCAGCGCGGGCATCATCGCGCCGAATACTCGCGCCCTTTCGAAGGCGTGCTGCAATGGCTCGACCGACGGTACAAGGAGACCGAATCCGAAGGTATCCGCGAAGTGCTCGAAGGCTACATGAACATGCGCCCGTGTCCGGTATGCGCGGGCGCGCGGCTCAAGAAGGAAAGCCTGTTCGTCCGCTTTCAGGGCAAGTCGATTTCGGAAGTGACTGCCATGTCGATCAAGCAGGCGCTCGCGTTTTTCGCCGCGCCTAAGCTCACCAGGCAGGAAGCCGAGATCGGCAGGCTTATCCTCAAGGAAGTTCGCGAGCGCCTTTCCTTTCTCGGCGACGTCGGGCTCGACTACCTGACCCTCGATCGCACCTCCGGCAGTCTCTCGGGCGGTGAGGGGCAGCGTATCCGGCTCGCCACGCAAATCGGCTCGAGCCTGGTGGGCGTGTTGTATATTCTCGACGAGCCGTCGATCGGGCTGCATCAGCGCGACAACCAGCGCCTGCTCGCGACGCTGAAAAGGCTGCGCGAGCTTGGCAACACCGTGCTGGTGGTCGAGCACGATCGCGACACGATGCTCGAGGCCGATCATCTGATCGACATGGGTCCCGGCGCCGGCGCGCTGGGGGGATATGTGGTCGCGCAGGGCACGCCCGAGCAGGTGATCAGGAATCCTAATTCGCTTACCGGAAAATATCTTTCCGGCGAAATCGAGATCGCGGTGCCGCCGCGCCGGCGCCAGCCGACCGGACGGACATTGGTAATCAAGGGCGCGCGCGAAAATAATCTTCGCGATCTGACTGTGCAATTTCCGCTCGGCGTCGTGACCTGCGTGACTGGGGTCTCGGGCTCGGGCAAATCGACGCTCGTGCTCGACACGCTGTACCGCGCGCTCGCCCAAAAGCTCAATCATTCGCGCGAGCGCTCGGGGGTGTTCAAATCGATCGAGGGTATTGAGCATCTGGACAAAATCGTCCACGTCGATCAAAGCCCGATCGGCCGCACCCCGCGCTCGAACCCCGCGACTTATACCGGCCTGTTCACCCATATCCGCGAGCTGTTTGCGCAGTTGCCAGAGGCGCGCATGCGCGGCTACGGCCCCGGCCGCTTTTCGTTCAACGTCAAGGGCGGGCGCTGCGAGTCGTGCGAAGGCGACGGGATCATCCGGATCGAGATGCACTTCCTGCCCGACGTGTACGTGACCTGCGAGGTCTGCGCCGGGATGCGCTATAACCGCGACACCCTCGAGATCCAGTACAAGGGCAAGAATATCGCCGAGGTCTTGAACATGACGGTCGCGGAGGCGGTCGAGTTCATGGGCTCGGTGCCGCCGATTCGGCAGAAGCTCGAGACGCTGCGCGATGTCGGCCTCGATTACATCCACCTTGGCCAATCCGCCACCACGCTTTCGGGCGGCGAGGCTCAGCGCATCAAGCTGGCCAAGGAACTCTCGCGCCGCGCGACCGGCCGTACGATGTATATCCTGGACGAGCCGACCACCGGACTGCACTTCGACGATATCAAACGCCTGCTCGCGGTGCTCGGGCGGCTGGCCGATGCCGGCAATACGATTATCGTCATCGAGCACAACCTCGACGTGATCAAGACCTCCGACTACGTAATCGATCTCGGCCCCGAGGGCGGCGATCGCGGCGGCATGATCGTCGCGAAGGGCACGCCTGAGGAAGTTGCCGCCGCGCCGGATTCCTACACCGGCCAGTTCCTGCGCCAGGCACTCGGCGATCGCGCCGCCGCCTGAAGA
>Ga0307373_10014800_pt1 | contig 10687 bp, 7 predicted proteins | sample OX2MG_FD_202534 | JGI IMG/M metagenome (GOLD analysis project Ga0307373, IMG submission 202534) | Soil microbial communities from Risofladan, Vaasa, Finland - OX-2 | ecosystem: Environmental > Terrestrial > Soil > Coastal area > Acid sulfate soil | place: Finland: Risofladan, Vaasa | collected...
GAAATCTGGTAATTGCCGGTCGACGCGACCTTGACCTGCGCGGCTTCAATGGGGCCGCGCTCCGATGAGCGCGGAAATGGATCAACGCAATGGATAAACCGCCCGCTATCATCTGGCTTCAATGGGGCCGCGCTCCGATGAGCGCGGAAATGCGTGGGCTGCGCTAATATCCATCTTGTGAGCGAGAGCTTCAATGGGGCCGCGCTCCGATGAGCGCGGAAATGGTCATCCTGCAAAAGCTCTTGAGCGGTGGCGGTCAGGCTTCAATGGGGCCGCGCTCCGATGAGCGCGGAAATCGGCGACGGCGGCGGTGACGATGACCAGGCTACGCTGGCTTCAATGGGGCCGCGCTCCGATGAGCGCGGAAATATCTGCCGCCCGCGCGCTCGTGCCTCTCGCCAGCGGGCTTCAATGGGGCCGCGCTCCGATGAGCGCGGAAATGAATCAGTTCCAACTATTGAATTTTCAAAGAACTTTGGGACGCTTTGCGAGCGCCCCAGTGCCACCGGTACGGCGCATCGGCTGGCACCTCCTGACCTAGTAGGAAAGTCCCGCATCTGCAAGCCTTTTACCCGATCGAGCGGACCCCCCGGTTTTCGTCGTCACCTCGCCGCTCGCATCGCTTAGCGCGTTTCGAACCCGACGTACCGGCGTGCTTCGCCCGTCAGCACCCGCGCCAGCAACCTGGTTTGAATCTCAAGCACGCGCCGATAGTTAACTCTGTAGCCGAACAAGGGATGCGTCACGAGCGTGTCCATTCTCTGCTCATAGGCGCGCAAAAATCCCTTCCTGCCCTTTGGCGTCAGATTGACCGCCGGGCCGACTTGGATGAAGTCCTCGGGGCCAACCATCGCGGTATTGATTGCCCCGATCACGACCGAGTCGGCGACCAGAGGCCGGAACTCTTCCATCAGGTCCAGCGCCAGCGCTGGGCGGCCGAAGCGCGGCTGATGATAGAAACCGATGAAGGGATCAAAGCCGACGCTGTGACAAATGATGGTCAGGTCTTTGGCGAGCATGCTGTAGGCAAACGAGAGGAGGGCGTTGACCGGATCCATGGGCGGCCGTCGATTGCGGTGGGTGAACTCGAAGTTGAAAGGCGTCGGGGCTCCATCATCGCCGCCGGCCTTCAGCAAGCCGCTGAAGTTCGCGAAATAGATGCGCGCCGCGTTGCCTTCGATGCCGAGCAATTCGCCGAGGTCTTCAGCGGCCAGAGCGGCTTCCGCGTAACGCTTGAGCTGCGCGAGCGCGATCGGCGGAGGCTCGAGATGGTTTCTCCGCAGCAGCGTCCGTTGGTTGCGGATTTTTGCCGCTACTAACTCGCGAGCCACGCTGAGGCAGAAAAACGGCTCCTCAGCCAAGGTGAATTGCCGCTTGCGCAGAAACACGTTCTTCAGGCCCAAGCCTTGGGTAAGGCCGTAAAACCAGCCGCCGTACGAGAAGTGCGCGATTGGCTTCTCAGCCCAGCACAGTCCCTGGAGCGCAGCCGCCGTGAACTGCACATTGCCGAACACGTTCACCTGCGAAATCTCGCCGACGCGGACCTCCTGGACCGGCTTCGTGCGTTCCCTGATCTGCAGCACTTCGCCGGTCTTGCCGACGATGAGGCCGTGGCCGGTAACGTATAAAGGTCGCAGATCGTCGCGCGCGGGGATGAGCCGGCGAACAGGCTCATCACTGTTGCGCGATGAAGGGGCCAATCCGTCGATGCCACCGTCGAACAACGAGAGCTGAGGCTCGGCAACTGCTTCGGCAATTGATTCGTAGAGCACGGTCTCGTCTGGCAGACAGATTCCCACCAGCGAGCAGCGCGGACACTTGGGGCTATCAATCAAGGGCGCGGGAATCTCTCCCCCGACCGCGAGCGTCTTCGCGTCTTCGATTGCATGAAGCGTCTCTGCGGCCAAACCGTCATCGATGGCGACCCGGACGCGCTGGCGGGTCGCATGGTAATATGCGATCGCCTCGTCGCACTGGTAGCCGTTGTCGCGAAGGATCAGAGCCTGCGCGCAAAGTTGTACGCGGTCCGCCGGCCACGCTTCGGGACCGTCGTCCGTATCGCGAGGACTGCCCTTTTTGTAATCGACCGGGACGACAACTCCCGATTCACCTTCGATCAGGTCCATCCGGGCGATCAATCGATGGGTCTCGCTGCTCAAGGTGACCGAGCGCGAATGGATCTGCGACTCCTGGTCCGGCGGCGGCAGCGGGTCCGACTTGGTTTCGAGCTTCTCGTGGCGCAGCGCACCCTCGACCGTGTCGGCGCTATGGGTGAAGATTCCTTCGACCCATTCATAGAAAAACAGGCGTGGGCAATAGACGAACTCGTTGAGCATCCGCGCCGGCAGATAGTCCGGAAGATCAACTTCAACATGCCGCTTAGGTTCGCTCCCGCTTCTCTCCCGGCGCTTCGCGTCGATTGAAACTGGATTTGCTTTTGCCGGGTCCGCCATAAGGGTACGCCTCGCTACAACGGATCTTGTTTGGTCCGCGATTCGGATTCGCCATCGACGACGATGCAAGGGCTATCGATCGGCGAGTATGCCTGCCCGAGCGCGGTTATCACGCGATCGCCACGCCCCTCGACCGGACCGAGATCGACGAACAGGACCTGGTCTTTTCGATGGTCGATGATTTCGCTGAGAACATGTCGGCATCGTACGAGATCAGCGGGAGTGAACTGGCATTCGAAGATCGAGTACTGAAGATGGTCGCCGAAATCGCGCATGGTCTTGTACACAGTCCGCAGCCGCTTGTCATCGCGAATGTCGTAGCAAACGAGGTAGGTCTTGCGCATTTTATATTCCGCTAAGTTCGATTCAGAGGCATGAACAGCCCCATGCCGAAATGGCTTCCATAGCCCAACGCAAACGGACCGCGAACCGGCTGATCAAACTCGATCTCGAAACCGCCGTATTCCCACCTGAAGCTGTCGCCCTTTCGATTGCGGCGGAAGTCCAGCCACGCGACACTTCGCCCGCGATTATCCATTCTGCGCACCGGTGTAACTCGCATGGGAGCTGGAAGGCCGTGATTGCCAGCTTCGATTACCACCTGTCGCACAAGCCAATCAGCGAAATCGCCACGGCCAGAACGGTGGTGGAGCGGAGGTATGAATGGGGTTGCGCTCGTGAATCGAGTCGCAGGATCGAGCAGTTCCTCGATTGTACCCCATTGCAGCGGTGTACAGCGAATCTCGGGCTTTCCGTCCGGTTGCCAAAGCCCGTTGAGCCGATCCATCGCGAGTTGTTCCTCCAAGTCAAGGACGCTCTTGCAGATCACAAGCAGATGGTCCAAGTGACCGTCGCGATTCAGATCCTGCGGCAAAATGTATACGTGTCGATGGCCGCGTAAAGGCTCGCCACCTCGGCTCTTACCGCTGAAGCGCGGCGAGACGCGCTCAGGGGCGCCGACAATTCTCCTATGTATACCCATCAGCCGGACGTGGATCTGCTCGGCAATCTCCAGGGTTGCCGTAACCGGCGGTGGGACTTTCGATTCGAGGGCGTAAAGCGCGCCGTTGATCTGATGAGGTCGTTTTGCCGATCGTGGCGTCGGTTCCAAGTCGAAGCAATGCGCCTTTCGCAGATAGTTTACGTACTTAAAAGCGGGAGGCTCGCTGCGGCCCGACGCGAGCAAGTCAACGGTGGAGTAGGCAAGCGCATCAAGCCATAAGAGGGGCGCAGCATTAGCCTTCTTTGTCTTAGTAGACTTGCGTGGTGAATTGGGAATGTATGGACTGGCTTCGTATTCAGCGCGCGCCATCGCGCAAGCTACGCGGACGGACTCCATCGCATCGCCACAAGCGTTGGCGGCTCTAGGAAAGCAGTTCCATTTGCAATCGCCGGCAGCCGATATGAGTCTTGCACTGACCCATGACTCGGAGCGCCCGAGATAATTGAGTGTCGAGAGAAGTTCGTCCAAGTCGGCGGTGGATTGCGGATCAAGCGAGGCGTTGGGCCACGCGGCGCGAACGTGGGCGGTAGGACATAGCGAGACGAAAGCATCAAAGATAAGAGCCTTGGCGTCCAAATCCTTGGTGTTTTTGCTCAAGTAGCTGCGGGTGTGCGAAGCGGCGGCCGGAGGCAGATCAAACCGTGGCGGCTCGGACGTCAAGGCCTCCAAGATGGGGCGGATTCGTTCGGGTTCCCACCGAGGACGCTTGCGGCACCATGCGTCGAACAGGGCGCGGATGATCCGGTATGGCGAGGGTGGCCACTCGGGAACACCTTCGTTCACATGGCGGCCCCAGGGTGTCGAATGGAAGCGCCCGGTGGAGAACCGCAGATCAATGACCAGCATTGGCTAATCCTCCGCGCTGTCCTCATCGCTTTGATCATCGTTGGCCGCTTCCTCCTTGTTTTGCGCGGATTTCTTCGCTTTGAAGCTGGCGTCAACGGAAAGTTCAGTGATAGCAGGATCGCAGAAATCGCCGGCCTTTGAGCATTCTCTGATTTCGCGCTTGACTGCATCGCGCAGCACTGATTCATCCGGAACGTTGAACGAAGCGGGTGCGTCGATTCTTAGATCGCTGAGTGGCGTCAGATCGCATGCGGTGCGCAGGCGAAGACCGGCAGCGAGCAGACGGCGGACCTTATAAAGGGCAAGCGCGATCAGGAGTTGGCGTGCATGATCGGGCAGGCCGTAACCTGCGAGGAGCGCAAGATCGAGGTTGAAGTAAGCGACAACGCGTCCAGCGGTGAATTCGCTGCGATGGTAAGGAACGTTACCGTACACATCCTTGTCAAAGCCCTCTACTCTCAGCCTGCCTGTGGGATCGAGAGGATTGTTCTTGACGCCGCCGGAGTTGGCTTCGCGGGCATCTTCGGCCTCGATGAATGCGCTGATCACACGTGGCACACGCATACGGCCATCTCCTAGATTGGCCATAAACACCCCGTGCAGAAGGGAATTAGGATCGTAGGAAAAAAGGATTTTCGCCACCCGCTTCCAGTTGATCTGACCGGTGCCAGCGTAGCCAGTCCCGGTTGAGAACGACTCCGCGAATTTCTTGTTCGCTATGATAAACGGGGAGTTCAAGCGATGCGCCTCGACCAGCGAGCTGGTAACCAGTTCTGTTTTCTTGCCGTCGACGCTGGCGTTTATCTTGACCCGCACGTAGGGCAGGCCGTTAAGTTCGGAGGCTATGTCGGGCCCGTCGCCGTCGAGGCACACGTGCTCGAGACGGTTTGCCATCGACTGAGCGGATTCGACCAGCAACATGCGCTTGCCGTCGGGGCGCTCGTACACGGCCGCTCCCAGATCGGCGAATCCGGTAGGCTGGAAGCGATCCCCCTGAATCGGCTTGAGCTCGACATGCATGAGCAGGCGGGGTACGCCCTTGAGTTCCTCAAACATCGGCACTCTCCTGATTGCGGGCTGGCGGTGCAATCACCAGCGCCATTAACTCGGTTGACGATCTGACCGGAAATATCAAAGCGGCAGCAATGCGATGACCATCGGCGGCGTCAGGAAACCGCGTGCGCGGAGGCATGAGTCCAGCGGTATAGAGACGGCGAGCGGCGGTTTCGCAGGCATCACCGATGCGGTCTGCGCATAGCAGTGGAACCACCGACGACTCTGCCCGCAATCTTACGTCGGCACCGTTGATTCTGAGCGGTCCAGGCAAGAACAGGAGCTTGAGCAACGCCCACGCTCTAGGAACGATGCGCTGCGAAACCGGCTGCGACCATCGCCGATTGATCTTCGCCAACACCTCGGCGGCAGCCTGATGACGCCAATTGACCCAGGTAAATCCAAACAACAGATCTTCCAGCAGTTGCTCGTTGACCTCGCCCTCGATGAAGGCGGCAATATCACGTGGATTGAGCCGAAGCACGCCAAAAACCGGATTGTTCCCGGAGCCCAGACGCTCCGCGTCCATCATCCGGCGCGCGAGGACTTCGGCAAGGCGCGCGGCCAGCGAATTGCCATGCCACGCAGTCTGCGTGCTGGAATCGCTCCACTGATTGGCTCGCAGAGGATCAATTGGCGAGAGATTAGCGCGCAGCGGACCAACCTTGCCGTCGCCGCTGATTGAAGCGAGCGCTGCAGCGAGGCGAACCTCGATGCTCCCGTCATCAGAAGACTCGACCCAGCGCGGACTCAGTCCACCGAGTGGGCGTCGGGTGTTTTTGTCAGCCGAGCGTCGCGCCAATTGCTGTTCGAGCGCACCGAACGATCTGACCAATGCACTTGCCCAATTGGGGCCCCCGTGCAGCAACAACTCGTAAATCGCCAAGTCAATATTGCGCCGTGCGCTTCTGACGCTGGCCGGGCAATGGTCACCCGTCCCTCGTATGAACTGATCGAGCCGGGCCGTTATTGGGCTCAACTCCCTGATCAGATCGCTTTCGGAGCGGAACCGGACATTGAAGCGGCCGGTGGGAAGAGCAACGTAACTGTCGCCGCGCCGCTTCAGCAGAGCGTAGCGGACGAACTGCGAGACGCCCCGATCGACGCCGAGGGACGATGCGGCTTCGGCAAATTCGATACCCGCCCGCGCCGGCCGTGTTCCAACCTCGGCGCGTCCTTCGCTGAGGAAGGAGCGGACCTCGGGATAGGACGCAGGGCGATCCCAGAGCGGAGTCCAAATTTCAGCTCGGGCGGTGGCGGCGTCACTCGCGGCGCCGGAAGAATAGCCGACCGGACTCGCCCTGACCGTGAATGGGCTGGCGAGCAGACGCCCACCAAGCATGCTCTGGCGGCGCGTGATACTCCCCGCCCATGCCGGACTGCCCTCGAAGGTGAGGATAAAATTCCACGGATTGGTGGGAAAGTCCTTGTTCTCAATGCCAGACCCTTGATTGAAGCCGCCGGCCCGGCCGGGGTCATGCTGGCCAACTGATTCCTTCGAGAGACTTGTCGTTGGCTCGGCGAAAAGAGCGTTTCGGAGGAGCATCGCACAGCTTGGATGTGGAGGCGAAGAGAGAAGGAGATTCGCGACACGGCGCATGAAGGAATTGGTGTATTCGAGACGTCCTTCATTGCCTCCGGTGCCGAGGATCGGCGCATACGAAGGTTTATGATCATCGGTCAGACCGACAGCGGCATCGATCCATTCAAGTGCGACGTCCGGCAGACGGCTTCGGCATTGAACGATGATCTTTTCCTTACGTGATTTCAGGTCCGCTTTCATCAACTGCCAAGTGCTGATTTCCTTGAGCGTTTCGCGATAGCACTTCAGACGGATGGAGTCGCTTGAGAGGATGAGGTTGACGCCTTCGGTGTTGTCGCCAGGATAGAATCCACTTCCCCCGTTCCACGGCGCGACGAATGGCGATGGCGCATAGTCCTCAAGAAAGAAGCTGACGAGGCTCGGACGATCAAGCTTTGATTCGAGAACAAACGCGTCACCGTCCCACCATCCGCAGGCGTCAGGATCGCGCTGCTCTGACACCAAGCGAAGAACTGCTAGCGCCTTGAGATAAGACGCCAACGGTTCCGGAGTACATCCGTCGAGCCTGAGGGTGTTCACTTCGAGTCGGCTCCGCTTGCGCGTTCGTCCGCTGCCTTGATGATGGATTCGAGCAGCGCCAGACGAAAGGGGCCAAGATCAGGACGATCGCGCAGGCCGAGCATTCGCGCCAACCAGCTCGGACCCAGTTCGTCGCTCCCTCCCAGGTCCATATAGTCGAGCCTGATTGCGGTGACTGGTACCGGAACGACATCGCCCAGATCTGCTTCAGGAATCAGGTCCCCCTCATGGACTCCACGCGCAAAGCGTTTGGATAGGTCAATTGGTCGCTTTTCATTGGGCAACGAGCGAATCGAAAGGCGAACTTTGCCATGATGGCTCGCGGCAAGGTAGGCCGCGAGATCCTCCTGACCGTGCATCAGAGCGAGCACTCCCGAGGCCAACTCATGACGGAAGCCGCGCCGCTTGTGGTGAAAATCGTGCGGGCACTTGGCGAGCAGTCCTGCGGGCGCCTGGTCTGCGTCTCTGCTTCGCATGCTGTCCTGAAAGACTTGGTGCGCTTTGCCTGCATCATGCCATCGTGCACCGGCGCGTAGCGCTTCGCACCAGCAGTCGGAAAGCTCCAGTGACTCTGCAAGCGACGCAACTTTCGCAACGACCTGGTTGGTGTGCTCGGTCAGCGTCATCCAATCTGTCTTCGACCACCGATCTCTGCCTATACCGTCCTGCTTGGAGTTCCCCACAGATAGGTCGCACACACCTGTGTTCGACTTCGGATTCCAGCCTACCGTCCCCGTGTATCCACCGTCCGCCGCACGCAACATCAGAGTGAGACCGGGATAGAGCCTCGCGGCGTCCGCCCTCTGCCACCGTTCTTCCAGGCCGTCCCAGAACCAAGCTAAGCGTTTCTTCAAGAGTTCGCGAACTTCACCGATCGGACCGGAACACAGCTCATTGTGATTGGGCCTTGGTGCATCATCGGGCGGCGCGTCCCCCTCGAACTCACGCCAGAAAACCTGAACATCGAGCTCCGAGTCTTCGCGGATGAAACGCGACACGTCGACGTCGTAACCAGCCAGGTCAGGTGTGGTGTCGAAAAGCTCGATAACGTCTTTCCGCCGAATCACATGCCGGTGTGCAAAAGGCATCTTGATGTTTTTGGTGCAAAGCGAAGCAGGGTCCACATCGCTGCTTTGGAGAAGGACCTTGCGGGCTTGTTGCAGGTCTTGCGGTTCATACGGCCTCGCGGACTTCTCATTTTCTGACGGCGAATCGATCCAGAACACCGATGCATTCTGATCTTTTCCGGCACGATTGCTGCGCCCGAACCGCTGCACTAGGGACGCCCACGGCGCCAGTTCCGTAAACATGACGCTTGCGGAAACGTCGACTCCGGCCTCGATCACCTGGGTGGAAATGATAATCGAGCCCGCCGGCCCTGGTGCTTGCAGCATTTCCTCAACCAGGCGTTTCCGATCTGGCGGTCTAAAGCGCGAATGCAATAGGGACACGGCTGCATCGGGCTTGCGCTGCTTCAACTGGTCATAGAGATAAACCGCGCGGCGCACCGTGTTGAGGATTACGATTGTTCGGCTAGCCGGCCGGTGAGCTTTCAGTATCTCGGCCGCCAGCTCCTTCGTCTGGTCACATGTGGCTCGCGCCTTACGCAGCGGCTTGGGCGCATGGATCACGTTCCGGACTCGTTCCGAGTCCTCCTGACTCAGTTCGATAGTTTCGGAGTTATCTTCCGGATCGAAATCGACCGTCCTGAGCCAATCACGATCGAGGGTGGCGCTCATCCAAATTGTATGTGCGGGACCTAGCGTTCCAAGCTTCTCGCGAAAGGCTTGCAGTTGGGTTGTGGTCGCAAGCCCGTTTCCCATCAACTGAACTTCATCGAGGACCCAAAGGCAGTCGTTATTCAGCAGGCCATACTCCATCGGCCATCGGTAACGGCTCATCCCGTAGCCCCGGTTGAGCGCGCGCGAGAGGAGCATATCTTGGGTGCCGATCAACGCGAGGTCGCGCTCCGGGTACAGATCCCAGTCACCACCTTCTTCGCCGCCCATCAAGACATGAACGCCAATCTCATCCGCCAGGCCGAGCCTCTTAACCCAGTCGGCGATGCGATCGCGCGTTTGCTCGACCAGCACGCGCATGGGAAGGCAGTACACAAGGCGTCGCGGCGTTTGTGATCGCGCAGGGCCGGCGGCAAAGCGGCGGCGCCATAACCATGCGAAAAATGCTGCGGCAGTCTTCCCAACGCCTGTCGGTACGTTGACGCATATTCGCGGCGATTCGGTTTCGGCGAGTCGCTCTTGGTAGGGGAACGGCTGCTGTCCTGTGGCCCTCGAGAACAACTCGCGAAACGATAGCACTGCTACTCCCCCGATGCGCGCTGCCAAGACCGGAAAGCTGAACCGCGCGTTTAGGCTTAACGGAAAGCCTCAGCCTCTAATAGTCCAGAATGGCATCAGTAACAAGATGTGGACTAATTCCGCCGAGAGGTAAGGCGTCAAAAGTGACAGTCCCTCAAGGTGATGCCGGCCGCTTCAAGGAGCGACCCCTCTAGGAGATCGAGGAACTGGAGCGCAAGTGCGAGGAGACCATCATCGGCTTGCTCCGCGAGCGCTACGGGTTTGAGCGTATTCCGGTGCCGACCGAGGCGCTCACGATCCTGATCGAGCCTGATCTCGCGATGAACCTGGCGAGGTGACGCGAGCGATCGAAGGCCACGTCCTGGACGACCGCTTGCAGGATATCCCTTGAACTGCGGGACGAGGTGAGTTTCGTCGAGCACGGCGAGGCTGTCAGCTCCAAAAAGCCCGGCATGATAGGGCCGCATCTTCCGCGAAACCCCGTACCACTCGAATAGAAGCCGCGATCGCCGGGCGTCCGCCAATCCGTAAGGGATCTACTTCGAAGATCTCTCTTGACATAGATTATGAAATTTTCTAATTATGTTTTCAAGAAATCAGCGAGACAGCTCCCAGCCGGCACCGAAACATTCCGCGGACAAGGAAACTGCCATGAAACGATCATTTCGACGCACAACAATCAGGCTTGTGACCGCTAGTGTGACAACCGCCGTGCTGCTGTCAGCAGGCCCTTGCTGGGCCGCTCCGACTGCTGGCGGATTGCCGTGGGACCGGACGCTGATTGCCTTGCAGAACTTCATGATTGATTCGATGGCGCCAGCGATCATCGTGCTGGCGTTTGCCCTCGCGGGCATCCTCTACGCGCTTGGAGGGTACGACGAGCAGGCGCGCC
>Ga0307373_10014802_pt1 | contig 10686 bp, 10 predicted proteins | sample OX2MG_FD_202534 | JGI IMG/M metagenome (GOLD analysis project Ga0307373, IMG submission 202534) | Soil microbial communities from Risofladan, Vaasa, Finland - OX-2 | ecosystem: Environmental > Terrestrial > Soil > Coastal area > Acid sulfate soil | place: Finland: Risofladan, Vaasa | collected...
TGTGTCATCACTGTCGCCACTCACGATTTCGATATCGTCGTGGAAGGCAGGGCGAGCAGGGTGACCGACCCGGCGCTAGTGGCACGCATTGCCAAAATCTACCAGGACGGGGGATGGCCTGCGCAACTCTCGGACGATGGCACTTCACTTACAGCCGAATACAGTGCGCCGAGTGCAGGGCCGCCACCATACATGATCTACCAGGTCATACCCCGGACCGTGTTTGCCCTTGGGGCGGCTGAGCCCTATGGCGCGACGAGCTTCAGGTTCTAACCAGGAAATGCAGGGCAGTTCTGTCGTGCGTGGAGGAGGCGGTAACGGGCAGATCCATAAAACGGGAGGAGCGCTCTACGGTGTCTTGAAGCGCCCGGGTTTCTGCTGGCTGGAAGGGAGAAAAGAGTTCGACGTCACAGCTTCCCAAATCCTTGCACTATCCCATATTGGGATACGGCAACGATTCGTGCAAAAATGGGCCATTTGAAATAACTTGAACATGTTTATATTCTCGCTATCGCACCTAACATGCAAAAATGGTATACTTTGACTGGAATTCAGAGTAGCATTTTTGGAGCGCATTGGCGAGATATCGCACCTAATGGGCTATTCGCTGCGATATATGTGTACTCTTTTTCATAGCCCTTCAATGAATTTACGAAGATGAAATGGAAAGCGTCATGCCAGAGCAGACCCTGCAGGTACGACTGGAAGCAGCGGATCATCGTCCCGGTCAGTTCACCCTCACCTTCAATTCCTCACAGTATCCGGTCACGCTGAACCCGGCGGCCAACGTCACCTTCAGTGATTGGCTGCGTCGCCTGTATCCTGTGCTGATGGGCAAGAATGATCCTGCAAAAGAACTTGCCCCGCAAGCACTCCTGCGCCATGTAGGGACATGGCTTTGGCAAGCTCTACTCCCAGATGGGGCACCTGCCCAGGAACGTGACATGCTCGCGCAAGCGTTGCGCACGGGGCGCACACCACTGCTGCTGATGCTTCCCGGCGCGCTCGCCGGTTTGCCCTGGGAATTGTTGTGCGATCCCCAACAACTTGCAGAGCAAGGCTTTCTCGCCCGCCGCCGCCCGCTGATGCGCTTCCATCCCTCTGATACACCTGCTGATACACCTGTGCCATCTCTTCCGCTCCCGCTGCGTGTGTTCTTGCTCATCTCCTCACCGCCAGGGCTGGGGGAAAACACACGGGTGGATGTCGAGAGCGAACGGGCTGCTATTGAGCAGGCAACCCACAAGGCTCGTGAGGACGGCCAGCTTTATCTGCGTGTGGAGGATATCGTCACCTTGCAGCGTGTGCAGGATGCCCTTATCGACTTTCAACCGCATATTGTGCATTATATTGGGCATGGAGAGTACAAAGAGCAAAGAGGTGGTTTGCTACTGTGGGAAGATGAGCGAGGAAATGAGCTGCCGATTACAGATGAGCAGCTGGCCGAAATCCTGTGCCTTCGAAATTTGCATGCCGTCGTGCTACATGCCTGTCAAACGGGCAAGAGCAATGCACGAACGGATGGACTTAGTCTTGCTGAAACGCTCGCGCACAAAGGACTTCCCGCTATCCTTGCCCAGCAAGCCGACTTCTCCTACGAATCGAGTCAACTTGCTAGTAAAGCCTGGTATACCGCGCTAACGGCGGGACAGAGCTTTGTTGAAGCTCTCCTCAAGGTCCGCCAGACGCTGATCGAGGCAGATCGTCCCGATTGGGCGGTTCCCATCTTGCAAGGGGATATAGCAAGCCTTACGCCCATGCTTGCTGCTACATCCGTTCTGGGTCCAGCTGATCCTCTGCTTACCAGCAGGGGAGCTGCCACCGATCTCTCAACACTGACGGACTCTTTTGTCGGGAGACACCGCGAACTGCGAGCTTTGTGCCTCATGTTGGAGAGTACGCCGGGCAGTGGTCCGGTCCTGGCGCTCATCACCGGGCCAGGAGGCATGGGCAAGAGCACCTTGGCAGCACAGGCAGTCACCCGCTATGGTAGAACGTACAAAGCAGCCCTTACGCTCAGTTGTGAAGGCTACCAGGGCGTCGATCTGTTCTTGAAACGTATCGGCGAGTTTCTCAAACGGTTGGAAGCACCAAGTTTTCTCGAACAAACCTTGCCTGATCCGAAGCTGAGCACAGAGGCAAAGATTGAGGAGGCCATTGTCGCTCTCAATGGGGTAGGGTCATTGCTTCTGGTAATAGATAACCTGGATAGCGTACAAAACGACGATCACACGATCAGCGACAAGGACTTGCTTCACCTGTTGCAGAAACTTCTCACGGACCTGTGCGGTGGCCGGGTGCTCATCACCGGACGTTATGCGGTGAAAGAGCTGCTCGCGCCAGGGAATTTTGCGGCCAACCTCTTACATCTGAACCTCGAAGACTTGAGTCCTTATGAAACGAACCAACTCTTACTACGCCATCCTGCACTCGTTCGATTGAGTGAGGTAGTACGTGAAATGCTCGTTCGTGAGTTTGGTGGTCTCCCATATGTCTACAACTTGCTCAACAGCAAGGCTGCAATCGAGGACGTGGAGCAGATAATCTATGAGGTGCGTAACTATGGCACAGTGAAGCAGAAAACAATCACCGAAGAACGCAAACAGCACACTGCTGAGGAGTGGCAAAAAGTACACCACGAGGTTGTGGAATTCACGACCTTGAAGGTAATCATCAACCACTTATCCGGGGCATCTCGGACCTTGCTCGCGCAACTGGGGGTATTGCATCAATCTTTCCCGCTTGCTGCCATCGAGCAAGGGGTGGGAGTAGTCCGTGCCGCGTGGCAGCCCCTGCTTGACTGGTCCTTGCTGCACTATGACCCACTAGAGCAAACCTATCGCCTGCACAGCATTACGAGACGCTATGCAGAAGATCTGCTGGACGAACCAGCTCGTACGCAGGCACAGGCCCAACTCGCCGCCTGGTATGAGCAGTATGCAGATCGCGAAAGTCATGAACTGACGGACTACCTGGAAGCGCGCCGGTTGTGGCGAGCCGCTGGCAACGTACAGCAAGCAGGAGAACTCGTAATGCATATTGCTGAAGTTCTCAGTCGGTTTGGACTGTATCCACTGCTGCACGGGCTCTGCACGATCACCCTACGTGATATACCTGAGAGTGATGAACAGCTTGTAGCCCAAACCCTGTATGTGTTGGGGACTATTGCCCAGAAGCAGGGGGGCTACCCGGAGGCAGTGCGGCTCTACCAACGAAGCCTGGAAATCAAAGAGCGGTTGGGCGACCAGCATGGGCGAGCAACTTCCCTGCTTGGGCTGGGGAATATCGCCTTCTTGCAGGGGGGCTACCCGGAGGCGATGCGGCTCTACGGGCAGAGCCTGAAAATCTATGAACGGTTGGGCGACCAGCATGGGCGAGCAAGTACCTTGCTCAATTTGGGGAATATTGCCTTGTTGCAGGGTGACTACCCGAAGGCGCGGCGGCGCTACCAGCAAAGCCTGAAAATCGCTGAACGGCTGGGCAATCAGAACGAACAAGCAAGTACCCTGCAGCAGTTGGGGATGCTTGCCCAGAAGCAGGGGGACTACCCGGAGGCGATGCGGCTCTACGGGCAGAGCCTGAAAATCTATGAACGGCTGGGCGACCAGGGCGGACAAGCAGATATTCTGTACCATTTGGGGAATATTGCCCAGGAGCAGGGGGGCTACCCGGAGGCAGTGCTGCTCTACCAACAAAGCCTGGAAATCGCTGAACGGCTGGGCGACCAGGGCGGACAAGCAAGTACCTTGCTTTCGTTGGGGATGCTTGCCCAGAAGCAGGGAAATTACCCGGAGGCGCGGCGGCTCTACGGGCAGAGCCTGGAAATCTATGAACGGCTGGGCGACCAGGGCGGACAAGCAGGTACCCTGCACCATTTGGGGATGCTTGCCCAGAAGCAGGGAAATTACCCGGAGGCAGTGATGCTCTACCAGCAAAGCCTGGAAATCTGTGAACGGCTGGGCGACCAGCAGGGGCGAGCAAATACCTTGTACCAGTTGGGGGAAATTGCCTTCTTCCAGAGGAACTGGCAGGAGGCGCGGCGGCTCTGCGAGCAGAGCCTGGAAATCTGTGAACGGCTGGGCGACCAGCAGGGGCGAGCAAATACCTTGCATTCGATGGGGGATATTGCCTTGGTGCAGGGGGGCTACCCGGAGGCGATGCGGCTCTACCAACAAAGCCTGGAAATCAAAGAGCGGTTGGGTGACCAGAGAGGACAAGCAATTGCCTTGCATTCGATGGGGATGATGGCTCACGAGCGGAAAGACTACCAGGAGGCAGTGCGGCTCTACGGGCAGAGCCTGGAAATCAAAGAGCGGTTGGGTGACCAGCATGGGCGAGCAAGTACCCTTGGGCAGTTAGGGTTGTTGGCTTACCAGCAGCGTGATTTCGAGCATGCTTTGACGTATACAATGCAAGCTTATATCTTGTTTGACTCCTTACATTCTCCTGATCGTGATATCGCCCAGCACATGATTGTCGGGATACGCAGTAACATGGATGAAGCGACGTTCACGGCACATTGGCGAACAATTGCTGGCGATCGCCCTTTGCCCATTCTTCCTGATGAAGAGACAAACCAACAGCTGATACAAGTAGTGATCGATTTCATTCAGGCTCCGACGTGGGGCGAGAAAAAACGCTTTCTGGAGTCACATCTCGAATTTCTCCAGCCAGAGGTCGATACAGTGTTGCAGACATTCGCCGCGCAACAAGAGCATGATGATGTCCGCAAAACCATCGAAGAGCACCGCCTCCTGCTGGCTGACTGCCGGGACAAAGGAATTGATGCTGCATTTGCAGCATTCCAAGTCCCACAGCGTCCAAAAATGACCTTTGCCGCTGAACTGAATCGGATCTGTAATGAGGTGGTCATCACGCTGCGAGCAGCGAATGCAGTGCAGCAGGAGATATTGGCAACACATCTTGAAAAACTGCTCAAGGAGGATCTCCCTATGGTAGGAGCACTAGACTTCTTGCGGGTGCTCGTTGCCTTGCTGCGGGAACAAGATACCCAGACTCTTGAACAGAAGCTTCAACCGCCATTTCGTGACTTGTATGCTCAAATGGTAGCAGCAGTTGAGCATGAAGAAGCCGAGAACACTGACAAAGGACAGACGGTTGAGAAGTTGCCTGGTGTTGTCTCTTCTGTCATATTACAAGGAACAATGGAGGAGCGCCAGCAGTTCGCGACAGCTCTCATAGAGAATCAACAGTACCTTCCACCAGAAGGAGCAGCGCTTGGAAGATTTTTCGCATGCCTGGCAGCAGCTCTGCTGGGCGAGACGCCAGAGGTAGCAGAGTTAGAGGCTCCATTTACGGATTTGTGGCAAGCGTTTCAGGACACCCTGAGAGCACCAGGCGAAGAAAGTCAACAAGGAGAAAGCAAGCATGGCTGAGAAAGAACTGACGTTCACATGCTGGAACTGCCAGAAAGAGACAACAGTAATTGTCACGGTCACAAAACCACTGGCCACACGCAGCCAGCGTGTGCCAGTGCTTCAGTATTGCGAACACTGCCATGGAGCCAATAAGATCCCGCTTCCCGATAATGTGGATGTGCATATGTTTATCCTGGGCAGGGATAAGGGCTTTCTGGGATACACGAGCAATGGTATTCCGCTTCTGCAAGGAGAGAAGGACCTATGACGACTCCAGTACAGGGGCAGAAGTTCGATCCTGACGAGGAAAAGCTCCTTCAGGAGACAGCAGAACACTGGCGCACGGTGTGGAATGAGGCGCCTGTGCAGGCCCTGACCCGTGTCGAGGACGCGGCCAAACAAATGATTGTGGTCACGAGCGGGCTCCAGGGGCTCTATGTGGCCATTTTCGCCTTCAGCAACATCCGGGCTCAGGTGATGGCGATACCGGGGGGCGTACCAGGCATGCTCGTCCTCCTGCTGTTCTTCACGCCCGTGGTGTGCTGGCTGGTGAGCCTCTTCTATGCGACCTGCGTGTTTGTGCCACGTGTGCGGCCAGGAGTCAACTTTAACGAGGTGAGTGCCGGTGCCTGGCAGAAGATCAAGGAGGCCTATGGACGGGCGAGCGAGGAGAAGCTGCGCAGGCTCCAATACTCGCACCGCTGGCTGATTGTAAGCTTTGTACTCGTGTTGATAGCGGTCGTAGTGCTTGTCTTTCTCCCAACGGCAGCAGCAGCGCCCACACCCGTCGTTGTGCCAACCCCGTCACATTGATTGATACATCGTTATGTCAAATGGCCCAATTTTACACGAATCGTTGGTGCTGGGGTGGCCTTCCTGGCATCAAGCAGAGAGCGCTTCAACACCGGACCGCGATCTCGCTGACGGTCGATGGCGGCCTGGACCTGGTCAGTGGCTCCTCTCTCCGGAGCCAGAGGTTACTCCAGCTCTTTCTGATTCAATCGCATTTCCATGTGGAGATGTTTTGCTACATGTCATTAGGCCGTCATCTTGTCAGGTTGTCCAACTATTTGTATTTCTACTTTCATCGTCTAACAAATTATAAAGCCTATACAACATGTTGACCGTACAACATTTCTGCATTTGTATGGTCTTTCTCTCTTTTGGGGTTCTTCGCCGGGCGGATAGAAGGTGGGGAGGGGTTGCTCGACACCTCGCCGTATGATGCTTGAAAGGGGTGCGCACTCAAATTGGGCAAAAAAGTTGGTGTCATCGCCGAGGTTGAGAGAGGGCCTCTTACCTTTTCTGGGAATGGGTGCTGACTGTAGGGAGAGAAGAGCAAGATCGGAGAAGTTTTTTCGTGCTCTCATGCTATACTGTGAAAGCTAGCAACGTTCGTCATGTGGAGCCGAACAGAGAAGAAACGCTGCATCCGCTTTGTCGCGGACACATGAACACGAGATCGGCGAGGAGAGAGCCTTTCGGCATCGCCTTTCTCCCATCACCCAACACTTGAGAAGGAGTGCTTTTCATGAGAAAAATAATTGTCCAAGAATTCATTACCCTAGACGGAGTCATGCAAGCACCTGGCGGACCTGAGGAAGATACGTCAAGTGACTTCAAATATGGTGGCTGGACTGCGCCGTATTTTGCCGAAGCTGACGAAGCGGCTGGTGAATTCATGCAAAAATGGATGGAATCTACAGACATTCTTTTAGGTCGAAAAACATTTGAGATTTTTGCTGCCTACTGGCCCGAACATGCAGAGATGTGGCCAGGCATTAACGATGTCACCAAATACGTCGTAAGCACTACTATGGACGAGTCAGACACGGCCAAGTCAGATTGGAAAAACTCAGTTTTGCTTAAAAACGTTGATGACGTCAGAAAGCTCAAGAATTCAGAAGGCTCTACTATCAAAGTCCATGGCAGCGGTAACCTGGCCCAGACACTCTTCAAGAACGACCTAGTCGATGAGCTGTGTCTCATGACTTTCCCTATCACACTCGGCACGGGTAAGCGTTTGTTTGGTGAGTGGAACATTCCTGCTGCCTTCAAACTAACAGACAGCTTAGTTACGTCAAACGGTGTCATCTTCGCCTATTACGAGCGAGTAGGAGAAGTCAAGACAGGTACTGTCGGGGCTTAAGGCGGCTAACCTGTAAATACGATGATTATGTGGTGGCAAAATCGGACAATTATGTGAGGTAAAGCAAGAATCCTTCGGCTGCACGAATGCGACTACAATGGCTTGTGGAGAGCTTTGAGCGGTTAAGGCAGGAAGAAAGTGAAGGCGCCACTACTTCAGATAATTGTCCGATTTTGCCACCACTCAATCATCGTATTTACAATATAAAATCAGTCGATCTAGCTTACAACCGATTGTATAACGCAATCAGAACCGCGCGGATGTGCCGCGTGAAGAAAGGAAGTGATATGGCTAAGCTCGTGTTCGGAATGAACCAGTCCCTGGACGGCTACGTCGACCATATGGCGTTTGCGCCAAGCCCCACGCTCTTCCGCCACTTCATCGAGGAGGCTCAGGGGCAGGCGGGCAGTGTCTACGGTCGCCAAATGTATGAGGTCATGCGTTACTGGGATGACGATCATCCTGAATGGGATGCAGAGGAACACGCCTTCGCGGCGGCGTGGCGGAACCAGCCGAAATGGGTCGTCTCGCGCTCGTTGAAGTCGGTCGGCCCCAACGCCAGGCTTGTTGAGGGTGATCTTGAGCGCGCGATCCGCGAGCTGAAGGCCGAGCGCGACGGGGAGATCGAAGTTGCTGGCCCGGACTTGGCGCACAGCCTCACCGAACTTGGCCTGATCGATGAGTATCGAATCTACCTGCACCCCGTCGTGCTTGGTCACGGCAAGCCATATTTCGCCGGACCCCGGCCGCCGCTCCGCCTTATGACTCATGATCGGATTGGCGAGGATGTGATCAGGTTGACCTACGTCCCTGCTTAATCTCGCGACTCGCCGGATGGAAATCGCCGCTCTCTGTCTGGTCTTGGGTTGGGCCCAAAGCGACGGGGACGGCCCGCTTTTCAATACGAGGTTTCATGGCAATTGAACCTGGAAAGAAAGTAACTCGTTGTTGAAGAAGCTGTCTCTCTAAAGACGCGTCATGACTGGGAGTTGTACACGCATCTCGCAGCAAGGTTTGGGCTAGTTCTCACCACTCATAAAGAAACCTGCTGCCGCTGGTTTTCATCGAGATCAGGCAGAGGAAGTTGGATCATATCTGGCTTCCTCTGGGGCTTTTTCCGCGCTGCGTAGTCAGGTAATTTCAAGAAAAGCAGCCATTCATCAGGTCCGAGCGTCCACAACGTGAATTGTGGCGACCGATAGCCCGTCTCGATGAGGCGCGGATTCTTTACCTCTTTGATGCGTTTGTTATCCTCCCATTCCATCGTGTAGAAAGCCAGCTCTGTCTCCTGATACTCAATCTTGAGCGTGCTGGTGTAGAAGCTGACCTGAACTTCCTGTTTCGCTAACCCTGATTCTGCATAGAAGCGCCACCGACGAAAGCGGATATATCCTGATCGCGTCCCTCGTGACGGGTAAACTCTGTCGCAAAGAAGATGCGGGCCAGTGTTGGTGCAGGCAGAGTACGCGCCAGTACACCACGCAATACATCCTGGGGACTATGGCGATTGTCATTACACTCCCGGTGCGCAAAGTGGATTTGGGTATTGTAATCCCGAATAAACTTACGATGGGCCTTCTTCATCTCATCCAGCGTGGGAGCCTTATTTAAGTAATAATCCGCGAGACGCCGCATTATCCCGATTATGTGGAATTGTCCCTCCCTTTGGTCGTCCCAATTCCACATAATACACGTTATTTGGCAATTTTCCCTTGCGTTCAAATTCCAAATAACGTATAAGTGCGCCTCTATATAATTTTGCCAGCTCTGCCTGGGATCAATCCGCTCTTTACGGATGTCCAGTGCTTCATATATAGCCATTGCTCTTTTTGAATAAAACACCCCACCACTATCCGTCACAATAGCCTCTGGCGCACCGTAATTACGCAACGCCGAAGCCAGCACCCGGAGATATGCGGCAGTGTCCTGTCTTTCCGAGATGGCAGAAGCGAGCAGCATTCTCGAAAAGTTCTCAAGAATGCTAATGACATATACTGGGCCTTTGATATCAGAAAGCTGGTGATGCTCGATATACCGTATGTCGATGCTCCAATATTCGTGCCTCCGAGTGGCTTTAAAGGGCATCTCTTTCTTAGGCTTGGGTGGGGCTTTGGGCTTATCCCATCCATAGATGGCACGATTTTTTGCCATGATGCGCCCGCATGTGCGTGGAGACAGCTTTATTCCCTCCTGGAGTAACACGGCATGCATGCGCCATTCGCCGATGAGCGGATTCTCTTGCTTTTTGCGGATCTCATTGGCGACTTCAAGTGTGACCTTTCTTGGCACTTTGCGTGCGTGCGACTTATCATCCAGTCCCTTGACCCCTTCCTGCCACCAGCGTTTCAGCGTCGTGTACACCGTCTGTTTACTCACCCCCAAATACTCGGCGATGGAGGCGACAGACCATCCTTCAGCATGAAGCTGCACAATGTTGTGACGACGTTGAGCCGGATCAGGGGTGTCATCAAAGAGAGGGAAGCGGCGCATCTGGATAGATGGCGGCGGGCCAGATGCCAACACGGTCTTGATCGAATGATGAGAGGGACGCCGATGAAAGCGCGTGTCGCAGATCTCTGCAATCTCACGGATGGACATGTTCGGCATTTCCACACGTAGGTCAACAATCAACTGGCGCATATCTGGCGGCAGGCTCCGCGCCGTTTCCTGCGGTTGCTTGCGCGGTCTGGAAGCAAAGAGGCTGACCATGCCTTGCTCATCGAACGTATCAGCTTTGCGCTCCAGGCTAGTGCGTGGCTCGCCTGTCTCTTGTGCCCGTTGAATCGCTGGATCGCCGAAAAGTACAACAGGGCGTAGCAACTCGTAAGCCGTTTGCTCCGGCCAGAGTGTATATTGTTGAATGGTCTGCCAGTCTTCGGTGTGCTCCCGCTGGACGCGCTTGCGTTTGGGCACCGTGTGATCCCCCTTGGCACGATGAGATAGGCTGATGCATCAATCGTACCCAGATTCTCTCCCATTTTCAAGTGCCCAGGCGTTTTTTGCCCAATTTGAGTGCACACCCCTTTCAAGCATCATACGACGAGGTGTCGGGTGCTCCAGGGTCCGGCAATTGTTCGTCGTCGTGTGCCTGCGCTGACGAGGTTCCTCTGGGATCCTTGCGAAAATCGATCACAGGAATTTCTGGCAATCGCCATGGCG
>Ga0307373_10014803_pt1 | contig 10685 bp, 9 predicted proteins | sample OX2MG_FD_202534 | JGI IMG/M metagenome (GOLD analysis project Ga0307373, IMG submission 202534) | Soil microbial communities from Risofladan, Vaasa, Finland - OX-2 | ecosystem: Environmental > Terrestrial > Soil > Coastal area > Acid sulfate soil | place: Finland: Risofladan, Vaasa | collected...
GCTTCCTGATCGCCACCGCCTACCACGAGCCGTGGGAGGTGGCAATCGCTGCGCTGCTGCCGTGCTTCTGGATCTATTGGGACGTTGGCAGCGCGATCGCCCGGCAGGCCCCCGCCGAAAACCCGTATGGCGCGTGGATCGAGACCTATGCCGGCGAGGGGTTCGGCGCGGCGGTGCGCGCGATCACCGCGATCGTCGATACGGCCGCCGCGCCGGTGACGCCGCTGCTCCGCTCGCGGATGCTCGCCGGCTTCAGCCGCGCCGCGCAGTACGAATTCCTGTTCTGGGACGGCGCCTACCGACAGCGCGGCTGGCCGCCGCTCGCCTGACCGGACGCCTTGGGCCCCGGCGGACACCCCACCGCCTAGCCTCCCGGCAGCAGCCCCAGTTTGGTCAGCTCGGCGCGCAGCGCCGACGCGCCGCTGAAGTGGATGCCGTGGATCCCGACACACGCCGCGGCCTCGGCATTGGCCTTCACGTCGTCGATGAACACGGCGTTGCGCGGGTCGATCGCGAACCGCTCGACGAGCAGGCGATAGATCGCCGGGTCGGGCTTGATGACCCCATGCTCACCAGAGACCAGCACCCCCTTGAACCAACCGATGAACGCGAAACGCGCAAGAGCCAGCGGATAGGTCTCAGCCGAGAAATTGGACAGCGCGTAAAGCGGCACGCCGCATGCGCGCAACTCGGCAAGGATCGCGACGCTTTCCGCGATCGGCCCGGCCATCATCTCGTCGAACCGCGCGTAATAGGCATCGATCAGCGCGCCGCGATCCGGGTATCGCGCCTTCAGCTCCCGCGCCGCCTCGGCGACCGGCCGCCCGGCGTCCTGGCATCGGTTCCATTCCGGCGTGCACACCCCGGCGAGAAATTCCTCCATCGCCGCCTCGTCGCCGCCGAACAGCTTGCGATAGAGATGGCGCGGGTTCCAGTCGATCAGCACCCCGCCGAGGTCGAAGATGACCGTAGTCAAGCAAACGCCTTCTTGAACGCGGCCGCTACCGCGCGCTGCGCGTTCATTGCGTCGTCGACCGCCGGCACCATGCCGAAGAACGCATGAATCATGCCTTCGTATTCGCGGTACTCGACCGGGACGCCGGCTTTTCGCAGCGCGGCGGCATAGCTCAGCCCTTCGTCGTGCAGCACGTCGCATTCCGCGGTGACGACGATCGCCGGCACGACGCCCTTGAGCGAGGCGGCCTTGAGCGGCGAGGCGCGCCAGTCGTCGGCGTCTTCCGGGGTGCGCAGATAGTGTTCACGAAACCACTCCATCGCAGCCCGCGTCAGCAGGCCATAGCCTTCGGCAAAGGTCTCGTAGCTTGCCGTGCCCATCCCATAATCCGCGACCGGGTAGACCAGCGACTGCAGGCAGAGGCGCGGCCCGCCGGCGTCGCGGGCCATCAGCGCCACCACCGCGGCAAGGTTGCCGCCGGCACTGTCGCCGTGGACGCCGAGCCGATCGGGATCGGCGCCGAGCTCGGCGGCTTTCACGTGCAACCATTCGAGCGCCGCGAAGCTGTCCTCGACCGCTGCCGGAAAGCGGTGCTCGGGTCCCATCCGGTAGTCGACCGACGCGACCAGCGCCTCGGCCCCGGCGCACAGGTTACGCGCGATCAGATCGTGCGTGTCGAGACTGCCGATCACGTGCCCGCCGCCGTGGTAATAGGCGATCGCCGGCACCGGGCGGCCGTTGCTCGCCTTCGGCCAATAGAGCCGCACCCGGATCGGCCCCAGCGGCCCGGGCGCGTCGCGCTCTTCGACCCGCGCGACCGGCAGCGGCTCGGCTTTGCGCGAGCGCGCGGTCGCTTCCATTTGCGCCCGGGCCACGGGCGGCGACATCGCCTCGATCGGCTTCAGGTTAAGCTTAGCCACCGCCTTGAGCGCGTCCACGACCTGGGGATGCAGCTTGGGCATCGGATCCTCCCGCTTCGTTTGCCGGGCAAGAGTGCGTCGCTTCGCGTCCCGTGACAATCCGCGGTACAATAATGGCCGAACCCCGGGGAGGACGCGGCCGTGAAGCTCAGCAGCGAGCGAATCCTGACGACCCATGTCGGCAGCCTGCCGCGCCCGCGCGCGATGCTCGACCTGATCGCGGCGCGCGAGGCCGGCGAGGCGGTCGATGCGGCGGCGTTTGAGGCGCAATCGGCCAAGGCGGTCGCCGAGATTGTGGCGCAGCAGGTCGCCTGCGGCATCGACGTGGTCAGCGACGGCGAGCAGAGCAAGCCGTCTTACGCGACCTACGTAAAGCACCGCCTCGCCGGAATCGACATGGACCCGTCGGTCGTCGAGCGCAGCCGCGACGTGATGGTCAGCCTCGACCGGCTCGAGCACCCCGACTTCGTCACCGCGACCAATTTCAGCAACGCCGCGTTCCCCGCCTGCCTCGGCCCGGTATCCTACGCCGACCGCGCACCGTTGGACCGCGACCTCGCCCATTTCGCCGCCGCGGTCACGAAGGCCAAACCGGCCGAGGCGTTCATGACCGCGCCGTCGCCCGGCATCCTGACCCGCTTCGTCGTCGACACCCACTACAACAACGAAGATGCCTACGTCGACGCGCTCGCCGCGGCGATGCGCACCGAATATGCGGCGATCGTCGGCGCCGGGTTCCTGTTGCAGATCGATTGCCCCGATCTCGGCTCATGCCGCCACAACCAATACCGCCACCTCTCCGACGACCAGTTCCGCCGCATCGCCGGGCGCAACATCGCCGCGCTCAACGCCGCGACCGCCGGGCTGCCGCCCGACCGCATGCGGCTCCACATCTGCTGGGGCAATTACGAAGGGCCGCACACGCACGACATCGCGCTCAAGGACATCATCGACATCGCACTGGGCGCGCGGCCGCAGGGGCTCAGCATCGAGGCCGCCAACCCGCGCCACGAGCACGAATGGGAAGACCTCAAGGCAATGCGCATCCCCGACGACAAGGTGCTGATCCCCGGCGTCATCGATTCGACGACCAATTTTGTCGAGCATCCGCGTCTGATCGCCCAGCGCATCGGCCGCTTTGCCGACATCGTCGGACGCGAGCGGGTGATCGCCGGCAGCGATTGCGGCTTTGGTACCTCGGCCACCGCGGCGCCGATCGTCGCGCCGAGCATCGTCTGGGCCAAGTTCCGCGCGCTCGCCGAAGGCGCGCAGCTCGCCAGCGCCCGCCTGTGGCCGAAAGCGGCATGACCGGCTCCGAAGGCAACGCCGCCGATTACTTCGTCGCCCGCCATCGGCGCGACGGAGCCGGCGAGCGGCTGGCCTTTACCGACCCGTGGCGGTCGCTGACCTATGCCGCGCTCGACGCCGCGACCGCCCGCTTTGCCACCGCGCTGCGCGCCGCCGGCATCGAGCGCGAGCGCCGCATCGCGCTCGTGATGCTCGACACGGTAGATTTCCCGATCGCATTCTGGGGCGCCTTGCGCGCCGGTGTGATCCCGGTGCCGGTCAACACGCTGCTGACCCCCGAGATTACCGGCTACATCCTCGGCGACAGCCGCGCCGCCGCGCTCGTCGTCTCGGCCCCGCTGCTCGAGCCGCTCCGGCCGGTGCTCGGCGGCGTGCCACGCATCATCGTCAGCACCCCGGACGGCAACGGCGGACCGGGCAGCTTCGCGGCGTTACTCGACGCCGCCCGCCCGGATTCCGCGATGGCGCCGTGTTCGCCCGACGAGACCGCGTTCTGGCTCTATTCCTCAGGCTCGACCGGCGCGCCAAAGGGCGTGCGCCACGTCCATTCGAGCCTCAAGGCCACCGCCGACACCTACGCCGCCAACATCCTCGGCCTCGGCCCCGACGATGTCGTGTATTCCGCGGCCAAGCTGTTCTTCGCCTACGGGCTCGGCAACGCGATGACGTTTCCGATGGCGGTCGGCGCCGCTGCGGTGCTCTACCCCGACCGCCCGACGCCCGATGCCGTGCTGTCGGTGATGCGCCAGCACCGCCCGACGCTGTTTTGCGGCGTGCCGACGCTCTATGCCGGCCTGCTCGCCCACCCCGATCTCGGCCCCGGCGCCGGCTCCGACCGGCTGCGCCTGTGCATCTCGGCCGGCGAAGCGCTGCCCGAGCAGGTCGGGCAACGCTGGCGCGCGGCGGTCGGTGCCGACATCCTCGACGGCATCGGCTCGACCGAGATGCTGCACATCTTCCTGTCGAACCGGCCGGACGACATCCGCTATGGCACGACCGGCAAGCCGGTGCCCGGCTACGAGGTCGGCATCGTCGACGCCGACGGCAAGCCGGTGCCCGATGGGGAGGCCGGCGAACTCATCGTGCGCGGCCCCAGCGCCGCCGACGGATACTGGAACCAGCGCGACAAATCCCGCCGCACCTTCCGCGGCGAGTGGACCTATACCGGCGACACCTATATCCGCGACGCCGAGGGCTATTACCGCTATTGCGGGCGCAGCGACGACATGCTCAAGGTCGGCGGCATCTGGGTGTCGCCGTTCGAGGTCGAGGAGGCGCTGATCGCCCACCCCGCCGTGCTCGAAGCCGCCGTGGTCGGCCACGCCGATTCCGACGGCCTCATCAAGCCGCGTGCCTTTGTCGTCTTGCAGCAGGCCGCGCTCGGCCAGGACCATGCGGTGCTGCGCGACCAGCTTCAGACGCAGGTCAAGGAGCACATCGGCGTGTGGAAATACCCGCGCTGGGTCGAGTTCACCGAGACCCTGCCCAAGACCGCGACCGGCAAGATCCAGCGGTTCAAGCTGCGCGAGGAGGCGTGATGTACTTCACCCTCGTCCATCCGTCGCTGACGCGCCGGGTCCACCCTCTCCCGCATGCGGGAGAGGGTGCCGAAGGGCGCAGCCCTGAGGCGGGTGAGGGTCAATCGCCGTGACGATAGGCATGAAAATCTCGTTCGACACCGACCCGTCGCGCTATCGCCACTGGAAGCTCGCGGCCGATGGCGCGGTCGCCACCCTCACCCTCGATGTCGATCCAGCCGGCAGCCTGTTTCCCGGCGCCGAATTGAAACTCAATTCCTACGATCTCGGCGTCGATATCGAGCTGGCCGACGCGGTGCAGCGCCTGCGTTTCGAGCATCCTGAGGTGCGCGCCGTCGTCATCCGCTCGGGCAAGGACAACGTGTTCTGCGCCGGCGCCAACATCACCGCGCTGGCCAGATCCACGCACCAGCACAAGGTCAATTTCTGCAAGTTCACCAACGAGACGCGGCTGGCGATCGAGGACGCGTCGGAAAACTCCCGCCAGCGCTACCTCGCCGCGGTCGGCGGCCCGGCGGCCGGCGGCGGCTACGAGCTGGCCGCTGCCTGCGACTGGATCATGCTAGTCGACGACCGCCGCTCGTCGGTGTCGCTGCCCGAACTGCCGCTGCTCGCGGTCTTGCCCGGCACCGGCGGCCTCACCCGCCTCACCGACAAGCGTAAGGTGCGCCGCGACCGCGCCGATCTGTTCTGCGCCACCGAGGAAGGCGCGCGCGGCCGCCGTGCCGTCGACTGGCGGCTCGTCGACGAGACCGTGCCGCCGTCGTCGTGGGATGCGGCGGTGCGCGCCCGCGCGCTGGCGCTCGCCGAAACCTCCGACCGCCCGCAGGGCGCCAAAGGCATCGCGCTGCCGCCGCTCGACCGCCGCGTCGACGGCGACGAGATCGCCTATCCGTACCTCCGCGTCGCGCTCGACCGAAACCGCCGCCAGGCGGTGCTCGCCGTGCTCGGCCCCGCCGCCCTCCCGACCGACCTCGCCGGCATCCACGCCGAGGGCGCGAGCTTCTGGCCGCTCGCGATGGCCCGCGCGCTCGACGACGCGCTGTTGCATCTGCGCTTCAACGAACCGGCGCTCGGCACGATCGTGTTCAAAAGCGCGGGCAACCCGACGCTCGTTCTCGCCGCCGACGCGCTGCTCGAAACCCACCGGGCCGACTGGCTGGTGCGCGAAATCCGCCTTTTCTTGAAGCGCACGCTGAAGCGCGTCGACCTGATGGCGCGCAGCCTGTTCGCGTTGATCGAGCCGGGCAGCTGCTTTGCCGGCAGCCTCGCCGAGTTGGCTTTTGCCGCCGACCGCGCACTGATGTTTGCCGGCGCCCGCGCCGGCGACAACCACCCGGAAGCGACGCTGGCGCTGTCGCCGCTCAATTTCGGCGCCCTGCCGATGGGCAACGGCCTGACGCGCCTCGCCACCCGCTTTCTCGGCGAGCCCGACAGCCTCGCCGCCGCCGAACGCCACATCAACGCGCCGCTCGCCGCCGCAGACGCCGAGGCACTCGGCCTCGTGACCTTTGCCTATGACGAGGTCGATTGGGACGACGAGGTGCGGCTGATGCTCGAAGAGCGCGCCAGCTTCTCGCCCGACGCGCTGACCGGGCTGGAGGCCAACCTGCGCTTTGCCGGACCGGAAACGATGGAGACCAGGATTTTCGGTCGGCTGACAGCGTGGCAGAACTGGATCTTCCAGCGTCCCAACGCGACCGGCGAGCGCGGCGCGCTCAAGCTCTACGGCACCGGCACCCGCCCCGATTTCGACCCGGAGCGGACATAGTTATCGCCCCTTCTGTTTTGTCATTCCCGCGAATGCGGGAATCCAGGACAGGCGCTACCTTGCCCGCCAGGACCCCCGCTTTCGCGGGGGTGACGACAGTAGGAATGGACAGGGATATTCTGCTTGCGGCAGCCATTGAGGAACGCCATGCCCAGCGACACCGCAGTCGATTACGACGGGCTGATCCCCAACAATGTCGGGCTCAACGCCGATCCGCGTCTGCGCCGGGCGTTGGAAAGCTGGCACCCCTCCTATCTCGACTGGTGGAAAGCGCGCGGCCCCGACGGGTTTCAGGACCGCCTCGTCTATCTGCGCACCGCGGTCGATGTCGACAGCGAGGGCTGGGCCAAGTTCGGCTATGTCCGCATGCCCGATTACCGCTGGGGCATCCTGCTGGCGCCGCGGATCGAGGGGCGCACGATCGGCTTCGGCGCACACAAGGGCGAGCCGGCGTGGCAGGAGGTGCCGGGCGAATACCGCGCGATGCTGCGCCGCCTCGTGACCGTGCAGGGCGACACCGAGCCCGCTTCGGTCGAGCAGCAGCGCCGCCTCGGCGCCACCGCGCCGTCGCTTTACGACCTCCGCAACCTGTTTCAGGTCAATGTCGAGGAGGCCCGGCATCTGTGGGCGATGGTCTATCTGCTGCAGAAATATTTCGGCCGCGACGGGCGTGAGGAGGCCGAGGAATTGTTGCGCCGCCGCTCCGGCGACCGCGATAGCCCGCGCCTCTTGGGCGCGTTCAACGAGTCAACGCCCGACTGGCTCGCGTTTTTCATGTTCACCTTCTTCACCGACCGCGACGGCAAGATGCAGTTGCACGCCCTCGCGCAATCCGGCTTCGACCCGCTGTCGCGCACCTGCCGGTTCATGCTGACCGAAGAGGCGCACCACATGTTCATCGGCCAGTCCGGGGTCGGCCGCGTCATCGAGCGCACCTGCGCGGCGATGCGCGAGGCCGGCATCTCCGACCCGACCGAAATCGAGCGGGTGCGCGCGCTCGGCGTCATCGACCTGCCGACGATCCAGAAGCGGGCCAATCTGCACTTCTCGCTGACCCTCGACCTGTTCGGCAGCGAGTTGTCGTCGAACGCCGCCAGCGCCTTCAACGCCGGGATCAAGGGCCGCTATCTCGAAGACCAGATCGCCGACGACCACGCGCTCTCCGGCGCCACCTACCCGGTCTTGCGCCTCAAGGACGGCGCGCCCAATGGACCCACGATCGTGCGCGAGGACGTGCCGGCGTTGTCGGCGCTCAACATGCGGCTGCGCGACGATTTCGTCGCCGACGCCGAAAGCGGTGTCGAGCGCTGGTGGAACCGCATCATCGCCCGCACCGGCATCGACTACCGCCTGACCCTGCCGCATGTCGCGTTCAACCGCCGCATCGGCGAGTTCGCCGCGATCGAGGCCGACCCTTCCGGCAACCTGCTATCGCCCGACGAATGGGCACGGCGGCACGACGAGTTCCTGCCATCTGCCGCCGACAACGCATTCGTCACCAGCCTGATGCGCCCGGTCACCGAGCCCGGCCGATACGCCCCGTGGATCGCCCCGCCCCGCACCGGCATCGACAACAAGCCCGGCGATTTCGAATACGTGAAGCTGGCGTAGCGTTCGAGGTCATTCCGGGGGCCGAGCACCGCTCGGCAACCGGGAACCCAAGAACACGGTCCTGGCAAAACATGTGTCAAACGGCGGGGCAGGTTTGATGATCGTCTGTGTGCAGGGGTTCCGGGTTCGCCGCGATGCGGCGCCCCGGAATGACCCGATAAAGGAGTGTCCTTCGTGAACATTCTTCCCCCCTACGACTCCTCGGTCCTCCCCGCCGGCATCCGCTCGCGCTTTGTCGACAACATCAACGGGCTGCGCCTCCATATCCTCGAGGCCGGCGACGCGGGCAAGCCGCTCCTGCTGCTGCTGCACGGCTTCCCGGAGATCGCCTATTCCTGGCGCAAGGTGATGCCGGCCCTGGCTGAGGCCGGCTATCACGTCGTCGCGCCCGATCAGCGCGGCTATGGTCGCACTACCGGGTGGAGCGGCAATTACGACGACGATCTGTCACCGTTCCGCCTGTTGAACGCGGTGCGCGACGCGGCCGGCCTCGTCGCCGCGCTCGGCTACCGCGAGGCGGCGGGCGTCTTCGGCCACGATTTCGGCGCCTCGGTCGCGGCGTGGTGCGCGCTGGTCCGCCCCGACATGTTCCGCAGCCTTGCGCTGATGAGCGCGCCGTTCGCCGGCCCGCCCGACCTGCCCTACGCGACCGACGGCAAGCCGCCAGTGCGCCCGCAAAGCCCGACGATCCACGAGGCGCTCGCCGCCCTGCCGCGCCCGCGCAAGCATTACCAGTGGTGGTATGCGACGCGGCCGGCCAATGCCGCGATGTGGCATTGTGCGCAGGGGGTGCACGATTTCCTGCGCGCCTATTTCCATCACAAAAGCGCCGACTGGAAGCAGAACCAGCCGCACCGCCTCGCCGGCTGGACCGCCGAAGAGCTCGCCAAGATGCCCACCTACTACGTCATGGATCTCGGCAAGGACATGGCCGAGCAGGTCGCCGAGGAGATGCCCACGCCGGCCGAGATCGCCGCCTGCCAGTGGCTGCCCGACCGCGAGCTTGCGGTCTATGCCGAGGAATACCGCCGCAATGGCTTTCAGGGCGGGCTCAACTGGTACCGCTCGCGCACCGGCGGCGCGTTCGAGGCCGAACTGCAGCTTTTCTCGGGCCGCACGATCGACGTGCCGTCGATCTTCATCTCCGGCAAGAGCGATTGGGGCGTCTACCAGCGCCCCGGCTCGGTCGAAAAGATGCAGGAAACCGCCTGCCCGCGCATGGTCGGCTGTCACCTGCTCGACGGCGCCGGGCATTGGGTACAGCAGGAACAGGCGGCCCGGGTCAGCGAATTACTGGTCGAGTTTCTGCGCGGGCGGTAAGGTCGCGTACCGCAACCGGAAGAGGGCCGCCATGACCAAATACGCCAATATCCTCGAAACGGTCGGCAAGACGCCGGTGGTCAAGATCAATCGGCTGGCGCCCGCCGGCGTGAACCTCTACGTCAAGGTCGAGGCGTTCAACCCGCTCGGCTCGGTAAAGGACCGGCTGGCGCTCGGCGTCATCGAGGCCGCTGAAAAGAGCGGCGAGTTGAAGCCCGGTCAGACCGTGATCGAGGCCACCAGCGGCAATACCGGCATCGGCCTTGCGATGGTCTGCGCCCAAAAAGGCTATCCGCTGGTCGTGACGATGGCGGAAACCTTCAGCGTCGAGCGCCGCCGGCTGATGCGCTTTCTCGGCGCCAAGGTGGTGCTGACCCCGGCCGCCGACCGTGCCGTCGGCATGCTCGACAAGACCAAGGAGCTGGCCGAAAAGCACGGCTGGTTCATGACCCGCCAGTTCGAGAACGAGGCCAACCCCGACATGCATTCGCGCACCACGGCGCGCGAGATCGTAGACGACTTCAAGGGCGAGCGGCTCGACTACTGGGTCACCGGCTTCGGCACCGGCGGCACGCTGAAAGGCGTCGCGCGGGTGCTGGCCAAGGAACGGCCCGACACCAAGATCATGGTGTGCGAGCCCCAAGACGCGCCGATGCTGATCAGTGGCGAAGGCCAGCAGCGCAACCCCGACGGCACCCCCGCGGTCGGCCATCCGGCGTGGAAGCCGCACCCGATGCAGGGCTGGAGCCCGGATTTCATTCCCAAGCTGACCGGCGATGTCGTCGACATGAAGGTGATCCACAAGCTCATCCCGGTCGCCGGGCCCGAGGCGCTCAAATGCAGCCGCGATCTGGCACGGAAGGAGGGGATTTTTGTCGGCATCACCTCGGGCGCGACCTTTGCCGGCGCGCTCAAGGTGTGCGCGGAAGCGCCGCAGGGCTCGACCGTGCTGTGCATGCTGCCCGACACCGGCGAGCGCTACCTCAGCACCCCGCTTTTTGCCGACATCCCGCCCGACATGAACGAGGAGGAGATGGCAATCTCGCGCTCGACCCCGGGCTGCCAGTTCCCCTCTTAAGCCCGCAGGAGCAACGCCCATGAAGGCCGCGCTGATCACCGCGCATGGCGGCATCGGCGTCTTCCGCTACGCCGACGCGCCCGACCCGGTTGCCGGGCCGGGCGATGTCGTCGTCGACATCCACGCCGCCAGCGTCAATGCCGCCGATTACAAGGTGCGGCTCGGCAGCTACGATTCGAAGATC
>Ga0307373_10014805_pt1 | contig 10685 bp, 16 predicted proteins | sample OX2MG_FD_202534 | JGI IMG/M metagenome (GOLD analysis project Ga0307373, IMG submission 202534) | Soil microbial communities from Risofladan, Vaasa, Finland - OX-2 | ecosystem: Environmental > Terrestrial > Soil > Coastal area > Acid sulfate soil | place: Finland: Risofladan, Vaasa | collected...
CGGCCCGTACCGCCATCTTTGAATATCTCGAACTGTTCCATGACCGCCGCCGCCGCCATTCGTCCCTCGGCTATCGCAGTCCCGCCAAATTTGAACGATCTAACTATCAACGGCTCGCAGCTTAACCCGGGTGTCCACCAACTCGGGGCAAGTTCAAACCGAGGGACATCTCCTTTATGACCTGGGTGACAAGCAGTGGGATATTCCTGAATTACGCAAGTTTTTACAGGCCCTTCTTTTGCAGGACACATCCTTCAAAGACTGCGAAATAACTCACGTCTTCCCCAATGTCGGGAAGAAGACGATGCGTCTGAATGGAACGCCTTTGGTCGGGGGAGGGCAGCTCCAGATTCTCCTCGCCAACCGACTCGAAGTCAAAACCAAGTAGTAAGGAGCCAAAATGTCTAAGAAGGCAGTATTGAGTATAGCATCGAGGATGTGTCCGATTATTGAACGGCGATGATTACCTTCTGTTAGAACTTTAGAATACATGACTAATGACAAACCAAGCTATTCAATAGCCCATCCGTCTACCTCGCCGAGCAGCCAGAATACGGAAACGATCAGCAAAATGTCTCCCACAGAAATAGGAAGGTACACATAAACTCCTCAGGCCTTGCGGGTCGGACTTGTGGTTGGTCTAGCGGAACGCGGTCAAAGGCTAGTGGAAGAACCTCCGTTTGGGCTGGATCAGTTCGGGCTCAATCCGTATGTCATCCAGAACTATCCGGATTTATATTGGGCTTGATGCAAAAGCCATCGCCAGACACTGTATCTGGTTACCTGAATAACGAAGATCGACGATCCAGAGACGTATATCTGCCGACTGAGGCTGCTATCGTGAATAGTGTCGATGAAAAAGTAGTTATGGAAGCAGAATGATGATCAGTGCAAAACGATCTAGCGTCCTGGAAAGGCTTCCAGTGAGGAAGGTGAAGTGTGAATTCGGATATCGTACAATTCGACCTTGAGGGTTCACGCAATCGGCGCGTGACGTCCGAGATCATCGATCTTTTGTTCTTTTCCACGCACTACTCGATGAGCTCGACGATATCCACAATTACTCGTGGGGCCATTGCCGCGATGATGCTCCTAACCGTGACGTCGCGGACCCGCTCGATGTCAAAGAGCTGACTGGCTACGTTCGGCGCACCTTGAAAATCGTGAAAGCGATACCGAGCTCGCTATTAGCAACCTACAGTCTGAAGCTCTGGCAGACTGCCAGTAAGTGATTTGCGCTGAACAACATTCTGGACGAGAACAATGGAGGAAGAGATGAAGAACAAAATGAGTAGTGCCGCGGCCTTGATAGGCCTGGCGTTTTTGTTAGGCACCGTGGCCATCGGATGCGAAAAGGGCGATTCCGGAGCTCCGGGTGCTACTGGAGCGCAGGGAGCCGCAGCCGCTCCAGCTGCGCCTCAGGCCTCCGAGAAGACTTCGGAGTCATCGACCACTACTAACGGCAATCCGGGCGGCACTACGACCAGCACCGACAAGACGACCACAAAGTCCAGCAACTGATCGCGTCGCAATGAAATAGATCGAGGGCGGCCCGCCATCGGACCGCCCTCGAATCGCCTTCAAGGCAATCTCAATGCATGACGGTGGCCGATGAGGGACTTTCTGAAATCTTAATCTCAGTGGGAACCTCTTTGACGTTGCCGCCTCTGCGGAGTACCCCACGCCGGCGTGGGGCAGTTTTCAATCGGCGACCCGGGGCAGTTTTGCACCGGCGGCTACATCTCTTCCTTATGCCTTATTACCGATGCGATTTTCTGCTTTCTCTTCGCTCTAGAAACCAGTATCCAGCCAGGGCTTACTCGTGATGTATCCCTGGATGTCCGAGAGATACCCGTCGTCACTGCCGTTCCACCAGGTTCCGCTGTACCACTGGTCAACGCAGCCCCACAGCATGTCATCGGCATTGCTGCTCGGGTAATCGGAGCTGCGGCTGCTCAGATAGCCAATTTGGCCCTCATAGCACGCGCGCTGATAGGCGAGCTTGTAATCGATCGCGAACGCCGTGCTCTGCTGCGAGCTCGGAAACGTTCCGCCGTAGTCGCTCGATTTGACCTGCACGATTCCGTAGCTCAGATAGCAGCCGGTGCCGTCGCTGGTGTACGTCGCACCGGCCGGACACAGGCTGGTGTTGTAGGTCAGGTCCCCCGCGCTTGGCGTCTGCCGCCACCACGATTCCTCGGCCGCAATCGCGCGCACCAGGTCCTCGTCGAAACCCCATTTGCATGCGCCCCACTGGATAATTTCATCCGTGGTGCCCGTGAAGTTGCCGTCGACTCGATCGAAGTTGCTCGCAGGTGCGCCGCCGGTCAGTGTGGTCGAATGCATGGTGCTCAAATCGCTCGGCACCGTATGGTTCGCCGTATAATTATCCGGACGCGGCTCGAAACCGCTCAGGCGAACTTCCGATGCGCAGGTCGCTCCGCTCGGCAGCGTTGATCCGGGTGGCAGCGTCGGGAAGTGGCTCGGTCCCGATCCCGAACCGTTCGCCACCGTCACTGCCACCGACGACGTTCCGACCTCCGACCCCGACGAGTTGTAGGCGTTGGCGCTGATCGTATGGCTCCCGTTGCTGACCGAGCCCGACGGCCAGCTCACCGACGCCGGCGGCGACGATGCCAGGTAATTTCCATCGACGTACGTATTGATCCAGCCCACTCCGGAGCCCTCGCTATAAGCGATACTCACCGTGCCCGACACCGTGCTTCCACTCGACGGCGACGTAATTGTCACCGCGGAAGAACCGCTCCCGTTCGCGACGGTAACGTTGACGATACTTGTGCCGAGATTACCGCCGCCGGAACCGAACGCCGTGGCCGAGATCGAATGCGCGCCGTTGGCGATCGCGGCGGTATTCCATGCAAGGCTGCTCGGCGGCGTCGAGCTCACGTACACCCCGTCGACATAGATGTTGGACCACGACGTCGATCCGGCGTTCGCGACGCTGATGGTCGTCGTTCCGGCAACGGTTGCGCCGTTGGCCGGGCTGGTGAACGAAACCGCGCCGCTGCTCACCCCGTTGGCCACCGTCACCGTGGATGCCGCCGATCCGAGCATGCCGCCGCTCGAGTTAAACGCGGTCGCGGTTAGGTTATGCGTCCCGTTCGGTGCGCTCGTGGTGTTCCAGGAAAAGCTCGCCGGCGGCGTCGAGCCTTCGTAGACTCCGTCGAGATACCAGTTGCTCCAGGACGTCCCGGCGGCTGGGTTCAATACGACTGTCACGGTACCCGCAACGGTAGCTCCATTGGCCGGCGAACTGAACGAGATTCCCGCCCAGACGCGCTCCACCGCCACCATTGAAATGAGCATCCAGATCACAAAGACCGGGATAAGTTTTTGCTTGAGTCCCCACCCATACATAGGCCTCTCCAACAGCGCCCATCCGAAGCGCGGTGCGCTACTATGCAGCGGCGCGCAAGACGGCGCCCTGGATCGATTAATTTTTCTGCAAGAAAATTTCGTGAACTGGCGGAGGCTCAAGCGCGCGGCGGACTGATTCCGAGACTGTGCCGAAATAGTCTCTCTCCGATAAGGCAACGCACCACGGAGCCGGAAAAGCGCAGAGCCATTCGCGACCGCTCGCGGAAGATTTTCAGCGACATTTCTGTCCCCCACCCCACTACGAAAGCGCTTCTTTAATCTTCAGGAAGGCGCCACCATAACACTCTCAAAACTCCGTTCCTAGCCCATTTTAAAATAATTCGCATATTATTATCGAACCCTGTCTCCGTAGTGCTAAACCGCTCTATCAAATCCGTAGTATCGTGCCTGAACACGCCCGGAGTCGCCCGTGCTGTCAACGCCAGTTGAATGTTGCCCCACCTTTGCTTGGAAACTGCACCACCTTAAGCGGTCTGATCAGGGGGAGTGCGAGGGAGACTGTCTGCGAAGTCAACGGGCAACGCGCAATTATTAGGAGGGGGCTTGGAGCAGACCAAGGAGTTTGGCGTCGAAGCATAGCGTTGAGGATGACGATAAGTTTACGCATGTAAGCGGTGAGCGCTTGCTTTGCCGGTTTGCCTCTCGCGCGCAGGCGCTCGTAGCATTCCTTCAGAATGGGATTGCGGCGAACTGCGACTACGGTACTCATGTACAGTACCGAGCGAATCCAACCGCGACCGCCGGCAATCATACGCTTGCCCTTCCAGGTTCCGCTTTCGCGATTGAACGGCGCAACTCCAACGAGCGCGGCGATCTGACGGCGGTCGAGTTTGCCGAGTTCGGGCAATCCGGCCAGCAGTGTTGCGGGAGTCACCTTCCCGACTCCCGGAACGCTCCTGAGAAGCTCCGCCTTGCGTCGCCAGGTCTCCGAAACTGAAATTGCCTTACTGATTTCTCGGTCGACCACCGCAAGTTGGTCTTTTAGCGACCGCAGCAATAAATTGATCAACTTGCGGACTGATTCTGATGCGAGCTCTCGTCGGTTGGACTCTGCGGTCATCATCTCGACCAACGGTCGATGACGGGTCACCAACGCGGCCAGTTCCCGAGATGCCGCATCTGCTAATGGTCGAACCTCAGGCTTCATAACCTCCGCGAAATGCACCAGCACGGCCGCGTCTATTGCATCAGTCTTGGCGCGTTGACCCGTGGACTTCGCAAAGTTGCTTACCTGACGGGGATTCACTACCGCCACCGGAAGGTTCTCCGCCGCAAGCGCATATGCCAGCTCCTTTTCGAGCCCGCCGGTGCGCGATGCAAACTGACTGCAACTTCTTCAGCTGTAAGCACCGGTGGAAAATCCGCCTGGCCGGGGCGTAAAACAATAGAACGTAATCTCTATTTTAAACCGGATCGCGGCTGTCAACCACCGCTCAAGTGTCAGCAGGCTGACAGGAGCGTCAACCGCCGTTTCAAACAAGGCGTCGAGGAGAGGGGTTCGCCACAGACTGCCTCATCCACCATTTTTTCCTTGTAAACATCGCAGGGGTTTTGCCGTAGTGGGTTCTTTTGAAAAATCACACGGCACTCGGCAGGCCGGGTATTACCCCGCGCAAAGGCTCGGCCGTCATTCTACGCGTGCCTCGCATCTCTGCCAAATTTTCGCGGCAACCTGGGCGTACGCGTGAGGGTCCGGGCTCGCGTAAACTGTCTTGACAAGGTCGGTTAGGTTATCGGCTACCATTTGACCGGGTACGGAGTATTCCAAGCTAATACGCTTCATCTCTACTTCTGCGAGAAGACCTTGCTCACGGACCTCGGCGACGTGCAACGCTATCCCGCATAGCGTGGCACAGTCAGGAATGAGTTGCGGTATTTCTTTCGTTGGAGTCGACTCGTCCGGCATGGGGATCGGGACGGACGCGGGAGGTGAGTCTGCCTCTACTCTCCCGGTATACGCCTCTTTGTAGGCTTCCGCGTCGCGTTCGGCGGGCGTCATTACCCGTCCCGTGTTACAGTCCACCACCAGGTCTTCAGGCAGCACAACGCCCCGACAGTATACAGAATCAACGCCCTCAGCGCGGTAATTCCTACAGCTGTTGGCGCCCAACTGGTTTAGGGTGTCCGAGACGGCGGTACAAGCCGGGAACGTAAAGCAGGGCACAGCCAAAACGGCGAGGAACAATAGCAACGTTGCTGGTGGATTTGCGGCCTTTTTCGCGATCAAATTCGCGTGGGCGCCGAACGCACCGCTCGGGAACCTGCTCCTTGGATATAGTCCCCGAATATCGCCGTTTAGCCATACTGGTGGATGCTCTTTTTTTTAAAATCTCGGGCGATAACCGCCCTGAACTAACACACCCTCGCAGTGCCGTGTTTCTTTTTATTTCTGAGCGCATCCTTCAGACCTTCGACACAGGATTCCATTCCCCGTCTTTTTCGGCGTTTTTTTCTTTGCACACAAGTCGTTTCAATTTCCAACCGAAACAGAGCGGCGACAGGGTTGCACACAGGAAGCACGATACGCCAACTGCGCCGACGATAAGCCATACAGACAAGTGCGGTTCGACAATTATCGCTGCGGCGCAAACACCTATGATTGAAAATACAAAGGACCACCAAAACACTAAAATCACCTCAGGAGGTGTGCAATAGCAGGTATATTTATTAAAGCTGCTCAGAGACTTAGGCCACCCGCGAAGCATGGCGGGCTTAATGCCCAGTCGGTTCTCGAACTTCGCGAGTTGAAGCAGGATGGATCGGAAATTATAGCCTAAGGCCAGCGAGTACATCGCGCCCAACAATAGCAACAGTAAGATACCAACGGCCTGCTAAGATGAAGACCCACTTTACATCGTCAAAGTGCGGTTTATTCGTTCTGGGCCAAACCGTCACATGAACCAACACAGCAAATCCGCCCAAGGCCGGAGCCAGAATGCCGAGATATTGGAGTACGTCCTGCTCGTGTCTTCGCAGACTTCCAATGAGCAATTCGTGCATTTTACCCAATAGATCGGACTCGTCCATTTATGGAACCCTGCCTAAAATCCAGAACTGCGCGGCTTATCCCTTCGACTTCAATGGCATATCGCCCGCGCGCTCAAGGTCGCGCCGGAAGATCGCGTACAGGTCGCGTGTGATCTCCTTGCCCAGCGTGTCACTCTTGCGCGCGTCGGTGGCGAGTAGCGACGCGATCATCGCGCATCGCTCAACCTTGGTTGCCGCCTGGGTCAGATACTGGAAGAAATCCAGCAGACGCCCCTGCCATGCCGGGTCCTTCCCCACTTTCTCGCGCGCGTACATCAGGACTTCGTCGATCAGGACGAGCGTCGATAGGCCTTCCTTCTGCGGCAGCGCGAGCAGCTCGGTCATCAGGTTTTCGGCCGGGGCGCTGTCGCGTTCCTCGTCCTTGTCATCAGAATGAAGGAGTTTCAGCCCCGCGGCGCCGGCTATCTGGAACGCGATTACACTCCACGGGTTTTTGAGCCATTTTGTCTCGCCCTTCGGCCCGCGCACCTCCATCCCCTTTTCGGCATCGAGCTTGTCGAACGGCAGTACCGCGATGCGCGCCCGCGACGGGTTCATTCCAATATGCTCGATGAATTCCTGGACCGCGGGCAGGTCGGGCAGCTTGTCGGGTTCGCTCGCCAGATGCCACATCGTGCTCAGCGAATGGGTCTTCCCGCCGCCATAGGTGAGTTCGAGCTGGCGCACCGCTTTGTCGCTTTTGCCGGCCAGCCGCAGCACAACGTCTTTGGCCAGCTCGCGCAGATTGAAGGTCGGATAGGTAAGCGAGAAGAATTCGCGAGGGTCTTGGTAAACGGGCTTCGCCTTGTCCATCGCCACGTCATTGAGATCAGCCGCGAAGATGTTCAGCGAAAGCTCGCCGGACTTCAGGTCCGGGCGAATCTTGACGACCTTAGGCCACGGCGTCCACGCGAGTTTCGTCATCGATGCCCTCTCCGGGCGGCTGGATTGCTTCCTCTATAAGCGCGGCGCATATTAGTTGATGATATCTTATAGAGATATTCAGGCTGAATCCCATGGAATCCATCTCGTTGAAGTTGTCCGAGGACCTGCTCGAAACCAGCGACCGCTGCGCCCGCGCTCTCGGAATCCCGCGTGCCGAGTATATCCGCCGCGCTATCGAGCGGATGAACCGCGAGGCCGAGGCCCGCAACCGCGCGGAGCGAATGGCTGCATCGTCGCGCAAAGTCCGCAAGGAAAGCATGCGGGTGAATGCCGAGTTCACGAGAATCGAGCAAGATCCGGATGCCTGAGCGCGGCGAGGTCTGGCTCGCCAACCTCAATCCGCGCCGCGGCACGGAGCCGGGCAAGAGCCGCCCGGTGCTGATCGTCCAGGCGCAGGCGCTGATCGACGCCGGCCATCCCTCGACGTTAGTCATTCCATTAACCACCAATCTCATCGATGACGCCGAACCGCTGCGCATCCGCGTTCCCGCGCAGGCGTCGCTGAGGCATGGTTCCGATTTGCTTATCGATCAACTGCGCGCGATCGATAATCGCCGCCTCGTTAAAGGTCCGCTCGCCCGGCTGGACGATCCGACGATGGCGCGCGTCGCCGCCGCGCTCCGCGAAGTGCTCGACCTCGGCTGAGCGCGGCCCTCGCCCTCCTGCCCTACGTCCATGGTGATGCGGTCAAGCCGTTGGAGGCGTATCTTCATCAGGCTTTGCCCCATCGCTACGTCATAGAGGTCTGCGGCGAAGATATTCAGCGAAAGCTCGCCGGACTTCAGGTCCGGGCGAATCTTGACGACCTTAGGCCACGGCGTCCACGCGAGGTTGGTCATGGTTGGCAATTTGTCAGATCCCACGCAGAGTTACTCTTGGTCACTGGTCCTTCGCGATGGGCAATCGGCGTATGCGCGTCGCCGCCTCTTCGATCACAACGACGGCGCCGCTTGTGAGCGCTTCTTCGATCTGGCCCCAAGCACTTGTCATTCGCTCATGCATTAACTTGGTGTCCGCACGGCGCACGCGGACAATCAGCACGGATGGCGCTGAATCACCAGAGAAGGCGAGCAGATGCCCGTAATCCAGATCGTGCGTGATTACGCATTCCCTTCGACTTTTTGCTTCGGCGAGGATGCTCGCGTCGCTCGCTTGCGCCATTCCGATGTCCCCGGCGTGCCGCCACTCGTGGCCTGCGGGAGCGAGCATTCGTCCAAGCGCCCGCGGCAGATTCATGTTGAGGAGGAATTTCACCGTTGCTCCAGCCGAACGACGCGTTCCTCGATGAGTGCCGCGGCGAACCCGATCGCCTGGTATATGTCCTCGCGTTCAAGCTCGGGCCATTGCAGGAGCATCTCTTCGATGCTCATGCCGCCGCTCAAAAATGCGAGCACAGTGGTCACGGGAATCCGCATTCCCCGGATACACGGCTTCCCAAAGCACTTCTCGGGGTCCATCGTGATGCGATCAAACTGATGATGTCGAATTTACATGGTATTACCTCCGGTGGCGTTCCCGTTAGGGTCTCGGAATCCACGGTTCGTAAAAAATGGCCTTCCAGTCGTATTGCCAAGTTGGCAGAAGACTCGCAGGCGCACTTGCCTCGAAAACCATCTGGTACCTAAGGACCAACTGTTCCAGAAGGTCGAGACAAGCGTCTAACTCGCCGAATGAAGGCAGCTCAGTCGGAGGCTTCTCGTCCAGGTGCGCCACCTTCTTAGTAGCAGCTCTCTCTACCTTGCGGCTCTGGTTGCAGAGGTCACGCAGGTCGCAACCGACCTTCTTTACGGGCAGATGATCCACGTTCTGCCCTGCGTATTTGTCGAAGCATTTGTTTGCCAGTTCCGCCGCTTGGCACGCCGTGAAGATGGCCGGATTCGGTTTGTAGATTGACTGGAACCTTTCTCGGGATAGTACGTAGGGAGCCTTCTTGATCTCACAGAGCAGCCGGTGAAGCGAGACGCTCCTGGTATCGGTGTCGAGCTGACGGCGGATTCCCATGGAGATCTGAGTGCAGTATGCGGCACCCAGCCACTGGTAAAAACTGCTCGGCTTTTGCACGAGCGGATTGTCCTTGATGATCTTCTGAACTTCCCAGAAGATGTGCCGACTGATGACCAGCCCTTGAACGTCTTTCCGGATGATCTTCAACCAATCACGCCATCGGGCAAAACGCTGCTCCTCGGTCATAATGTTCCGCTCCGAATTCTCGGCACATCCAGGAAGTCCTGAGGTCTAACGACTGTTCGCAATTTCTGAACTTTCGATTTCGATAGCCCCTGCTTCAGCTACTTTTTTGCCAACAAGCCTGAGGAGCTTTTTTTTCAGCAGCTCAGCGAACTCCTCATCGAACCGTCCGCCCAGCACGCCTGTGGCTGTACCGCCGCTGGGCATCTCGCAGTGAAGTACGATGGAACATGTTAGTTCGCCACGCTGTTTCGAAACGTGAGCGTCCTTAAGCAGATAACGCTCGCTTGCTTCTTCACGCGTAAGGAAAACATCACCGGGACCATAGGATGAACTGAAGACAGGTGGCCATAGGACTCTGGGATCATCTGCTAGCTTTACAAACATGCTGCGTCTCCTTTCTTCTTCTACAACGGGGCGGGAGGCGATGTGGTTGCTGATGCTCTCAAGCAGCGAACGCTCCTCGCTGCCAGCAGACGCCAATTCGATAAGCGCCTGCAAGAGCTGATGGAAGAGTGCGTTGCGGCGGAGGCCGCGCGTATCGAGGTATTCGTCCACGCGGACCAGGTCGCCTGCCCTCCACAGATGCATCATTCGATGCACCTGATCGATCAGCGGAGCGGGCTTGCCCACGGCGGCGCTGGGTCCGGCATCGCCATCATAGCCCATACTCTTGCGAATTCGGCGGTTCCACGAACGCAGACGGACCTTGCTGCCGGTGCCCTCTTCGACTTCGATGTCAGCCTCGGCGGTCGGCTCTTCATCTTCGTCAGGTTCGGCTTGGCCGCCGGTCTTCTGCAATATCTCGTGCCGATCGGCCAAGTCGTGATCGGAAAGACCGCATGAGATCGCGTACAGGATGCAGGCGCCGATCGGCGCGTCATCCATCCCGAAGTCGTGGCGATGGAGCAGATAGTAGGTAGTCACATCGTCGAGGCCGCTGGTAACGGCGGCATCGCCGTTATGCGTGAGCACTCGGCCGACGACGAAATCGACCACGATCCGGCGGACGGCGCGCAGGAACTCCGAGACCTCCATCGTTGCGCCCGGCTCGTTAGCCTTCTTGACGACCGGATGCTTGCTGTAGGCCTCCATCGCCGGGCCGGTTGCAGCCCATACGAAGTCGG
>Ga0307373_10014810_pt1 | contig 10683 bp, 5 predicted proteins | sample OX2MG_FD_202534 | JGI IMG/M metagenome (GOLD analysis project Ga0307373, IMG submission 202534) | Soil microbial communities from Risofladan, Vaasa, Finland - OX-2 | ecosystem: Environmental > Terrestrial > Soil > Coastal area > Acid sulfate soil | place: Finland: Risofladan, Vaasa | collected...
CGATGGGGCTGCTCGATCCGGACGGATCGGAACTGCCCACGCGGCTGGCCGGGGAGGCCGTGGCGCGGGAAGGGACGCGCGTGCTGCTGGCCGAGGCGGCGGAGTCGCGCTTCGTGTTCGAGGACGTGCCGGACCGGCCGGTGCCGTCCCTGCCGCGCGGGTTCTCCGCGCCGGTGCGCGTTTCAGGCCTGGCGCCGGAGCGGCTGCGCGTGCTCGCCGCGCACGATCCCGATCCGTTCCTGCGCTGGGATGCGGGGCAAAGCTATGCGACCGGCGTATTGCTGGCGATGGCGGCGGCGGCGCGGGCGGGCGGGGCGGTGCGCCTCGATCCCGGGGTGATCGATGCCGCCGCGGCGACCCTGGCGGGGGCGGAGGCCGATCCGGCCTTCGCGGCCGAGGCGCTGAGCCTGCCGGGCGAGGCGTACCTGGCCGATCAGCAGGAGATCGTCGATCCCGACGCGATCCACACGGCGCGGGAGGCGGCGCGCCAGGCGATCGGGCTGGCGCTGCATGAGGGACTGGCGGCGATTTATGCGCGGCTGGCCGATCCGGGGCCGTATCGGATCGATGGAGCATCCATCGGGCGGCGGGCGCTGCGCAATACCTGCCTGGCGTATCTGGTGGCGGCGGGGGAGCCTGGCGCGGTGGGGCTGGCGAAGGCGCAATTCGATCTCGGCGCCAACATGACCGATACGCTTGCGGCGCTTGCGGTGCTGGGCTCGGTCGCGTGTCGGGAACGGGAGGCGGCCCTGGCGGCGTTCCACGCGCGCTGGCGCGGGGATGCGCTGGTGCTGGACAAATGGTTCGCGATCCAGGCGCTGTCGTCGCTGCCCGGGACGGGCGCGGCGGTGCGGATGCTGGCGGCGCATCCCGATTTCGATCTGCGCAATCCGAACCGGGTGCGGGCGTTGGTGGGAAGCTTCTCGGCGAACCAGGCGCGATTCCACGATCCGTCCGGGGACGGGTACCGGTTCCTGGCGGAGACGATCCTGGCGCTCGATCCGATGAACCCGCAGGTGGCGGCGCGGCTGGTCTCCCCACTCGGGCAGTGGCGGCGGATGGAGGCGGGACGGCAGGCGCTGATGCGGGAGGAATTGCAGCGGGTCCTGGACGCGACGGGGCTGAGTAGAAACACGCGGGAGATGGTGGGGCGCAGCCTGGGGGGCTGAACGGGGGGCCACGCCTTGTCCTTTGGGTGTTGCCCGGGCCGCGTCGTGCCGTCGCTCCGGCGGCGGCGCCGCCGCGCCCCATTTTGGTTCGTTCGTGCTTGACTTCGGCCGCCCGGGCCGTGCACCTAAGTCAGAGTTTGTGTCCAGGAGAGAGCGCATGCCGGATCCCCAGGCGACGGCCAAAAGCGAGTGGGTGCAACGGGTCCTCGGGCTATCCGTAGGTGCCGCAAACGATAGCGGCTCCGACCTGTCGGAATTGGAAAGCCGCTTCAAGACGCGGTTACAGCGCTTGTTGCCGCGCATTCAGCAGGCCGCGGGGGCACCCAGCGGACAGGACGCGAAACTGAAGGCCAGCGAGGCTGGCGTGTTCGCGCGCAAGCAGGATTTCGCCCGCGCGAACGCATTGCTGGACGATGCGGAGCGTCTGCTCGGCGCTAGCGCGCCGCCGACGACGTCGGCACCCCAGCCGTCGGCACCCCAGCCGTCCGCGCCCCAGCCGGCCCGCGCGGTATCGCCGAGCGTTGCGTTCACGCAATCTAGGCTGATCTGGGACCAGACCCGCAAGCAGATCCAGTCGGAACTTCAGAAGCTCGAACAGACTGTTCTGGCGGAGTGCAAGAACGAGCCGGATTTCGCGACGATCTCCGGAAACTCGAAGATCCTCTACACGATCCTGGATTTCCTCGACGAACGCCTGATCGACAAGCTGGACGAGGCGCTGAACGCGAAGGATCCCGCCGACCGAAAGGCCCGGCAGAACGAGGCGCGCGAGATCATCAACGAGTATGTGGATTACATTGCCGCGGACGAATTGCTGCACGACATCGACGATAACGGTTTCATCGACATCGCGATCGCCGCCACCCTGAACCAGCAGCTCGGCAACATCGACCGCCAGCTACGCGCCATCGCCGCCTGAACCCAAGCAACCCGGCCCGGAGGAACGCCTCATGTCCGATCTCGCGCTCGAGAAGGAACCTGTCGTCCAGACCCGGCCGCGCAGCGGCCCGAACGACGATGTCCGCCGCCAGCGGCTACTGTCGCATATGCGCAAGGCGCCGCCGCCGCTGCCCGTGAAGACTGAGGACAAGCCCTACCAGACCCGGGCCGAGGAACTGGCCGAACAGCAGAAGGCGGTCTCCGCCATCGCCCAGAAGGAGCGCGAATCCTTCATCGACACCACCCTGGCCGCATTGCCGGACCCGGACTCCATCGAGGCGATCCGCGGCATCCTCGCCGAGCACGAATTGAAGAAGCCCGAGGAGTCGGCGCTGTTCAAGGACTACGACTTCGTCGAGGATCTGGACCGCGCGCCACCCGACAAGCGGCGCACGGATCTCGCCGCCATCATCGACGCGATGAACGCGGTGGTGGAACGCCGCCAAGCGCTGGATCAGGCGCTCAATCAGGCGCGCGGGAAAGCCGTCACCCCCGAACAACAGAAGGCCGTCGATGAGGCCACCCGCCTGAAGGCCATCCTGGGCGAGCACATCCCGGAAGCGTTCTGGGCCCAGCAGCGCACGCTGGCCGGGCGCAAGGACGGCATTGTCGCGTCCAAGGAAGAAAAGGCGCAGACCCTGGAGCGGGAGAAGCAAGGCTTCCCCGAGGGCGCGAAATTCGGCGACCGCTTCAAGGAGATCATCGAGCCGAGCTCCACCAAGAGCTTCGAGCGGACCAGTTTCTACTTCGATACCTTCGTCTCCTCCCCGCCGCCGGAGGCGCAGAAGGAACTCTATCAGATGACGGATGCGATGGTCGCCAAGGCGCATCGCATCATGGATGCCGGCGGCAAGCTCGCGGATGTCGAGAAGATGATGGCCTCCACCGGCGTGCCAGAGGCGTGGTGGCCGCCCAATTTCATCCAGGAGATGCAGGCTTGGCGCAAATGCGAGCGCGAGATGCTCCGCCGCAACGTCGTCGAGCAATGCAAAAAGAGCGACTACGACTTCACGAGCCCGGGCGACATCGTCAAGTTCATGAAGGACCAGGCGCACAACACCGGGTCCAGCGCCAAGCAGATGTTCGCCGACATGCTGGAGACCGGGGAGGTCAAGAAGGCGATCGGCGAGTTTACCGGCCAGCTCAAGACCAATTTCGGCTTCGGCGACGATGTCGCCACCGCGCTCGAATCCAATGAATTCGGCAATCTCGATCCCTCGGTCGCCAAGCAGGTGTTCGACGCGATCACCTCGGCCGAGAGCAAGCTCACCTCGGTCCTGAGCACCGCCGTATCGGGCCTGAAGGAAGCCCCGAAGGTGCTCGACAAGGTCGCCATCGTGTCGCCCTCGGACATGGCCGAGATGACCGGCTTCGCCGCCAGCCTGGTTCCCGGCCTCGCGCTGGCGGTGGCCGGGCTCAAGCTCGGCCTCGCGCTCGCCGAGCTGGCGAAGCAGAGCGCCATGCTCGGCGTCGCGAGCTCGGCCGCCGAGGAATCGATCGGCCGCGTCGCCCGCGGCGAACTCGAGGACGGTTTCGCGCTGACCTACGCGCTACAGAACGAGCAGCGGGCGCGCGGCATCGCCATCGGCAAGGCGGGCGTGAAAGTCGCGACCTCGACCCTGAGCGTGGTCGGCGCGGGCGCGGAGGTCGGCGGCGCCCATTTCGGGGTCGCGGCAAAATATGGGCTGATGGTGGTGGGCAAGGTCATCACCTACGGTAGCCAGGTCGTGTTCACCAACATCGAATGGGGGCAGGCCACCAAGGCCAAGGACATGCTGGCGGAGGCGCGGGCGGGCAACCCGATCGCGCGCATCGAGATCTTCAAGGAGGCTGCCACCTACGCCAAGCTTTATATCGCCATCCTGGCCCGCGACGGGGACAAGACCGCGCTCGATTTCGTCGAGAAGAACGGTATCGACGAAACCACGATCGCCAACAAGGCGAATGCGATCTGGATCCTGGAAGCCGCGCTGCGCGCCGATTCCGGCCAGAAGGCCGAGGACGAGATCGCCGATAACTGGATCGACGCGAACACCGGCGGCGCGCTCGATAAACTGAAGAAGGCGGGCGGCGTCATTGCCTCGGGCGGGAAGGCCGTCAAGAACAAGGTCCACGATTTGCGCAAGGGCGATGAGCGCGGCGCGGAATACGACAAGACCTGGCTCTATAACGGCGGCGCCGATATCAGCGCCACCACCTGGCGGTCGGCCAAGGACGAGGCCTACAAGGCCGGTCTGCACGACGATCACGGCACCGGCGTCTCCTCGGCCGTCGTGATCGCCGAGACCGACTACAACGCCGCCGTGGCCGAACTGCGGACCGCCGGCGGCAAGCCGACGCAGCCTGCCAAGACCCGCGACATCGTGCTCAAGGCCATCGCGTCCCTTCAGGGATTGCAACAGGCGCTGCGTCAATGGACGCCGATGAGCAATGCCGACAAGAACGACCGCCAGGAAATCCACGCCGGCATGACCGAGTTCATGATGCGGCTGAATGCCACCGCGGCCGCCAACGTCGACGAGCTCGACAAGACCCTGCGCGCCACCGGCCTCAAGGATACCAATTTCCAGGCGGCCATCAGCTCCAACGCGCTGGATCCCAAGGTCTGGGAAACCAACTGGAAGAACGGCATCGAGAAAGCCTGTCTCCCGAAGAACGATGCCGGCGTGGGCGCCGCCCTGACGGACGCGACCAAACGCATCGACACCCGTGGCGGCATCGCCCGCGAAAAGGATCCGCAGGACTGGCGCCGCGCGAGCCTTGCGCTGAAGGAGGCACTGGACCAGGTTCTGATGGTCACCGACGATTGCCGCGGGCTGGTGTCCGAGGTGCCGTCCATGACAGGCGCGCTGGAACGCATCCGCGCCGCGACCGCCGGCCGGATGCGGACGATGGACAAGGAACTGGCCGATCCCTGGCCCGGCGCCCCCAATCCGCCCATCACCGTCTCCAGCGCCGAATGGAAGACCTTCTACAAGAGCGCCTGCGACGGCGGCGCCGCCAAGCGCGGCGAGGGCGACAAGATCGCCGAGGCGCTCGACAAGCTGACCGAAATGGAAGATCAGATTAAGAGGAACAAGGGCAATCCGCAGAAGGCCCTGGCCGCAGAACTTGCCTACCGGGAAGCCACGGGTAAACTGATGCTCGCCACCGCGGAATTCCTGCGCGGCCAGCGGGAATCGGCCGAACAACTGAAAGCCTACGTGCTCGCGATCGCCGCCTTCGCGCGGAGCGAGCAAGTGGCGATGGGCAGCGGCCAGCAGAAGCGTACCTTCACGCCCACGCCCAACCTCACGGTTGCCGCGTGGGAAGCCACCTATAAATCGGCGACCGAATCCGGTTGCGTGCTGGCGAACGACAAGATCAAGTCCAACATCTCGAAGGCGATCGCGGCCTATCTGAAGGCGCGCGAGACCCTCGAAGCCCAGCGCAAGGCGAAGGACTACAAGAAGATTCGTCCTGCCGCGTCGGAAACCGTGACCGCGCTCGGCAAGCTTGCCGCCGCGGTCACCGCGGCATTGGGCGATCGCGGGTTCAAGGACAATACCATCATGTCCCAGTACCTCTCGCACCGGCTGGACCGCACGCGCGAAATGCTGGCCGATCCGAAGCTCAAGGAGGAAGCCGCCGGCAACGCCGCGCCGCACGGCGAGTTCAACCCCGAGGCCACCGCCTGGGTGATGAAGGATTGGGACAAGGTGAAGAAACAGGCGATCGAGAACGGCATCATCGTTGATGCCGATACCGGCATGACCCCGAAACTCAAGGCCGCGATCACCACGCTCGACGCCTACGGCAAGAAGAAGGACAAGGCGAAGACGCCGAAGCAGCGCGAGGAACTCATCGAGTTGCAACGATCGGCGCGGACCCGGGTGACCGAGCTTAAGGAGTACATCAACGCCACGTTCAAGCTGCTCTCCGAGCATGTAGGCTGGCTCGATTACGCCAAGAGCTGGAACGATCTGTGCGACACCGCGCTCGGCCAGCTCGGCTGAAAGCGCCCCGCCCCGCCTGAGCTTCCCGCGCCGGCGGCGGAAGGCGCATCCGCCGCCGAGCCGGCAATTCAATATCGGAGCCCCGCCCAATGGCCTCCCAATCCCCGCTCCGCAACAAGGCCGCCGTCATCGGCGTCGGCACCACCAAATTCGGCAACTTCCCCCATACCGACGAATACGGTCTCGCCGCGGACGCGTTCCGCGCCGCGCTGGCCGATGGCGGGATCGACAAGCGCGCGATCGACGGCCTCGTGGTCTGCCGCATCCCCTCGTACGCGCGCATGGGCGAGGTGCTCGGCCTCGATCCGCGCTGGAGCCTCACGCTGCCCCCGCATGGGCGCATGTCCGGCATCGGCATCATCGAGGCGGCGCTGGCGATCGCCACCGGCCAGGCCAGCACGGTGGCGCTGCTGTACGCCAATATCGGCCGCTCGCGGCGGGTGAACTATGGCGGCGAGGAAAGCCCCAATGTCTGGGACCCGTGGGGCTTCACCTCCCCGGGTGCCGCGCACGCGCTGATGTTTCGCCGCCACATGGAACTGTACGGCACCACCACGCGCCAGCTCGCGGAAGTCTCGGTCGCGATCCGCGCCCATGCCTGCCTCAACCCGGACGCGGTGATGCGCGTGCCGATCACGATCGAGGACCATGAGCGCGCGCGCTTCATCACCGAACCGCTGCGGCTGCTGGATTACTGCCTCATCAACGACGGCGCGGTCTGCCTGATCCTGAGCGCCGCCGAACGCGCCCGCGATTTTGCGCAGCCCCCGGTGCTGATTAGCGGCTTCGGCGGGCGGGATGCGTTCAGCGCCTCCGCGATTCCGAATTTCGACATCGATTTCTGGCACGATCCGGTCGCCGAGGCCGGAACCGAGGCCCGCGCGATGGCCGGTGTCGAACGTGGCGATATCGACGCGCTGATGGCCTACGACAATTTCAGCCCCACCGTGCTGTTCAGCCTGGAGGGGCTGGGGTTCTGCCCGCGCGGCGAGGCGGGGCGATTCGTGCAAGGCGGCACCATCCGCCTCGGCGGGAGCCTGCCGATGAACACCGATGGCGGGCATCTGTCCAATTCATATATGCAAGGCTGGGCGCTGAACGTTGAGGCGGTGCGCCAGTTGCGCGGCGGCTGCGGCGCGCGGCAGGTGCCGGACGCGGAGGTGGTGCAATACGTGCAAGCCACGCCCTGCACCCGCTCCATCATCTACACGCGCGGCTGAAGGGAACCGGGTCATGGGCTACGAAAAACCGCTGCCGACGATCACCAGGCTGACCCAGCCCTTCTGGGACGCCGCGCACGCCGGTCGCCTGGCGATGCAGACCTGCCGCGCCTGCGGGCATGTGCATTTCCCGCCTGGGCCGGTCTGTCCGGAATGTCTTTCGGCCGAGCAGGACTGGAAGGATGCCGCGGGCACCGGGACCCTGGAATCCTGGATCGCGATGCACCGGGCCTATTGGGATGGGTTCCGCGACGCGCTGCCGTACCCGGTGGGGCTTGTGCGGCTGACGGAAGGTCCGTTGCTGGTCACGAATCTCGTGGGCGACCTTGCGGGCGCGAAGCTGGGGGCGAAGGTGCGGGTGGTGTTCGACGCGGTGACGGAGGATGTGACCTTGCCGAAATTCACGCTTGTCTGACCCACCTTCTCCCCTCCCCTTGCGGGAGGGGCCGGGGGAGGGGTGCGGGCGCCCCGATCTTTGACGTGGCCCGCACCCCTCCCCCGACCCCTCCCGCAAGGGGAGGGGAGAAGGCGGGTCAGGGCGCAGCCGCCGCGACCACGCGCACCCGCGCGCGCACCGAACGTCCCTCGGCGTCCAGAATCCTGATCCGGTAGAACCCCGGCCCCGCCGGGCGCCAGCGCGCGACCCGCAGCGCCGGGATCGAGGCGATCGGCGCGCCATCGACCAGAAAAACCAGGGGCCGGCGCCCGCCGACCGCGCGCAGCGCCACCGGACCCAGCGCGGCCACCACCGCATTCGGCGACGGCGCGGCAAGCCGCAACGGCGCCTCCGCCGGCCCGGCCGCCAGATCGCGCGGCGCCGGCAGCGGCCGGACCGTGCGCGGCGCCGGCGGCAGCAGCGCGAAGACCTGATGCAGGATCGGCACCGCGCGCTCGATCGCCGCCGCGCCGGCCAGCGCGCCGCCATCCGGCCGTCCGACCCAGACCAGCACGACATGGCGCCGGTCGAATCCCACTGCCCAATCGTCGCGGTTGCCGGCGCTGGTGCCGGTCTTCCAGGCGATCCCGCCTTCGGTGCTGTCAGGCAATGGACGGGTCAGCACATCCGCGACCTCGGCGGCGATCGCGCCCGACAGCAGCGGTCGCGCGGGGCGGCGCTGCCCGGCCCGCAGATGCAGCCGGACGACCGCGCCATCGGTGGCCAGCGCGGCATAGAGCGCGGCCAGCCGCCGCGCGCTGATCCCGGCGCCGCCAAGCGCCAGCGACAGGCTCGGTGCCGCCCCGCGCGGCAGCGACAACGATGCCCCGGCGGCGGCGAGATGGGCGGCGAAACGTGCCGGCCCGTAGCGGCGCAGCAGCGCCACCGCGGGCAGATTGAGCGAGCGGCGCAACGCGGTCGCCGCGGTCACCTCGCCCATGAAGCGATGCGTGAAATCGTCCGGTGCGTATGCGGCGAACTGGCGCGGCGCATCGCTGACCGGCCCGTCCGGCCGCGCCAGCCCGTCGGCGAAGGCGAGCCCGTACAGGAACGGTTTCAAGGCCGACCCGGGCGAACGGATTGCGCGCGTCAGATCGACGAACCCGGCGCGGCGCGGATTGCCGTAGGCGCCCGCATAGACGGCGCGGATCGCGCGCGACCGCGCGCCGACGACCAGGATGGCAAGCGAGGACGCGCCCGGGGACGCCCCTGGCAGCGAAGCCAGCCGCGTGCGCGCCAGAAGCGCCACCGCCGCGTTCAGCCGGCCGTCGAGCGTGGTGCGGACGCCGCTCGCCAGCCGCGACGTGATCTGCGGGCTTTGCCGCGGTAGCGGGCGCTGGCGGCGCGGTACCGGCGTGACAAGCGCGCGCGCCGTCTGGGCGGCGGTGAGCAGGCCCAGCGACTGGGCCTCCGCCAGCAGACGGTTCCGCGCCTCGGTCGCGGCGCGCGGATGGCGATCGGGCCGCAAGGCCTCGGGGCGGCGGCAGAGCGCGATCAGCAGCGCCGCCTCGGCCGGGCTCAGCACGCGCGGCGAATGGCCGAACCAGCGCAGCGCGCCGGCGCGCACCCCCACGATATTTCCGCCGAACGGCGCCAGCGACAGCCACATGCCGAGGATGTCCCGCTTGGAAAACCGTTCCGTGAGCCCCAGGGCATGGAACGCTTCGGCGATCTTGACCGGCAAGGTGCGCGGCGCCGGATGCAGCAGCCGCGCCACCTGCATCGTCAGGGTGGAGGCGCCGGAGACGACATGTCCGGCGATCAGCAACTGCACCGCCGCGCGCGCGACCGCCAATGGATCGACGCCGGGATCGGCGTAGAAGCGTTTGTTCTCGATTCCGATCAGCATCCGGACCAGCAACGGATCGACCGCGCCCTCCGCCGTGGGGAATTTCCACTCGCCGCCAGGGTCCTCATAGAACGCGATCGGCGTGCCAGCGCGGTCGCGAATGATCCGCCCGTGCGTGGCGAGCCGGTGCAGGGACGGCGGGAACAGGAACGCGGCCGCCGCGATCAGCACCACCGCCAGCGCCAGACCGCCGGCGCCGGCCCCGAGGACGCGGCGCCGCGAGCCGGTCACGGCGGCAGTACGCGGACCCGGCCGGCTTCGGTGGTGGCGCGGATCAACGGATGGTTGAAATCGACCAAGCTCGCGCCCGGCAGGGAGAAATCTCCCTGGGTGACGGCGCGGATCTGCACGGCAACCCGGAATTCCTGGTCGTGCCCATTATCGCGGCAATCGGTGATCCCCGAGCACGGCGGCAGCAGGTCGAACGCGGCCAGGTAGCGATCATCCGCCGCTGCACGCGCTCGCGGCTCCGTCAGGTCTCTCAGCCAGCGCTGCGGACCGACCTTGCCGCCCGAGATATTCCCCGCCAGCTCCCACCCCGCCGGCAGCCCGACCGTCAGCAGCACGTGATGCGGCGCGGAATCGACCGCCCTTCCGCTGATCACCATCACGAACACGGTGTTCTGCTTGAGGCTCGCCGGATCGAGCGGCGCGCCGTCCTGAGTGTAATACGCGACCGACACGCTCATCCCGTGCCGCGCGGCGATCTGCGGCGCCGCGGGGATGCCGGTGACGGCGATCACGGCCGGCACCGCAACGGTGCCGTGATTGACGATGGTGGCCGGCGCGCCGAGATCGCGCGTGAGCGCGCCTTGCTGGCGCAGCTCGGTCCCGTCGATTGTGAGATCGAGCGGCGTCGGCGTGCCTCCGAAAATGCCCGCGGCGAAGCCGGCCCAGGCCAGTTCCTGCGCGCCCAGGCTGTCGATCGCGACCCCCTGGCCGGGAAGATCGGCCGCCAGTGCCGCCAGCCGGCCGGGCAGCAGCCCCGTCCCGGCGATCAGCGACGGCACCGCCCAGGCATCGCGCAGCGGCGTGCCGTAGCCCGCCATCCAATCCTGGCCGCGCCACCAGAAAT
>Ga0307373_10014811_pt1 | contig 10683 bp, 10 predicted proteins | sample OX2MG_FD_202534 | JGI IMG/M metagenome (GOLD analysis project Ga0307373, IMG submission 202534) | Soil microbial communities from Risofladan, Vaasa, Finland - OX-2 | ecosystem: Environmental > Terrestrial > Soil > Coastal area > Acid sulfate soil | place: Finland: Risofladan, Vaasa | collected...
AGTACTCGGCCTTGTAGGCCGACACGAAGTCGGCGTTGGACGGGAACGTGTTGCCGATGTACCAGGCGCTCGCGCTGCGGGCGCCCTTGCCGGCAGCCCCCGCCTGCGCTGACACGGTCGCGGTGTTGAAGCCGTTGCCGCCGAGGAACTGCCCCTGCCATCCCTGCTTGCGAGCCTCGGTCATGATCTGGGCCGGGATGCCGCCCAGCGAGGTGATGAAGATGACGTCGGGGTTGAGCTGGACGGCCTGCGTCACGTAGGGCGACAGGTCCGCCTCGGCCTTGTTGAACTTGATCGTCTTCAGTAGGGTGATGTTGTACTGGCCGACCGTGTTCTGGACGATGGTGCCGCCGTCGCTGGAGAACTTGTCATCCTGCGCGACCAGCAGCACGCCTGTCTTGGGGTGGGCGTCGTTGGCGTAGGACTGGATGTTGTCGGGGATGGCGGTCTGCTCACCGAGGCTGTCCCGGAACACGTACTTGCACGGTGTCGTGTCGGGAAAGTTGCAGTCCGGCACGATGTTGATGCCCGTCGTGCTTACGGCCAGGATGGGCGTCTTGAGGCTCTCGGCCAGCGGGTGAACCGCGACCGCCGAGTTGGAAAGGGTTGGACCGAGCAGCGCAAGGTCCTGGTCCGCCTGGATCATGGTCTGCGCGACCTGGGCCGACTGAGCCTTGTCGGAGGCGTCGTCCTTGACCGTCAGGTCGATCGTCGCCCCGTTGACGCCGCCCGACGCGTTGATCTGCTTGACGGCGAGCATCATGCCGTTTTGGCTCTGGGGGCCGTACACGCTGCCGGCCCCTGTGATGGAAAGGATCGCGCCGAGCTTGATCACTTTGCCCGAATAGGAGCTGGAGCTGGTGCCGGTACTTCCTCCGCTCGACCCACATGCCGCGACCGCCACGGTCGCCACTGCCAGACAGACCAGGCGCAATCGTTTCATGTCAACTCCCCCTCAACAATTCTCAGATCTTAAGTAACGTATCAAACCTTAGCCGGAGTCAAGCCTTAAGCCGCCTCGTCAGCCGCGGGATGTCCAGCTTGGGCTGTGGGTACTGGGGGTTCATCTCTTTAAGCGTTTCCATCAGGATCTTGGTGACGGCCCAGTTGCGGTAGTCCTTGTCGTTGGCCGGGATCACGTACCAGGGCGCCCACGGGGTCGAGCAGCGGGTGATGGCCATGCTGTAGGCGCTCATGTAGTCGTCCCAGTACGCGCGCTCATCGATGTCGTGCTCGCTGAACTTCCAGCGCTTGTTGGGGTCGGTGAGGCGATCGAGGAAGCGCGCGCGCTGCTCCTCGTACGAGATGTATAGGCAGAGCTTGATGATCTTGGTCCCGCTTCGAGAGAGCTTCTTCTCGAAGGCGTTGATCTGGCCGTACCGGCGCTCGATGATCGGCGGCTTGGCGAGGTCGTGGACCCGCGCGATCAGGACGTCCTCGTAGTGCGAGCGGTTGAAGATGCCGATCAGGCCCCGGTCCGGCAGGCGCCGGCGGATCCGCCACAGAAACCCGTGCCGGCGCTCCTCCGGCGTCGGCTGTTTGAACGCCGAGATCTCCACGCCCTGGGGGTTGAGGTCGCCGATGACGTGCGTGATGGTGCCGTCCTTGCCGCCTCCGTCCATGCCCTGGAGCACGATGAGCAGCGACCGCTTGTGTTCTGCGTACAGCCGCTCCTGCAGGTCGAAGAGGGCGACCTTGTGCTTCTTGACGTCCCTGGCCGCTCGGTTGGCCCGCTTGAGGCCCGGGGTCGAGTCGGGGTCGACGTCGGCCATCCTGAAACGGCCGTCGCTCGCCGCTGCGCGCAGAAGGTCACGGAGCTGCTGTTTCTTGGCCACTCAGCGGAGTGTAAGCCGTGAGCAGGTCAGCTCAGCTCTACCGGTACCACCTCGACGGTGATGAGCTTCTCGCCGCGCAGCATGGTGAGGGTGACGCTGGACCCGATGTGGGCTTCGACCATCAACCTCTGGAGGTCGCCGGCCTTCGCAACCGCCACGTCGCCCAGCGCGACGATGACGTCGCCGCTTCGGATCTTTCCCGTCGCGGCCGGACTACCGCCGACAACCTCCTGGACCTCGACCCCCTGCTTGCGGCCCAGGCGCTTGGCGATCAGCTGTGGGAGAGGGCGGTTGCCACCCGCGATGCCGAGGTAGGCGCGGCGGACGCGGCCGCTGCTCATCAGGGCGGACAGGATCGCCTGCGTGGTGCCGTTCATCGGCACCGCGAGCCCCAGGCCCATCCCGGCCACGGCGGTGTTGACGCCGACGAGCCTGGCCTGCCAGTCCGCCAGCGCGCCACCCGAGTTGCCGGGGTTGAGCGCCGCGTCGGTCTGGATGACGTCCTCGATGAATCGGCGGTGCCCGTTCCCGTCTGCGGTCGCCAGCGAGCGGCCTAACCCGCTGACGACCCCCGACGTGACGGACCCGGAGAACCCGAGCGGGTTGCCGAGCGCGACCACGAGCTGGCCGACGCGCAGCAGGTCGGCGTTTCCGATCCGGACCGGGTGAAGGCTCGCGGAGCGGGCGCGGACGACCGCGAGGTCCGACAGCGGGTCGGCGCCGACGATGTCGACGTCGTGCTCGGTGCCGTCGAGAAAGCTGGCGCTCGCGGAACCCGCCTGCGCGACCACGTGGGCAGAGGTGACGATGAAACCGTCCGGCGTGATGACCACGCCCGACCCGGCGCCGCCGCGACCCGCCCGGCCGACCCGCAGGCTCGCCACCGAAGGCAGGACCAGCTCGGCGACCGAGCTGACGGTGGCGGAGTAGGCGTCCAGAGCCTCGAGCTCCGAGGTAACCTCGACCATGGTATTACAAGATTACCAAGTTACGACAGGGCTAAACCTTGACCCTGGAACCCCTCTTCATCCCGCCCTTCTTGCTGGTGGCCGCCGACCGCAGCGAGTCGAGCTCGAGCTTGAAGGCGTCGACGATCGTCTCCGGGTCCGGGACCAGGCCTTCGTCGCTGGCGACCCCGAGCATCACCCGGCCGGCATAGCTGAGGATGCTGATCCCGAGCCCGAGGTGTCCGGACTGGGGCACCCAGAACATCATGCGGTCGAGCTTGCGGCCGGCGAGGTACAGCGGTTCCCTGGGGCCGGGGACGTTGGTGAGGACCGTCGTGGCCTTGCTCCCGAAGAAGCGCAGGCCGAGCTGTTCCACCTCGACCGGGGCAAGGCCCATCACGCTCAGAACGCCGAACGCCACCAGTGCCTCGGGTGATCGCTTCAGCCCGTCCATCTCGTCCTTGATCGCGCGGAGCCGGCGCACCGGGTCGACGATGCCGACTGGAAGCGACAGGAACACCAGGCCGAACGAGTTGCCCAGCCTGTGCGCCTGGTCGGGCGGGCGCAGGTTCACCGGGACCGAGGCGCGAATGGAAAGCCCGCGGGTCGGCTCTCCTCGCTTTTCGAGGTAACGCCGCAGCGCCCCGGCGGTAGCGGCAACCAGGACGTCGTTGACGGTCGCTCCAAACGCTTTGCTGATGAGCTTGAAATCGCCGAGCGGGAGCTCCTCCGACCAGGCCGCGCGCTTGCGGCGTCCCAGTGCTCCCTTGAAGACCGTGTGCGGGTCGGGCGGCAGCATGATGAGCCGGCCCAGCCGGTAGGCGCCGTGCGCGCCGAGGCGCGCGAGGTCCCCCAGCTTCTCGGGGTTGGCGGCCAAGTCCTGGCCGGTCGCGATGCTCCGTGCGACCGCCGCTGGCAGCCAGTCGAACGGGGTGGAGGAGGCCGTGTGCTCGGTCCGCCGACGAGGAGGCCCGGCGGTCGCCGATTCGTCCGTGAGCGAGAGCATCACGCGCACCAAAGCAATCCCGTCGCCGATGGAGTGATGGATCCTGGCAAGCACGACCGAGCCGCTTTCGTAACCGTCCACGACGTGCATGTGCCAGAGCGGTTTCGTGAAATCGAGCGGCGTGCTCATCAACTCGCTGACCAGCTCGCGCAGCACGCGGTCGCCGCCGGGAGCGGGCAAGGCGATGTGGCTAACGTGGTTTTCGATCTCGAAGCGCTCGTCGTCCTGCCAGTGGGGCATGCTGCCGCGCGATCGGGGCCGCACCACGCGTTGGTGGAATCGGCCGAAAGGCGCCAGGCGCCGGTCGAGCAGCAGGCGCAGCCGCTTGATGTCGACCTTGCCATCCAGGGTCATGACCCCGGTGACCATCATCAGGTTGGTCGGGTCTTCCATTCCCAACCAGGCCGCATCAACGCTTGACATCGCGACCAGTCGGGGCACGGTGCCGTGATCCTACGCGGGATAGACGGAGACTTCGGTCGCCTTGACCGAGACCCACACCTCCGCGCCTGCATCCAGGCGCAGCTGCCTGACCGCGGCAGGCGTCACCTCGGCCACCAGCGGCACCTGTCCGCTGACCCGCACCCTGACCCGCTCGCCCTGCAGATCCAAGTCTTCGGAGCGGCCGCGCCACACGTTTCGTGGCGTGCCCTCGGGCCTCCCCAGGTAGAGGGCGACGGCGCGCGGGTGGATGACGGCGAAAACCTCCCCCTCGCCGGCTTCAGGGGCGGCCACCTCGGTCCCGTTGGCGAGCCTGACATGGTCGCCGTGAGCCGTTCCCCGCAGGAGGTTGACGCCCGCGAGGTCGGCGACGAAACGCGAACGGGGATGGGCGGTGACCTCGTCAGGCCTTCCCTCCTGGACGACCTCGCCGTGCTCGAGCACGACCAGGCGGTCCGCCAGCGCGATCGCCTCCAGCGGGTCGTGCGTCACAAGAAGCCGTACGCCGCTGAAGTTCTCCAGCTGGCGGGAGAGCTCGCGCCGCACCTCGGCGCGCACGGACACGTCCAGGGCCGACAGCGGCTCATCGAGCAGAAGAAGCCGCGGCTCGGTGGCGAGCGTGCGCAGGAGCGCAACCCGCTGGGCCTGCCCGCCCGAGAGCTCGCGGGGCATCGACTCCTCGCGCTCCGCGAGACCCGCTCGTTCAAGCCATCTGTGCGCGACGCGCGACGCATCTCGCCTGCCCTGCGCGCGCAAGCCGAAAGCCACGTTGTCGAGGACGCTGAGGTGAGGAAACAGCACGTGGTCCTGGAACACGAGGCCCACGTGGCGCTGCTCGGTCGGGACGTGGCGCCCCGTCCCCGAGTCGTCGAGCACCTCCCCATCCAGGCTCACGTGCCCTTTGACCGGCACCAGGCCGGCCAGCGCGCGCAGCAGCGTTGTCTTCCCCGCGCCGTTGGGCCCGAGGATGGCGACGGTCTCTCCGGCCGCGACGCTCAGGTCCACGCTGAGCGTGAAGCCGGGGCGGTCGGCTGTGAGCCTTGCCTCCAGGCTCAAAGCGCACCCAGCCATCGCTCGCGCATACCGACGAGGACCGCGATCGATACCGCGAGGAGGATCAGGCTCAGCACGATCGCGCTGTCCGGGTTTGATTCGAGGGCGATGTAGACGGCGAGCGGGACGGTTTGCGTGCGGCCGGGGAAGTTGCCGGCGAAGGTGATCGTGGCGCCGAACTCACCCAGCGCCCGCGCCCAGCACAGCACGGCGCCGGAGAAGATGGCCGGCCGCAGAAGCGGAAGGGTGACCCGAACGAAAACAATCCAGCTGCTCGCGCCGAGCGCCCGTGCCGCCTCCTCGTAGCGGTGATCGAGCGCGCGCAGCCCGGCCTCGACCGAGATCACGAGGAACGGCATCGCGACAAAGGTTTCCGCCATGACGGCGGCGGTGGTGGTGAACGGGATCTGGATGCCGAACGCCTGGTAGAGCAGCGAGCCGACCAGGCCGCGGCGTCCGAAGGCGAGCAGGAGGGCCACGCCGCCCACGACCGGGGGCAGGACCATGGGCAGGGTGGTGAGCGCGCGGAGGACGGCGCGCAGGGTGCCGCTCGTCCTCGAGAGCAGGAGGGCGAGCGGGATGCCCAGCACGAGCGCGGCCGCGGTCGCGCAAAGCGAGCACAGGAGTGAGAGGCCGAGCGCGGTCCCTGTCTCGGGTGCGCCCAGGGCGGGCCCCACCTGGCTCCACGGCGTCCGCACGACAAGGCCGGCGAGCGGAAGGACGAAGAGGAGGAGTCCGACCGCCGCCAGCACGACGAGGGGCGCCGGAACCCTGGCCCGGGTCAAGCTCCCTGAAAGCCGGCGGCTTTCAAGACGGCCTGGCCGCCGGCGGAGAGAACGTAATTGATGAAGGCCTGCGCGCCGGCGGGGCTCTGCGCCGAGCCGAGGGCTGCGATCGGATAATCCGCAATCACGTTCTGGTCGTCGGGAATCGTCACTCCATCCACCTTGCCGCTCGCGACGATGTCGCTCACGTACACGATTCCCGCATCGGCCTCACCCAGCGCGACCTTGCTGAGCACGCCCGTGACCTGCGGCTCGAGGCTGGCAGGGTGCACGGTCACGAGGGCGTGGGCCAGTGCTTGAGCGGCGTACTTGCCGGCGGGCACGGACGGGTCGGCGAGCACGACGACCAGGCCCGCGCGTGACAGGTCGGCGAGGCCGTGGATGCCCTTCGGGTTGCCATGCTCGACGGCGATCTCGAGGCGGTTGTGCGCGAAGACGCGAGGGGGCCCGGCGATCAGCCCGGCGTTCTGGACGGTGGTCATGTGCGCAGTGTCGGCCGAGGCGAAGACGTCTGCGGGCGCGCCCTGGAGCAGCTGAGCGGTCAGCGTCTGAGTGCCGGCGTAGCTGAATGTGGTGGTGATGTTCTGCTGGGCTTTCAGCTGTTGGCCGATCTTGTCGAAAGAGGGCTGCAGCGACGAGGCGGCGAGGACGGTCAGCGAAGTGGGCGGCGTCAGCGCCGAGCCGGACGCCTGGGCGCCGCACGCGGCGATGGTGACAGACCCTAACAGCAGCAGCATCGCCAACCGACTAATCACGGGGTAGCTCCACCCCCACGTTGGTCGCCTTGACCACCGCCACCGCAGGCATGCCGGGCTTGAGATCGAGTTCGTCGACCGCCTCCCGGGTGAGCAGCGAGACGAGGCGGTGCGGGCCGGCCTGGATCTCGACCTGCGCGGCCACGCGGTCCTTGATGACTCGGGTCACGATGCCCTGGAACCGGTTACGGGCCGACTGGGCCACGAACACCTCGGATTGCTTCTGCCGCTCGGGCTTGGCCGCCCGCGCGAGCGATGCGCCGTCGATGAGCCGCTGGCCGCCTGAGCTGCGCACGGCGATCAGCCGGCCGTCGTCGACCATGCGGCGGACAGTGTCCGCGCTCACTCCGAGCATCTTCGCCGCCTGGCCCAGGCGATAGTTAGGCATCGGCCCTGAAATCCTAGCATTTGCCAGCTTATGGGCGTCACATGTCGGGCGAGGAGCTTCACCGGCCCCGTCGCTTACGAAATGTTCACATCGAGCTGATGCCACGCGGCCGCCGAGCGGATTCAATCAGGCCGTGAGCCTCGCACCTATCGAAGACACGATCGATGCCCCGTCCGTTTCCTCCGCACGGCCACGGCGCATCACCCGGCGGCAGGCGCTGGCGGCTGCAGTTGTCACCGGCGTCGGCGTGGGGACCGTGCGCCTTCTCGGCGGATCGATGCAAAAGCTGGCGAGCCCCGCCGCCACGTCGACCACCGACTGGGTCTCGCCCCTGGGTTCGGAGTCGGCGCGCGTGATGCAGCTCATGAGGCGCGCGACCCTCGGATACACGGCGGCGCAGCTCGAGTCCGCGCTTTCGGACGGGTTCAACAAGACGATCGATCGCCTGGTCGAAAGCAAAGCGATCGAGCCGCCTCCGCTTGCGGCTGCGAGCACGCCGGGCGGGCGGTTCGCGGTCGGCCGGCTGCAGCAGTGGTGGATCGACCACATGCTGACCACGACTACGCCGTTCGCGGAACGCATGACCCTTTTCTGGCACGGCCACTTCACGAGCGACTACCGCAAGACCGCCGACGACACATTCATGTACTGGCAGAACCTCACGTGGCGCCGGATGGGGATGACCGACCTTCGCTCGATGCTGATGCAGGTCACCACCGACCCCGCGATGCTGCGGTATCTCGACCTCGGCACGTCAACCGGGCAGAGCCCCAACGAGAACTATTCGCGGGAGCTGATGGAGCTGTTCACGATGGGCCCCGGCAACTACACCGAGGATGACGTGCGCGAGAGCGCCAAGGCGCTGGCCGGGTGGGTGGTGCCGGCGCCCGATTCATTCGCGACTGTCGTCGTCGACCCCACGACCAACGTCACGCGGAGCCTCCCCGTATACAACTCGCAAAAAGTCGGGATGTTCAATCCAAGGCGCGCCTTCAAGGGAAGCGTGAGCTATCTCGGCAAGAGCGGGCCGCTGGACGCGCAGGGCGTGGTCGACCGCATCCTGCAGCAGCCCGCGACCGCAGCGTTCATCGCCTCCAAGGTCGCGCAGCATTTTGTCACCGGTGCGCCGGCGACCGCCTACGTCAACCGCCTGGCGGACCAGTTCCGCCGTAGCAAGTACGACGTCAAGACGCTCATGCGCGCGGTGTTCACAAGTCCTGAGTTCACGGCCGCGAAGAGCTACCGCACGTTGGTCAAGGCGCCGACCGAGTTCATGGTCCACGCCGCCAGGGCGCTGAACACGAACGGGCTCTCGGGGTTGATCGCGACCGGCGGCTCGGGCATGGGGCAAACGCTGTTCGACCCTCCCGACGTCGGCGGCTGGCCCAACAACGAATCCTGGATCTCGTCGAACACGGTGGTCGAGCGCGTGAACTTCGTGACCTCTGCGATCGCCCAGGCCAAGAGCGCGCTGCCGTCAGCCTCCGGCGCCGTGCGCACGCACCTCGACGGCGTGCTGGGTCCCCAAACCTCCTCGCTTCTCAACCAGGCGGCGGACGACCGCGCGCGATGGCTCATCACGCTGGCTTCGCCGGAATTCCAACTCAAGTAGGTGCATGAGAGATGAGCAAACCAATCGGGATCAACCAGCTCAAGCGGCGCGACTTCCTCAAGGCCGGCCTGGTCTTCGGTGCGGGCGCGGCGGGCCTGGCCGCCGGTTACGCGGCCGTCCCGGATGCCTTTGCGCGCGCCGTGTACGCAGCCAAGAGAGAAGGCGTGACCAACGACAACGTGCTCGTCATGATCCAGCTCGCCGGCGGCAACGACGGCCTGCGCACCCTGGTCCCGCTCTCAGATCCGGCGCTCCACGACCTTCGCCCGCGCCTGGCCGGGCCGATGGTCTCGCAAGCGCTGCCCCTCAACAACGACTACGGGTTGAACCACAACCTCGCCGGCATCAAAAAGCTCTGGGACGGGGGCAAGGTGGCCATCGTGCAGGGCGTCGGCTACCCGAACCCGACCTTCTCGCATTTCGAATCGATCCGGATCTGGGAGACGGGCGACCCGACGCGACGCCAGGTCAGCGGCTGGCTCGGACGCACGCTCGCTACCGCCTATGACACCAACGGCCATCCGCTGACCGGCTGCGCATGCGGTACGACAGACGTGCCGGGAGCGCTTCGCGACCTGCAGGCCACGTTGACGGTGATCCAGGACCAGAAGACTTTCGGGTTCACGGGAGGCAGCGAGGTGGAGGCGGCAGTGGGCGCCCTCTACAAGGGCACCCCCGGGATCTATGGAGCGCTCTTCGACACGGCGATCGCCACCGCGACCGAGACCATGGCGACGCTGCGAACCTCATCGGCGAACTACCAGCCGATGGGGGATTACTCGGACAAGGTCAAACTCGTCTATTCGTCGAAGAACCAGCTTGCCGCCGCGCTGCAGCTTGCGTCCGAGCTGATCGTCACCGGCACCGGGGTCAAGCTGCTGCACGTCACCCTGGGCGGGTTCGACACGCACTACACCGAGCTGAACCGTCACGACGACCTGATGGGCTACCTGGACTCGGCGGTCGCGGCGTTCTACCAGGACCTGTCGGCGCACGGAAAGGCGGACAAGGTCTTGATCGCAACGTGGTCGGAGTTCGGACGCCGTCCAAAGGAGAACGCGAGCGGGGGCACCGACCATGGCGCCGCGGCTCCGTTGCTTCTGATCGGCGACCCCGTCAAGGGGGGGCTGTTCGGGGCTGAGCCGAGCCTCACCAACCTGGACTCGACCGGCAACCAGCAGTACTCGGTGGACTTCCGCTCCGTGTACCAGGAGATTCTTAGCGGCCACCTTGGTGCCGACGCCGCACAGATCCTCGGCGCGACCTACGACCAGGTCCCGTTCCTCAAAGCCCCGGTCTCGGTGTGACATGCGCGCCATCCTCCTGAAGGTGGGGGCCACCGTGCTCACATTCACCACGACGGCGGTGGCGGCGGTCTACGTCACGTCGCATCTGAAGAACCCGGCGGCCCCGCTTCGCCCGACCGTCTTGATCGCTCCAGGTAGCACCACGTTTTCGGCCCCGGGCGGCACGCTGACGGTGGGGCCTTCGGTCCAGCCCAGCGACGTCCAGCCGGTGACGTCGACATATGCCTCTTAACGCCGCCGTCGAATCGCATCATTTCGCCGCGCTCGGCACCGACTGCAGCTTGTTCGCGGCGGGCCGGTCGCGCGCCGACCTGCTCGCGGGAGAGTTCTGGGTCCGGCGGCTCGGCGCTCGTCTGACACGGTTCTCGGCCGACAGCGAGCTGTCGCAGCTCAACGCGGCGGCGGGCCGGTGGTTCGAGATCGGCGAAGAGCTGGAGGCACTCCTGCGGGCATCTCTGCGCGCATTCGAGATGAGCGCCGGGCTTGTCAACATCGCCGTGCTGCCCTCGATGCTGGCCATCGGATACACGCGCCCGCTGTCCGAAGGCGCCACG
>Ga0307373_10014812_pt1 | contig 10683 bp, 8 predicted proteins | sample OX2MG_FD_202534 | JGI IMG/M metagenome (GOLD analysis project Ga0307373, IMG submission 202534) | Soil microbial communities from Risofladan, Vaasa, Finland - OX-2 | ecosystem: Environmental > Terrestrial > Soil > Coastal area > Acid sulfate soil | place: Finland: Risofladan, Vaasa | collected...
TTGGTGATGCGGTCCTCGAACTCGTCGTCGGCGAGTACCTCTTCCGGCGTTTCCCCACGTACGACGAGGGTCAGCTGACCCAGCTCCGCGCCGCGCTCGTCAACACCACCTCGCTGGCCCGGCTCGGCGAGCGCCTCGAGCTCGGCGAGACTCTCCTCATGGGGCGTGGGGCGGTCAAGACAGGGGCTCGCAAGCTCCCCTCGCTGCTCGCCAACGCGTTCGAGGCGATGATCGGCGCGATCTTCCTGGATCAAGGGTATCGCGCAGCGACCCGTGTCTTCCTCCAGAACATCGGCGACCTCGCCGAGTGGAGCGACGAGAACTTCAAGGGACAGTTGCAGCAAGCGTCCCAGGACCGCACCGGGGACACGCCCCACTATCGCGTGGTCGCCACCGGCGGCCCCGGGCACAAACGCGAGTACACGGCCGAAGTCCTCCTCGGCGAGCGCGTGGCTGGCACCGGTCGTGGGCCGACGAAACAGGCCGCCGAGCAGGCGGCCGCGCACGACGCGCTCGACAAGCTATCGCGCACCGGCAGAGGCGGCGCCGCTGCTGCCGCCGGCGCCGCCCGCGACGCCGCCAAGACCGTCGCATCGGAGCCCGCCCGCGTTCGCCGTCGTGTTGCGGAAGTGGCTGCCGACCGCGGCGCCACACCCCGGCGACGCCGGAGCCGCGGTGCACGAACCGGCGACGCCCCGTCAGCCGCTCTCGATGCCGGTCGTCCGCGCCGGAGCCTGCTCTCGGCGCTCCGTCACGCCGCGGAGGCACTCGTCGGACGCCAGCCCGCGCCGACGCCGCCGAAGCAGCCCGAGGCTCCGGCGCCGAAGCGGCGCCGCGGACGCCGTGGCGGTCGTGGGCGTGGCGGCGGGAGCGCGCCGCCGGTCGAGCAGTGAGCACCAGATCTTGGGGCGCGGGCTCGGCCGGAGCCCAACATATTGACGGCGTGCGCTCCGCGCAGGGACAATCGAGCCGATGAGGCTCCGGCGGATCACCCTGTCCGGGTTCAAGACCTTCGCCGCACACAGTGAGGTGATCTTCGATCGGGGGATCACGGCCATCGTCGGGCCGAATGGCAGCGGCAAGAGCAACCTCGTCGATGCCCTGCGCTGGGCGCTGGGGGAGACCAACGCCCGTGAGCTTCGCGGTCAGCGCATGGACGAGGTCATCTACGCCGGTGGCGGTGGGCGCCAGCGCATGAGCCTGGCCCAGGTGGAGCTGGTCATCGACAACGAGGAGGGGACGCTGCCTTCGGAGGACCCCGAGGTCTCCGTGAGCCGGCGCGTCTCACGCGGTGACCGCGACACCGAGTTCCGCATCAATGGCGAGCGCGCCCGGTTGCGCGATCTCGAACGCCTGCTGGGCGGGACAGGGTTGACCCAGAACGGCTACGCCGTGGTCGTCCAGAACGACATCGACGGGATCATCGAGGCGACGCCGGCGCAACGCCGGACGTTGGTGGAACAGGCGGCCGGCGTGAGGGCCCTGCGTGCTGCCTGCGAGGATGCGGCGCACCGGCTTGACACCGCGGACGCGGTGGTGCGGCGCCTCAGTGACCTCCTCGAGGACGCGACGCCGCGACTCACCGAGCTCAGCGACCAGGCCGTCGCCGCGCTCGACCTGCGCACCATGAGCGAGCGGCTCACCGACTTGCGCGGCAGTCTCGCGCACGAGGAGTGGCGCGCCGCTCGCGCGAGCCTGAAGCAGGCGCGCAAGCGACTCGATCACGCGCTGAGCCGCTGCGAAGCCTCGATCCAGGCGGACGCCGCCTTCGGTCACCGTTCGGGGCTGGCGCGCGCCCGTCTCGACGAAGCGCGCGAGACGCGCGACGTGGCCGCTCGCCGTCTCGAGGCCGCCCGCCTCGAGGTCGAGCGCGGAGAGGGGGGGCAGCGTCGCTTCGCGGACCGCCTTCGCTCGGCCGTCGCCCAGCGCGGGCTCTCAGTTGCCGACCTGACAACGATTGTTCCGGAGGTCGACGCCGCCTCAAATGCGCTCGCCGCGGTCGAGGCCGGCGCAGAGGATCAGAGCTGGGCCGTGCTCGAGAACGAATCCGCGCGGTTGCGCGGTATCGCCGTCGAGGCCGCGGCCGAGGCGGCGATTGCCGAGCAGCATCTCGCCGACGCAAGCGCCGCGTTCGCCACAGTTGACACCGATCGCGGGTCGGCCGCGGCGGACGTGCGCGCCGCCGCTGCGCGCGCCGAACTCGCCCTGTCTGCTGTCGGCGCGCTGACGCTCGAGGCCGAGGCGGCAACCGCACGCATCGTTGACCTGACGGCGTCCCTCGAGGCGCACGCCGCAGAGGCTGCCGACGCTGCGGCTCGCACACGCGCCACCGCCGCAGGCGTTGCTGCAGCCCGCGCCGCGGTGGACACCGCGTGGGAGGCCGTCAACGCCGCCGATCGCGCCGTCGCCGGCGCTGCCGCTGACGCGCGCCGTGCCCTGGCAGCGCTCGCTTCCGCCCGCGGCCGCCTCAGCGGGACAACGGGCGAAGGTGGTGTCGCCCGCGCCGCAGCGGCGGGGACGTTGCGAGCGCGCCGTCTTGTCGATTGCCTGCACGTGACCGACCACTCGATGGCGGACGCCGTCGCCGCCGCGCTCGAGGCTGATCTCGGAGCATGGGTCGTTGATGACGTCAAGGCTGCGGCAGCCCACCTTGACACCGATGGGCCTCGCGAACATCTGATCAGCGCCCATCTCGGACCCATCGCCGAGGAGGCGCCGCCAGCGCCATACGTGCTCCTCTCGAACGCCATCGATGTCGAGCCCGAGGCCCGGGGCGCGATCGCCCGGCTGCTGACGGGGGTCTGGCTCGCACCGGACATCGACGCTGCCCTGCGGGCGATGACGCTCGGCGCCCTCGCGGCCGTCCTCTCTGATGGCACGGTGGTCACACCGTCGGGACTCCGGGGCGGCCGGCGCGTCGAGACGATCGAGCTCGCCGAGGAGGAACGTGCCGCCGTCGCGGGCTCGGAGCGCGCCGCGCGTTTCGAGGCTGCCGCGATCACCGCTGCCGCCACCGCACGCGAGCGCTTGAGCGACCTCGACCAGGCGCTGTCGGTCGCGGTCGAGGCGGATCGCGCGGCGCGTGCCGCCGACGCAGGTGCGGCCGCGATCGTCACCGGCGCCCAGCAAGCCCTCGACGCCGCTCGCGCTCAGGAGGAGCGCGCAAGGCGGCTGCTCGCGTCGCGGGAGCAAGAGGCCCGCGCCGCATCCGAGGCGCAGGGCGTGGCCGAGCGCCGGCTCGCCTCGATCGATGGACAACGCACCACCGTTGAGGGCGGCCTCCGGGCTGCCCAGGCGCATGGCGCCGAGGCCCGGATTGCGGCCGAGGCGACGAAAGCCGCCGCAGACGAAGCTGATCTCGTGCTGACGCGGGCCAAGGCGGAGGGCGCCCACATCGAGGAGCGGCGGGAGGCGGCCCGCCGGGCGCTGGACGCCGCTCGGTCACGACTGACCGCCGCCGAAACCCGGCGCCTCGTCGCGGAAGGCGATTCGCTGACGGCGATCGTCCACGCGCTGCGGGGGCGGGTCGCGGCCGCGCGGGCCACCGTCGAGCTGTCGGCCGCGCAGGAGGCGCACGATGCGGCTGCCGCGCCGATCGCGGAGCTGGAACGCTCAGTTCTTGGGCTCGAAGCCGAGCACGCGGAGGTCGCCGTGGCGGTGGCCCGGGCCACCGACGAGCGCGACGCCGCCGAGCGCGAAGTCGTCGAATGCGAGGCGGTGGTGGCAGAGCTCGCAGGTGCCGTTCGCGACGAGGCCGACGACGACGCCACCGAGCTCGATCCAGCCGCGGCGGAGCGAGCGGAGCGCGAGATCGTCCGCCTCGAGCGCCGCATCTCCGCGCTCGGCCCTGTCAACGCGCTGGCGCCGGAGCAGCACGAGGCACTCGAGGCGCGGGTGACCGTATTCGGCGCCCATCACGCGGACCTGGTCCGCAGCGGAAGCGAACTCCGGGCGATGGCCCGAGGACTCGAGCGCGAGATCGAACAGCGCTTCGACACGGTGTTCGGTGCGGTCTCCTTCCACTTCCAGGAGCTCTACGCCGAGCTCTTCCCCGGCGGCAAGGCAACGCTTCGGCTCGAGGATCCCGAGCCGGAGACCCTCGACCTCGACGGACCCGAATCACGGTCAGCACCACGGCACCCAGGCGTCGAGATCCTCGCGCAGCCCGCCGGCAAGCGATTGACTCCACTCCGGCTGCTCTCGGGCGGCGAGCGCGCGCTGACGGCCCTGGCGGTCGTGCTCGCGCTACAGCAGGTGAATCCCAGCCCCTTCTACGTCTTCGACGAGGTCGACGCCTCGCTGGACGACAGCAACGTGCTTCGTTTCACCCGCCTGCTCCGCCGCCTCGGCGCCGAGCAGCAGTTCCTCGTGGTCACGCACAACCACATCACCATGGCCGCGGCCGACGTGCTCTGGGGCGTGACCATCGACGGCGACGGTGTGAGCTCCGTCATCGGGGTCCGCTTCGACGAGGCCGAATTGACGGGCGCACCGACGGCAGTCCTGCATCGCGTGGCCGGATGATCCCCTGATGGCCCCTGAGGAGATCGTCGCCCCGGTGCGTCGCAGTGCCTGGTGGCGGCGCATGTCGGGTCGCATGGACGGCGCGTCGACCGCGTTCTCATCCGGCATGCAGGGGATCGCGGCACCGGGACGGAAGGCTGACGACGCATTCTTCGACGACCTCCTCGAGGTGCTCATCAGCGCCGACTGCGGCGTCGAGCTCTCCGAGCGGCTCGTTCTCGCGCTGCGTGACAGGGTTCGTCGTGAGCGGATCCATGATGCCGCCGCGGCGATCGCCGCCCTCAAAGCCGAGATTCTCGCGGTCATGAGCACGTACGACCGCAGCCTCCATCTCACCGGGGTGCCGAGCGTCGTGCTCGTCGTCGGCGTCAACGGCAGTGGCAAGACCACCACACTCGGCAAGCTCGCGCACCGCCTCCGTGAAGAAGGCCGCTCCGCGCTCATCGCAGCCGCGGACACGTACCGTGCGGCGGCGATCGATCAGATGCGGGTCTGGGCGGACCGGGCCGGGACGGACGTCGTCGCCCACCAGCCGGGCGCGGACCCCGGTGCGGTGGTGTACGACGCAATCCAGGCGGCGCAGGCGCGGCGCATCGACGTTGTCCTCGTCGACACCGCCGGCCGCCTGCACACCAAGGTCAACCTCATGGCCGAGCTCGGCAAGATTCGCCGCGTTATCGAGCGGCTCATTCCCGAGGCGCCGCAGGAGGTGCTGCTCGTCGTCGACGCCACGACCGGTATGAACGCGATGCGTCAGGCGTTGGCGTTCCACGAGGTCACGACGCTCACCGGCCTCGTCATCACCAAGCTCGATGGGTCGGCTCGCGGTGGCACGCTGCTCGCGGTGGAGGAGCAGTTGCGGGTGCCCGTCAAGCTCATCGGCCTCGGAGAGGGCCTCGACGACCTCAACCTGTTCGATCCCGGCGCCTACCTCGACGCGATCTTCGGGGTGACCGCTTGACAAGGTGGTGAGTACTCACTACCATACGTCCCGTGACCCCAGCAGTTGCCACCGAGCGATCGACAGCGCCCGAGCGCCGCGAGCAGATCCTCGAGGCCGCCATCACCGTTTTCGCTGAGCGGGGCTACGACGGCGCATCAACCGACGTGATCGCGCGCATGGCCGGCATCTCGCAGCCCTACCTGTTCCGTCTCTTCGGCACCAAGCGCGACCTCATCGTGGCGACCGTCCGACGCTGCTTCCTCGACACGGAGGGGCTCTTCACCCGCGCTGCGAAAGGCCTCGAGGGTGAGGAGGCAATGCAGGCGATCGGCGACGCGTATGTCGAGGAGATCCGCCGCAGCCCGCTCAAGTTGCGTGCCCAGCTGCAGTCATATGCGGCGTGCGACGACCCGGCGATCCGGACGGTCGTGGCCGAGGGATTCGGCGGTTTGGTCCGGCTCGTCAGCCGCCTGACAGGCATGGACTCCGGGCGCTTGAGCAAGTTCTTCGCCCAGGGAATGCTTCTCAATGTCCTGGCGATGATGGGTCAGTTCGATGAGCCGCAGGCGTGGGCGATGCGACTCATCGAGGGCTGCTCCATGACGGAGTAGGTGGACGCGTCGGGCAGTCGCTTTTTTTTGTCCCGCGAAGTGAGTGAGTAATCACTATAGCAATCGAAAGAAATCAAGGCACCACAAGGAGGAACGGCATCATGGTTCGACGCTCCCAGGTCATCTGGACATTCGCGATCACCTCGATCGCCCTGTTCATGGTCACGCTCGACAACCTTGTCGTCACGACGGCATTGCCGGTGATCAGGCGCGACCTGCACGCCAACCTCCAGCAGCTCGAGTGGACTGTCAACGCGTACACGCTGACGTTCGCAGTGCTCCTGCTCACCGGTGCCGCACTTGGCGATCGCTTCGGCCGGCGCCGCATCTTCTCGATCGGACTCGGGTTGTTCACGCTGGGTTCGGCGGGCTCCGCGCTTGCAAGCAGTCCGACGATGTTGATCGTCGCGCGCGCCGTGCAGGGTGCGGGCGCCGCGATGGTGACACCATTGACACTAACGATCCTGAGCGCAGCGGTGTCGCGCGAGCGCCGGGGCGTCGCGCTCGGCGCGTGGGGAGGCATTGGTGGTCTCGCCGTCGCCGTGGGACCGATCGTCGGCGGGGCCATCGTCCAGGGCATTTCGTGGCACTGGATCTTCTGGGTCAACGTGCCCATCGGACTCGCGCTGGCGCCGCTTGCGCGGATCCGGCTGGTCGAGACGCGCGGTGCCGACGGCCACCTCGATCTCGGCGGTCTGGTCATCGCAAGCGCCGGGCTCTTCGCGATCGTCTGGGGACTCGTCCGTGCCAACGGGCAGGGGTGGACCAGCCCCGAGATCCTCGGGACGCTCGCCGTCGGCGTGGCCCTCATGGTCGGGTTCGTCGCGTACGAGCTGCGCTCGAAGGCCCCGATGCTCCCGATCCGATACTTTGGCAACCGCACGTTCAGCGGCGCGAATGCCGCCTCGCTGTTCATGTTCTTCGGGATGTTCGGCAGCGTCTTCCTGCTCGCCCAGTTCTTCCAGACAGTACAGGGGCTCTCGCCACTATCGGCCGGCTTGCGCATTCTTCCCTGGACGGCGATGCCGATCATCGTCGCGCCGACCGCCGGTGCACTGTCGGACCGCATCAACGGACGCACGCTCATGGCGATCGGGCTCGCGTTGCAGGGTATCGGCCTGCTCTGGATTGGCCACGTCACCACGCCGGCCGCGCCGTACGCGGACTTCATCGTGCCCTTCATCCTCAGCGGCATCGGCATGGGCATGTTCTTCGCGCCGGTGGCGAATGTCGTGCTCGGCTCCGTGAGCGCCCGTGAGGAGGGCAAGGCCTCCGGGGCGAACAACGCCATTCGCGAGCTCGGCGGCGTGCTGGGTGTCACCGTGCTCGCCTCGATCTTTGCCCACTGGGGCGGATACACCTCCGGCGCATCGTTCGTCGCCGGGCTCATCCCGGCGATCACCGTCGGTGGTGCGGTGGTCATCGTCGGTGCCGTCGTCGCCGCCATGATTCCCGCGCGGTCGCGGGTCGCGAGCGCGGAAACCGAGGGCACGCTCGAGGGATCTGTGGTCGCCGCATAGGGCGCATTGCCGCGCAAGGAGCCGGCGATCGTGGGCCATCGCGAGAGCGATGGGCCGGGTCGCCGGCTCTGCTGTTGTAGGATGTCAAGGTCTTGCCCTTGACAGAACGCGCCATCCCCCGAGCACTCTTCTCGCGTGTCGCGCAGGAGCGCCTGCTGGACGTGTATGGCGCGCTGCTCACCGAGCACCAGCGTGAGGCGTGCCGGCTGCATCTCCACGAGGACTGGTCGTTCACCGAGCTAGCCGAGTACCTGCAATGCACGCGCAGTGGCGCGCACGACCTGGTGCGCCGGGCGCTCTCGCAACTCGACCACTTCGAGGAGCGCCTCGGCCACGCGGCCGAGATGGAGCGGCGCGACCGGGTCGAGGCCGAGCTCCGTGCCCGGATCGCGACGGTGACCGCCTGATGGCCTTTGAAGCACTGAGCGATCGCCTGACGGCCGCACTCCGCCGATTCTCCGGCCGTGGACGTCTCTCCAAGGAAGACGTCGAGGTCGGCCTGCGGGAAGTCCGGGTGGCGCTGCTCGAGGCCGACGTCAACTTCCGTGTCGCGCGCGCATTCGTCGACCGGATCCGCGAGCGGGCAGTGGGCAGCGACGTCCTCGAATCGCTCACCCCCGGTCAGCAGATCGTGAAAATCGTTAATGAAGAGCTGATCGCGCTGCTCGGGGGTGAGCAACGCAAGATCCGCTACCAGCCGCATCCGCCGACGGTGCTGATGCTCGTCGGATTGCAGGGCTCGGGCAAGACGACCACCGCCGCGAAACTCGCGCTTGCGATCCGGCGCGACGGTCACCGTCCGATGCTCGTCGCGGCGGACATCCGGCGGCCGGCCGCTGTGCAGCAACTCCAGAAGCTCGGCGCCGACAACCAGATCCCGGTCACGATCCCCGACGGCAAGCTCAAGGTGCCGCAGCTCTGCAAGCGTGGCGTCGCCGAGGCAGAGCGTCTCAACTGCGATGTCGTGATCCTCGACACCGCTGGCCGCCTCCAGATCGATAAGGCGCTCCTCGACGAGTTGCGCGACATCCGCAAAGCAACGACCGTGCACGAGACGATCCTCACCGTCGACGCGATGACCGGCCAGGAGGCGGTCAACGTCGCCAAGGGATTCGATGACGCGGTCGCAGTCGATGGCGTCATCCTCACCAAGCTCGACGGTGACGCCCGCGGTGGCGCCGCCCTGTCGATGCGCGAGACGATCGGCAAGCCGATCATGTTCTGCGGCGTCGGCGAGAAGGTCTCGGACCTGGAGCCGTTCGCGCCCGATCGCATGGCGTCACGCATCCTCGGCATGGGAGACGTGCTCACGCTCGTCGAGCGCGCGCAGTCGCAGTTCGATCAGAAGAAGTCGGAGGAGATGGTCGAGCGATCGTTCGCCGGCCGCCTGACGATGGACGACTGGCTCACGCAACTCCGTCAACTGCGCAGCATGGGGTCGCTCGAAGGTGTGCTCGGGATGATTCCCGGTGGACGCAAGATGATCCAGCAGGCCGGGACAGCGATGCCCTCGGAACAGGATCTCGGGCGCATGGAAGCGATCGTCCTCTCGATGACGATGCAGGAGCGCAGCCATCCGGAGCTGATCAAGGGTTCACGGCGCAAGCGCATCGCCGCCGGCAGCGGGACAACCATCGCCGACGTGAACCGGCTACTCAAGGGTTTCGAGCAGATGCAGGGCATGTTCAAGAGCCTCGGCGGCAGGGGCACCAAGGGAATCCGCGGCAAGGCTCGCATGCTTCGACAGCTCAAGAACATCGATCCAACACAACTCGGACAGGCGGGTCTGTGATCAGGTCCTGCGACGGGAAATAAGAAAGGAGCACGACATTGGTCAAGATCAGGTTGAAGCGGATGGGCACCACGAAGCGGCCGGTGTACCGGCTGGTGGTTGCTGATTCGCGCAGCCCGCGCGACGGCAGGTTCATCGAGGCGATCGGTTTCTACGATCCTCTGCCAAATCCCGCGGTGGTGCGGATCGACACCGAGCGCGTGCAGCTCTGGCTGAAGCGCGGCGCCCGGCCGAGTGACAGCGCGCGTCAACTCCTTGTGAAAGAAGGGATTCTCGCGGCACGCGCATTCACGGTGACGGTCCGCGAGCCGGCCGCGGAGCCGGCGAAGGCGAAGGCCAACGGCGCGGTGAAGGCTCCCGCTCCCGACGCGCCAGAGGAAGCTCCCGAGACCGAGCTCGAGGCGGAAGTTGCCGAGGCCGCCGAGGCGCCCGCCGCCGAGCCTGAGGCCGCAGACGTGGAGGAAGGCCCGTCGGCGGAAGCGAGTGAGGACGCCGAGGGGACTGCCGATGATGCTGCGGAGGCATCACCCACAGAGAGGGAGGCCGCGGAATGACCGACTACGCGGACCTGACGCGGTTCATCGCCGAGCGCATCGTGTCCAACGCCTCCGCCGTCACCGTCGAAGCGCGGCCGCGTGGCCGGAGCACCATCGTGACGCTGCACGTGGCCGAAGAGGACATGGGCAAGCTCATCGGCAAGACCGGTCGCAACATCGAGGCCGTGCGCGCCGTGGTGCGCGCCGCGGGACTGCGTCATCACCAGCGTGTGCAGGTGGAGTTGAAGGACCTGCGGTGACATCAGGCGGACCACCGGTCGCCCCCGTCAAGCTGCGGGTCGCGCAAGTGCTGCGCTCGCACGGCGTGCGTGGCGAGGTGCGTGTCGAACCGTGCGGCGGCGACTGGACTCGATTCAAACCCGGGACTCGCGTCGAGGTCGAGGACGGCTCGCGCGTCCTGACGGTGCGTACTTCGCGCCAGGGGCCCGGCAACGCCGTGCTCCTCGCGTTCGACGAGATCACCGCGCCGGCCGACGCGGATCGCCTCCGAACACAGTATCTCTGCGTCGATGTCGACGCGGCGCGCCCGCTTGCCAAAGGCGAGTGGTTCGTGTGGCAGCTCGTGGGATTGCGCGTGGTCGACACCGACGGCGTTGCTGTCGGCGTTGTCGAAGACGTCGAAGCCGGCGTCGGTAACGACGTGCTGGTCATCAACACCGACGGCGACGTGCACCGCCTCCCGATGGCACGTGATTACGTGACCGGCATCGATATCGCGGCCGGCACGCTCACCGTG
>Ga0307373_10014813_pt1 | contig 10682 bp, 10 predicted proteins | sample OX2MG_FD_202534 | JGI IMG/M metagenome (GOLD analysis project Ga0307373, IMG submission 202534) | Soil microbial communities from Risofladan, Vaasa, Finland - OX-2 | ecosystem: Environmental > Terrestrial > Soil > Coastal area > Acid sulfate soil | place: Finland: Risofladan, Vaasa | collected...
TCATGCTCTCGGAAAGCCAGGAACGCATGCTGGCGATCCTGAAGGAAGGCCGCGAGGGCGAGGCGCGGCGCATCTTCGAGAAGTGGGGGCTGGACGCCGCCGTCATCGGCCGCACCACCGACACCGGCGCGCTCAGCCTGACCCACCACGGCCGGACAGTCTGCGATATTCCGCTGGCGCCGCTCGCCGAGGATGCGCCGCGCCTGGAGCGGCCGTGGATCGAGCCGCTGAGCCAGCCGCGCCTCGATCCGGCGGACGTGCCGGCGCCGGCGGACTGGACGGCGGCGGTGCTGACCCTGATCGCCTGCCCCGACATCGCCTGCAAGCGCTGGATCTGGGAACAGTACGACCGCCACGTCATGGCCGACACCCTGGACGATTCCGCCACCGGCGCGGACGCGGCCGTGGTGCGGGTGCACGGGACCGGCAAGGCGCTGGCGCTCACGTGCGACTGCACCCCGCGCTACGTGGCCGCCGGCGCTTTCGAGGGCGCCAAGCAGGCGGTGGCCGAGGCCTGGCGCAACCTCACCGCGGTCGGCGCCGATCCGCTGGCGATCACCGACAACCTCAATTTCGGCAATCCGGAGCGGCCCGAGATCATGGGCCAGCTGGCGCGCAGCATCGACGGCATGGCCGAGGCCTGCCGCGCGCTCGACTTCCCGGTGGTGAGCGGCAATGTCTCGCTCTACAACGAGACCCTCGGCGCGGCGATTCCGCCGACCCCGACGGTGGGCGCCGTCGGCCTGATCCCCGACTGGACCCAGAGGGCCGACTACGCCTCCATGCAGCCGGGCGACGTCCTGCTGGTCGTCGGCGTCACCCGCGGCGAACTGGGCGCGAGCCTCTATCTGCGCGAACTCTTCGGTCGCGAAGCGGGCGCGCCGCCCCCGGTGGACCTGGAGTTCGAACGCCGCAACGGCGACTTCGTACGCGGCCTGATCCGCTCGGGGATGGTTTCGGCGGTGCACGACCTCTCCGACGGCGGCCTCGTCGTCGCGACCGCGGAGATGGCGCTGGCCTCGGGCGTCGGAGTCGAGCTTTCGCCCACCAGTCAGGCGCACGCCCACGCCTTCCTGTTCGGCGAGGACCAGGGCCGCTATCTCATCGCCACGCTCGACGCCGGCCCCATCGTCGCCGCGGGCCATGCCGCCGGTCTCAACGTGGCGTTCGCCGGGCAGGCGGGGGGCGACGACTTCGCCTGCCACGGCCTCTTCCGGATCGGGCTCAGCCAGCTGCGCGCGGCGAACGAGCGCTGGCTGCCGCAGTACATGCTCTAGATCCAGAACGCTGGAGCGCGTTCCGCAAAGCCGGATCCGCCTTTTGCGGAACGCGCACTAGAGAGACGGCGCGCCCGGCGCAATGAAGGCGACCTCGTTCAGCGCCGTGCGATCCTGCAGCGCCAGCACGGCCGCCTTGCGCACCGCCGCGAGCGGCTGGACGCCGCAGCCGCTGGAGCTGGGCTTGATGGAGATGGCGCTGCTCGCCGGCCCCGGGCAGGCGACCGCGGCCCCGGTGGCGCCGACGAGCTGACCGCGCCCGTTCTCGGTCAGGTCGGTGAGGGCGAGGAAGAGATAGCCGTCCTTGGGGGTGCCCACCTCGGCGATCAGCGGATCGCCGGGATCGAGGTGGTAATTGGCGGCATAGCTGGCGTCGAGCATGGCGCTGGTGCGGCCGCTCGCCTCGCGCACCACCAGCGCCTTGCCGCGGTTGAGCCAGAACGGCGACGCGCAGCTTGGCCAGGCGTGGATGTCGGCCTGGCTGGGCTTCGGGCAGCCGGGATCGAGAATCGCCCAAAGACCCTCCGCGGGCCGCGGGGCCGACGCGGCGGCCATGGCAGGCTTGCCATGGTGGTGGCGCCAGATGAAGGCGAGCGGCGCCCGCACCACCTGGCAGGCGCTCAATCCCAGGGCGATCATGACAATCAGGAATCGGCGCATCGGCCGTGGCCCCTCCAGCAGAGGCAATATACGGCCGGCTTCACCCGATTGCAGCCACAAATCAGGGACGCGGCGGCCCGCCGGTTCGGATCGCCCGCGTCGCTTCGCCACTGGCGCCCGCCGCGCGCGAACGATGGGAAACCAGGTTCTACAAGCGTTGTTAGGCTTTATCGGTCACTGATCTTGCTCTCGAGGAGCCCGCCCGCATGCCCATGGCCGCCGCCGAACTCGAGGCCGAACTGCGCCAGGCGTTCCCGGACGCCGAGATCGTGGTCGAGGACCTGGCGGGGGACGGCGATCATTATCGGGCGCGAATCACCGCCGAGGCGTTCCGCGGCCTGCCGCGGCTGCGCCAGCACCAGCTCGTCCATGCGGCGCTGAAGGGCAAGATCGGCGCAGAGCTGCACGCCCTGGCGCTGCAGACCGGCGCGCCGACCACGGGCTGAGAGCGCATGCGATACCGTCCCTTCGCGCGCGCGGGCATGGCCGTCTCGGCGATTTGCCTCGTGCTGGACGGCGGGACGGCCACGGCGACGGCGGACCACTGGCGCGATCTCGTCCACGCGGCCCTCGAAGAGGGCGTCAACGCCTTCGAGATCGTCAGGCCATCGCCGGAGCTGCTGCGCGGCCTGGCGCAGGGCGCCGCAGCGGTCGCCCGCAAGCTGCTCTTCGTCGGCCTGCGCGCGCCCCCGGACGCCGATGCGGCGCGCCTGGCCGGCTGGGTCGAGGCGACCATCGGCGCCGCGGGCGTGGGCGATCTGGATCTGCTCAGCCTGGACGCCGAGCGCTCTCTGCCCACCGGCGCGCCGGCGATGCTGCGCGCCCTGAAGGATCAGGGGCTGGCGCGGCGGCTGGCCATCGCCGGCGACGGCGAACTGCTGGCCGAGCATGTCCGGGCCGGCGCCTTCGACGCCCTGATCACGCCGTTCAACCTGCTCAGCGGCTGGCGCGAGCGGCACATGATCCGGCTGGCGGCCGAGGCGCAGATGGCGGTGATCGGCAGCGACGCCTGCCCGGCCACGCTCGCCGAGGCGGCCCGCGCCGCCGCGAGGACCATCCGCCGCTCCCGCCGCGAACCGCTCGCCGGCGCCGGGTCCTACGCCTTCCTGGAGGCGACGCGGGGCTGGAGCGCCGAACAGCTCTGCATCGGCTACGCCCTGACCGAGCCGGCGCTCGCCACCGTGCGCATCCAGGCGCGAGACCGCGAACACCTGGCGGCTCTGGCCCGGATCACCGAACGCGACCTGCCGGCGGCCGTCAGCGCCCAGATTGAAATGGCGCGCTTCTCGGCCGAGCGCGCCTCGGGCGTCGAACGCCGCAGCCAGATCCGCCGCAGCGCTTGACCGGCGCCGCCGCGCTCCCTAGCTCTTGGGCCAAGCCCCTTCCCTCTTCCCGCCGAAAAGGCCGTCCGCCGTGAGCGACATCGCCGAAGACACCGCCATCCACGATTTCATCGCCAAGGCCATCGCCGCCCATCCGGTGGTGCTGTTCATGAAGGGCGTGCCCGACGAACCGCGCTGCGGCTTCTCGGCCATTACCGTCCAGATCCTCGATCACCTGGGCGTCGACTTCACCGGCATCGACGTGCTGCAATCGGACGATCTGCGCCAGGGGATCAAGAGCTTCTCCGACTGGCCGACGATTCCGCAGCTCTACGTCAAGGGCGAACTCGTCGGCGGCTCGGACATCGTGCGCGAGATGTTCCAGTCGGGCGAGCTGAAGCCGTTCCTGACCGAAAAGGGCGTGCTCGCGGCTAGCGACGTCCCAGCGGGTTCATCAGGAAGAGCGGTCGCGCCGGATTAAGGGCGAGTTCGGCGTAGCTGAAGGTCAGGTCCACATAGCCGGCCGGGCCCTTGCAGGCGTCGACGCGGCGGCGCCCGAACGCCACCCGTTCGCCCGGCCCGGCGCGCTCGACGTAGAAGGCGAAGTCCGCCTTGGTGGTGCAGCCCATGCTGCGCACCGTGATGGTGACGCCATCGGCCGAGATGCGCACGGCCAGCATCGGCTCCAGCAGCTCGACTCCGGCGCCGGGCGGGGCCGGCGCGCCGGGCAAGGTCGCGCAGGCCGAAAGGGCCGCGAGGCTGGCGGCGAGCAGGAAGCGGCGGGTCGCGCCGCGCATCGCCCGGCCGGCCCGCGCCGCCGCCCTCGCCTCAGGAGGAGTAGAACTCGACGACGAGGTTCGGCTCCATCTTCACCGGATAGGGCACCTCGGCCAGCTCCGGCAGGCGGGTGAGCTTGGCGCTCATCGCCTTGGGATCGACCTCGACGTAGTCGGGCACGTCGCGCTCGGCGAGCTGCATCGCCTCCAGCACCAGGGCCATGTTGCGCGAGCGCTCGCGCACCTGCACCAGGTCGCCCACCTTCAGCCGGTAGGAGGGGATGTTCACCCGTCTGCCGTTCACCATGACGTGGCCGTGGTTGACGAACTGGCGCGCGGCGAAGGGCGTCGGCACGAACTTGGCGCGATAGACGGTGGCGTCGAGCCGGCTCTCCAGGAGCGCGATCAGGTTTTCCGAGGTGTTGCCCTTGCGCCGGTCGGCCTCGGCGTAGATGCGGCTGAACTGCTTCTCGGTCAGATTGCCGTAGTAGCCCTTCAGCTTCTGCTTGGCCCGCAACTGGAGCCCGAAGTCGGAGACCTTGGACTTGCGGCGCTGACCGTGCTGGCCGGGGCCGTAGGAACGGGCGTTGATCGGCGACTTCGGGCGACCCCAGAGGTTCTCGCCCATTCGCCGGTCGATCTTGTACTTCGCCGATTGTCGCTTCGACATGCGCCAGGCTCATTTCGCTTCGATGCGGCCCGGCCTCCCCGTGGTTGGAGAGGCGATCTCAACGGCGGCGCACGCATCACCCGTCATGCGACCGACGCCCGGAGCAAGGTCCAGGCGACGGAAGGCGCGGCTTATGGGCCGGACAGGCGCGAAAAGTCAAGAAATCCGCTGCGAGCCTTCTGGCCCTGCGGGACACGGGCTCGAAAGCCTTCACGCGATGCCGGGCACCGGGTAGCGGCGGCAGAGATCGGTGGTCTCGCGCTTCATCCTGGCCAGCGACGCCTCGTCGCGGGGCGCGCGCAGGGCGGCCACGATCCAGCCGGCGATCGTGCGCATGTCGTCCTCGTCCATGCCGCGAGTGGTGCAGGCCGGCGTGCCCAGCCTGACGCCGGAGGGCCGCACCGGCGGCAGCGGATCGTCGGGAATCACCTGCTTGTTGGCGGTGACGCCGATGGCGTCGAGCGCCTCCTGCGCCTCGCGGCCGTCGATGCCGAAGCTCCTGGTCACGTCCATCACCATGAGATGGTTGTCGGTGCCGCCGGTGACGAGGCCGACCCCCTCGCCGGCGAGCGCGGCGGCGAGCGCCCTGGCGTTGGCCAGGGTCTTTTCGGCATAGGCGCGGAACGCCGGCTCGGCCGCCTTCCTGAAGGTCACGGCGGCGCCGGCGACGTTGTTCATGTGCGGACCGCCCTGCAGGCCGGGGAACACCGCCGCGTCGATCCGATGCGCATAGTCCTTCTTGCTGAGGATGAGCCCGCCCCTGGGACCGCGCAGGGTCTTGTGGGTGGTGGTGGTGACGACGTCGAAGCCGGCGTCGAACGGATTGCGCATCGCCCCGGCGGCGACCAGGCCGCCGATGTGGGAGATGTCGGCCATGGTGATCGCCCCCACCTCGTCGGCGACGGCCTTGAACGAGGCGTAGTCGTAATCGCGCGGATACGACGAGTAGCCGCAGAGCACCATCTGGGGTCGCGTGGCCTTGGCGAGCGCCATCAGTTCGTCGAAGTCGATCGCCCCGCCCTGATCGGGGTGGGTCTTGTAGCGGACGAAGTTGAACACCTTGCCCATGTGAGAGACCGGCGCGCCGTGGGTGAGATGGCCGCCGTGCGAAAGGTCCATGGCGAGCACCGTGTCGCCCGGCTGCATGCAGGCGAAATAGACCGCCTGGTTCATCGGCGAACCGGAGAGCGGCTGGACGTTGGCGTGGTCGCAGGAGAACAGCTTGCGCGCGCGGCTGCGGGCGGTGCGCTCGACGGCGTCGGTGAACTCCTGGCCGCCGTAGTAGCGCCGGCCCGGATAGCCTTCGGCATATTTGTTGGTGAGCACCGAACCCAGGCACGCCAGCACCTCGGGGTAGGTGTAGTTCTCCGATGGGATCATCTCGACCCCGTCCACCTCGCGCCGCTCCTCGCCGGCGATCGCGGCCTCGATGGCGGGATCGTAGCTGGCCAGGGCCTGGCGGTGCGCGTCCATGCGGGCGCTCCTTGGAGTGGAGGACCGACGCGCCCTGGCGGTGATGCGCAAGGCGGCGTCGTCGCCCAGGCGAACGGCGAAGCGGCGCCCCGCGCTTCCCGATGGTCGATCCCATCCAAGCTCGCCAGTCACGCCGGGCGCGCCCGATTAGCAGGGCCGGGCGGCCACAGGCAAGGTGCGGTTCGGGCAAGCTAGCCTTTGAGCTGCTTCACCGGCGCCAGGCGGTAGCGGCCGTCGAGGAGATCGGGACCGGGCAGATAGGCGCGCATGACGAGGGCGAAGGGGCCGCGCGCCGGCGCCGGCAGCCAGTTGGCGGTGTGGGCGCCGCCGGGGTCTTCGCGGCCGATCCAGATGTCGTAGCCGCCGTCGGCGCGCCGTACGAGCCCGGTGCGGTCGCCGACGGCGTAGCGGCCGATGGAGTTCTTCGTCAGGAAGAGGCGGCCCTGCGGCGTCACCTCGTAGAGCGTCAGCGACCAGAAGCCGCGCACCGGCGGCGGCGCAGCGAGGCTGAGGCGATAGAGGCCGCCGCCGGCGAACTGGGCGCGCCCGTCGGCGGCTACGGCGCGCATGTAGAGCGCCTCGCGCGGCGGCAGCGCCCCCAGCCCGGCCTGGGCCACGCGAGCGCGATAGAGATAGTCCTCGCCGAAATCGCCGAGATCGGGCCTGGGATAGATCCAGCCGCCAACCGCATCCCCAGGCGCCGGCGGCGCGGCGACGAGGGCGCGGGCCTCGGCGACGCCCGCCTCGATCCCGGCCACCTCCGAATCGGCGAAGCGCGCCCGCTCGAACCCGCCGCGCATGCCCAGCTGCAGCGGCGCGATGCGCCGGAAGAAACCCAGCTCGGCGCGCGGCGGCGGCGTCTCCTCGACGAGCTGCTGGACCGCGTAGAAATAGTCGTTCCAGGGCGCCGCGGGGCCGGGGAACGGCTGCGGCGCATGGCCGGCGTGGGCGCGGATGTAGAGGCTGTCCTGCAAGGTGTGGGCGGCGGCCAGATCGGCCTCGCCTTCCACCAGGGTGCGGGCGAGCGCCCAGACCCACCGACCGGGCGCCTGGATCGGCCGGCGCAGCAACGGCAGATCGGGCAGGCGGGGCCGCGGAATGGTCACGCCGGCCATGCCGATGCGGCCGGGCGGGCCGACGACGGTGAACTCGCCGCCATCGCCGCCGGTGCGGCGCTGGCCGACGATGGCGAAGTTGTTGGTGAAGAAATCCAGCAGCGCCAGCGAGAAGTAGCGAGCGCCGGTCTCGGGGACGACGAGGGTCACCGGGCCGCTGGAAAGGTCGAGCCAGGCGCTGGAATAGAGCGTGTCGCAGTTGGGCGTGGCGACGGTGCGGCTGAGGGGGCCGGCGAGGGCGCGCTGATGCGAGAAGGCGTTGACGCTGGCCCCCGCCGCCATCATCCGGCCGCGGGCGGCCGCCATCTCGACGAGGGGCAGACCATAGATCCAGGCCTCGCGGGCCGCGGTGCGCAGATCATCGACCGCGACCGGCGCGCGCGCCGCCGTCGCGGCCAGAGCGGCCGAGCCCGCGAGAAACCGTCGACGATCCATCACCTTGTCCAGACGCCGGCCGACGCCCGCCACTCTCCAATGCCGGCGCGTCGCCCGCAAGCGCCATCGGCGCAGGTGGCGGCGCGGGTGGGGACGCGGACGGGCGCGGCGGTCAGGGCTCGCCGGCGGCGGCGTTGCGCGCTGCGAGCTTCGCCAGCACCCGGCCGCGCCCCTCCGACAGCGCCGTGATCACGCCGCGCAAGGTCCGCACTTCCTGCTCGTTGAAACCGGCGCGGCCGAGAGCGACGCGCAGGTTGCGTACCATGGAGGCGCGCTTCTCCGGCGGATGGAAGAAGCCGGCGGCGTCGAGTTCGGCCTCCAGATGCTCATGCAGGCCGAGCATCGCCGCCTGCTCCGCCGGCGCCGGCAGCTCCGGAAAGCTGGCCGGCGGCCCCGGCTCGATCCCGACCCACCACTCGTAGGCGCAGAGCGCCACGGCCTGGGCGAGGTTGAGCGAGCGGAACTTCACGTCCACCGGAACCGTGACGATGGCCTGGCAGAGCGCGACGTCGGCGCTCTCGAGGCCGGCCCGCTCGCCGCCGAACAGCAGCCCGGCGCTCCAGCCGGCCGCCGCGCCGTCGCGCAGCCTGGCCGCGGCCTGGCGCGGCGTCAGCACCGGCAGGGCGGTCTCGCGCGGCCGCGCCGTCGTCGCCAGGACGAGGCGCAGGTCGGCGATGGCGTCCTCGACGCGGGCGAACACCCGCGCGCCCTCCAGCGGCCAGTGCGCTCCCGAGGAACTGGTCCAGGCGCGCGGCTGCGGCCAGCCGTCGCGGGGATTGACCAACCGCAGGTCGCCGAGCCCGAAGTTGGCCATGACGCGGGCCGCCGCGCCGATGTTCTCGGCCAGTTGCGGCGCGTTCAGGATCACGGCGGGGGCTTTCATCGTCACGCCGGTTCGCATAGGCCCATGGCCATCGTCGGGGCAACCCGCGTCCGAAGCATCAGTCATGACCCCCAGCCGACGCGCCGCCCTCGTCACCGCCGGCGCCGCCGCCCTCGCCGCGTGCAGCCGCCCCAGGCCCGTCGCCCCGACCCGGTCGCGCGGGCTCGACACCAGACTGCTCGACAGCGCGTTTCCGGCTCTGGCGCAGCGGGCGCACCCGGGTCTCTTCTCCGTCGGCGTGACCGATCTGCAGTCGGGCGTGATCTGGTACTGGAACACCGATCGCGCCTTTCCTCTGCAGAACGCCTTCGAGCTGCCCCTGGCCGCGGCGGCCCTGGCGGAGGCCGACGCCGGGCGGCTGGCGCTCTCCGAGCGGCTGACCTTCTCGGCCCAGGATCTCTCGCCGCCGTTCAGCGCCATCAACCAGAAGTGGCCGACGCCGCCGGACGGCTATTCGGCGTCGATCCCGATCTTCACCCTCTTCACCCTGGCGGTGCGCTGGGGCGACAACACCGCCGCGGACCTGCTGATGAAGCGGATCGGCGGCCCCGGCATGGTCACGGCCTGGCTGCAGCAATGGCCGATCAAGGACATCCGCATCGACCGCTACGAGCGCGAGGTGCTGGTGGATCTCGCCGGCCTCGCGCCGTTCCGTCCCGCCTGGAAGGACCGACCCGCCTTTGTCGCGGCGCGCGAGGCGATCGCCCCCGCCAGGCGCCAGGGCGCCATGTACGCCTACCTCGCCGACCGGCGCGACACCGCCACCCTGCCCGCGGCGCTGGCGCTGCTCGCCAAGCTCGGCGCCGGCCAGCTGCTCTCGGCCGGCAGCACCGCCGTGCTGCTCGCATGGATGCAGTCCTCGTTCGGCGGCGAGCTGCGGCTGAAGGCGGGGCTGCCGGCGCAGGTGCGCTTCGCCCACAAGGCCGGCGCCGCGCCGACCGATCTCGGCTTCACGCCGGTGGAGAACGACCTCGGCATCGCCACCTGGCCCGACGGCCGGCGCTTCGCCATCGCCGCCTTCCTCGTGGGCTCGACCGGCGCGCGGGCGCAGCGCGATGCGCTGTTTTCGGACGCCGCGCGCCTGATAGCCCGCGCCGTGGGCTGAGCCAGGCGCCGATTGCGCCGCTTTTCCCTGCCGCCGGAAGCCTCTATAGCGCTGCCACCGCGCGAGGATCGGCCCGTCCCGCCTCGCGCCCGTTCCAATCCGGAGTCCCAGGTCGGCGATGCCCAAGATCAAGGTGGCGAGACCGGTCGTCGACATCGACGGCGACGAGATGACGCGGATCATCTGGAAGCTGATCAAGGACAAGCTGATCCTGCCCTTCCTGGAGATCGAACTCGACTATTTCGACCTCGGCGTCGAGCACCGCGACGCCACCGCCGACCAGGTCACCGTCGATGCGGCCAACGCCATCAGGAAGTGGGGCGTCGGGGTCAAGTGCGCGACCATCACCCCGGACGAGGCGCGGGTGACCGAGTTTCATCTCAAGCAGATGTGGAAGTCGCCCAACGGCACCATCCGCAACATCCTCGGCGGCGTCGTCTTCCGCGAGCCGATCATCTGCAAGAACGTGCCCAGGCTGGTGCCCGGCTGGACCCAGCCGATCATCATCGGCCGCCATGCCTATGGCGACCAGTACCGCGCCACCGATTTCCTCGCGCCCGGCAAGGGCAAGCTCACCATCCGGTGGCAGGGCGAGGACGGCCAGGTGATCGAGCATGAGGTGTTCGACTATCCGGGCTCGGGGGTGGCGATGGCGATGTACAACGTCGACGCCTCGATCGAGGAGTTCGCCAGGGCCTCGCTGCGCTATGGGCTGGAGCGCAAGTATCCGGTCTATCTCTCCACCAAGAACACCATCCTCAAGGCCTACGACGGGCGCTTCAAGGACATCTTCCAGCGCGTCTTCGAGGCGGAGTTCGCCGAGGCCTACAAGGCCGCGGCGATCACCTACGAGCACCGGCTGATCGACGACATGGTGGCCTCGGCGCTGAAGTGGTCCGGCGGCTTCGTCTGGGCCTGCAAGAACTACGACGGCGACGTCCAGTCCGACGAGATCGCGCAGGGATT
>Ga0307373_10014814_pt1 | contig 10682 bp, 13 predicted proteins | sample OX2MG_FD_202534 | JGI IMG/M metagenome (GOLD analysis project Ga0307373, IMG submission 202534) | Soil microbial communities from Risofladan, Vaasa, Finland - OX-2 | ecosystem: Environmental > Terrestrial > Soil > Coastal area > Acid sulfate soil | place: Finland: Risofladan, Vaasa | collected...
GTCGACGTCGTCAACACCCACTGTTGGCCCGCTGCGTCCCAACGCGCTTCGACGATCCTCGTTCCCGTACGCACGTGAGGCCGTATCCCGTACTGATCGGTGCAACGCTCCAGGTAGGCAAGGATCTCGGATTGGGTGGCGTAGGTGCGACTCCACCAGGGGTTGAGCTCGAAGGAGTAGGAGTACAGGTGGGACGGGACGTCACACGCCGCACCGGGGTAGGTGTTGTCACGCCAGGTCCCCCCCACCCCATCGGACTGCTCGTAGATGGTGAACGGATAGCCGGCCCGCTTCAACCGGATGCCCATGGCGATGCCACCGGCCCCCGCACCGAGTATGGCCACGGTGGGTGTGGAGGTCACGGCGAGGTGAGCCGCTGAAGCGCGGCCGACGCCCCCACATCCACCAACTCCACGAGCACCCCGTCGGGGTCCACCACGACCGCCATGGACACTCCCGACACCTCCACCCGTCTCGGCACCCCACCGAGTCCGAGGGCGTCCAATCGACCCAGCACGGTATCCACATCGGTCATGATCGAGAGGAGCAAGAACCCCACCCTGGGCTGCGCCCTGTGGTCGGCATCGGCATCGGCATCGGGAACGGGGCCGAGGTCCACCAGCTCCACGATGCCGGCCTCGGGGCTTCGGGCGTCGCCGAGGAAGACCGAGCGCAGCGAGGTCGAGGGCGCATGCAGCAGCGTGGGCCAGTCGCCGGTGAACTGTTCGTCCATCAGTTCGTCGAATCCCAGGCCGTCTCGCCAGAAGCGCAAGCTGATCTCGACGTCACGGACACAGATCGCCGAATGGTGCACCACGGTCATCGTCCACCCCCTGGCGTCGACCGCGGCGGGCACCACGGTCCTAGCTTCTACGTTTAGACTCACAGTACAAGGTCGGGGCAACGGGTGGAGGAGGATCGACGGTGCGGACCATGCCGGCGGCGATGCGCCAGAAGGTGCTGGCGGCGGCAGACCCGTTCGCCGAGCGCGGGCTCGACGCCACCACCATGGAGGATCTGGCCGCCACGACCGGTGTTCCGAAGGCCACGCTCTACTACTACTTCGAGAGCAAGGAGGACATCCTGGCCTTCCTGTTCACCGAGATACTGGATGAAGTGGCCAACGCCGTTGCCGACGCCGCCAAGGCCGGCGGCACGGCGTCCGAGCGGCTGGCCGCCGTGGTCGCGGCACACCTCAGGGTGTTCGATCGGTTCCCCATGGCCAGCCGAGCCTTGCAGTTCGACCTCGGCCGGGCGGCGCGCCTACCCCAGATCGCCGAGCGGGTCGACAGCGCATTCGTCGATCCGGTCCACGATCTGCTGGTCGAAGGCGCGGCTGACGGCAGCCTTCGGACGATCGATCATCCGAGGCTGGTGGCAATCGCCATTTTGGGGGCGGTGGCGGCCACCGGCATCAATGCGCTGACCGTGCATCCTCGACGTCGAGTCGGACCGGTCGTCGACTCGGTCGTGGAGTTCGTGCTCGGTGGCGTGGCGTGATGTCGACGGGACCGGCAGTGGTGGTCGGCGGTGGGTCGGGCATCGGCGCCTCGGTGGCGGCGCGGTACCGGGCAGCACAGGTCGACGTCGTGGTCTGGGATGTGGCCGGCGACAGCGACATCGTGTGCGACATCACCGATCCGGAGCAGATCGATGCCGCCACCGCCGCCACCGTGGCCCTGGTCGGTATGCCCAGTGTGGTCACCATCAGTGCCGGTGTCGGCCAGAGTGGGCCCCTGTCCGAGGTCGATCCGGCCGAGTGGGACCGGGTGATGGGGGTCAACGCCAAGGGCGTGTGGCTGACGATGCGGTCCCTGGCCGGAGCGATGCGCCCGACCGGACGGGGTTCGATCGTGGCCATCAGCAGCGTGAGCTCGCAACTGGCCGATCAGACCATGGGCCTGTACTGCGCGTCGAAGGCGGCGCTCGACATGATCGTGAAGGTGGCGGCGTGCGAATGGGCGCCGGCGGTGAGGGTCAATGCCGTCGCCCCCGGTGTCACCGACACGCCGATGCTCGGACGCGCGCCACTCGATGGTGCCTGGCTCTCCGGCGTGGCCCGTCGCACCCCAATGGACCGGATCGGCCGTCCGGATGACATCGCCGAGGCCGTCGTGGCCCTCCACGGGATGACCTGGGTCACCGGTGCCATCGTGTCCTGCGACGGCGGGCTCTCGCTCCACAGCCCGATCGACCCCACCGGCGCAGGCGATCCGACCCAGGGGTGAATCGGGACCGCCTCCACCCTGGTCATCCCAACGTGAAGTGGGGACGGGAGATCCACCTAATTTAAGGATCGTGGCGGTGGCGGCAGAGGGTTGCCCGGTGGTTCATTCGGTCGTTGGCGCTGCTCGCAAATCGACGACACGTGTCCGCCTTCAGAAGCGACTGAGATCGGTGCGGGATTGGCGACGTTCGTTATGCCGATCTCTCCGTGGCTCGCGACGCCGCAGGGGCTTGTGACCGCCGGAGCCATCGCCATCCTTAGCGGACGTCCTCTCGCTGCGCCATCCAGACACCGTTACCACTTGCTACGGGTAGGGGAACACTGCCTCGACCCGAGGACCACCCGAGGACCAGAAGACCTTGTAGGGCGCGTGTCCTGGCACTGCCAGGCGGAATCGGATCCCATCGTTGGTGGTGATCGCCGCTGACATGTTCTGGGCTTGCCCTGGAGAACTAAAAATGAAATGGCAGAGCGTAAGGATGTCGTTGTAAAGGTCGGCGTCGCCTTCTGCTTCTAGGGCGTCCAGTTGTTCGTCGGCGATCTCGGAGTACGAACCGACGAACTCGTCGGTCACGCGAGGCGTCGCCGACGAGTGCGCTGGACTGACTTCGAGGCGGCTGCACGCGTCAGAAGGTCCTGAAGCTCGGGGCTCTTGTCGTACTCGGACTGGGCTTCGGCCACCACGACGGCCGGCTGGAGCAGAATGCTGCCGTCCGAGTTCTCCTGGACAATAAAGCGCTGATTGCTGTGGCCAGGAATCACCACTCTGCTGCGCTGGTCAGTCTCAACCAAGATCGTCATGAGCCGGTCTCCTCGTTCGTTCCCTGCACTCTATCCCACTTTCCCATAATGGGCAAGTGGGATACAGGCTCCTCAGACATTTGACGAAGGCGCCTGCACCGTTGAACTCGACCACCCCAGGCTTCGGGTCCTCGCAGCGCCCTTGCAACAGGTGTTCGTCATGAAGCTCTTCGCGGCCCGGGCAGTCGACATCAGTGACCTCACCGCAATCTCGAGTGGGTGCGAATTCGAGTCTCCTCAACAGGCAGCCGACCTCTACGTTGCTGCGTATCCGCATCTCGAGTGGGACAGGTACTTGGTCGACGAGATCCGTGCCATCGGCGAACGTGGATCGAGGAACTGAGCGAGTTCCCGTCGGGCTCCGGCTGCTCACTCGCAGGCAAGGGGGGTTGGCAGAACAATCACTTGCAATGCAAGGTACTGGCGAGTACCTTGCATTGCATGGCAAATGTGGACAGCCGACGCAGCCAGTTGCTGAGGGGCGTCCTCGACCTCTGTCTGCTGGCCGTCATGGGCGAGGGACCGGCCTACGGCTACGAGATGACCAAGCGCCTACGGGCTCGCGGACTGTCGATCGTCGGGGAAGGTTCGATCTATCCGCTCCTCGGTCGCCTGGAGCGTGACGGCTTGGTCGAGACCCGGCGGGAAGCCAGCAACGGGGGCCCTCCCCGGAAGTACTACAGCCTCTCGCCGGATGGCGAGCGATCGCTGGAGGCCGGCGTGGAGGAGTGGAAGGCGGCACGCGACGCCATTGATGGCGCCCTTGATGTGGTGAAAGTAGAGGTAATGCCGTGATTGAGTTCGTCGAGGAGTGCCGCCGGGAGTGGAGACGCCTCGGAGTTCCGGATCCCATCGCGAACGAGATGGCGATCGACCTGACAGCCGACATCGAGGAGGCCGAGGCCGAAGGAGGGTCCGCCGAGGACGTGCTCGGCACCAGCCTTTTCGATCCCCGACGCTTCGCGGCAGCCTGGGCCGGGGCTCGTGGTGTGACAGCCCCAACAGTTCCGGTTGATCCACCAACCCCACTCAGACCGGAGCGGCAACCCTGGTACCGACCGGCCGCGGTCATCGCTCTCATGGCCTTCGGGTTCTTGATGACCCTGACCGCCGCCGCCCTCGTCGCGGGTCGCCACAGTTCTGCAGTCGCCGCCCGAGTGAGCCGAGCCTTCGAGGTGCCGGGGTCGACCCGGTTGTTCGCGCCGACTCCACCGACCCCCCCGTTTCGGTACTTCGTACCCGGACCGTCGTTGGCCGCGCAGAGCACAGGACCTGTCGCCTTTCTGGCGTTCGCACTGCTCCTCGTCGGCGTCGTCGTCCTTGGCCTCGCGGTGTTGTACTGGTCTCCCTGGTCCCGTCGCCACTCCGATCGACGTGTCGGGTGAGCGGACGCATCGCCTGGGTGTGGAGCAACCGTCGATGACCGAAGTGCACCGCGCCCAGGGGCAGGCACCTGCGACGATCACCGCGGAGATCTGATGGTTGCGACCACCATCGAGGAAGTCACTTCGTCGCGCGACGGCGAAAGCCCATGGGCCGTCGAGACCCACGGGCTGACCAAGCGATTCAATGACAACGTCGCCGTCGACGAAGTCGAACTCCTGGTTCCTCGTGGATGCGCCTTCGGCTACCTCGGACCGAACGGCGCCGGCAAGACGACCCTTATACGGGTCCTCCTCGGTCTCACCCACGCCGATGCCGGGACGATGTCCCTGCTCGGCTATCCCGTCCCCCACCGCCGCGACCGAGCGCTGGCGCGGATGGGTGCCATCGTTGACGAACCGCGGTTCCATGGGCATCTCACCGGAAGGCAGAACCTCAGCCTCCTGGCGGCGGCACGCGAGCCGGCGGCCCGTACCCGTATCGAGGCATCGCTCGATCGGGTGGGAATCGCCCACCGCGCCGACGACAAGGTGTCCAAATACTCTATGGGAATGCGCCAGCGTCTTGGCGTCGCAGCGTGCCTGCTGGGGGACCCGGATCTGCTCATCTTGGACGAGCCCATGAACGGGCTCGATCCCGCCGGCATGCTGGACATGCGCGAGATGATCCTGTCGCTGGTGGCCGAGGGTCGAACCGTCGTCCTGTCCTCCCATCTGCTCGACGAGGTGGAGCGGACCTGTGATGCCGTGGCCATCGTCGACCATGGCAAGGTCATCAGGCAGGGGGCGATCTCCGAACTGCTCGCCGGGTCCGCGTTCGAGCTGCAGATCGACTGCTCCACCCCCGACCAGGCGGGCTTCCTCCTGGCCGGCACGGAGTGGGGCAGCGGCATCAACGTCGGGCCCGATGGCTTGCGTATCGGCCTGGTCCCGGGAACCGATCGGAAGGTGGTGGCCGAGATCAATCGGCTCCTGGTCGAGGGTGGCGTTTCCGTCTACCGACTGCAGGAGATCCACGCCTCGCTCGAGTCGTGGTTCCTGGAGGTCACGACCCGATTGGGGGCACCGCAATGACGACCCCGACAGTGACCGGTGCACCGTCCCCGAGGTTCCTCCCAGCAGCGTCCGACGGGATGGCCCACGACCACCGGGGGTCGTGGTTACCCAACGGCGCGATGATCGCCACTCGGATTATGGAGCTCCGCAAGCGCCGAGGGCTGATGATCGCCCTGGTCTTCGTGACTATCGGCATTCCCACCGTGTTCCTCACCGTGCGGCTTCTGGCTCACGCCTTCGCACCGCACTCGTACGGGTCCGCCGGCGGCTACGACATCTTCTCCAGCCTCGTGGCCGGGGTGATGTTCATCTTCGGCTTCATCGTGGCTGCCACCCTTGGCTGCACCGCCGGGTCGGTGGATCTCACCGAGGGCATGTTCCGCCATCTGGTGGTGACCGGCCGGTCGCGGCTCGCCCTCTACCTGGCCCGGATCCCAGCCGGCCTGGCCATCATCGTGCCACTGGTGGCAGTCGGCTTCACCGTGGTGTGCGCGGTGTGTGTCTTCGCGGCGCCGACCCAACTCAACTATGAAGGCGTGACCGTTCCCCCCGGGCTCTCCCATTCGGCGTTCGAGGCCTGGGCCGGCGACCACGCCGACAAGGTGATCTGCAACTTCAACTACAACGGTCCGATGACCGCCAACGTGCGTTGCGGCAATGGACCAGGGGGCGGACCCGGTATCCAGGTAGGCCCGGGTGGTGTGGTGCCCCAGCCGACCTCACCGGCGACGAACCGGGCACAGGCAATCACCATCGCAGACCAGAACTACGTGGACTACTCGGGCCACTTCCTCTCGCCGTCGATCTCCTTGATGGTGAACGCGGGGCTATGGATCGAACTGTATGCGGTCATCGGGTTTCTGGTCGGGCTGGGTCTGGCATCGCTCATGGGTCAGCGAACAGTCCCGGTGATCCTCTTGATCGTGCTCGAAATCGTGCTGACGCCATTGCTATCCCAGGCGAACATCCCCCACCTTGTCAACCTGCAGCGAGGGCTTGTGGGACTGGCCACGAGCCACCTCGAACCGGGCGGTTTGCCTTCGGTCTTCGGCGGCATGCACAACGGACAAGCCGGAGGTGGGTTGGTCACCGAATCCACCACGGTGGCGGTCTGTGTCATCGTCGCATGGATCGTGGTGTGGACGACGCTCGGCGCGTGGAGGATGGTGACCCGGGACGCCTAGGCCAGGCGTTGGCGGTGCAGCACGTAGAGGTACTGCGGGCCCTCATCGCTCGGATGATCGGACTCCAGCATCCCGCTCCAGGCGCGCCGGAACCCCACCCGCTCGAGCGCCCGCCACGACGCCACGTTCCGCTGGTCGACGTCGGCGACGATGGCGGGAACGTCCGGATACCGGAGCCACGACTCGTCGGCGAACCGGGCGATGATGCGGGTCCCGAGGCCCTGGCCGATCAGGCGCTCGTCGCCGATGAGGTAGTCGATGCCTGCGGCCTCGAGCTCGTCGGTGCCCACGGCGACGGCACGCTGCCAATCGGGATTGTCGGCCAAAAGGTACCGCTGGACATAGCCCACTGGGGTCCCCCCGTCGACCACGATGAACGCCTCGGTGGGATCGGATTCATCGAGAATCGGACCGTAGGTGACCTGCACCGATTCGAGATCGCCCTCCTCCCGCCACCACTCCTTGACGTGCGGGGAGGCAAGCCACCCGGCCAGCATTGGGAGATCCTCAGCTTCGAGGGGGCGGAATCGCAACGTCATCTCGTCAACTATGGATTGAATTAGGAGCCAGTAGCGGGAGACACCCGCCAGCGGCGGCTGTCCCACCGATCCGCTGTTATAGAGGTGATCGGGGACACCCTGGTGGTCCAGCCCTACCTGTGCCGTCGTAGTTTGTAGCGCACGCCGCGCCAAATGACGGATCGAAGGGGTTCTACCTCCACGTTCATTCCGTTCACGAACGCCAGGGGGATGCCGTACCGTTCACACCACTCAGACGTATCCATCGACCGCAATTCCTCTTCGATGACCGGGGATCGCTCCAGAGCTTGTTCGTAGCTGTCGAATACTTCGACCACCCTCCGGTCTCCAGTGGAGTTGTAACACGCGATTTCTGGAAGTTTGCCGACACCCTGTGGAATATCTCCCATCGCCGCTTCCGCAATCGCGGAACCCCATCCGGTGGGATGAAAAGGTGCTCTGACATAGCTCCACTCTTGCCGGAGGCAGACCGCCCCTGTGCCGGGATCGCCTCCCACGGTCCGTATGGTACGAAGCCGGATCCAGTGTGGGATTGTGGTTCAATGGCCGGTCGAGACCTACGACGCATAGCTGGGGCACTAAGCCTGGAAGCACCGACGAATAGTCGGATTCGGTAGCCGCGCATCCGCGGAAAGAGCCTCCCCAACTGGGAAAATGACGATGTCGAAGTCGTCGTATCTCTCAGCAAAAGGAGGCACTTTCTGTGACGTCAGTATCGCGCGGAATCGACCGCATCGAGGTGACCTTCGATGACCCGAATTTGGTGGCCAACGCGGGTCTGTTGCTGGTCGCCACCCTGGTGGTCCGGCTGCGTCTCGAAGCTCTGATCAACGACGTGGTCGACCTGTCTGGTCGTGTCGGTGGAGCACTTCCCGGGCGCAAGGTGTTAACCCTGATGCATGCCATGGTGGCGGGCGGCAGCCACATCGATCATGCCGACGTGCTGCGATCCGGTGCCACCCAGTCGGTGCTCCCACACCGGGTGATGGCACCCTCGACGTTGGGGACGTTCCTTCGAGCCTTCACGTTCGGCCACATCCGCCAACTGGACGCTGTCCTGGCCGAGACACTGCGCCGGGCGTGGTCGTTGGGAGCCGGTCCGGGCGACGATCGAATGGTCGTCGACCTCGACTCCACCATCTGTCCGGTGTGCGGCAAGACCAAGCACGGTGCCGGTTACGGCTACACGAAGAAGTTCGGCTACCACCCCCTCCTCGCTGTCCGGGCAGCCACCGGTGAGCTCCTCCATGTCCGAATGCGCAAAGGATCGGCCAACACCCAGCGGGGAACCAAGCGGTTCGTCGAAGAGCTGGTGGCCCGGCTCCGTCGAGCGGGAGCCACCGGCCAGCTGATCATGCGGTTCGACTCCGGCTTCTGGTCGAACGCCACCATCGCCACCCTCGGTCGGTTGGACGTCGGCTACACCATGGGGGTCCGGATGGTGAAGTCCGTGGTCACCGCAGTGTCGACCATCGACGAGGAGTCATGGACGCCCATCGACTACACCCCCGACGGCATGGCCGAGGTGGCCGATTGTGTCTACAAGGGACGCCGCCTCATCGTGCGTCGCACCCGGCTGGTCGGTCGCCAGGCAACGTTGTGGCCCGAGTGGCGTCATTTCGCCTTCCTCACCGACCTGGAAGGCGACCCAGTTGACGTCGATGCATTCCACCGGGCCCACGCCACCGTCGAGCTGGCCATCAAGGACCTGAAGGAGGGTGCGGGCATGGAACACGTTCCTTCAGGGAACTTCAACGCCAACGCAGCCTGGCTGGTGTGTGCAGCCCTCACCCACAACCTCATCCGTTGGACCGCCATGCTGGGTGAGATCACCTCCGAGGAGCATCTCGTCGTGGCCCGCACGGTGCGCACTCGGTTCCTGTCCATCCCCGGCCGGCTCGTCTGCCCCGGTGGCAGACCGATACTGCGCGCTCCACTCGAATGGCCGTGGGCCAAAGCCTTCGAGCGGGCACTCGATCTCCTTCGGGCCCTTCCGCCGATCCCCGTGTAGTCAGTCCACCGCGGCCGGTGCACCGCAGACGATTGCAGGACGGCACTGACAACCGATGAGAATCACAAACTCTTGGTCTCGCACGCCCCGACGGCCGCTGAAGAAGTCAGCCCGACGCCAGTTGATCCTTCACGACGTCGATCACCCGATTCGGTGTCCTACCAGGTCGTCGGTCGGTGGATCCAGGCTAAAGCCAACCACCCAACCGGCCGATGATCGAAGGATGGGGACAGCTGTGGGGCAGGCGGCGGAGCACCACGTTTCGGGCCTCTACGTCAAGATGTTGATGGACAGCCTGGCCAACAACCTTTCGACGGGCGAGATCCGAGACATGTTGTCGCGGGCCGGCGAGACCCGGAGCCTCGAGGAGCTCGGCGAGTCCTCATCGTGGAGCTCCTATGACGCGTTCAGACGGCTGCTCGAGGAGGCCAAGCGAACGACGGACTCGCTACCCTCGGCGGGTCTGGATGATCCGACCTCCGAGGTGACGCTGGATTCGGAAATCGCGGGAACCATCCAAGCATTTGGATCCCCCGCATCCGTCCTCGCCACCAACACCGGCACCAATCCGTTGCTGCCCATTAGGCAGTACGAGACCACCGAAGTGGCATCGAACGAGTGGACGATTCGCGAGTGGTTCATCGATGGGTTCGATCCCTTTCCCGAATACTGCACCTTCGTGGCACAGCAGTACGCCATGATCCCGCTGTTCTTCGGACTTCCTTTGGGTGACGTCACCGAGGAGGAGTGTCAGGCCAAAGGCGATGACGCCTGCCTCTTCCGGATGCGGTGGGCACAGGTGGACGAGGCCACATCACGAGCCGAGTACCTCGAGGTGCGAAACCAGCAACTCGAGGCGCGACTCGAACAGTTGAGCGACATGATCACGGACCTGGCGTCCAATGAGCGCTACGAGGACGTCCTCCAAGGAATCGTCTCCTCGACCATGACCGCGGTCTTCGCCAGCGGCACGGTCCTGGCTCTCGAACCGCGGATGGGACACCCCCGGAAGATCTACTCCAAGGGAGTCACGCAGGCGGAGACAGCCGATATCGCCGATGACCTGTTGGAGGGAGGCATCCGCGCGAAGGGGCTGACCGCGGTCGACGTGACATCGGGCCGTCGCCACTATGGCGTGCTCGCCATCGGCGAGCACGGTGGCCTGTTCACTTCGCAATCGCAGACCACCCTCGAAACGCACGCCCGATTGGCCGCCGCCGCCCTCGACGCCGCTGACGCCCTCGAGGAAGCGAGGCACCAGGCCACCTCGGCCCAAGCGCTGTTGCACCTGTCGACATCGTTGGCCGAAATCGTCAGCACTGAGGAAATGGCGGAGAAGGTGGTCCGAGCAGTGCCCGACGTTATCGACTGCGATCGAGCCACCCTCCTGCTGGACGACGGGAACTGGCACGGCCCTGACGACCGGGGTTACCGGATCATGGCCTCGTACGGCTACTCCGAGGAGACAGCGGCGTCACTTGT
>Ga0307373_10014815_pt1 | contig 10681 bp, 9 predicted proteins | sample OX2MG_FD_202534 | JGI IMG/M metagenome (GOLD analysis project Ga0307373, IMG submission 202534) | Soil microbial communities from Risofladan, Vaasa, Finland - OX-2 | ecosystem: Environmental > Terrestrial > Soil > Coastal area > Acid sulfate soil | place: Finland: Risofladan, Vaasa | collected...
GAAGCCACACGCCCCCACGAGCAGGTCGCCAAATCACTATAGCGCGCTCTTCCAATCTCTGCGCACGCCGCGCTCCATCTGGCGGCGAGCCTCCCGCTCGGCCAGCGCGTACCGCTTGTCGTACTCGCGCTTACCGCGACCCAGCCCCAGCTCGACCTTCACCCGATTCCGGTACAGATGCATGTCCAGCGGCACCAAGGTAACCCCGGGCTGCTTCATGGCGCCCGCCAGGTGGTCGATCTGGCGGCGGTGCAGGAGCAGTCGGCGCGACCGCCCAGGATCGTGGTTCTGACGGTTGCCGAACTCGTACGGCTGGATGTGAGCACCATAGAGCCAGGCCTCTCTCCGTTCGATCCGGACGTAAGCCTCGGTGATCTGGGCGCCACCCTGGCGCAGGGAGCGCACCTCCGTGCCCCAGAGTTCGATGCCGGCCTCGATCTGCTCCAGGATGTGGTAATCGTGGCGGGCGCGCTTGTTGCGAGCCAGCAACCGCTGCTCCTTGGGCTCAGCCACGGCGAAGGCTCCCGGACGCCCGTGGTCGGCCTCGGAGAAATGCTGCCGGGGTCATCGGTGGCTTTCCCGGGGGCTGGATCAGCTCGACCCGAAAGGCATCCTCTGCGGTTCGGACCAGGATCCAATCCGCCCCTTGTTCCAGGATCCTCCCGGTCACGGCGTCGGCTGAGTCATCAGCTGCCTGATCGGGAGCGCCGCGGAGAAGCTTGACCCGCACCCCCTCCAGCGGGACCGTCACCCCGGGCCAAGGCGCCAGGGCCCGCAGACGGCGGTCTATCTCCGCCGCCGTCAGGGTCCACTCCAAGCTTCCGTCCTGGCGTGACAACCGGTGAGAGAAGGTGGCGCCCGAGGCCAGCTGGGGAATGTCGCTGCTATCGCCGCCCTCCAGCCGGTCCAGAACCTGGACCACCAGCTGGGCGCCCAGCTGCGCCAGTCGCGCTGTCAGCGAAGAAGTGGTGGCCGAGCCGGGGACGGGAATCGCCTCTTGAGCCAGGATGGGGCCAGCATCCATGCGCTGGTCCATCCGGAACACGGTAACCCCGCTTCGGCTGTCGCCCGCCAGGATCGCTGCTGGCACCGGCGAGGCTCCCCGGTGGCGGGGCAGTAGGGACGGGTGCACCCCAACTCCGCCCTGAGCCAAGGATTGAAGTACCACCAGTGGGATGAGCTGCCCATAGGCCGCCACCACTAGCGCGTCGGGATCGGTGGGAACGATGGCTTCGCGCCAGAATTCCTCGGTGAGCCGGGGCGGCTGCTCCACCGGTAGCTCGAGGGAAATGGCTTCAGCCTTGACCGGTCGGGGAGCGGCGGATCCCCGACTGCCCGGCCGATCGGGTGCGGTCAGCACCGCGACCACGTCGTGGCTCGAGGTCGCAAGCGACCGCAGGACCGGGATCGAGAACTCGGCCGAGCCGGCGAAGACGACGCGCACCGAGGTACCTCCAGATGTTGCCGCGCTGACGCCCTGCGCGTGCCCGCGCCAGGCGAAGGTGCTCAGTCTCCCAGTCCCGAGCCGGCCGTGCTCGGTTGACGTCGCTGGAAGGTCGGGTCAGGCGGGATCGACGTCGATCGCCCAGCCCCGCCCTTCCGGAAGATGAGGCCGGACCGGCTCCAGCCGCGTCGCCCGGATGGTCAGCTGCCAGCGGTAGAGGGAGCGCAGTCGGGGAATGAAGGCCGGACTCGGCCCCAGAACCTCGACCTCGCTCCCCTCCAGCAGCCCCCGGAGCCGGACCGCCTCCAGTTGGGCCTGCTCCCGAGCTGCGCGCTCACTCGGGTCGCTGCGGGTGAGCACCAGCAGCCGGGTGAACGGGGGAAAGCGAAGCTGACGTCGGGCCTCCAGCTCCAGGGCGGCAAACCCCTCGTAGTCGTGCGAACTGGCCAGCTGGACCGCCGAGTGATCGGGGCTATACGTCTGGAGAATGACTTGGGCGGGCTCATCGCCCCGCCCCGCCCGGCCCGCCACCTGGGTGAGCAGCGAGAAGGTCTTCTCCGAGGCCCGGAAGTCAGGGAAGTGGAGAGCGATGTCGGCGTTCACGATCCCCACCAACCGGACCCCGGGCAGATCCCAGCCCTTGGCCACCATTTGGGTGCCGATCAGGAGGTCAGCATCGCGGCGGACGAAAGCCTCGTAGATCTCCCGGTGGGCGTCGCGATGCCCGACCGTGTCCCGGTCCATGCGGAGGATCCGCGCCTCCGGCCAAAGCTCCCTGGCTTCCGCCTCGATCCGCTCGGTACCCGCGCCGAGAGCTCGGAGCAGCCTGCTGCCGCAGCTGGGGCACTCCTCCGGCAGCACCACCTGGTGATCGCAGTAGTGACAGGCACAGAGCCTCCCCGGGAAATGCAGGGTCAGCGAAACCGAACAGTTCGGGCAACCCAGCGCTTCGCCGCAGCCGCGGCAGAGAACCACACTTGAGGTGCCCCGGCGGTTGAGGAAGAGGATGCCCTGGCCGCCCTCCTGGAGCGTCTCCGTCACCAATTCGGTCAGCCTGCGGGAGAAAGGAGAGCGGTTTCCCCAGGCCAGCTCCTCCCGGAGGTCCACCACCTCAACTGGGGGCAACCGCCGTCCACCGAAGCGGTGGGGCATCCGCAGGAGCTTGAGCCCCTTCTCGCTCACGGCCTGGCGATAGGCCTCCAGTCGGGGGGTGGCACTGCCCAGCACCACCGGCACCGAGAGAATTCGACCCAGGTGGCGGGCCACATCGGCCGCCTGGTACCGGGGCATCGCGTCGTACTGCTTATAGGATGAGGAGTCCTCCTCGTCCACGATCACGATCCCGGGATTGGCCATCGGCGCGAAGATCGCGCTCCGGGAGCCGATGACCACCTGAGCCTGCCCCGCCCGGACCCGCCGCCACTCGCGACCCCGCTCAGCGACGGTCAGCCCGGAATGGAGCACGGCCACGATCCCCGGGAAATGGACGGCGAACCGCTTCTCCGTCTGCGGGGTGAGGGAGATCTCAGGAACCAGCACGATCGCTCCTTTGCCCTGCACCAGCGCCGCCTTGATGGCGGCCAGATACACCTCGGTTTTGCCCGACCCGGTAACCCCGAAGAGGAGGAACTCGTCCGCCCGCGACCAGGTGATGGCGTCCCGGATGGGCGCGAAAACCTCCTCCTGCGTGGCAGTGAGTACCAGCGGGGCGTCGCTCTCGGTCGCGGGCGCTGGTTCGAAGGCCGCCCGCTGGGGCGCGACGCGGCGCCGGGCCGTTGCCTTGCCCGTCCGCAAGGCCGGCGGGATCATGGCGCGCAGCACTTCCGGCAGCGGACAGAGATAGTGCGAGGCAATCCACTGCGCCAGGCTGATCTGGTGGGGTAGGAGCAGCGGCTCCTCGTCGCGGATGCGCTCCAGCGGACGCAACTTCTCGATCGGAGAATCCTCCAGGAGTTCAACGACGAAGGCGAACACCCGGCGGCGACCGAAGGGAACCACCACCCGCTGCCCCAGCCGGATCGAAGTCCTGAGTTCACCGGGAATGAGGTAGTCGTAAAGGCCCGTCGGCGGTCCCGCTCGAAGGTCCGGGGATACCCTGGCCACTCGAGGCTCCGAGGGGCTCACCCCGGGAGTTGACGGTTCGGCGATTCCTCGTCCAGTCGGAGGGCCTCATCCAGAATGACGGCCGCGATCGCGGCCTTGGACTGCCACTCCAGCCGGACGGTACGGCCACCTCGAAGCAGGAGCGTCGCCTCGGCCAGCTCACCGCCCATGGCCGAATGCTCACCGGTCACGGGATTGGCCACGATCATGTCGCAGCCCTTCTGCTCGAGCTTGGCCACTCCCCGCCGGGTCACCTCCTCCGTCTCGGCCGCGAACCCGACAACCAAGCAGCCTGGGGGCCGATCCACCGTGAGGCGCATCAGAATGTCGACAGTGGGGACCAGGCGCAGCTCCAACTCCTGATGCTCGCCGCGGTGGAGTTTGCTGGGCGCCGGCTTCTCGACCCGGAAATCGGCCACCGCCGCCGCCATCAGAATCAGGCGGGTTGAGGGAAGCAGGTCGAGGCAGGCCTGGAGCATCTGGTCGGCCGTCTCCACCCTAACGGTCTTGACGCCAGGCAGCTCGGGAGACTGCTCAGCGGCGGTAACCAGGTGGACGACGGCGCCGCGAGCCGCCGCCTCCGCTGCTAGGCGTTCTCCCATCTTGCCGCTGCTGCGGTTGCCCAGGTAGCGGACCGGGTCAATCGGCTCCCTCGTCCCCCCGGCGGTAATCAGCACCTCCCAGCCTCGCAGCGGCCCCGTCGGGTGTAGCGCCCGGAGGGCTGCCGCTAGGATCTGCGCCGGCGCCGCCATCCGGCCCTCCCCCATCCGCCCCGAAGCCAGCCGCCCCTTGACCGGCCCCACCACCTGGGCACCGCGCGCCACCACGGTGGCCAGGTTCTGCTGGGTGGCCGGATTGCGCCACATCCCGGTCTCCATCGCCGGGGCCAGCACGATCGGCGCGGTGGTGGCCAGCAGGGTGGCGCTGACGACGTCATCGGCGAGCCCCGTAGCCAACCGGGCCAGGGTGGAGGCGGTCACCGGCACCACTAGGTGACAGTCCGCCCAGCTGGAGAGGTCGAGGTGAGCCATCCCATGGCCGGTCCCCTCGTCGGTACTCGGGGCCCTGCCTTTGGGCGGGAAGAGGCGCCACTCCACCGGGTTCCCCGAAAGCGCCCGCAGGGTAGTCGGCGAGATGAAAGAGGTTGCCGAGGAGGTCATCGCCACCCTTACCTCGGCGCCCTGCCGGCGCAGCGCCGTGATCAGCTCGGGCACCTTGACCACCGCCACTCCGCCGCAGACATGGACCGCGACATGCCGTCCGCTGAGCCCAGGCCGCATCTCCTCAGCCATCTCAGGCCATTGTGGCAGGCGCCGGGGGCGGCCTAGCCCGAGGCGGAGTCCATGCCGGCCAAGATAGTCGCGACTTGCCGCGCCGCCCGAGCTACTTCGTCGTTCACGACCACATGGTGGTACCACCTGGCCTCCGCCAGCTCCCGGTCGGCGTCCTGGCTGCGGACCGCCAACTCCTGCTCGCTCTCCGTCTCGCGGCGGTGGAGCCGCTCAATCAGGATCTCTCGGGAGGGAGGAGTGAGGAAGACAAAGGTGGCGTCGGCCCCAGCATCCCGCAGTTGGGCTGCGCCCTGGACGTCGAGCTTGAGCAGCACATCTTGGCCGCTGACCAGGAGCTCCTCGACCCGGGCGCGGGCGGTGCCGTACCGATTGCCATGGACGGTAGCCGTCTCTAGGAACTGGTCGGCGGCCGCCATCGCCGTGAAGGTAGCCTGGTCCACGAATGAGTAATCGCGCCCATCCACCTCGCCCGGCCGGGGCACCCTGGTCGAGTAGGCGGCCGGACGCTGCAGCGAGGGCCGCAAGCGGAGCAGCTCCTGGATCACCGTGTCCTTGCCGACGCCGCTGGGTCCAGACAGCACGATGAGCCGGCCACGGCCCGAATTCCTACTCATCCCAGGGTCGAGGGTAGTGCTTGCCACGGCCAGGCGGCCCGACTGCCGGGGGGAGCACCGACGTCCCGGCGGAGTGCCTCCAGATCGTCCGGCAGCGGGCTCACAAAGGCCATCTCGCGACCATCGACCGGGTGGCGAAAATGAAGCATGGCGGCGTGCAGGGCGGGACGGGCCGAACCTCGCGCGGAGGCGGTCCCATAGAGCCCATCACCGGCCAACGGTCTCCCGATGTAGGCGAGATGGACCCGGATCTGATGGGTGCGCCCGGTTAGCAGGCGCAGCTGTAGCGCGGTGTGCTGGGGCAATCGCTCCAGCACGGTGAATTCGGTCGCCGCCTCCCGACCACCCGCCCCGACCGCCATCCGCCGGGGTCGCCGGGGGTCACGGCCGAGGGCCGCCTCGATCCGGCCCCGGTCCTCTCGGAACTGCCCCTCGGCCAGCGCCCAGTACTCCCGGCCCATGGTTCTGGAGCGGAGCTGGCGGGCCAGGGCCCGGTGGGCCTCCTCGGTTCTGGCCAGGACCAAAAGTCCGCTGGTGCCCCGATCGAGCCGATGCACGATTCCTGCACGGTCTCTACCGGCCGCGGTCGACCAGGGACCACCCCAGCTTTGGACCAGCTGGGCGAGGGTGCCGTCCCGGTGCCCTGGAGCCGGATGGACCACCATCCCGGCGGGCTTGTCCACGACCACCAACACCTGGTCCTCATAGACGCGCCGCGCCTCCTCCAGCGGCGGCGGCGGCTCCGCCTGGGGAACCTCCGCGGCCACCGCCACGAGATCCCCCAGGCGAATCCCCCGCGAAGGCCGCTGGACGGCCCGCCCATTCAGAAGCACCAGCCCCTCCCGTACCAGCTGCTGGACGTGGGCCCGCGTCCCCCCCAGGCGCGCTGACAGGAAGACATCGAGCCGCACCCCGGCCTCGGCAGGATTTGCCGCCGAAAGCTCCAGCGGATCCGGTGGCGGAGCAGCCTCAGTCACTGGTCCGGCCGGCCCTGGTGATCCGGATCACCAGGATGACTACCCCGACGGTGATCCCGGAGTCGGCGACGTTGAATATCGGCCAGTGGGGGAACTCGATGAAGTCCACCACATAACCCTGGGTCAGTCGGTCCACCGCGTTGGCGAGAGCACCCCCCAGGAGCAATCCCACCCCGGCCTGCACCCAGGCGGGCTGCAAGGCGAGCAGCCGCCACTTCCAGGCGATGACCACCACCACGGTCACGGCTACCGCCAGGAAGAGCCAGTCGGCGTCGGGCAGGATGCTGAAGGCCGCCCCGCTGTTGATGGTGTAGTAGATGTGGACCGGCCAGTTGGCAAAGAGCTTCTCGCCCAACGTGAGCGAGTGGCTGACCCAGAACTTGGTCGCTCGATCGAGTGCGAAGACCGCAATCGCGGCCAACCCGGTCCAGAACGGCCAGGGCTGGGTGCGGGTCAAGCCTCCCGAGGATCTGCCCGGCCCCTCTTCGGCCTCAGTCGCGCTTGGCCTCCTTGCAGGGAACGCACCTGGTCGCGTAGGGCAGGGCGCGCAACCGCTCGATGGCGATCTCCTGACCGCAGCTGCGGCACAGTCCGTACTCGCCCCGCGCCAACCGCCCCAGGGCGTCATCGCACTGCTCGTACATCTGCTGCAAATTCTCCCGGATCGCCTGCAGTCGCTCGTGCTCTTCCATCTCGCCGGCGTGCTCGGTGGGGTGCTCGTGGAAGGGTGCTTCCCGGCCGGAGCCATTGGCCGCCACCCCGGTCAACTGGGCCAGCTCCTGGTCCAGACGCGCCTTCTCCGACTCGACCTGGCGGCGGATCTCGGCCAGGTCGCCCTGGCGGGTCGTGGTGGCGATCTCGGTCATGCTTGAAATTCCTCGATAACGGGCCCAGGACCGGTAGCTCTCGGACGGCGAGGAGCTGCCGCCGCTGCCTGGGGGCGGGAGCATTATGGGCCGTCCTGAGCCCAATGGGGAAGGACCTAGCCATGTCATGGTGCGGCGGAGCTGCGCCGGCGCAGCGCTATCCCGATCGCGTGGGGGGGAACTTTGAGCGCAGTCCAGTCGGAATAGCCCGGAGGCAGCAGGGAGTTGGGCTCCGCTCGCTGGAGAGTATTGACGAAACACTGGTCCTGGATCTGGCTCCTGCCCTCCTCAATCGCCGCCGCCAGTTCATCATCAGTCGCGAAGCTCACCTCGACCGGCTCCCCAGCCTTGAGCCCGCTCTTGCGGCGATGGTCCTGAAGCTGCCTGGTGAAGGACCGCACCAATCCCTCCCGGCGCAAGGCCGGGGTCAGCTCGAAGTCCAGCGACACCGTAGCCGGACCCGAATTGCCGCCCAGGCTAGAGCGAACCTCAGCCACGTTGAGCTCCTCCGCCAGGACCCGAGCCAGTTCGTTGGGCAGCTCCGCTCCCCGTACCTCCGCGCTGGCCAGGGGTTGGCGGATCGGCACCCCCTTCTGCTCCCGCAGCGAGCGGGCGTCCTCGGCCAGCCGGCGCACCAGTGCCATCTGGCGCAGTAGCTCCCGGTCGAGCTGCTTCCCTTCCGGCTCGGGGTAGGTCTCCAGGTGAACTGACTGCTGGGCGTGGACCGCCCCGGGGGTGAGGGTTCGAAAGATAGCCTCGGCCACGAAGGGGGTGAAGGGAGCCATCAGCCGCACCGTCTGCTGGAGCACTTGATGGAGGGTCGCGCAGCTGGAGGCGATCTCGTCTGGGGTGCCTCGGAAGCGGGAGCGAGACCGGCGGAGGTACCAGGTGCTGGTGTCATCCACCAGCGCCCCGATCGCCCGGCAGGCGGTGTTGGCATCGTACTGGTCAAGCGCGCGTACGGACTCGGCCACCGTCTCCTGGAGCCGGGCCAGAATCCAGCGGTCGAGGGGGTGGCGCTCGGCGAACGCCGGCGCCGCGGCGGACGGCTGCCAGTCGGCGAGGTTGGCGTAGGTGATGAGGAAGCTCTGGGTGTTCCAGAGCACGTTCAGGAAGCGGAGCGCGGTGTCCGCCACCCGCTGCACCGAAACCCGATACTCCAGCCCCACCGAGACGGTGGTATAGAACCACCAACGGACAGCGTCCGCTCCCGTTTTTGAGATCAGCTCGAAGGGATCCACGACGTTCCCACGGGTCTTGGACATCTTGCGCCCCTGTTCGTCCACGACCAGGCTAGGAACCACCACGTGTCGGTAGGCCGGCTGATCGAACAGCATCACCGACTCGGCGAGCAGGGTGTAGAACCAGCCCCGGGTCTGGTCCAGTGCCTCGCTGATGAAGTCGGCGGGGTGGCTGGCTGAGAAAATCTCCTCGTTTTCGAACGGGTAGTGCCACTGAGCGAAAGGCATGGCGCCGCTGTCATACCAGGCGTCGATGACCTCCGGAACGCGGCGCATCTCACCTCCACAGTCGCAGCGCAACGTGACCTCGTCGATGAACGGTTTGTGGACGTCTGTGCCCGGTTTAAGCCCCAACTCGGCCAGGCTGCCGACACACCGCTGGGCCTCGCAGGCGGGGCAGATCCAGATCGGCAAGGGAGTGCCCCAGTAGCGCGCCCGAGAGAGGTTCCAATCCTGGACCGATTCCAGCCAGTTGCCCATGCGGCCGTCTCGGAGATGCCCCGGCACCCATTGGACGGAGCGGTTGTGGAGGAGCAGCTGATCCTTCACCGCCGTCGTCCGGATGAACCAGGAGTTCAGCGCGTAGTAGAGGAGCGGTGTGTCGCAGCGCCAACAGAAGGGGTAGGTATGAAGGATCCGCTCCTCTTTGTAGAGCAGCCCCCGGTTCCTCAGGTCCTCGGTGATCAAGGGATCGGCGTCCTTGACAGAGACGCCCTGAAAGTCCGCCACAAAGGGCAGGAAGCGTCCGTCCAGCCCGACGGTGTGCCGCACCTCGAGCCCTGCCTCCTGGCAGAGCTTCAGGTCGTCCTCGCCGTAGGCGCCGGCGGTGTGCACGATCCCGGTCCCCTCGTCGGTGGCGACGAAGTCAGCCGTCATCACCGTGCAACCCCCAGGCTGCTCGGGGAGATACGGAAAGAGCGGCTGGTAGCGCAGACCGATCAGCTCTTGGCCTGCGAACTCCCGCTCTACCTGATAGGGGCCGTCCAGGACCCCAAGGCGCTCCTTGGCGAGGATCAGCCGCTCGCTCCCCTGACTGACTTCCGCATAGGTGATGTCCGGACCCACCGCAAGACCCAAGTTTCCCGGCAACGTCCAGGGAGTGGTGGTCCAGGCCAGCAGGCTGGTTGCAGGAGCGTCTCGCAAGCGAAACCGCACCGTGACCCCGGGGTCGGAGGTGTCGTCCTTGTAGGCCCCGGGCTGAGCCAGCTCGTGGCTACTGAGGGAGGTCTGGCAGCGCGGGCAGTAGGGAGCAACCCGGTAGCCTCGGAAGAGCCAGCCCCGCTGGTAGATCTGCTTCAGGCTCCACCAGACGGACTCGATGTACTCCGTGTCGTAGGTGCGGTAGGCGTTTTTCAGGTCCAGCCAGAAGCCGATCCGGTTGGTCAGCCGCTCCCACTCGTCGATGTACTCCATGACGCTGGCCCGGCAGAGGCGGTTGAACTCCTCCACTCCCATCCGCTCGATCTCCTGCTTGGAGCCGATCTTGAGACTCCGCTCGATCTCCAACTCGACCGGCAGACCGTGGGTGTCCCAGCCGCCGCGCCGCTCCACCCGTCGGCCCCGCATCTGCTGGTAGCGCAAAAAGCAGTCCTTGAAGGATCGGGCCAGGACGTGATGGACCCCCGGCATGCCGTTGGCAGTCGGGGGCCCCTCGTAGAAGACGAACCGCCTGGCTTCCCGGCGCTGCTCCAGGCCGCGCTCAAAGATGTGCTCCCGCTGCCAGAACTCGAGGACGCGCTCTTCCAGTTCAGGGAAGCTGACCGGGTTGGCGACCGGCTCAAATACCGACATCAGGGCGCGCTGGCATCTCCAGTGAGAGTTCTGCCTCTCGCTTCGAAGCGAGGTGCGGGCAGCGTAGCATGAAGGCGCAGGATCTCCCGAGCAGCACCAGGAGATGACCATGCCTGACCAGCAACCAGCCGCCGAACTCGCCCCCTGGGGACCCGAGATCGACCTCTATTGGGAAGACTTTCAAGTCGGCCAGGTCCACCAGCTCGGCTCACATCTGATTAGCGCTGCGGAAATCGTGGAGTTCGGTCGGCGTTTCGACCCTCAACCGTTCCACGTCGACCCCGAGCGGGCGGCGCGTTCCCCCTTTCAGGGGCTGATCGCCAGCGGCTGGCACTCGGCGTCCCTCTGGATGC
>Ga0307373_10014818_pt1 | contig 10680 bp, 8 predicted proteins | sample OX2MG_FD_202534 | JGI IMG/M metagenome (GOLD analysis project Ga0307373, IMG submission 202534) | Soil microbial communities from Risofladan, Vaasa, Finland - OX-2 | ecosystem: Environmental > Terrestrial > Soil > Coastal area > Acid sulfate soil | place: Finland: Risofladan, Vaasa | collected...
TCGCCTGCAGGCCTTCCTGGCGACGAACGGCGGCGGGACGACGGAGCGCTTCGCCGACGACTTGCTCGACGCGCTGACGCGCTGGCGGGGCTCGGCCAGCTTCGAAGACGATGTGACGTTCGTCATCGTCGACGTGACGCCGGACCGCGAGCGCCGGCCGGCGTGAGCGGCGGCGACGCGGCACGGAGAGCGCACCCGCGGACGGGGTTTCGGCGCGGTCGAGCCGACGTGGAACGCCAGGCTGTGCAGGAATCCGCACAGCTGGGCTTGCTCTGGACGGGCTGCAGGGAGAAGATACGCCAACCCCATCAGTCGGGGCGCCCGGTCGGCGGCGTCCGCGGCGTGATGGTTCCAGCCTCGCGCCGGTCGCCGAGCGGGCGGGCGCGAGGTCTTTCGGCGATCGGCTGTCCGGGGATGCGTGATTGCGCAGGGCCTGCCGTTCGAAATTCTGTTCCCCTCCATTCCCGTTCCGCATCGTGTACCAGGTCCGCGCGCCGTTCCCGACGGGCGGCCCGGGTGCCTTGATCGACGTGCCGCCGATCCGCCGCGGGCGGTGGTCGCCGGCTGGTTCAGGAGGATTCCATGAGGACACCGCACAGGGGGAAGCGATGGGCCGCCACGCTTCTCGTGGCCGCCGGAGCGGCGACGATGCTCGTGTTATCGGGCCATGCGCAGAGTGAACCGGCCGCGCCGGCGAAAGACCCGCTGAGGGCGCTTCATTTCAGGGCGATCGGCCCCCCGGGGAACCGGCTGTCGGCCATTGTCGGCGTGCCGGGCGATCCGGCCGTGATGTATGTCGGCGCGGCCGACGGCGGCATCTTCAAGACCGATGACGGCGGCATCAACTGGCGGCCGATCTTCGACCATCAGGACGTGTCGGCGATCGGCGCGCTGGCGATCGCGCCGTCGGCGCACAACGTCGTCTGGGCCGGCACCGGGGAAACGTGGCTGATCCGGCCGTTCTATGCGATGGGCGACGGCGTCTACAAGTCGACCGACGCCGGGCGCAGCTGGCAGCACATGGGCCTCGACGAGACCGGGCACATCGCCCGGATCGTCGTCGATCCGCAGGCCGCCAGCCGCGTCTTCGTCTGCGCCCTCGGCCAGACGTTCGCACCGGGGCAGCAGCAGGGCGTGTTCCGCACGCTGGACGGCGGCAAGACGTGGCAGCGCGTGCTGTTCGTCAACGACACGACCGGCTGCTCCGATCTGGCGATGGACCCGCAGGATCCGAACACGCTGTTCGCCGGCATGTGGCAGGTGCAGATCCACACCTGGAACCTCGACAGCGGCGGCACCGGGAGCGGCGTCTACGTGTCGCACGACGGCGGCGCCACCTGGAAGAAGCTGGTGGGACACGGCCTGCCGGCCGCCGATCACCCGCTCGGCAAGGTCGCCGTGGCGATCGCCCCCAGCAATCCGCACCGCGTCTACGCGCTGATGCAGGACAAGACGCCGGGGCTCTACCGCTCGAACAACGGCGGACGGAGCTGGCGGCTCGTCAACCAGTCGCATGCCCCCGACGAACGGGCGCCGTATTACACGAGGTTCACGGTCTCGCCCGACAATGAGAACCTGCTCTACTTCGTCAGCGTCGCCTACAGCATCTCGCTGGACGGCGGCGACACCCTGCTCGTCCCGTCGCGGTTCCCGGGCGGTGCCGATGCCAGCGGCCAGGCGTCGGCCGGTGGCGACAACCACGACATCTGGATCGATCCGACCAACCCGAGCCGGATCCTCGTGGCGAACGATGCCGGCGCGAGCTGGAGCCTCAATCACGGGCGCACCTTCAACCGCGTCGTGCTGCCGGTGGCGCAGATGTACCACGTCGCGACCGACAACGACATCCCGTACCACGTGCTGGGCAACAAGCAGGACGGGCCGTCCTACCGCGGGCCGAGCCGGGTGTTGTACGCCGGCTTCGGCGGCAGCGGCATCACCGCGGGCGACTGGGTGACGACCGCCGGCTGCGAGGACGGCTTCGCCGTCCCCGATCCGACCGACGGCAACATCGTCTGGGGCGGATGCGATAACGGCCGGCTGGACCGGATGGACCACCGGACCGGCATGTCGCGCGACGTCACCGTCTGGCCGGTGGCCGGCCTCGGCTGGGCGCCCAAGGACATGAAGTACCGCTGGCACTGGGTGTTCCCGATCGCCATCTCACCCTTCGATCACAACCGCGTCTACGTCGGCAGCCAGTACGTCCACGAAACGACCGACGGCGGCCAGACGTGGAAGGTGATCAGCCCGGACCTGACGCTGAACGACAAGACCCATGAGGACAATTCCGGCGGCATCAGCTACGACAACCTCGTGACCTACGACGGCTCCACCGTCTGGGCGATCGCCGAATCGCCGGTCAAGGCGGGCCTCATCTGGGCCGGCACGAACGACGGGCAGGTGCAGGTCACGCTGGACGGCGGCGCGCACTGGACCAATGTCACGAAGAACATCCCGAACCTCGGACCGTGGGGGACCGTCTGGGACATCGCGCCGTCGCCGTTCGACGCCGCCACGGCCTACGTCGTCGTCAACCGGCAGCATCTGGGCGACTACAACACGTACGTCTTCAAGACCACGGATGACGGCAGGACGTGGACGCTCATCACCGGCAACATCCCGAAGTCGGTGAACGGATCGGCCCACTGCATCCTGCCCGACCCGGTGCGGAAGGGGATGCTGTACCTCGGCACCGACAACGCGCTCTACGTCTCGTGGGACGACGGCGGACACTGGACGCAGATCCGGAGCAACCTGCCGCCGGCGCCGATGTACTGGATGGTCATCCAGCCGACGTTCAACGACCTGGTGGTCGCGACTTACGGTCGCGGGATCTACATCCTCGACGACATGACGCCGCTCCGGGACTACCAGCAGGCGCAGCAGCACGACGTGTACCTGTTCAAGCCGCGGCCGGCGTACCGCTTCCACGCGGTCGACGCCGCCCGGCAGTCCGAGCCGGGCGGCCACGTCATCGGCGAGAACGCCAGGTACGGCGCCGACTTCAATTTCTGGCTGAAGTCGCCGCAGAAGGACGTGGAACTGACCGTACTCGGACCGAACAACACGGTCGTCCGGACGCTGAAGGTGCGCGGCCACGAGGGCCTCAACCGCGTCTGGTGGGACCTGCGGTACGAATCGGGCGAGAAGCTGCACCTGCTGACGTCGCCGCCGGGGGCGCCGTGGGTCCCGGCGGACCGGCCGGTCGTGGCGTACGGCACGCAACTGCCGATGGTCGGACCGATCGTGCCGCCCGGAACCTATACCGTGCGGCTGACGGTCGGGGCGCAGCCGTTCAGTGCGCCGGTGCAGGTGCTGGCCGATCCGCACTCGCCCGGGACGCCGGCGCGCATCAAGGCGCAGGTCGACTTCCTGCTGCAGGTGCGCAACGAGGGGACCGAAGTGGCTGACATGATCAATCACCTGGAGCGGACGCGGAGGCAGGCCGAGAACGTCGAAACGCTGCTCGAGAGCCAGGGGGCGCAGTACGCCCCGGTCGTGAGCGCGGCGAAGGCGTTCGCGGACCAGGCGGCGGCGCTCGAGGGACGGATGTGGGACGTGCACAACACCGGACGGGGTGAGGACGTCTTCCGCCATCCTGTCCAGGTGTACGAACGCCTGGCGTGGATGGTCGATGAAATGACCGGCCGGCCGGGCGGCGGCAGCGGCGGGGCCGACCTGGGGCCGACCTCGCAGCAGGCGGCGGTGAACGCGGGGTTCCAGACGGAGATCGCGCAGCTCCAGACGGCGTTCAAGCAGTTCACCGGACCGACGACCGCGGCGTTCAACGACACGCTGAAGCAGCACAACCTGAAGCTGACGATCGAACCCTGACGGGAGATCCCTGACCGGGAACCGAAGACGCAGGAAGGGGGCAGGCCCGCGCGGCCGGCCCCCTTCCACCCTCTCCCTTCCCCGCCCCCGCCCCCGCCCCCGCCCCCGAGCCCCGAGCCCCGAGCACTGCCCAAGCACCGCCCCCCCTAGAGACGTATGATGGGCTCATGCCCGGACCAGCCGTGCTGCAACGCGAGGCGTTCGGCGATCTGCTCGCGGCGCTGCAGGGCCGGGGGTACCGCGTCGTCGGGCCCACGGTCCGCGATGGCGCGATCGTGTACGGCGACCTGCACGCCGTCGACGACCTGCCGATCGGCTGGACCGACGAGCAGGACGGGGGAACCTACCGGCTGAAGCCGAGGGGCGACCGCGCGCTGTTCGGCTACAACGTCGGCCCCCAATCCTGGAAACAGTACTTTCACCCGCCCGTCGTCCGCCTCTGGCGGGCGTCGCGCGACCGGAACGGGCTCCACTTCGACGACAGCACTCCAGACGGGCCGCCGCCGAAGCTGGCGCTGATCGGCGTGCGATCGTGCGAGCTGCACGCGATCGCCATCCAGGATCGCGTCCTGCTCGGCGGGGCGACGGTCGATCCGCTGTACGAGGCGCGGCGCCACGGCGCCTTCATTGTCGCCGTGCAGTGCGGGCAGGCCGGGCGCACCTGTTTCTGCGCGTCGATGAACGCCGGCCCGACGGCCACGGCCGGCTTCGACCTGGCGCTCACGGAGGTCCTGGACGGCGCGCGGCATTACTTCGTGGCCGAGGCGGGAACGGCGGACGGGGCAGACTTGCTCGCGCGGCTGCCGCATCGCCCGGCCGCTGCTTTCGATGTGGCGGAGGCCGACGCCCGTCACCGGCAGGCGGCGGCGCAGATGGGCCGGACGATGGACACGACCGGCATCAAGGACCTGCTGTACGCGAACGCCGATCACCCCCGCTGGAACGACGTGGCGTCGCGCTGCCTGACGTGCGGCAACTGCACGATGGTCTGCCCCACCTGTTTCTGCACGACCGTCGAGGAGGTCGGCGATCTGGCCGGGCAGTCGGCCGAGCGCCGGCAGACCTGGGACTCCTGCTTCACGATGGACTTCTCGTACATCCACGGCGGCAGCATCCGGCGGTCCGCGAAGTCCCGGTACCGGCAGTGGATGACGCACAAGCTGGCCAGCTGGATCGATCAGTTCGGCAGCTCGGGCTGCGTCGGCTGCGGCCGCTGCATCACCTGGTGTCCGGTCGGCATCGACCTCACCGAAGAAGTCCGGGCGATCCGGGCCGGCGGCGGCCGGACCGCGGCGGACGGGGAGCCTCGCGATGGAAACGCTGGAACCGCTGCTCGCTGAGCACCCGTTCTCGAGGACGCTCCAGGCGCGGCATCTCCAGGTGCTCGTCGGGTGCGCGTCGAACGTCCGCTTCGAGGCGGGCGCGTTCCTCTTCCGCGAGGGGCAGGCGGCCGACCGCTTCTACCTGATCCGCGAGGGCAAGGTCGCCATCGAGATCGCGGCGCCGACGGCGACGCTGACGATGCTGACGGTGGAGGGCGGCGAGGTGCTCGGCTGGTCGTGGCTCTTCCCGCCGTACCGCTGGAAGTTCGACGCCCGCGCGATCGAGCCCACGCGCGCAATCGCCCTCGATGCGCAGTGCCTGCGCGCGAAGTGCGAGGCGGACCACGATCTCGGGTACGACCTGCTGAAGCAGTTCGCGCTCATGGTCGAGCAGCGCCTGCACGCCACGCGTCTGCAGCTGCTGAACGCGTATGACGTCAACGCCTGAGCCGGCCGCCGCCGGCGTCGCGTCTGCCACGGCTCCGCGGCCGTTCCGCGTCATCCGCGTGCGGCACGACACGGGCGACACGACGACGCTGACGTTCGAGGCGGTGGGCGGCGGCCGTTTGCCGCCGTTTGCCGCCGGCCAGTTCAACATGGTGTACGTCTTCGGCGTCGGCGAGGTGCCGATGTCGATCACCGGCGACTCCGCCCGTCCGGACGTCGTCGTCCACACCGCCCGCGGCGTCGGCCCGGTGTCCTCGGCGATCGCCCGGCTGAAGCGGGGCGACCTCGTCGGGCTGCGCGGCCCGTTCGGCCGCGGCTGGCCGGTGGACGAGGCGGCGGGCGGCGACCTCGTGATGATCGCCGGCGGCCTCGGCCTCGCGCCGCTGCGGCCGGTCCTCTATCAGGTGCTCGCGAACCGGGCGGCGTTCGGCCGCGTGTCGCTCCTGTACGGCGCGAAGACGCCCGACGTGCTGCTCTACCGGAAGGAGCTGGAACGGTGGCGGTCGGACGGGACGGTGCGCGTGGACATCTCGGTCGACCAGGCGGCGGCCGGGTGGACGGGCCGGGTGGGGGTCGCGGCCTCGCTGATTCCGCGGCTGGCGATCGATCCGGCGCGGACGGTGGCGATGATCTGCGGGCCGGAAGTGATGATGCGCTTCACCGTGCGCGAGCTCGAGCGGAGCGGGCTGGCGCAGACGGCGATCTACCTGTCGATGGAGCGGAACATGAAGTGCGCCGTCGGATTCTGCGGGCACTGCCAGCTCGGGCCGCACTTCATCTGCCGGGACGGCCCGGTGTTTCGCGCCGATCGCCTCATGACGGCGCTGGCCGTCCGCGAGCTGTGAGATGAGACGAGCGAGGAAGCCCCGCCTGGCGGTCTGGAAGTTCGCGTCGTGCGACGGCTGCCAGCTCAGCCTGCTCGACTGCGAGGACGAGCTGCTGGCGCTGGCCGGCGAGGTGGAGATCGCGCGCTTCGCGGAAGCGTCGAGCGCGACCGTCCGCGGGCCGTACGACCTGTCGCTCGTGGAGGGCTCGATCACGACCCCCGGCGACGCCGAACGGATCCAGCAGGTGCGGCGCGCGTCGAAGCGCCTGGTGACCATTGGCGCGTGCGCGACGGCCGGCGGGATCCAGGCGCTCCGGAACTTCGCGGACGTCCGGGACTTCATCGCGCTCGTGTACGCGAAGCCGGAGTACATCGACAGCCTCGCGCGCTCGACGCCGATCGCCGATCACGTCCAGGTCGACTTCGAGCTGCGCGGCTGCCCGGTCAGCCGGGAGCAGCTCCTCGAGGTGATCGGTGCGTTCCTCCGCGGGCGGCGGCCGAACACGCCGGCCTCCAGCGTCTGCCTGGCCTGCAAGCGGCGCGGGATCGTCTGCGTGATGGTGGCGCACGGCACGCCGTGCCTGGGGCCCGTGACGCAGGACGGCTGCGGCGCGCTGTGCCCGGCCTACGATCGGGGCTGCTACGGCTGCTTCGGCCCGATGGAGACGCCGAACACGGCGGCGCTGAGCCGGCACCTGGCCGCGCTCGGCACGACCCGCCGCGGCCTCGTGCGCCTGTTCCGGAGCTTCAATGCCGGCGCGGAGCCGTTCCGGCGCGAGAGCGAGATTCATGACGAGCCGGACGCTTCGCGTTGATCTCCTGGCGCGCGTCGAGGGCGAGGGCGGGCTCTCTGTCCGCGTCAGGGACGGCGCCGTCACCGACGTCAAGCTGAAGATCTTCGAGCCCCCGCGCTTCTTCGAAGCGCTCCTGCGCGGCCGCGACCACCGCGAGGCGCCGGACATCACGGCCCGGATCTGCGGCATCTGTCCGGTCGCCTACCAGATGAGCGCCGTGCACGCCATGGAGGACGCCTTCGGCGTCACCGTCGACGGGCCGCTGCGCGCGCTGCGCCGGCTGATCTACTGCGGTGAGTGGATCGAGAGCCACGCCCTGCACGTCTACCTGCTGCACGCCCCCGACTTCCTCGGCTATCCCGACGCCATCCGGATGGCGAAGGACCATCCCGCGGTCGTGCAGCGCGGGCTCCGGCTGAAGAAGGCCGGAAACGCCCTGATCCGGCTGCTCGGCGGCCGGGAGGTGCACCCGATCAACGTCCGCGTCGGCGGGTTCTACCGGACGCCCGCCAAAGCGGCCCTGCAGGAGCTCGCGGACGAGCTCGCATGGGCCCGGGACGCCGCGCGCGAGGCCGTCCGCTGGGCGGCGTCGCTGCCGTGTCCGGAACTCGAGCAGCCGTACCTCTTCGTGGCGCTGCGGCATCCCGACGAGTACCCGTTCAACGAAGGGCGCCTCGTCTCGAGCGGCGGGCTGGACATCGGCGTCCGCGAGTACGACGGCCATTTCACCGAGGAGCACGTCGGCTATTCCAACGCGCTCCACGCCGTGCTGGACGGCGGACAGGCGTACTGCGTCGGGCCGCTGGCGCGCTACGCGCTGAACGGCGACCGGCTGTCGCCGGTGGCCCGGGAGGCGGCGCGGGACGCCGGCCTCGGACCGGTCTGCCGGAACCCGTTCCGGAGCATCGTCGTGCGGAGCGTCGAGATCCTGCAGGCCTGCGACGAGGCGGTCCGTCTGATCGAGCGCTACGAACGGCCCGAGCCGCCGGCCGTCGCTGTCCCCGTCCGTCCGGGGATCGGTTATGCGTGCACGGAGGCGCCGCGCGGCATCCTCTATCACCGGTACCGGATCGACGAGCAGGGGACGATTCTCGACGCGAAGATCGTGCCGCCGACCTCGCAGAACCAGAAGACGATCGAGAACGACCTCCGGCAGTTCGTCCCCGGGCACCTCGACCTGCCGGCCGGGGAGCTCCGCCGGCGCTGCGAGCAGATCGTGCGCAACTACGACCCGTGCCTGTCCTGCTCGACCCACCTCCTGACCCTGGAGCTCGACCGGGCATGAGCGGACCGGCCGTCCTGGTCGTCGGCGTCGGCAACCCCCTGCGCGGCGACGATGGCGCGGGGCGCGCCGTGGCGCGGCTGGTGCGGGCGCGCGCGATCCCGGCCGTCGACGTGATCGAGCAGGACGGCGACGCGGCCTCGCTGGTGGATGCCTGGCGGCAGGCGGGCGCGGTCATCCTCGTCGACGCGCTGCAGTCGGGCGCCGAGCCGGGGAGCATCCGCCGGTTCGAGGTGTCGCACCGCCCGTTGCCCGGGCGGATGTTCGGGCCGTCGACGCACGCCTTCGGCCTGTTCGACGCCGTGGAGCTGGCGCGTGCGCTGAATCAGCTGCCGCCGGTGCTGATCGTGTACGGGATCGAAGGGCAGTCGTTCGCGATGGGCGGCGGCCTGTCCGCCCGCATCCAGGCGGCTGTGCCGGAGCTCGCGGCGCGCGTGGCGGACGAGGCGCTCGCGCTGCGGGCTCCGGCATCATAGGCACCGGGGCCGGCGACTCCAGCGCCGCGGAGCGGGTCAGTGCGTTCGCCCTGGAGAAGAGCCCGGCTTGACAGACGCGGCTGCGCTCTCCAGCATAGAGGCGCAACTGGACGGCCGGCGGCGCCGCCCGCCGGCCGGCATCCGGATTCCCGTTCATGCACATCATCGTCCTCGGCGCCGGCGCCATCGGCACGTTCTATGGCGCCCGGCTCTCCAGCCACCACGACGTGACGCTCGTCGCGCGGCCCGGGCACGTCGATCGGATCACCCGCGAGGGCGTCCGCATCACCGGCCTCGACGATGTCACCGTCCGCGTGCGCGCGGCCACGGCCGTCGAGGCGGTGCCGCCCGGCTCGCTGATCCTGCTGACGACCAAGGTGTACGATACCGAGGCGGCGATCGGCGCCATCGTCGACCGGCTGGGGCCCGACACCTGCATCCTGTGCCTCCAGAACGGGCTCTACAGCGAGGAGATCGTCCGGCGGATCGTCGTCGGCCGCTGCCCGGTGCTGAGGGGGATCACGATGTTCGGCGTCACCTTCGTCGCGCCCGGCGTCGTCGCGCTGAAGGGGGAGGGCTGGACGTCGATCGAGGCCGGCCCGCGCAGCCGGGCGCTGGCCGACCTGTTCAGCGAATGCCGGCTGGACGGGCGGGTGTCGCCGGACATCCGCGCCGAGATGTGGCGGAAGGTGATCGTCAACTGCGTGATCAATCCGCTGACCGCCATGACCGGCATGGACGTCGGCTGGATGGCGGACGAGCGGATCGATCCGCTGAAGCGATTGATCGCGGCCGAGTGCGCGGCGGTGGCCGAGAGGGACGGCCTCGTGATCGCCGAGGACCTCGTCCGGATGATCAACGACGTGTACCGCCCGTCGCACAATCTGTCATCGATGCACCAGGACCTGCTGAAGGGACGCCGCACCGAGATCGACTATCTGAACGGCGCCGTCGTCCGGATGGGCGAGCGCTACGGCCTGGACTGTCCCGTCAATCGGGCCCTGGCCGGCATCATCGGCCGCATGGAGACGGTGGCGGCCGGCCGGCAGGACGGCTGAGCCGGCGGCCGGGCCCCGGCCGGCCCGGCGTCGGGGTTGATCGGACGGGCGTGTCCGCGTAGGCTGCCGTGGTCCTGCGGGCGCCGCGCCTCGACTCGCCGCGAAAGGAAGGGTGGGATGGAGACGATCGGATTCATCGGGCTCGGGAACATGGGGCGGCCGATGGCGTCGAATCTCTGCCGGAAGGGGTTCCGGCTCGTCGTGCACGATCTGAACCGCGAGGCCGTGCACGCGCTCGAGCGGCTCGACGCGCGGGGCGCGACGAGCGTCGCGGAGGTCGCGTCGGCCAGCGACGTGGTGATCCTGATGCTGCCCGACTCGGCGGTCGTCGAGCAGGTCGTGCTCGGCGACGGCGGCATCCTCCCGCACGCCCGCGGCGGCGCCTTGATCATGGACATGAGCACGGTCGATCCGCTTCTCACCGACCGCCTCGCGCAGGCGGCGTCGGCCCGCGGCCTGTCGTTCGTCGACGCGCCGGTCGGGCGGCTGGCCAGTCACGCCGACCGCGGCGAATCGCTGTTCATGGTCGGGGCCGGACAGGCCGAGTTCGAGCGCGTGAAGCCGCTGCTCGATGCCATGGGCACGACGATTCACCACTGCGGCGGCGTCGGCACCGGCATGCGCACCAAGCTCGTCAA
>Ga0307373_10014819_pt1 | contig 10678 bp, 9 predicted proteins | sample OX2MG_FD_202534 | JGI IMG/M metagenome (GOLD analysis project Ga0307373, IMG submission 202534) | Soil microbial communities from Risofladan, Vaasa, Finland - OX-2 | ecosystem: Environmental > Terrestrial > Soil > Coastal area > Acid sulfate soil | place: Finland: Risofladan, Vaasa | collected...
GCGATGAAGAACAGGTTTGGCGCTCTCAAGAACCTCTACCGGAAGAGCCTCATACAGACCAACAACTACCGCCCCGACTCCTTCGACTCGGAGGTCGAAGAGGTAGTCCGCAGGGCGGGGAAGTTCGAGGCTGAGTTCAAGAAGCAGGTTCGCGGGCTCGAAGACTTCGCCCTGAACTACAACCAGCGGTGGACCAAGGTCCTACAGGCCATGTCCTTCGGACCCGAGACGGTCGAGTACACCGTGATTCAGGGGCTTGTCCACTTCCATCAGCAGATATCCAACCTAGGGACGAACTACGAGCAGTTCCTGAAGGACATACCCCTCTACGTCTCTGAGATAGAGAACAGCATGACGGCGACCAAGTTCCTTACCTCCAGCCAGATAAGGCAGGTGAGGAGCTACCTGAGTTTTGTCAACCTCGTGGGGACTGCCCTCGAGACTCTCAACCTGTACATACGTGCGAAGGGGCTCGCGGACGAAGTCGCCGTGCTCTACGCGAAGGACGAGAGCAAGGAGGGAAGGATCGCGGCAGCGAAGGGAGAGACCGACCTGCTCCCCCTCTACAAGGCCGCCGGCTACATCCTGAACCGCCCAGAGACCGAGATAAAGGTCTCGGACCAGTACATCCCCGGCATCAGAGTCGTCAAGAAGGGCCTGGACGACACGTTCAGGGAGGCAAGCGCCACCTTGGAGTCGTCCGAGAGGCTTCTGGCCCAGAAGGACCAGGACTTGGCCAGGCTCAGCAAGGAGATCGACAAGATAAAGATCGACGTCAGCGGGAAGAAGAAGCTCCTCAAGCGCACCCTCGATTCACTCCAGAGCGAGGTGGAGGGCGTGCGCGCCCAAATCGAGGGCCAGAGGGCCGAGCGCGACAGGCTCAGGGCAGACCTCGACAAGCTGACGGAGCTCGAGAAGGCCTTGGAGATTACCTCTCCCTACAGAAAGATCCTCGCAAACGTCGTGAACAAGACCTCCGAGCTCAACACGCTGATGAGCGGCATCACGAACACCGGCAGCTACTACGAGAGGGTGGTCGAGCTGAGCGAAGTGGAGCAGGTCAAGATAATGGAGAAGATCCTCAGAGAGGATGAGGAGAGCCTCAAGGGCGACTCCATCCTCAAGGAGATCGTCGACAGGGAGCGGTTCCGGAGCATCGTGAAGAGCTACATACGCATCTTCGGCGTCCCGAACTACCCCGGCCTCTCAGACAGCTACAGGTCAGACCTGATATGGGCGACCGTCGGCATCCCTCCGGGCTTGTGGGACCAGGAGCTCCAGGGGGCTCTCTCGAGCACGCTCAACGTCTACTCTAGCGTCGAGGCGAGCAAGAGCATCTCTCTCAGGCAGATCCCCCAGATGGACCCATGGACCATCACATTCCTCGTAATCATGGCGAAGGCTAGGATCGACCAGATCGAGAAGTTCCCTTCGATGAAGAACGACATGGAGGGCGTGCAGAAGTCCGAGAGGCTCCTGTTCAGGAGCTTCCTCCTCGAGCAAGGGCTCGCTAGCCTCGACGACATGATCGCCAGGTTCGAGGAGAGAAGGGCGGCGCAAAATTCCAAAGAAAGGGAGGCTTGATGGCCCAAGTTGACAGCAGGTCAAGGTCAAAGGTCATTGCGTACACCTCAGCCATAATCATCGCCGTAGCCTCCTCCGTCTACCTCGCGGTCGTCCCCTTCCTTCCTGCTCCGCCCATAGTCCCGATACTCGTGGGAGTAGGGCTTGGCGCGCTCTCGCTCAGGAACAGGGGGGTCTCTATCGCGACCCTCTACCTCCTCGTCTATTTCTCGGTCCTCTGGCAGATGATTGGCTTCGGCTTCTTCCAGCTCCTCTCGGCCGGAGTCGGCATCGCCGTCCTCCTCGCAATGGCAGCCCCGCTCATCCCCTTCATGACCAGGCGGGTCGAGCTGAGCTCTATGGCCCTCGCGGTTCTCGCCGTCGCGTTGATGCTCACGCCTGCCTACTTTGTCTCTGTACCGCTCGTCGCCGCGGCCGCAATCGCGTTCGGCGGCTTCGCGAGCCTCGAGGCACTAGCCGCGACCTTCATCTTCTTCCTCACGCCCTTCCTCCTGCTGGAGAACGCCCTCTACTTCACCACGACAAGCGGCGCTACCGCCCCCATTATCTTCGGGCAGTTCTCGATCCTAGCACAAAACCTTCGACCGCCCCTCCCTGGGCTCAACGTCCTCCTGACCGGGCTGCCCGCGAACTACCTCTCGCACTCAGCCTTGCCGGTCTCGACATGGCTCTCGCAGAGCTCGGGCGTCCTGTTCATCCCCATGGTGATCCTCGGAGTGATTCTCTTCGCCTCTTCGTCGGTCGGGGGGCTCGCCCGGACCTTCGTCGAGAGATTCGAGAAGTCGAGGGAGATGACCGGTAGCGTGAGGCTCGTGCTCGCGCCGCTGGTGGTGGCGGTAGTCACGCCTACGGTCTTCATCGTCCTGCTCGCCCTTCTCTCTCGACCCGAGAGCGGCGGCTTCCAGACCTCTCTGACGAACGACCCGTCGCACCTGCAGGCCGCCTACATGCTGGGCTCGTCGTTCCTCCTGACGACCTCCTTCGTCGGGCGCGAGTCCCTCATCCTGAGGCTCGAGAGCGTGCAGGTCGGTACGGAGGGGCTCGAACAGCTCTTGGACGCGTGCACGGCGAAGATGAAGGAAGTGGAAGGGCTACTAGACCAAGTCTCATCATGGGTACCTTCGATGAGCCTGAGCGGCGAGAGGCAGTCGATGTCAGGGTACTCGGCCCGCGTGGCGGACGTTCGGAGGCAGATCTACGGGGCGAGCGGGGCGCTGATCGCGCAGTTCCAGACGCAGCTGGAGGCCTCAGTCCTCCGTCCCCTTTCGGAGCAGCCCGAGCTCCTCAGGAAGAGGGTGGGCAGCGAGATCAGGGGTCTCATCTCCGCGACGGCAACCGCGAACAGCCATCTCGAAGAGGCGAACGTGCCGCTGCGGTATCCGGACATACCCGGTGTGCCAGATTTCGCCCCGCTCAACGAGCTGGTGCAGGCCTACGAGGTGGCGACTGCGGCGATAAAGGACGTCACCAAGGAGCTCTCTGACTCGTATGGCAAGGAATCGGCCTCCCTCGACGCGCTGATGGGGCAGGAGGAGGTGAACCCGCCGGTGAGCGCGTACGTCCTCCTCGATTCCAACGAGTTCATAGGCGCTATGAGGCTCGTGGCGGAAGAGTACTGGCTCAACTTCCATCTCCGGTGGTCGGAGCAGCTAGACCAGAAGAAGTCGGCGCTCCTGGATAGGACGAAGGAACTTGAAAGCGCCATCGGAGAGTCAGAGCTGCGGCGCCTCCACGCGGTAGAGGCTGTGGTGGCCGCGGCGAATCCAGCGACCTCCTCGGCGACCCTCGAGGGTCTCCGCGACCTCCGCGCACTGCTCGAAACCGTCGTGACTCAGACGGCCTCGGGAGCAGACAGGGTCGGTGAGATGCTCGAGTCCCTCGAGCTCAAGTCGGTCAGGAGCCTGAGGTTCGAGACGGTCAACAGGCTCGGCGAGGTCGTCGCGCTCAAGAAGAGGCTCGACGCCGTCGGGGTGAGCTTCGACAGCCTCACCAAGTTCCTGGAGAACGCGGTGGGCGTCCTCAGGGGTCAGTCAGATGCCTGGAAGAGCGACCGCGACAACCTCGTCGTCCTTGCGCAATATCCCCTCGCCAAGAGGATAATCGAGAACATGCTGAGCAATCAGACCAGCCTGGCGCTATCGAAACTGCCGTACCAGAAGAGGGCTGCAGCGCTCTACGCACAACTCTACGCGACCGGCAGCCCGAGCGTGGAGTACGACGAGAACGAAGAGAGCTTGAAGATGAAGGGAGAGCATGCCTAGGTGCGCCAACGGCCATGAGCAGAGGCTCGGCCTCAAGTGCGCGACATGCGGCGAGGCGCTCTCGTACCGGGACTCCATGGAGGGGCTGCTCGCCCTCCCGAAGGTCGTCCCCGACTACGGAAGGACCTCGGTAGTCTCTGTAGGGTACCCGAGGCTCTCACTGAAGGCGGACTACGTGGGTCACATCTCCGCTGGCCAGGCCGACCTCAAGACCTCGACCGTGTTCGAGGTGGCGAGCATACGCGGGGGGAGCTGGCTCGATTTCAACAAGAGCTACCTGGGGGAGATGCGGAGGTGGCTGACGCTCGTCGGGATTGGAAAGTCCACCGACCTTTTCCTGGTGGTAGACACGACCGATCCTCTCTCCGTCCTCGTTCTCTCAGCGCTCCCCCAGCTCGAGCACACCGCGGTCGTCGCGGTCGTCGCTGACCAGGACTCCACCCCGGTCGAGCAGAACACCAGCTACGTCGCGCTCTCCCTCGCCTTGAAGAGGGGGCTCCCCGTGATCGCGCTCTCTGAGACGTTCCAGAGGGGGATGCTCTACTTCACCGAGGACAGAGGGTTCGCGGCCAAGGGCGACGCTATGTCAAGGCTGCTGGAGCCTCTCCTGGAGGCGGCGGACGACCTGATGGATCTTCTAGAAAGAGACCTCAAACTGGGGATAAAGATGCACTGCCTATCGGCAATCGTGGCGGGCTCCAAGAGCGTCTACGGGATCGCGACCAACGCGTTCATGGCGCAGAGCTACAACATCTCGATGGGGACGAAACCTGACGAATATCAGACCGTCCACTCGCTCGTCTTTTCGCGGAGGGAAAACGAAGGGGAATTCGAGAAGAGCTTCGGAGTATTCCGGAACAGGAAGTTCAAAGGAGCCCTGAATGCAGAATTCCGGTTCCGCGAGACGGACTCGCAGCTTTACGACATGGTCACGATATACGGCATGAAGAGCGACGTCTCTCTCCAGGGCATCGCGCCAGGATATCAGGCGATCGTGGCGAGCATGCCGGAGCTGAGCGCCGAGGGGGTGTCCTGAGGGTTGGCCGTACCGACCGCCGGTGGAGACGCATCAGCTCAAGGGCCCTCCCGCACCTACAAGCTCGCATCGGCGGCCTACCGCGACAAGACGTACCCGGACGGGATACTCCGGGTCAACGAGGCGGGGAGCGAGCTCGAGCTCAGTCAGTTGACGGGGAAAAGGAAGAGGGAGGAGGCCGTGATCGCGAGGTTCCGCATCGAGCCTACGGCGGAGGTGCTGGTGGACGGCCCGCTCCTGAGGGTCTCAGAGCTCTCGATAGCCTTGGAAACGCCCGGGATCGCGGCAGAGGTAGCGGACATCCTAAGGCGCCCGGCCCGAGAGCGTGAGACACTTAGGGGCCTCTCGGAGGCCGAGTCCTCTCTCGCCGGGTTCTTGGAGACGCGCGAGGGGGCGCTCAAGCTGCTCTCGCGGATGAAGGTCGATCCGCGGGGCGCCCTTCTCAGCGTGGAGTCGATGTGGGTCGCCGACGATACGGAGCCCATCGACGCCGTCTACTCAAGCTACTCGACCCGCCTCTCCGAGTCTCTCGAGAAGATGAAGTCCTCGCTCGCGAACGAAGAGAAGAACCTAGGCGCCGCCCTCACGGGTAGGCTGTTCGCCCTTGCATACTCAATCGGGGCTGTTCAGAACGCCCTCTTCGAGCCGGACTCCGACCTGGTCCAGGAGCTGGCCTCGCTCCAGGAACTCGGCATCGCGACGACGGCGCAGGACCTTCGACTTGACAGGCCCACCGAGCGTCTGTTGCTTCGTGCTCATGGGGCGCTCCTCGCCCTGGTGACGACCCGGCCACCATCGAATTAGCGTCTCCCGTCTCGTGGGAGTGACTCGGGCGCCTCGCCGCGACTATGCTGGGCCCGCGGGGGTCGCCGGGGGCGGCCTGGCGCCCACCACTACGTCGATGGTCTTCAGAGTGCTGCCCCTCTCGACCCTGATGACCAGGGTGTGTCCGACCTGCGCGTGCTCTTCGAGGTAGGACGCCAGGGCATCGTGGTTGACTATGCGGGTCCCGTTTATCGAGACTATGACGTCTCCTCCGATGATGTATGACTGCCCCTCGACGCTCGCCTGCTTCGAGCCAGCCTGGATCCCCGCGGTGGCGGCAGGCCCTCCCGGCACCACATTCTCGATGAGCACGCCATACGTCACGTTGTTCCCGTTAGCCTGGGCCAGCTGGTAATACATGTCGGCGGTGCCTATTCCAAGGAACGGGTGCTGGTTGTATGATCCGTTCGAGATCAACGAGCTTATCTCCCTCGACACCGCGTCAGAGGGTATCGCGAACCCTACTCCCTGGGAGCCGTTGACCGTCGCGGTCGTGAGACCTATGACTTGTCCGTTGGCGTTGAAGAGGGGCCCGCCGGAGTTGCCTGGGTTGATGGGCGCGCTGAACTGGATGATGTCCGCGATCGAGTAGTTCCCGGCCGTGGTCTCAGTGATGGTCCGCCCGAGCTGGCTGACGACGCCCACGGTCAGCGAGCCTGCGAGGCCGAAGGGGTTGCCTATCGCCGCCACGGGTGCTCCGACTTGGACCGACGCGGAGGACGAGAGCGTCAGGGGGTGGAATTCGGAGGCGGGAGCTGTGGGCACCTTGACGATGGCGAGGTCGCTGTACGGGTCGGTCCCCACCACGGAGGCCGGATAGGCGTCGCCGTTCCAGAAGATGGCGGTCATGTTGGTCACTCCATCGACGACGTGGAAGTTGGTCACGATGTAGTTCGCGTTGTTATAGTTCAAGACGAAGCCTGACCCGAGGATCTCCACAGACACGCTCTGGCTTCCAAAGATGCCGCCGACGGTGGTCGTGGTGAACCCATCGACCGTGACAACGCTCTCGTTCGAGCTCTTGTAGATCTGCTCAGCGTCGATTGCTGGGCCGGATGACCCGCTTCCCGGGGACAGGTTGCTCCCCGATACTGTGGTCGTCGAGATTGACGTCGTCGTTGAGGTATTGGTAACCCCCGAAGCCGTGCGGGGTGCGGCCAAGTAGTAAGTCGCCGCCGCTCCAAGACCTCCTGCCAGGAGAACCATTACCGCGATAGCGGCAATCTTCTTCGTACCGAGCCCTTCTGATGGATAATACATGCCTATCAAACCTCTGTGATTGCAAAAGTCTTGAAGCCGGAGTTTAATAATCCAATTGGTGCATTTCTCTATTCGGGGGACACCCTGACCGCTCGAGAGCGGGCTCTAGGCCTCCAATGGTCCGACCACGAAGAGCGCGAAGAGCAGCATTCCTAGCACCAGTAGGGTGACGCCCACATATAGCATGTCCCTCTCCCTGAGGAAGAGGAGGACAGAGGCGGCGACCCGGGTGATCGGGGTCGCGATGAGGAGCAAGATGCCGGCCTGCAGTACGCTGACCGCGTTCCCGCGCGCGACTCCCGCCATCAGCGCCGATAGGCTGAGCGTTGGTCCCCCGAAGTTCGCGGCAATCGTGCCCTGCAGGGTCCCCGGCGTACCTGGGGATGGGACCAAAAGCATCAGGACCAGTCCTGCGGCCACCACCGCCGAGCTCATGGCGACCCCGTACCTCAGGATCTTGCCGATGGTGTCGTTGATGTCGGCGCGCGGGCGTTGAAGGCTCAATGTTGTATCCCCATGTAAAGCATCTCGACTCCGAAGAAGAGCAGGATTACGATGAAAACTGCTCGGATCGAGGCCGGCTTCGACCGCGCGAGCACCCTCGCCCCCGTCAGCGAGCCGACAACCACGCCCAGCGCTGCGGGAGCCGCTAGGACGACGTTGACGTACCCGCTCGCGAAGAGGATTCCCGCGCTCGCAGTGGCGGTCACGCCGATCATGAAGTTGCTCGTGGTCGTCGAGACCTTGAAAGGCAGTCTCATCATGGTGTCCATCCCGAGTACCTTCAGGATACCTCCACCTACACCCAGCAGCCCAGAGAGCAAGCCGGCGAAGAATATCACGACGAAGCCCGCGGGGATGCGGGTCGCGACGTAGCTTATCGTCTCGTGGAGCGACTTGTCCTCGTACTCCCCCCGCAAGTTGAGGCGCTCGGCGAGGGCGTTGAGCTCAACGTTGACCAGGGACTCGCCCCTCCGCTCCGTCCTCGCGTTTTGGAGGACGGTGTACGCCGAGAGGAAGAGCACGAGTCCAAAGACGATGAAGACTATCCAGCTAAGGCCTGCCCGCACGAAATAGATGGTGGTGACCACGCCCACGATCGAGCCGAGGACCGAGCCTATCTCCAGAAACATCCCGATCCGGAGGTTGGTTAACCTGTCCCTAACGTAGGCCGAGGCCGCCCCGCTGGACGTGGCTATGGTCGAGACGATGCTCGCCCCGACGGCGTACTCGATGGGGACGCCAAAGCCTATCGTGAGCGCCGGCACCACCATGATGCCGCCCCCGACACCGACCATCGACCCGATGAGGCCGGCGAGGATGGCGACCAGGAACATGAGGAGCAGGTATTCGTCTATCCCTATCACTTGGCGTCGGCCTTCGCGTTGGGGCCATTGTAATTAAGCGTGGGTCGGTTCGCCTCTTCCGAGGCCAGGGCCCTTCTAGATTACTTCTATCGACGACTCGGAGAATCCGCGCTTCACGAGTATCTCGACGACCCTGTCCCTGTGGTCGCCCTGCAGCAGGACTATCCCGTCCTTCACCGTCCCGCCCGTCGCGAGCATCTTCTTCATCTTCGTCCCGAGCTCCTGAAGGTCCTTCTCGTTCATCTTGAGGCCCTCGATTACGGTAGTGGGCTTCCTGAACCTCCGCATCTCCATCCTAACCTTCACCCGCGCCTCTTCGCGGTCGAGCTCTGCTACTATGTCGTCAAAGCCCGGTTCTTCGTCTGAGCTGCTCACTTGTGAATCATGGTATATCACGTTCTCCTATTAAGACTTAGCCGTGGACGGAAGCCCGAAGACCCGACACCCTTGATCGGGGGCTTTTTGATTTGCGCGGAGAGCCAACTTGCCTGGTCATGTCATCTTCGCGTTCGTGCCCGCCTCTCCAAGCCTGCTTACAGGCATCGGTCAGGCAGGAAAGGTGACCTCGGGCAGTGTTAAGACGACCCTGTCGCCGACCTCCTCGACCATCGCGATCTTCACAAGCTCCAATAGCAAGGTGGGAGCCGTTTCAGTAAGCATTAACGCGACCGCCTCTAGCCGGCACGACGGTACGCTGACTGTGAGGTATTACACCGACCCTAGCAATCCGAACGTCTACGTCCAGCAGACCGTCGTCACCGACGGGTCGAATCCAGGCGGATTCTTAGGAACCGGCACTGCGTGGAAGGTGATGCTAGTAGACACATTCCCCGGCCATTCTGACCACTCAAGCTCAAACAACCCAGATACCGTGACTCTTGCTCGGGCATACTCCTCGATAGCGTCGCCGTGACCAACGAGATCCGAGTCCAGTACATCAGCCGCGATATTCGCTTATTAACGGCAAATCGGGTCGGTCCTCCGAGTCGGGCCCGTAGCTCAGAGGTTGGATGACAACTGGGAAGTCTGGTCAGAGCGACCGGCTCATACCAGCAATTGGGGGACACCGGTCGGTCGCCGGTCCGAATCCGGCCGGGCCCACTCCTCCCTTGCCTCGAACGGGTTGCGCTGGGAGCTTGGCTGCTGGGGTTAGTCTGCGGAGTGGCGGTTATCAGAAGAACCAGCGATACTTGTTCTTGGGTCAAATCTTTACCCGGGCGGAACGAGCGAAGGGTGGAACTAATTCTTACATTAAGCACCCTGAATTGAACGTCCTCCGCGCTCGAAGTCTGGTTCACTCCTCCGAAGTTCAAAGGGCAACGCGTTACGTACAATTGGAATATGAGGAAGGTATCGCGAATGAGCTGAGAGCCAAAGGATGGATGGTCTTCTCGCCAACAGTTGTATGTGACCGTGTTGGAGTGAAAGGCGACAAGGCGTTCTTCTTGAGATTCAAGAGAACGGGACAAATCTTATGACCATCTCAACAGCAGATTCATGACCTGGTTCCGCGAATGTACGAGACTATTTACAAAGACTCCTGAGAGCGTCGTCTTCGCGTTGCGCACTCCGAACTAATGCCGGTCGAGCGTTCGAATCGCTCCGGGCCCATCACCAATCTCTCGCCTTGTGTCGTCAACGCGTGAAAAACCGGCGTCCGTGGCAAGCAATCGTTTTATCCGGTCAGTCTACGTCCGTCCTCGAAGGCAAAGATGCGGCCCAGCGTGCTCGTGGTCCAGAACGCCGAGTGGGAGGGTCCCGGGCTGGTAGACCTCCACGCGCGAGCCGCCGGAGTGAGCCTTGTCACGGCCGAGCTCTTCCGGAGCCCGACCTCAGCCCAAGCGATCCCCTTTGAAGGGTTGGAGAACGGCACGTTCTCCGCCGTTGTCGGGCTCGGCTCGCCCTCCACGGCGTACATTCCAAAGAGCAACCCGCGCCACGAAGAGCTGGTCAGGCTCTTCAGGCTGGTCCGGAAGCGGAAGATTCCAACCTTCAACATCTGCTACTCCATGCAGCTCTTCTCCCTCGTGCATGGAGGGAAGGTGGTCAAGAACCCCGCGGGCAAGGAGGTCGGCTTCCGTGAGGTGCGTCCGACGCCTGAGGGAAGGTCGGACCCTGTCATAGGGCCTATCGGGCCTTACTCGACGCTCCAGTGGCACGGGGACATCGTGGAGGAGCTCCCCGCGGGCTCAGTGCGCCTCGCGTCCTCACGGAAGACGAAGAACCAGGTCGCGGTCCTCGACGGCATTCACTACATGTTGCAGGCCGACGGGCAGGCGGCCATCCCTTCGATGGTCAGGAACTGGCTCAGGCACGACGCTAAATGGGCGACCCAGGGCACGGGC
>Ga0307373_10014821_pt1 | contig 10678 bp, 6 predicted proteins | sample OX2MG_FD_202534 | JGI IMG/M metagenome (GOLD analysis project Ga0307373, IMG submission 202534) | Soil microbial communities from Risofladan, Vaasa, Finland - OX-2 | ecosystem: Environmental > Terrestrial > Soil > Coastal area > Acid sulfate soil | place: Finland: Risofladan, Vaasa | collected...
AGGCACAATTCCCTTCGTCTTTTCCGATCCTCGACGAAGCGGAACGAACGAAGCGGCGGACCAAGATCCGGCGCCGGCGGCTGAGGCCGTCATTGTTTGGCGCGCCGTGCTGGCGCAGGCGGGCCAAACAATGACGGCGAAGAACTATGATCGCTGGTTCGCTCCGACTCTCGGACTGCGGCTTGAGGGGAATGATCTGACGGTCAGCGTGCCGACGGAGATGCACCGCCATTGGCTCGATGTTCGCTTACGTCAGCGAATTGAGGACACCCTTCGGCTGCTGCGCTATACTGATGTGCGCGTAACCTTCACCGTCGCCATTGATGGCTCCCAGGACACATGCCCGAGAGCACAATTTCGCGGACCAGGAACTGAAAATACCAGAAGGAGACAACTGCCTTGACGGTTGGCGAGATCATCGGCACGGGACGCAAACGAGCCGGCCTCACCCTCAAGGAGCTTGCCGCCCAGGTACTGAAAGAGGACGGCGCCCCCATCTCCGTGTCCTATCTCAACGATGTCGAACATGATCGTCGTCCGGCCCCATCACCGCACCTGCTCAAACAGCTGGCGGATGCCCTCCATCTCTCGGAGGAGTACCTGCTCTTTATCGCCGGCGATCTTCCCGAGGACCTGCGAGAGGGCACCTATACGCCTGAAGCGGTCGAGGCCGCTTATCAGGCGTTCCGAAGGACGCTGAAGGAGCAGACAGGCGCCCGCCAGGCATAGGACTTTACCTTTCGCGGCGTTTCGTGGGTCGCGCCGGTCATGCCGCTAGGGCAATCGCCGGTAGGAACCGCGCCGACACCGAGTACCGAGGGGGCGGCCCCTTCTCCCTCTCCATCGACTTGTACGTTTAAGCGATACCCCACATAGCGTATTGGGTAGTCGGTAGTATCTCCTGCGTTCATGGGCAGGAAGCGCAAGTGCATCGCTCCGCGACCGATCTTCCCATGGTAAACTCCCCACTCGGGTGCTACAGTAGCAAGGTTGCTCGGGCCATCCCCAGTGTTGCAACGGATCGACCGCACGTTGCACTGGATCCTCATGAGCGCACCGCTGGAGGGAGCGATAGGGCGTGGATGTTTTTGGCTTACGTGACAGAGTTGTCCAGCAGTACAGCGACTACATCCGCAGTTTCCTACGCATCAAGGATCCCGAAATCGACCGCTTCGTCCAGGAGAGTCTCAACCAGGGGCGTTATTGGCCCGAACCGCTCGTGCAACTCAACCCGGCCTTTGAGCCGGCCGATACAGTGGATGAGTTGGTGGCCCGCGGCGTACTGGCGGAAGGATGCCGCCGGATCTTCCGTCGCGAGAAGGACTCGGCGGGCTTCGGCGACCCCATCCGCTTCCACCGGCACCAGCAAGAAGCCATAGAGGTCGTCAGGCTCGGCGGCTCGTACGTGCTCACCACCGGCACGGGCTCGGGGAAGAGTCTGGCCTATTTCGTGCCCATTGTAGACTACGTCCTGCGGCACGGCTCGCGACGCGGGATCAAGGCGATTATCGTCTACCCCATGAACGCATTGTGCAACAGCCAGGTGGACGAACTGAACAAGTTCCTCAAGACAGGGTTTGGCAACGGAGCCGAGCCGGTCACCTTCGCCCGCTACACCGGCCAGGAAAGCCAGGAAGAGCGCGCGGCAATCGCCGCGAACCCCCCGGATATGCTGCTCACCAACTTCATGATGCTGGAACTGCTGCTCACCCGCACCGACCCACACGACAAGATGGTGGTCGCGGCGGCCCAGGGTCTTGAGTTCCTTGTACTCGACGAGTTGCATACCTATCGCGGCCGGCAAGGCGCCGATGTGGCGATGCTGGTCCGACGGGTGCGCGAACGCTGTGGCGCGTCTTCGATGCGCTGTATCGGAACCTCGGCCACGCTGGCCGGGGCCGGCACCCGAGAGGAGCGGCAAATCGAGGTGGCGGAAGTAGCGGGCCGTCTCTTCGGCGATACGGTCGCCCCGACCAGCGTGATTGGCGAGACCTTGCGTCCAATCGTTTCGCATGGCGAGCCGCCGACCAGCGTCGAACTGCGAGAGGTGCTGCGGACCACTCCGGAGTACCCACCAGATTTCGCCGTCCTCTCCGTCCATCCGCTGGCCGCCTGGGTGGAGACGACCTTTGGGGTCCAGCGCGACCAGACGGGCCGGCTGGAACGGCGCAGCCCCATTACCCTGGCGGCCGGCGCGGCCCTTCTGGCGAGCCTGACCGATGTACCAGAGAGGCGCTGTAGCGAACACCTCCAGGCCATCCTGATGGCCGGGTATGGGGCCAAGCGGTCCGACACCGGTCTCTCGCTCTTCGCATTCCGTCTCCATCAGTTCATCAGCCGCGGCGACACCGTCTATGCCTCGATCGAGGCAACCGCCGCCCGCGACCTGAAGCTGGAGGGTCAGGTCTACGTACCGGGCAGCAACAAGGAACGACGGCTCTACCCACTGGCCTTTTGCCGAGAGTGCGGGCAAGACTACTATCTGGTCGACCTCAAGGATCACACCCTGGAGCCTCGCGACCTGGGCGCCGTGGCCGCGGCGGACGACATGGATCCCACCGAGCAGCGCAGCGGCTTCCTTTACGTCGGCGAGTGGGTGGAAAGCACGGAGACCTATCCGGAGGACTGGCTCGAGACCAAGAAGAATGGCGACGTGGTGGTAAAACCCGGCAACCGGAAATGGAAACCGATCCAGATCTCGGTTGGGCCGGATGGGGTATGCGGCGAGCACGGGCTGTCCGGCGGGGTCGAGGCATGGTTCCAACCGGCGCCATTCCGCTTCTGCTTGAGTTGCGGGGTGAGTTACGCCTCAAGCACGCGCAGTGACTTCGGTAAGCTGGCCTCGCTCTCCACCGAGGGGCGGAGCACGGCCACCACCGTCTTGTCGCTGGCCATCGTCCGCGCCCTGCGCGCTATCGCGTCCCTGCCGCCGAGTGCGCGGAAGCTGCTCAGCTTTACCGATAATCGCCAGGATGCCTCGCTGCAAGCCGGGCACTTCAACGACTTCATCCAGGTGGGCCTGCTCCGGGCCGCGTTGTTCGGGGCCGTCCACGCGGCCGGACCTGAGGGACTCGCGCACGACGTGGTGGCCATGAAGGTCACGGACGCCTTGGGCCTGGACTTCGCGGATTTCGCCAGTAACCCAGAGGCCCAGTTCATGGCCCGGAATAACAGTATCAGGGCTCTGCGTGACGTGGTAGGCTACCGCATCTACCGGGATCTTCGCCGAGGCTGGCGCGTCACCTCGCCGAATCTCGAGCAATGCGGTCTGCTCACGGTTGCCTATGATTCGCTGGGCGAGCTTTGCCGGGCCGAGGACGTTTGGCGCGACAGGCACTACCTACTCAAGGACGCCACGCCCGAACAACGCGAGCGTGCCTGCCAGGTGGTGCTGGACACCATGCGACGCGGGTTGGCGATCAAAGTGCCATTCCTGGACAAGGATCAGCAGGAGGCGATCAGCAACGCCGGTTTCCAATATCTCCGTGATCCCTGGGGTTTCGAGGAAGAGGAAAAGCTGGAGCCGGCGACGGTGTTCCGCGTTCGCCCGAGGACCGGCTATACACAGGGGCGGGACATCTCCGTTTCCGCGACCAGTGGGCTTGGCCGCTTTTTGCGCCGCGCCAGCACCTGGCCTTCCAGCCTCCCCGCCGGCTCGCCACTCCCGGTGAAGGATCTGGAAGGGCTGGCCGAGGATCTCTTCGAGGCCCTGTGCGTCGGGGGCCAGATCGAGAAGGTGGAGGCGGGCGCCACGCCGCTCTATCAGCTGCAGGCCGGCGCTATTCGCTGGCTTGCCGGCACCGGAACGCCGCCGCCGCCCGATCCAGTGACCGTGCCGAGGCCGCCGGCCAAACGCGAACGATCGGAGGTCAATCGCTTCTTTTCCGAGTTCTACACCACGGTGGCACTTACCCTTCGGGGCACTGAGGCGCGTGAGCATACGGCCCAGGTGCCGGCGGAAGTCCGCCAGGATCGCGAACGAGACTTCAAGGCCGGCACCTTACCAGTGCTCTACTGCTCGCCGACCATGGAATTGGGGGTGGATATTGCCGACCTGAACGCGGTGAACTTGCGGAACGTGCCGCCCACCCCGGCCAATTACGCGCAACGCAGTGGACGCGCGGGCCGTCAGGGACAACCGGCCCTGGTCCTCACCTATTGCTCCTCCACCAGCCAACACGACCAGTATTTCTTTCGCCGCCAGGAGCGGATGGTGGCGGGCGCCGTCGCCCCGCCCCGCCTCGATCTTGCGAACGAGGATCTGGTGCGCGCGCACCTGCACGCGGTCTGGTTGGCGGAGACGGAGCAGTATCTGGGAAAGTCGCTCCGCGAGGTGATCGACCTGGAGGCCGCTCTCCCGGAACGGCTCCCCCTGCGGGCCGACGTGCGGGTAGGGTTGAGTAATCCGCACGCGCGCCGCAGGGCCGCGCAACGCTGCGAGCGGATCCTCCACGCATTGGGGCCGGCGCTCACCGAGACTGCCTGGTATCGTCCCAGTTGGTTGGAGTCGGTGATCAACGGCGCCCTGTTGCGGTTCGACCGCGCCTGCGATCGCTGGCGCGGTCTGTATCTGGCCGCCTGCCAGCAGCGCGACAGCCAGCACGCGATCATCGTCGACGCCTCCACGAGCCCGGAAGCACGGACCGTCGCGACCCGCTTACGAGCCGAGGCCGAGACCCAGATCAAGCTGCTGGTCGACGAGGTAAACGCCTTCAGTTCGGACTTCTACAGCTACCGGTACTTCGCCTCCGAAGGCTTCTTGCCCGGCTACAACTTCCCCCGTCTCCCGCTTGCCGCGTACCTGCCGGGTAAATCCCGGAAGAGCGGGCGCGACGAATTCGTCTCCCGGCCGCGCTTTCTTGCCGTGTCCGAGTTCGGTCCACGAAGCATTATCTATCACGAGGGGAACCGGTACCGAGTCAATCGGGTCATCTTGCCCGCTCGCAATGACGACGATCAGAAGCGGACCATCCAGGCCAAACTCTGCAAGCAGTGCGGGTATGGCCACTTTGGCGCCGATAGCCAGGCCGAGGTGTGCCAGGCGTGTGGAACGTCGCTGGCCGGCGCGCAGTACCTGGGCGAGTTGCTCAAGCTCGACAACGTCTCGACCCGGCGCGTCGATCGCATCACCTCCGACGAAGAGGAGCGCCTTCGCCAGGGATACGAGCTGCGGACGGCGATTCGCTTCGCCGAATCCACCCAGGGCCGGCTGGCGGACGAGGTGACCTATTCCGGCCCGGACGCCGCCGATCCCGATCGCCCGGCCACGATTGCCCATGCCACCTTCGCGCCCACCGCCACGATCTGGCGCCTGAATCTGGGCTGGAAACGCCGGAAGAATAAATCCACCTTCGGCTTCTTCCTGGATATGGAAAAGGGCTATTGGAGCAAGAAGGAAAATCCCAACGAGAGCACCAGCGAAGGGGCGGACGATCTGACGGCGGATACCGTCCTCCAGAGAGTGGTGCCCTTCGTGGAGGATCGGCGGAACGCCCTGGTGATCTGGCTCGCGGCCCCGATCTCTTCCGCCGCCTTGGTGAGCCTCTCCCACGCGCTGAAGCGCGGTATCGAGAGCCGGTTCCAGCTTGAGGAGAGTGAGATCGCGGTGGATCTGTTGCCGTCGGGGTCCGACCCCACCCGCATCCTGTTCTATGAGGCAGCGGAGGGCGGGGCGGGCGTGTTGTCCCGACTGGCGCACGAATCCGGCGCCCTGGCCGCGGTGGCCGCCGACGCCCTGGCGATCTGCCATTTCCATCCCATCACCGGCGTGGATCAAGGGCGAGCGAAGGGGGCGTACGAGGACTGCGAGGCCGCGTGCTACAACTGCTTGCTGGGCTACGGGAACCAGCACGACCACAGGTTGCTGGATCGGCACCTGATTCGCGACGTACTCCTCAGCCTGGGCACGGTGGCGGCCACGGCGGTATCCGACACGCGGGAAGCCGAGTCCTTGCTGGAGTCGCTGCTGGCGCGCTGCGGGTCGGACCTGGAGCGCCGATTCATTCGCTACCTTGCCGTCCACGATCACCGGTTGCCCGATCAGGCGCAACCGCTCTTGGAGGCGTATGGCACGCGACCCGACTTCCTCTATACTGCCTCCGGCCTGATGGCCTGCGTGTACGTGGACGGTCCCTACCACGAGTTTCCCCACCGCGCGGCGCGCGACGAGGCGATCACCGCGACCCTGGAGGACGCAGGGTATCTGGTGATCCGCGTCCAGGGCGATGAGAGCTGGCCACGAGTAGTCGGCGAGTACGGGTGGGTGTTTGGGGACGGTGCCTGATGACGCCTGAAAAGGTTGTATACTTCGCTCATGAATGATGTCGCTGCCTTCAATGTCGAACAGGTGATTGCCTTAACCGGGCTCAGCGCCCGGCAGCTTGCCCATTGGGATCGCATCGGCTTTTTCCCGCCTCGCTACAGTGAGCGATCGCCGAGTGGCCGCGTCACGCGCCTGTATACCTTCCGAGATCTGGTCGGCCTGCGCGTGCTGGCCTTATTGCGTAACACCTACCATGTGCCGTTGCCGCAGTTGCGGAAAGCCCACGCCTACCTCATTGAGCACCATGAGGATCCCTGGTCGACGATTACCTTTTACGTCCTGGGTCATTCGGTCTTCTTCGACGATCCACGAGATGATGTGCGACGAGAGGGAGCCAGGCCGGCACAAACGGTTTTCAACGTGATACCGATGGCCCGAATCGAACGCGACATTCGCGCGGCGGCGAACCGACTGCGAGAGCGCGGCGCGGATGAGGTCGGCCGCATCGCCCAATACCGATCCGTGATGAGCCATGCGCCGGTACTGGCCGGTACCCGCATTCCCACTTCGGCGGTCTGGCACTTTCACAAGGCAGGCTACGATACGGCGGCAATTCTCAATCAGTATCCCACCCTCACGCCCGAGGACGTGACCGCGGCCATCGCGTTTGAGGAGCAACACCGCACGCGAGCCGGTTGACCGGCAAGCCGTGCTGCTCCTTTTTGACGAGAATGTCCCGCGTGACCTTGCCGATTATTATCAGGCGGCCGGGCACGGCGTGCTCATGGTTGGCATTCATCTGGCCAAGACCGTTACCGACCTGGAGATTCTCCTGTATGCAAGAGCACAAGGCGCCATCATCCTTACCTGGAATCACAAGCATTTCATGCCCCGAGCATATCGCGACCGACAGCCGGGCCGTGAGCATCTACGGACGTGGGGTTTGATTACCTATCACCTACCAGAACCAGACGCGGTCCCGAGAACTCGGGATCTGCTGGAGACCATCGAGTTCGAGTTTCAGCAATGCGCGGTACGTCGCCCAGCTACGCTGATCCTGGCGATGGAGATCTGGGCTACGTTCATCCGCATACATCGTTAGGAGGGAACGGCCATGCCGTACACTGTCGGCTCCCTGGTCCGGGCTCGTGGGCGCGAGTGGGTGGTGCTGCCGCCCAACGAGGGCGAGGAGGACGTGCTGCAACTCCGGCCGCTGGGCGGCTCGGACTCCGGCGCGACCGGCCTCTACCTGCCGCTCGAGGGGAACGACGTGCGGCCGGCCACCTTCGCCCCGCCCGATTCCGCCCTGGCCGGCGACTTCACCGCCTCCTCGCTGCTGCGCGACGCCGTCCGGCTCGGCTTCCGGCACGGCGCCGGCCCGTTCCGTTCCCTGGGGCGCATCGCCGTGGAGCCCCGGCCCTACCAGATGGTGCCGCTATTAATGGCATTGAAGCTGGAGCCGGTGCGACTGCTGATCGCCGACGACGTGGGGATCGGGAAGACGATAGAGGCGGCGCTGATCGCCCGCGAACTGCTGGATCGGGGCGAGATCACCAGGCTCTGCGTCCTGTGCCCATCTCATCTGTGCGAGCAGTGGCAGGCTGAACTGGCAACCAAGTTCCATATCGACGCCGAGGTGGTCCGACCCGGCACGGTGGGCCGATTGGAGCGCGGCTTGAGCCTGGATCAATCGCTCTTCGATCACTATCCGTTTCTGGTGGTGAGCATCGACTACATCAAAGGCGACCGGCGGCACGACGATTTCATCCGTGCCTGTCCGAACTTTGTCATCGTCGATGAGGCCCATACCTGCGCCGCCGCGGCGGCTGGACGCGGGGGCCAGCAGCAGCGCCATCGATTGGTCTCCCGCCTGGCGGCGGATCCGAATCGGCATTTGGTGCTCACCACCGCCACGCCCCACAGCGGAGTGGAACACGCCTTCCGCTCGCTTCTCGGCCTCCTTGACCCGGCGTTCGCCGCCCTCCCCGACGACCTGAGCCGAACCCTCGATCCCGCCCTCCGCGTCCAGCTTGCCATGCATTTCGTACAGCGGAGGCGCGGCGATATCACGGCCTATCTCGACGAAACGACGCCTTTCCCCCGGCGTCTCTCCGCCGAGGTGACCTACAAGATGAGCCCGGCCTACCGCGACCTCTACGATCAGGTCTTGCAGTACGCGGCGGAGCGGGTACGGACCGCGGAGGGGCTCTCCGGCTTCAGCCGCCGGGTGCGCTGGTGGGCCACCCTGGCCCTGCTCCGTTGCGTCTCCAGCAGCCCCGCCGCCGCGGCCGCCGCCCTGAGTACCCGCGCGGCGGGCGCCGATCGGGCCGAGGACGGCAGCCCGGAGGCGATTGACGCGCTGGGCGAACGCACCGTGCTGGACCTTGACACCTCCGACACCCAGGACGGCGACGATACGGTTCCCGGCGCCGATGCCGAACGCGACGATTCGCCGGCAAGCAGCGAACGACGACGGCTCCGCGCCATGGCGCGGGAGGCGCTGGCACTACAGGGATCCGGCGACGCCAAGCTTCGCGATATCGTGCCGGTGCTGGACAAGCTGCTTGCCGATGGGTTGCGGCCTATCGTCTTTTGCCGCTACATTGCCACCGCCGAATACCTAGGCGGGGAACTGGCGAAGCGCCTCAAGGGCGTGGAAGTCGCGGTGGTCACCGGTGTACTTCCCGCCGAGGAGCGCGGTGAACGGGTGACCGCCCTGGCCCAGTATGAGCGCCGCCTGCTGGTCGCCACGGATTGCCTTTCGGAGGGGATCAACCTGCAAGAGCATTTCGATGCCGTGGTCCATTACGACCTCTCCTGGAATCCCACCCGGCACGAGCAGCGGGAGGGGCGGGTGGACCGCTACGGCCAGGCCACGTCCGAGGTACGCACGGTGCTGTATTACGGCGAGGACAACTCCATAGACGGCGCCGTGCTCAAGGTGCTGCTGCGGAAGGCCGAAAGTATCAGGAAGTCGCTCGGCGTCTCCGTGCCGGTGCCGGCGGACAGCAACAAGGTATTGGAAGCGATCTTCACCTCCTTGCTCTCCTCGGGCGGGCAGGGCCGGCAGCTTGGCTTCGAGTTCGACGAGGTCTCGCGCCAGTTGGACCTTTTCGCCGGTACCGAATCGCTCGCCGCCATGGACCTGGAATGGAACGAAGCGGCCGAGCAAGAGAAGCGCAGCCGGACCGTGTTCGCCCAACACGCGCTCAAGCCGGAGCAGGTGCGGGCCGAAATACGCCAGGCCGCGGATGCCCTGGGCGACCACCAGGCGGTGGAGGCGTTCGTGCGCCGGGCCCTGGATCGACTGGGCGCCCCGCTGGCTCCGGCCGCCGGCAAACCGCGCCCCGGCTTTCCCACCGTCTGGCGACTGGACCCTGCGCACTTGCCCGAGGCGGTGCAAGGCCAGGCGGGGCTTTCCGGGGCCGTCAAGCTGGCCTTCTATTTACCCGTCCCGGAAGGGGTTATCCATCTGGCCCGCACCCATCCGTTGGTCGAGGGGTTGGGCAGCTATCTTGGCGGTCAGGCCCTAGACGGCACCCAGAACGCCATCGCCGCCCGCTGCGGCGCCATTCGGACGCGCGCCGTGGAGACGCGCACCCATCTCATCCTGCTCCGTCTGCGCATCCATCTGGAGATCAAACAGCGCGATCGCACCACGCCGCTGCTGGCGGAAGAGTGCGTGGTCGCGGCATTCAAAGGGCGGCCCGCCAACCCCCAGTGGCTGCCAACCGGCGACGCGGAAGCGCTGCTGGCCGCCGAACCGGCCGCCAACGTGGTGCCGGAGCAAGGCAAGATTTGGCTGGATGAGGTGCTGCGTGACCTCGCGCGGCTGGACGAGGGGATCGACCGGCTGGCCCAGCAGCGGGCGGACGAGGTGCTGGCGGCGCATACGCGGGTCCGCGATGCCGCACGCATGACCGGCGTCCGCTACACGGTGAAGCCGCAGCTGCCAGCGGATCTGCTGGGCGTCTATGTGCTGATGCCGGCACTATCATGAGCCGCCAAACCACCCTCTTCACCACCGTCCGCTCGGAGGGCGCCCTGTTGCCGCCCGACCTGCTGGCGCGAATCGCCAACCGTGACAAGGATCTGGCCAGGTTGCAGCCGGCGGACTATGGGCTGGCACCGGGCGACCGCCTGAACGAGGCGGCGGCGCGAGCCTGGGCGCTGGTCCGCAACTACTGGGCCGCCTACCAGGAAACCCTGAAGGATCCGCGTGCCACCGCCGCCCGCCTCACCGAGGCGCGGCGCGAGTGGATCCTCCCCCTGTTCCGCTGTCTGGACTACGGCGAACTGGGCTTTAACCGGACCAGCGAGCAGATCGGCGATCGGGCGTACGCCATCTCGCACCGGGCGGGCGACGGCGCGGACGCGATCCCCATCCACACCGTCTCGCCGCTACAAAAGCTGGAG
>Ga0307373_10014822_pt1 | contig 10677 bp, 8 predicted proteins | sample OX2MG_FD_202534 | JGI IMG/M metagenome (GOLD analysis project Ga0307373, IMG submission 202534) | Soil microbial communities from Risofladan, Vaasa, Finland - OX-2 | ecosystem: Environmental > Terrestrial > Soil > Coastal area > Acid sulfate soil | place: Finland: Risofladan, Vaasa | collected...
AGATCGTAGAACTGTTGCGCAAGCGCCATTACGCCGGGTGCACCGTGTTTCGCGGGATCATGGGATTCGGCGCCACCGCGCACCTGCACACCGACCGGTTCCTCGAATTGTCCAGCGACCTGCCGATCGTCGTCGAATGCGTGGACACGCCGGAGCGCATCGAGGAGATCCTCCCGGAGCTGGACGACATGATCGGGGGCGGGCTCATCACGCTGGAGCGCGCCAGGGTGATCATGTATCGTGGCAACGTGCCACCCGACCGGCGTACGGGGAGCTGGTCGATCGACCTCGGAGAGGGCTGAGGCATTCGCGGGGCAGTGCGGGCCGCTCCGCTCCGGTGGTGCGCTTGACGCGTTGGCCGGGGACGGCTAGCCATTCACACACAACCGAGACCCGTGGTCATTTCCCGCCTATTGCCGCCACGCAAAACAACGAGCTAAAACGCGACCCGGGCGGAAGTCGTCCCGGGACTTGTCGTTTAGGGGAACTTTCCGCGCGGCCGACGGCTCCCTGCAGTATCACGCCTCATCTCCGGGAGTTCGAACATGAGTACCGCGACGATCGCCGACCAGGCCATTCTTGCCAGGGAATACGCGCACCCCGAGTCGCTGGTGAGCACCGCATGGCTGGCCGAACACCTGAACGATCCGGCCCTGCGCATCATCGAGAGCGACGAGGACGTGCTGTTGTACGACACGGGGCACATCCCGGGGGCCCAGAAGGTGGATTGGCACCTGGACCTCAACGATCCTCTGGTGCGCGACTACATCGACCGCGATCGGTTCCAGGCGCTCGCACGCCGGTTGGGGATCGACGAGACGACGCCGGTGGTGTTCTACGGCGACAAGAGCAACTGGTGGGCCTGCTACGCGCTGTGGGTGTTCCAGCTGTTTGGATTCACGAACGGGCGCATTCTCGACGGCGGCCGCATCAAGTGGGAGCTGGAGGGGCGGCCGCTGGTGACCGACGTTCCCGTCCATCCATCCACGACGTACACGCCGCCGGCGCGCCGCGACGAGCGCATTCGTGCATTCATGGACGACGTGAAACGGCACGTGGCCGCCCATCGCCAACTCGTGGACGTGCGCTCCCCGGACGAGTACACCGGCAAGAAACTGCACATGGCCGACTACCCGCAAGAGGGCGCGCTGCGCGGCGGGCACATTCCCCGAGCGAAGAGCGTCCCCTGGGCCCGCGCGGCGAACGCGGACGGCACGTTCAAAACAGCCGACGAACTCCGCGCGATCTACGAACGCGAGCAGGGGCTCACGCCCACCGACGACGTCATCGCCTACTGCCGCATCGGCGAGCGCTCGTCGCACACCTGGTTCGTGCTCACCTACCTGCTGGGGTTCGAGAAGGTGCGCAACTACGACGGCAGCTGGACGGAGTGGGGGAACGCGGTGCAGGCGCCGATAGAACGGTAGGAGGGTAGGATGGATGACTGCGGAACGCGGTTTACGCTCTATCCTCCTACTCTCCCGCTGTGGGGCGGAGCGGCGGGGTGGTGGGCGGCGGCCGCCGGCGGTGCGTGGCCTGCTCGTACCCGTACGCCAGGGTGATGAGTGTACGCTCATCCCAGGCCCGTCCGAAGAACTGGAGGCCGGCTGGGAGCACGCCACCATGCGTGTAGCCCATGGGCACGGTGATGGCCGGGAACCCCGTGCTCGGTGAGAAGAACTGGTTGTTGTCGCCGGCCGGCGTGTTGAGATCGCCGATCAGCCGCGGCGGGTTGCTCCAGGTGGGATAGACCATCGCGTCCAGGTGCATGGAGTCGAGCAGCTGCGTGACGGCGGTCCGGAGCCGCGCCCGCATGGCCTCCTGGCTCGTACATCCGGGGTTGTTGGCCGCGGTGTCTTCCACGGCTTCGGCATCCTTGAGCCGCACCTCGATCGAGGGATGGTACTCTCGCGTCCGGATCAGCTCGGCCAACGTCTTGACCGGTGGAGTCGGGCTGAGCGAGGCCAGGTAGGCATTGAAATCGCGCTTGAACGTATTGCACCCGGCCGTCTGCAGGCGGCGGATGGCGGTCAGGTCGGGCACCGCCACGGGATCGATGATCGTCGCGCCCTGGCGCCGCAGGTCGTCCAGCGCCGCGGCGAACAGCCGGGCGATCTCGGGATCGAGCGTGGGCGTGTCGTACGCCTGGTGCAGCACGCCGATGCGCCTGCCGCGAAGCCCGTCCGGCACCAGCGCCGACGCATAGTCGGCGCTCACGTGGCCGCGGCTGGCGAGCGTGACCGGATCGCCCGGGTCGGGTCCGGCCATCACCTGCAGCACGGCAACCGCATCGGCCACGGTGCGCGCCATCGGTCCCGTGACATCGGCGCCGAGGAACAGCGGCACCACTCCCGACCGGCTGGTGAGTCCCATCGTGGGCCGGATTCCGACGAGCGCCTGGTGCGACGACGGTCCGCGAATGGAATTGCCGGTGTCGGTGCCGAGACCGACGACGCCCATGCTCGACGCCACCGCCGCCGCGGTGCCCCCGCTGGAGCCCGCGGTCACGCGATCCAACTCGTACGGGTTGCGCGTGTAGCCGGGGAGAATGGAACTGACGGTCTCGTAGGGGCTGAACGCCAGTTCGGCCATGTTCGACTTGGCGAGCACGATCGCGCCCGCGGCGCGCAGCCGGGCCACGACGAACGCGTCGCGATCGGGGGCGAACCCCTTGAAGGCGAGCGACCCACCAGTGGTCTGAAGCCCCTTCGTGTCGTAGTTGTCCTTCACGATGATTGGGATGCAGAACAAGGATCCTGCGGCGGCCCCGCGCGTGGCCACGGCGTCGAGGCTGTCGGCCACGGCGAGCGCGTCGGGGTTCACGAGGATGATGGCGTTGATCGCCGGTCCGTTCTTGTCGTAGGCGGTAATGCGATCGAGATACGCCTGCACGAGGCCGCGGCAGGTGATTGCGCCGCTGCGCAGGGCCGCGTGGACGTCGGCGATGCTCGCCTCCACGACGTCGAACGGTCGTGCAGCCGCGGGCGCCGGGGAGGCCTGCGCGGCGAGCCGGGCCGCGCCGAAGGCCATGGCGGCCAGTGCGAGGCAGCCGCGCGCCGCCGTACCGCTTCTGAATAGTCTCATTTCGCTCTCATGATTGTGGAAATGTCCCAGCGGGATTTACCACATTTTGCGGGAGTCTGCCGCCTGCACCGGTGGAGGCTAGCCGAGCGCGGGGGCCGGGCACATCTTCCCGGAGGCCGCCGACGGCTCGCGTCGGTCCACCCGTTTCCCCCCAACCGTGCCATGACCGAAACCCGATTCCGCGCGCGGTCCGTGTCCGAGATCGTGGACGCGGCGTTCCAACTCTACCGCGAGGACGCGCTCCAATATATCGTCGTGACGGCCGTGGCGTATGCGCCGTGGCTGATCCTGCGACTGCTCTTCGTGCCGGGGGTGGGACTGACGCCATCCGCGCCGACTTTTGGGCCCACGGCGGTCGTGACGCTGGTGCTGAGTGGCCTCGGGACATGGGTGTCGTTCGCGTTGATGACCGCGGTCATCGTGCGGCTCGGATCCGACGCATACCTGGGCGACCCCGGACCGCGCGACGTAGGGGCCACGATGCGCGAGTTGATGCCCCGGATCCCCGCGATCCTGATTGGCGGACTGTACAAGTACGTCCTTGCGATGCTCGGGCTATTGTGCCTGGTGTTCGGCGCCCTCTACGTGGCGGCGCGGTACTTCGCCGTCGACGCGGCCATCGTCCTCGAGGGCCGCGGGGCGTGGGCGGCGCTCGGACGGTCGTCGGTCCTGTCGAAGGGGCGCAAGCGGCACATCCTCAACACGCTGATCCTGATCTGGCTCATCTACTTCGTCCTGGACATCGGAGTGACGCTTGTGGGTCAGATGACCGGGAGCACCGTCATTCTCCTCGTACTCGCGACCGCGTTCACGATCGTGGCCTATCCGCTGATCGGCCTCACGGAAATGCTCCTGTACTACGACGCGCGAATTCGGGGCGAGGGGTTCGACATCGAACTCATGGCGCGGAGCCTGGAGTCCGGCGCGGCGGAGGCCTGACGAACCCGAGCGTCGCGATCGGGCTCCTGCGGCAGGCCCGGGATACGCTGCCGTGGCCGCCGACCGCCGTGCAGGACACGGTGGCGGCGATCGCCCGCGAGGCGGCGTACCGGCGGTCGTTCACGTCGACCCTCTTCGGGCGTCTGCTCAGCTGGTTGGGGCACCTCTGGCGGAGAACACTCGGGCTGTTCGGGACGTCGCTCGATCTGCGGGGTCTCGCGATCATTGTCGCCGTGTTGCTGGTGGTTACCGTCGTCGTACGGATGTTCGTCGCGGCGCGGGCGGCGGCCGCGGATACCGAACGCGCGCGCGGACGCACGGTGGCCGGCCGCCCCGGCGATCCGTGGAGCGACGCGCAGCGCCTGGCGTCGGAGGGGCGGTTCACGGCGGCCGCGCACGCGCTCTACGGCGCGCTGCTGGCGCGCCTCGCGGGCCGCGGCGCCGTGCGGCTGCACCCTTCGAAGACGGCGGGCGATTACGCGCGCGAGCTGCGCCGCCGCGACTCGCCCGATCAATACGGGTTCCAGGCGTTCCGCGTGCGGTACGATCGCGTCATCTACGGGTCGGGCATCTGCACGGCCGATGACTTCTCAGCGCTGCTCCGTGAAGCGCAGCCGTTGCTGGAGCGCGCGGCGTGACGGGCGGACCTCCGGTTACGACCGCTCCGTCGCGCTGGTTCGCGCGGCCCTCCGTGGTGCTGCTGCTGGTGGCCGTCGTCGTGATCGTCGTGGCCCTGCTCACTCCCGAACCCGTGAACGGGCGCTCCGGCGACGCGCGGCTCACCACCTATTCGGCCCAACCGCAGGGAGCGCAGCTGTTCTACGAGTTGGCCGGCCGCCTGGGCTGGACGGTGGCGCGCCGCACGACGCCGGCCGTGGTGGGCGACCCGTCGACCATCCAGGCCGAACTGTCGCCGATCGAGCCGCTGCGAGCGCTCGAGGTGCACGCGCTGCTCGACGCGGTGCGCCGGGGCGGGGCGCTGCTCGTCGTGCTCTCGGGGGCGGCGGGGCCTCTCGGCGATTCGCTGCACGTCTTGCCCGGCGTCGGCGGCGTGATCAAGCCGGTCCGGTCGGCTGATACCGGCGCCTGCCCCGAGTATTCGGGCGTCGCCGTGCCGCTCTGGCCGGCCGCCGAGGAGCGCCTGTACACGCTGCGCTGGTCCGCTCCGCCGCCGAACGACCGCGTGGACTTCGTGTTCGTCTCCTCGTCTGCGCACGGCACGGACAGCCTGCCCGCGGTGGTGGGGTTCCCGCTCGGCCGGGGACGAGTCGTCGTCGCCTCGGACCCCGACTTCCTGCGCAACGATGCGTTGCGGGTCTGCCGCTACGGGCTGAGCGTGGCCGCGGTGCAGGCGCTGGAATACGTCAGCGCCGGCGGACCGGCTCCGCGGCGCCGCGTGGTGTTCGACGAATACCATCAGGGATTCGGGGCGCAGCCGGGCACGATGTCGGCGATCACGATGTATCTCGGCGGCACGGCGTCGGGGCACCTGCTCCTGCAACTCCTCGGCGCCGGGGTCGTGCTGCTGCTCGCGGTGGCGCCGCGGGCGCTCGCACCGCGCGACACCCCGCGTGTGGAACGACGCTCTCCGCTCGAGCACGTCGACGCGCTGGCGCGCGCCTACGCGCAGGTCGGGGCGACGCGCACGGTGGTGACCCGGTTGGTGCGCGGCGTGCGTCGTCGCATCGGGCTCGCCGCCACACGCGCGACGGCGGGCCAGTCCGACGAGGCATTCCTCGACTGGGTGAGTCGCGAGGCGCCGGATCTCACCGCCGACGCGGCGCGCGTGCGGCGGGGCCTCAGGGCGCCGGTCTCCCGTCACGAGTTGGCGGCGGTCGGCGTGGCCTTGAGGCATATTGAATTTTCTCTTACCAGACTTCGATCATGACTCTCTCCATCGAGCAGGGTGCGGCGGTGATGGCGCGGCTTCGGGCCGCGGTCGCGGCGCGCGTCATCGGGCAGGACGCCGCGATCGAGGACGCCATGGTGGCGTTCCTCGCCCGCGGCCATCTGCTCATCGAAGGCGTGCCCGGGACCGCCAAAACGCTGCTGGTGCGCACGCTCGGCCGGGCGCTCGGCGTGCGCTTCTCGCGCATCCAGTTCACCCCCGACCTCATGCCATCCGACGTGACGGGAGTGTCGATGCTCCGCGATCCGGCGCGCGGCTTCGAGTTCCAGCCGGGCCCGATCTTCACCGATCTGCTGTTGGCCGACGAGATCAACCGCGCGCCGGCCAAGACGCAGGCCGCGCTGCTGGAGGGGATGGGTGAGCGTCAGGTGACGGTGGACGGCGTGACGCGACGGCTCGATCCGCTATTCACGGTGTACGCGACGCAGAATCCGGTGGAGCACGAAGGCACGTATCCGCTGCCCGAGGCCCAACTCGACCGGTTCCTGCTCAAGACGGTGATCGGCTATCCCTCGTCGGCCGCCGAACTCGAGATGCTGGCGCTGCACGAAGCGGGGTTCGATCCCGACCGCGCATCGGAGGACGCGCCGCCGCCTGCGGTGACTGGCGAGGAAGCGCGGGAGTTGCGGATGCTGGTGGAAGGCGTGCGCGTGGCGCCGGAGGTGCGGGCGTACATCGTCCAGGTGACGCGGGCCACGCGCGAGGAGAGCGCCCTCTCGCTCGGGGCGTCGCCGCGCGCCACGGTGGCGTTGATGCGGGCGGCGCGCGCGGCGGCCGTGTTGCAGGGTCGAGACTTCGCCACCCCAGACGACGTCAAGGATCGCGTGCTCGCCGCCCTCCGCCATCGCATCACGCTGGCGCCGGAGTTGGAGGTCGAGGGGCGCACCCCGGACGATGTGCTGCTGGCGGTCCTCTCGCACGTCGAGGCCCCGCGGTGACGCTTCGCGCCCTCATCGCGCGCGACGGGCCGATATTCCGGTTCGCGCCAGCACCACGCCTTGCCGTCGCCCTCGCAGTCGGATCGGTGCTCTGGATGCTGCCCGGACGTGTCGGGGAGGTGGCCGGCGTCGGCGGGCTCGCCGTCGTCGTCGCCGCGGCAGCGGTGGACCTGGTGCGCCTGCCGCCGCGCCGCTTCCTCACCGTGACGCGCGCCGTGCCGGGCACCACGGGGATCGGCGACCGCGTCACGGGGGAGTACGCCGTGGTTTCCGTGTGGCCGCGCGCGTTGGTCGTCACGCTGTACGACCGCTTCCCGCCGCTCGTGGCGGGAGGTGTCGGAGAAGCCGCGGTCGTGCTCGGGAGGGAGGGGACGGCGTCCGTGCCGTTCGACGCGACGGGAATGGTACGGGGCAGGGCGGCGCTCGGCGACGTCGGCGTCCGCGCGCGCACCACCGCCGGTCTCATGAGCGTGCGCTACCTGGTGCCGATGACCGACGAGATGCGTGTCACCCCGTCGGTGGCCGGCGTGCGCCGCCTCCGCCTGCTCGCGATGCAGCACCGGCTGGATACGGCGGGGATCCGGGCCCTCCGCCGGCGCGGGGAAGGACGGGGGTTCGCTGGCCTGCGCGAATATGTGGTGGGCGACGATCCGAGGGACATCGACTGGAAGGCGACGGCCCGGCGCGCCAAACTGATCACGCGCGAGTTCACCATCGAGCGGTCGCAGACCGTGCTCACCCTCATCGATGCCGGGCGCAGCATGACGCAGTTGGCGGGCGCCTACACCCGGTTCGAGCAGGCGCTCTCGTCGGCGCTCGTGCTCACCGACGTCGCGGTGACGGCGGGCGATCGCGTGGGCACGCTCGTGTTCGACGACGAGGTGCGGGCGTTCGTACCCGCGCTGCAGAGCCGCGGCGCGCTGCAGCGGATTCGCGACGCGTTCGTCCCCCTCGCGCCTACGCTCCGCGAGCCGGACTATGCGGCGGCATTCCGTTTTCTCGCCGCGCACCAGCGCAAGCGCGCCCTGATCGTCTTCTTCACCGACGTGATCGACGCCCGTGCGTCGCAGTCGCTCGTTGCGTACGTGACACGGAGCGCGTCGCGCCACCTCGCGCTGGTCGTCGCGCTGCGCAACGACGCCGTATTCCAGGCGGCCCTGCCGGCGGCGGCGGGCGGCGCAACCCACGCCTACGAGATTGCGGCGGCCGAAGAACTGATTCTGGCGCGCGAGGAGGCGTTGGAGCGGATGCGACGGGCCGGCGCCGTGGTGCTAGACGTGTCCCCGCTCGTGATGACTGCGGGCGTCGTCAACCGGTACCTCGAGATCAAGAGTCGCGGCGCCCTCTGAACGTCCGACCGCCGTCCGCCCCGCCGTGCGTCCGAGCCGCAGGTACTCCACCAGCGCAACGGCGGTGACGCCGGACACGGCCAGTTTGACCGCCAGCGGCCACCACTCGATGGGCGACACGAATCCTTCGAGCGTGCCGGCGACGACGAGCAGCAGCGACGATGCGGCGACAAGGCGGATGGCACGAGCTCCGTTCTCCACGAGCGCCGCGCGTCGCGTCCGCGCGCCCGGAATGAGCAGGGCCGCGGCGAACAGGAACCCGCCGCCGCCGGCGATGCAGATGGCCGACAGCTCGAGCACGCCGTGCGGCGCGACGAATGCGAAGAGGAGCGAGGCGATCCCCCTGGACGCATAGAGCCCCACGACGGCGCCGATGCTGATCCCGTTGGCGATCAGGAGCCACACCGTCCCGAGCCCCGCCGTGAGCCCGAAGGCGAACGCGGCGAACGTGATCTGCACGTTGTTGGCGATGATCGTCGACGCCATGACCGGGCGGAACACCTGCGGGTCGGAGATGTACCCCTCGCCCGAGCGCGCCCGGGCCACTCCCTCCTGCGCGCGATCCAGCATGGTCGGCGGCAGGAGCATCTGCGCCACCCCGGGATCGCCGTAGACCGCAGTGCCGGCGATGAACGCCGGCAAGAACAGGAGGCCGGCCGCCAGCAGGATCGGCAATGCCGACCGGCGGACCTCCCGCGGCACGTCGCCGAACAGATAGCGCGCGATGTCGCGAGGCGGGATGGCGCGCCTGCGATAGAGGAGGTTGTGCGCCCCGGCGACGAGGCGGTTGAGATAGAACAACTCCGGCGACTCCCGGCCGCGGGCGGCGGTGGTGAGGCGGGCGAGATCGGCCGAGACGTCGCGGTATTCCCGAACGAACTCCCGCACGCCGTCCTCCCCCAGCCCTTTGAGCCCGTGTGCCTTCGCATCGGCGAGGCGTGCGGCGAACATCGCCCACCGCGGCGATCCAGCGGCGATGATGGCGTGCCGTTCGCGCCCGGCGCCCGTATCGCCGTGCGCGGCGAGTCCGGCGTCGCGGGCCGCACGCTCAGCTGCGTGCAGCCGGATCAGACGTGCCCCGTCGGGTCCGACGTCGAAATCCGCCAGGGCACGGGCGAACCGTCGGGCCAGCAGCCCGGAGAGGGCCGTCCTCCGTTCGGGCGCCAACTCCGACCGGCGGTTCACGAACCGTGCGAGCACGGCGTATTCGTCGTCGCTCAATCTCGTACTCAGCGCAGGAATTCCGGAGGCGTCGGGGCCGGCAGCGGCCCGCACCGGCGCCGCGGGCGCGCGAGTGACGTTCTCGCGTACCACGATCGTGCCTGCGGCGTAATCGCCCAGTCGCTTGCCGGTGCGCGAGAGCAGCACGCTGGTCATTCCCACGCCATACGTGAAGAACGGCTGCATGTCGAGCAGGCGTATGAGATTGCGGGTGGCCGACGCGGCGAAGGTGATCGAGTAACCGCCGTCGCGCACCACGCGGAGGTGCAGCAGCCGCTTCCCTGGCGTCTGGCCGTCGGCGAACGCCTCGAAGAGCACGTAATACCCCCACAGGATGGCGAATTGGGCGAGCACGAACACCGTAACCACCCACGCGGTCGTGCTCCGACCGGTCACGACATGCGCGGTCGACTCCAGACTCAACACCCCGATCACCGCGGCGACCAGGAGCACCAGGCCGATCGTGTAATCGATGATCGCCGCGTAGGCGCGCGATCCGATTCCAGCCAGCGTGTACGACAGCTCGACGAGTTCCGGCGTTTCGACGCCGAGGGTCGGCGTGAGGGGGATCGGTCTGCCGGCGGGCGTCATGGTCGCCGCGCGAGCCGTTCGCGGTAGGCCGGGGATTCATACACTTCGGGATTCACGATATTCGGCGCACACTCGCCCGCGAGATGGGCGAGGGCGTTCGCGGCCGCCATGATGGCCATGCGGTCGCGCGTGTCGGTGCTGGCCGACGCGATGTGCGGTACGAGCACCACGTTCCCGCATTCGGCGAGTCCGGGCTCCATGGCGGGTTCATGCTCGAACACGTCCAGCGCCGCGCCGGCGATGGTCCCGTCCTGCAACGCCCGCACGAGCGCGTGTTCGTCCACTACGGGGCCGCGTGACACGTTGACCAGAAATGCGGTGCGCTTCATGAGCGCCAGCGCGCGGGCGTCGATCAGGTGGTGCGTCTCGGCGGTGAGTCTCGGGTGGAGCGTCACGAAGTCGCTCCGGCGGAGCAAGTCGGGGAGGTCGGCCCACCGGGCCGCCGGGTGGGCGTCGATGCCATCGCGGGCGTAGGGATCATAGGCCAGCACGTCCATCTCGAACCCCACGGCGCGCCGTGCCACCGCGGCGCCGATGCGGCCGAACCCGATGACGCCCAGCACCTTGCGGTGCCCGCTGCCGCCCGGACTGACGTCGGCGCCGAGCATCAGGTTCGGGCCCCACAGCTTGTAGCGCCCGGCCGTCA
>Ga0307373_10014824_pt1 | contig 10677 bp, 8 predicted proteins | sample OX2MG_FD_202534 | JGI IMG/M metagenome (GOLD analysis project Ga0307373, IMG submission 202534) | Soil microbial communities from Risofladan, Vaasa, Finland - OX-2 | ecosystem: Environmental > Terrestrial > Soil > Coastal area > Acid sulfate soil | place: Finland: Risofladan, Vaasa | collected...
CTGGAACGCCAATTCCTGGTTATTAATCCTCAAATCGAATTCCGTGCCGCGCGGCGTCGCTTGGCCGGTGTTCTTGGCCTCCTGTAAAAGCCAGGAAATCAAGCGCTGCCGCACGGTGGTAAACGATAGCTCTTCGATCATGGCCACCAGTTGGCGCAGGCGCGCGCTCACGGCTTTCAAGACTTTTAAGGAGACCTCCGGCCTCTCCAGACAGAGCGCCCGGAATTCCTTCTTGCTGATAAAAAGCAATGTGCATGCACCGACGGCGGCGGTGGATGCCGGGTAGGGACCGCCGTCAAAGACCGGCAGTTCCGCCAGGGAATTCCCGGCGCGCTCGATATGCAGGACCTGCTCGCGGCCACTGGCGGAAGTGTTGAAAATCTTAACGCTGCCCGCTGCGACGATATACAAGCCCTCGCAAGGATCGCCTTCCGAAAAGATGATCTCACCCGGCTGGTATTCCCGGGGAAAGGCACGCGCGGCCAGAAGTTCGAGTTCCCGCTCCGTCAGGTCGGCGAAAAGAGGGACCTTGCGGAGGGATTCTATCGCCTTGATTTTTGACTCCTGCATAACGGGATATTCTACTCCCCAGACGCTGGCCCACCGAACCGTATTCCGAACCTTAGCGGAAGCGCTCCCCGGCAAGGCGCAAACGTGACCGAGCCGGCGAAAGCCGGAAGAAATAACACCCTGAACCTCTTGATCTCCGCGTTTGATTCGATTGCCTTGCCCCTGGGCGCAGCGACAAACGCTTATTGCATGTCCGCTTTGCGACTGAAGCTAAAGATTGTTTCTTTGAATGACTTGTCACATCGATGAGTGATTTCCGTCACATCATCAAATCCCAACTTTCCTTAGATTTAAGCATAAAGTGACGATGAAGGACAGTCGAAAAGCCGGTGTGCCTTCCAAGCAGAAGCGATGCTCCTATGAACTGGGCAAGAGTTCGTCCAGATCGTTCAACCAGTTTTTCCGGGCCTTGGATCCTATCAAGGCGGTCGTCAATTTCCCCAAGCACAGTACGCTTTTTGAAGAAGGGCTGTTCCCCGATGGGATCTACATTCTGGTCCAGGGCAAGGTTAAGCTTTCAGTCGACCTGAAGGGTGGAAGAACACTCATCTTGGGGATTGCACAGCCCGGGGATGTCCTGGGATTAAGCGCGATCATGTCCGGAAAGCCTGCGGAGTTCACGGCGGAAACGCTGACTCCGGCACAGTTCTCCCACGTCGAGCGGAAGGAGTTCTTGCGCTTGCTCGAGGAGCATTGCGAACTCTGTGTGTTGGTGGTTGAAGTTCTAAGCCATCAGCTTCGGGAAGCCGTGGAGATGATCCATTATTCTTCCGGTTCGCAACCGGCTGCTGAAAAACTAGCCGCTTTGCTGCTTTCCTGGATGACCGCCGACGGCGAAGTAACCGGACAGGGGGTTGAACTTAAACTCCCGTTGACGCAAGAGGAAATCGGCCAGATGATCGGCGTGTCACGCGAAACCGTTTCACGGTTGCTGGCCGGACTCGAGAAAGACGAAATCCTCTCCTTGGATGGGTCGCTTTTGCGGGTTCTAAAAAAGGAAGCCCTCGAAGCGGTCGCCAAGCCGGAGGACGCGCTGGCTCAAAGAGCCAAAGCGGGCCAGAAGGTGGAAGTGCTCGTTCCAGATGGGACGCGGAATACTTCCGCAGGGCAGCGGCAAGCCGAGGCCGTCATCAAAGCACCCAAATAGCGCTGAAGGTCCCCGCTAACTTGCAACGGCAAGGGTCCGCGGCTGGTAGATGCAAGAAGGGTCTGCGGCAAAAGGATCGCCCGTCAAAGCAAAAGCCCTGGAGCGAGATCCCCCGCACAGCTCACGAAACTCGCACACGCCGCATTTCCCCTTTAAATTCGAAGAGTTCCGAAGGGCCCGGAAGAGGGGCGCGTTGCGGTAGATGTCCGGAAGCGACTGGTTCCGGACACTGCCGGCTGACAACGGCAGGAAGCCGCTCGGGTACACCTCGCCGTAGTGGGAGATAAAGACAAATCCCTTGCCGTCGTTAATACCTCGGGGAGCGCGTCCGATGCTGTCCTGGAAGGCCTTGACGCTTTCCTGCGGCGCCGGAACTGCGCTGCGGCGCCGCTCGGCGCGTTGCTGGGCGAGGAATCGCCGGTAGTGCTGGGCCTCGGTCGTCTTAATGTCGAAACGGACATCCTGGGAAATGGCGTACAGCTTCTCAAAAACCCCCTCGAACTCTTCGGCACTGATCAGGTCGTCGGTCTGGGCCCGGCCGGTGGGAACGAGGAAAAAAACGCTCCACAAGACGATATTGAGCTTCTTGAGCAGCTCCACCATCGGTTCAAAATCCCCCAAGTTCCTCTTTGTAATCGTGGTGTTGATTTGGACGGGAAGCCCCATTTCGCCGGCCCATCGGACCGCATCCAGGGTCAGGGCGAATGATCCCAGAACGCCCCGGAAAGCGTCATGAATCTCCGGGGTAGAGCCGTCCAGGCTGACGGCCAGCCGCGCCAGGCCGCAGCGTTGGAGCCTGGCAATCGCCTCCCGCGTCAGGAGCGGGGTGGCGCTGGGAGTCATCGAGGTCCGCACCCCCTTCTGCGTTCCGTACTCGACCAAATGATAAATGTCCGGCCGCTTGAGAGGGTCGCCTCCTGTTAAGACAAAGACCGGGGCGGCCAGTTCCGCGACTTGATCAATCAGATGCTCGCCCTCCTGGGTGGAGAGCTCGAAGGGCGAGCGGAATGGCTGTGCACATGCCCGGCAGTGCAGGCAGACTAAATCACAGGCTTGGGTGACTTCCCAGATCACGATGAACGGTCGCTGATCGAAATTCATCTTTGCCCCCTTGTGTGCCCCGTTGACTGCCAAAACCCAAGATCCTATTCGACCATGGGGGGCAGGATGGCGCAGTGACGGAAGTCACCTCTGATGTGTGACCGAAATCACAGACATGGGAATGCCCTTCCGTTTATCGTAGCAATGTTTGAATCGCCCTCCGTCCGGGCCGGACGGAAGTGGCGGCCCGGTGGATGTCCGGGATTGTTTGAGAGACAGGTCTTCATAACTACAAGTTAACCCCAAAGCGTTCCGCCCCGAACGCTAAAAAGGTAGAGACGGTCGAAACGGCCGTCTCTACCTCCTTCCTTCAACGCGTTATAATCCCTTTAGCTCCCTTGAGGCACTCGATTGGGGGTTGAGGGAATCCTTTGACGAAAAGCCATGATCTTGAAAAAGAAACCGCAAGGCTGCGGGACGACATTCGCCACCACGAGCACCGCTACTATGTGTTAGACGATCCGGAAATCTCGGACGCCGCTTTTGACAAGCTGATGCGGCGGCTTCAGGAGATCGAGCGCGAACATCCGGAGTTGATCACGCCCGATTCTCCCACCCAGCGCGTGGGAGGGCAGCCCGCCGAAGAGTTTGCCAAGGTGCGGCACTCGGCGCCCATGTTGAGCTTGGACAACACGTACTCGGTGGAGGAGTTGCGGGATTTTGACCGGCGGGTGCGAGAACTTTCAGGACGCCGCGAGGTGCCCTATGTGGCCGAACTGAAGCTCGACGGTCTTTCCATGGCGCTCACGTATGAAAACGGCATTCTCACCCGCGGCGTTACGCGCGGCGACGGCATTACCGGTGAAGATGTTACCGCGAATGTTAAGACTATTCGTTCCGTTCCGCTCAAGATCGATTCCGCAAAGCATGCCGGCATCGGCAACCCGCAGAGGTTTGAGGTGCGGGGCGAAGTCATCATGACCCACAAGGCGTTCCAGGCGGCAAACGCACAGCGGGAGGCCGCCGGAGAGGCGCTTTTTGCCAACCCCCGCAACGCTGCGGCAGGCACCATCCGCCAGCTTGACCCCAAGGTGGTGGCGGAACGCAAGCTGGATATCTTTCTCTACTACTTGCTGGTGGACGGGCATCCGCCGCTTGTTGAGCACTGGAAGGTCCTTGAGGCGATTAAAGACTTGGGCTTCAAAGTCAATCCCTACCGTAGGCTTGCGAAATCTTTCGACGATTTGCTCGGTTACATTCAGGAAATGGAGCCCCAGCGCGAGAAGCTCGAATACGAGATTGACGGCGTGGTCGTCAAGGTTAACGAGATTGGGCTGTGGGATGAGCTGGGCGTGACGGCCAAGTCCCCGCGCTGGGCGATTGCGTTCAAGTATCCGGCCCAGCAGGCGACGACGGTGGTGAATGCGATCCGGGCCCAGGTGGGCCGAACCGGCACGCTGACTCCTGTCGCAGACTTGGAGCCCGTCGATGTGGGCGGCGTCACGGTCAGCCACGCTACGCTCCACAACATGGATGAGATTGAACGCCTGGGAGTGAGGATTGGAGACACGGTCTTGATCCAACGCGCCGGGGAGGTGATTCCGCAGGTTTTGAAGGTCACCAAGCACGACGCTGCCGGCCGGGAGTTCAAGATGCCGAAGAACTGCCCGGTGTGCGGCGGTGATGTCATCCGCGTGGAGGGTGAGGTGGCCTACCGTTGCGTCAATGCGGCTTGTCCCGCCCAGTTGAAAGAATCGCTGCTGCACTTCGCCGCGCGCCACGCCATGAACATCAACGGCCTGGGCGAGGCGCTGGTGGATCAACTGGTCGACAAGAAAATGGTTCACGACGTGGCGGATCTCTATACCCTGACCGAAGAACAACTGGAGAACCTCGAACGCATGGGCAAGAAGTCGGCGCAGAATGTTCTGGAAGAGATCGAGAAGAGCAAAAAGGCTGAACTGGCACGCGTGATCTTTGCGGTGGGAATTCGATTTGTCGGCGAGCGCACGGCGCAGCTTCTCGCCCGGCATTTTGGCTCGCTGGATAAGCTTGCCCAAGCCGCCCCGGAAGAACTTTATGAGGTTGAAGAGATCGGACCCAAGGTGGCACAGAGCATCGTGGAATTTTTCCGCGAAGAGCGCAACCGTGAGGTGATTGAAAAACTTCGCAAAGCAGGGTTGGAGTTTGAGCAGAAAAGACACAGGGCCGGTGGAGAACTGAGCGGGAAGCAGTTTGTGCTGACCGGCACGCTGCCCAATTACTCACGCGATGAGGCAGCACGAATGATCGAGGAAGCGGGCGGCCGCGTGACCAGTTCCGTCAGCAAGAAGACCGACTACGTGGTGGTGGGCGCCGAGCCGGGATCGAAGCTCGAAAAAGCGCGGTCGCTGGGTGTGGAAACAATTGGTGAGCAGGAGCTTTTGAACCTATTGGGCAAATAGCGTTTATTCTAAGGACAGTCGGACTTGGCGAAACATTCCGAAAGAGAGAAGTCAATCGGACTTCGCCGAATAGTGAAACGGCCAGCAGTGTGCCGCAGAAGCGGTTCCCGGCAAACCATAGCATGTAGCGCTATGTTTCCCGTTTTCGGAGCGTCGGCGGTGGGTTCTGGGCATGGAAAACGGCCCGGGGTTGGGGATACGGCGAGGGGGGCGGGGGATGCGATCACGCGCTGTAGTGGCCGTGTCTTCGCGGCCCGTGCTTCTCTAAAGGAAATGTAGCGCAAGGCCCGCGGGGAGTGGCCGTTGGCCGCCGACCGCCGCAATTCCGGCGATGGCACATCGCCGCTACAGAGACGAAAAGCCGCAGACTTCGAAAAGCGCGAAGTCAGCGCAATCCTTAGTTCCCGCGAGGCTGATCCTCGGGCAGCCAGCGGACAGGCGAGATGGTAACCTCGATGGGAGTCCAGGCTTCCGTCTCACGCACTTTCCTCATTACGAAAAGCAGCTCCAGGTGGCTTTCTCTGAGGTTTACACCGCGTTCCCGGAGTTCATCGAAGGCGCTCGAGGCGCGCAGCGTGTAACGGCCCGGATGGTCCGGGGGAAACACTCCGAAGTTGCCAATTAAAAGTTTCCGCTGCGTTTCTGAGCCGGGCTTGCTTTCCGTCCATGCGAGGTAAACGAAAATCGCGAACGGCGTGAGCTGCTTATTGATCACCTGTGTCACGGGCACTTCGAGGATCGGAAGGGGGTTCTGCAAAATAGCGAGGTCGATGGGAAGGCGGGCCGCCGGACGCTCGGTGGTGAGCGTAACTCCCTTTTGCTGTCGAAGGGGAGTGACGTGGCTTGCCTTGCCGCAGGCCAGAAGTCCGGCGATCATTGCCACAGTCACCATGGCTTTTACTCTCATTGCCGGACCTCGGCCTGTGATCCCTTACTGTTTCTCGATGCCGGGCGAAGGCATAATGCCAAGCTCAAGCTGCTGGAGCGTGAACTGCTCTTCTTTAGCTTCGCGGCGAGGGTAAGGAACCGCAACAAGCTGGATATCAACGGTCTGCCGCTTTGAAATAGCCCCTCCCTGTCCCAGCCGCCGGAGCGCCGGAGTCAGGTTTACCATGACTCCTATTTGCGTGTCCTCGGCTTCCGTCATGTGCATCGCGGCTTTGTCCACAAAGAACCCGAAGCTGCCGGCGTAATGTGGGTCCTCGATCGGAGTCTGGGCGGAAACATCCGGCTTGTTCACAAACGCGCGGACAAAAAAGTCGGGCTTCGAGGGGACATCGATGCCGCCCAGGCTCAGGACCAGTTGCTGCTTGCTCCCGGCTTCGAGCGCCATCCGTAAGGCTTCCGGTTGAACTTTGATCGAAGCTGTGACAGGCCTCCCCACCCGGCCGGCCAGAGCCTTCTGCATGGCGAAGCGTTGGGTGAATTTGAGCTGCACGGGGGCCCCGCGATTCACAAACTCCTGCAACGCTTTGCTCTGAGCTGATGACAGTCCGACGGGCGCCGGCTCATCCGCCTGGCAGGGCTCGTATTGGTAACTCAGAATCGGCATGAGCAGCGTTGTGACCACCTTCACGCTGACCGGATTGCTGTTTTCATCCACGAAATCGGTAAAGGTGAAGTTCGTCCAAGTCGTATCGCTCGTGTTGTCGTTATGCCGGACAAGGTTCCAATCCACCCAGCAGCAGTCAATCATGTTGTGATGACACCAGAATACCGGGTCGAGGGGAGACATGAAAGTCCCCATGTCGCCGCCTACGAAGTTGTGGACGTTATTATGCGGTGTTGCCTCGAGCTGGCCATAGGATCCGGGCCCGCGCTGGGTGGAGGATGCCCCGCTGGCAAATAGCAGAAAGTTGGGTTCGCTCAAGATGTTGTCCAAGACGGGTTGGCCGACGAACTCGGGCGGCACTGCATCGATGGCCGTCGCAAAACGATTGGAATCGAAGAGGGGATTGCCGGACCCCCAGAAATGTGGCGGAATGCTGGGCTGCGCCGTCCAGTTCCAATAGGGCAAGGCAAAGTCATTATTGCCGCCTAGCTTGCGGCAGATCCGCTCGAAGTAAAGCAGGTAGGCGCGATGCCAGGGAAGAAAGAACCAGTTCCCATGCGGACAATGGTCGTTGTGGATGCTGGCCTGGCGCGTCCAATTTCGAGGATCGGTCGAGGGCAGGGCCTTCATGGCGCTGACGGCGGCCTTGTAGGTCTCTACGATCGGGTCGTTGGCCGCCAAGTTGGCGATGTTGCGGCGGATGGGCCGGTGCGCGATCTGCTCTGCACAACTCTCACAGCCTCCGGTCAAAAGCGCCAGCCCCAGGGCGCTTGCTGCTCCCCCAGCTTGCAACAGAAAGTCACGGCGTGAAAAGAGATTTTCCATGGTTCCTCCTCGCTGGATTAACAAAAGATTCCTGGGAATTGGGTATAAATTTAAGTTCGGTTTGGCGCCTCTAGATGGCTGAAGTGTACTGCTTAGTTAATGATTGTCAAGAGGATTCTGTAGCGTGTGCCCTCGGCCGCCTTGCCGGTCCGCGAACCCCGAAAAACAGAGGCGGATTTATGTCGTCTCTCAGGTTGGGGGCAGAGCAGTGCGATCACAGCAAGTTCAGCTATACTCATCCCAGAATGTCCAAAGTCCTTCTGGTTGGGAAAGACTGGACGGCACGCACTCTGCTGCGGGCGCAGTTAATTGAGGAAGGCGTGGATGTCGAGGCCCATGAGAGCATCCAGGCGGCAGTAGCGCGGCTTCAGGCGAGCAAAGAAATGCCCGAGCTCCTCATTGCCGACCTTTCCCAAAGTGAAAATCTTGCTGATGACATTTCCCAACTTTCCCAGTGGTCCAAGCTGATTCCGATTTGGGTTATGGCGGGCCACGGTTTTAACGATGCCGTCGCGCTTGAAGGCCGGGGCTTTGAGAAGGTTCTTTTCCGGCCTCTGGACGTGGGGAAGGTGTTGCAACAGATCAAGGCACGGCTGGCAGGTTAAGGGCCCAGTCGCCCGCCGTCATTCCGAGCGCAGCGAGGAATCTGCTTCTCGCTCAGGGCCAAGCGCGAGAATGGTCTATTATCTCTTGCTGAAAGCATACGAAGCAGATCCTTCGCTCCGCTCAGGATGACGATGAGGGGCTCGGGATGACAACACGCAAGGGGCTTTTTAGCGACCTGTCATGTCAGCGCGGGCTGCTGCTGGGTGAGGCAATGGATGGTTCCGAGGCCCCAGACCAGATCGACGGCATGGATGCCGACCACGGGGCGGTCGGGAAAAAGTTCCGCCAGGGTGCCGAGCGCGATGCGATCCTTGGGATCATTGAAAGTGGGCACCAGCACCGCCGCGTTCGAAATATAAAAGTTGGCGTAGCTGGCCGGGAGCCGCTGGCCGTCAAAGGAGAGCGGCGTCGGCATCGGCAGCGGCACGATTTCGATCCGCGAGCCATCCTCGAGGCGCATTCCCTCGAGCCGCTCGCGATTTTCCTCGAGCAACCGGTAATTTGCATCGGCGGGATTATCTTCGCGGCAGAGCACCACCGTTTTCGAGTTGACGAAACGGCACAGATCGTCCACGTGACCGTGCGTGTCATCTCCAGCGATGCCGCGCCCCAACCACAGGATATTGCGAACCCCCAGGTTGTCGCGCAAGGCTGCTTCCAATTCTTGCCGGCTGAGGCCGGGATTGCGCGCCTGAACTTTGGCGTCGAGCAGGCATTCTTCTGTGCTCAAGAGCGTTCCTTGGCCGTTCGCGTCGATGCTTCCTCCCTCGAGAACGAAGTCCTGGGTTTCCGCGCGAGCCGGAAGCAGAGGCAGATTCAGCGCCTGAGCAGCGCGTTCCGGGATAGCGTCGTCGTTGTGCCATTCGGGATACTTGGCCCAGGCATTAAAGCGGAAGCGGATGATCGCCACTTCGGACGCCAAGCGAGCCGCTTCAGCGCTGCCCTTTAGGTTCGCCGGGGTGGGGGAAGGAATCGGCCGCTTCAAAAAGATCGGGCCGGAATCACGAGTCCATCCGCGGTCGGTGGGGAAGCAGAAAAATTCCACGCGGGAGAGATCAACTCCCGCGCGGGAGAGCACGCGCCGCGCGCGCTTTTCGTGGGCCTCTGACTCGACGATGATGCGAACGATTTCGCCGGGCGCGATCTTGCGGGCAAATTCACTATAAACCCACGGGATGGGCGCAAAACGGCCCGGCCAGTCCGTCAAGTTGTGCGGCCAGGCGATCCAGGTGGCTTCGTGGGGTTCCCACTCCGCGGGCAGGCGAAAGCCGAGGGTGGCCGGTGATTGTGCCACTACGCTCTTCCGCTCCCTTTTGCTGAATCAAGATAGCGATGCTCGAGGCCCTGGTAGGCATCGATCCGGCGATCGCGCAGGAACGGCCAATTTCGCCGCACGTCTTCCAGATGCGCGAGATCAATCTCGGCGAGAAGAACTTCCTCGCGGTCGGTTGAGGCTTCCGCAATGACCACTCCTTGGGGATCGGCAACAAACGAAGATCCCCAGAACTCGATCCCGGCCCCGCCAGCGACTTCTTCATGCCCAATGCGATTGACCGCCACGACATAAACGCCGTTGGCGATAGCGTGTCCGCGCTGGACGGTTCTCCAGGCATCCCGTTGAACCGCGCCGTGCGCCTCTTTTTCATGAGGATGCCAGCCGATCGCCGTCGGATAAAAGATAATGCCTGCTCCCTCCAGCGCCACCAGGCGCGCCGCCTCCGGGTACCACTGGTCCCAGCAAATCAGCGGGGCGATCGAGCCCATGCGCGTGTGGACAGCGTGAAAGCCCAGATCACCGGGCGTGAAGTAATACTTCTCGTAATAGCCCGGGTCGTCGGGAATATGCATTTTGCGGTAGAGGCCCGCGAGCTTGCCGTTGGCGTCAATGACGGCGGCACTGTTATGGTAAATGCCCGCCGCCCGGCGCTCGAATACCGGGGCGATCAAAACCACCTTGGCCTTTTGCGCCACGTTCCCCAGAGCCTGGGTGGTGGGGCCGGGAATGGGTTCGGCCAAGTCAAAGGCCTCGGAGTCTTCGCGCTGGCAAAAATACCTGGAGCGGAAGAGTTCCGGGAGGCAAACCACGGCGGCGCCCTTGCGGGCCGCTTCGCGAATGCCTGCAGTGGCACGGCGGAGATTCTGCCGCGGGTCCGAACTGCACGCCATCTGGATCAATCCGACTTGGAACTTTTTGCTTTTTGGCATCGGAAAACAGAATACATGAGTCTGGAATTTCCTCCAAGAGTGGATCTTGAGGTTCGCGGCTGTAGCGGCGAACCACTCTACCGGCGATCTATGATCGCCGTGACCTACGGCGTCGAGCACAGCTCGACGGTACAGCCTGGCCTGTAAAAATTCATGGACTCGAAGACCGGGTCAAATCATCCAAAAAGCATAAGCCCGGAGGGTGAGTTGCGTTAGGTTGGAACGTGCTATGCTCAACCCGGGATTTGCGAGAGAATTGCCTTACCTCTCTTTTGGTTGAATTGGGG
>Ga0307373_10014825_pt1 | contig 10677 bp, 8 predicted proteins | sample OX2MG_FD_202534 | JGI IMG/M metagenome (GOLD analysis project Ga0307373, IMG submission 202534) | Soil microbial communities from Risofladan, Vaasa, Finland - OX-2 | ecosystem: Environmental > Terrestrial > Soil > Coastal area > Acid sulfate soil | place: Finland: Risofladan, Vaasa | collected...
CTGCCGGTATTGAGCAGCGGTTGCATATTGGCCGGAGTAGAGTTCTTGCTCTGTATACCAGTTCATATTTATCAAACCGTAGCGAATCGATTGTTCCACTGAATATGTAAGGGTAGCTGCCGAGCCCTGTCCCGTATTTTCGCCTCCTATCCGGAGATGGAGCGGGTTAGCCTGAGCAAGCGATGCCAGATATTTGATCGGGGTCCACCGAGTGGGATCACTACCGGCGTCGTTCTGATACGGGCTACTAAAGTCCAACCAGGTGGAGTATACGATCACGTTGGGGTCGGTAATGGCCGCTACTTGGCGTGCATAGTCGACTCCCGTTGATGTCTCTCCATTGATCTCGAGGACACTCGTCCCATCAAGGTTGTCGGCAATGGCCGAGGCTGTCTGACCAGGACGAATACCGTAGCTTGGATAGAGCACCATGATTTGCCCTGTATATCCTACCTGTCGAACCGTGGCAATCTGCCAGGTCTGATACGTAGTCAAAGCCTGAAGATAGAAGTTCAGAAACGCCGCCGCCTCCCCATTCGGGGAAGCTTGGCCGGGTCGCCAGGCCGGAACAGGATCTTCTGTCAGGGCGGTCGGGTCGAACGCCCAGTAACAGTTCGTATGACCATTATAAGTAGGGAGAGCATAGTCGAGTTCATTCGAAGGACCTCCGCCAATACGGAGCGCACTAAAGTAGCGGCCGAAATTGGAAATTACCGCCTGGATGTATTGCGCCCCCAGTATGCGCATCGCAGGGTTGAACACAAGATTCACGTCGCCACTATCGACCGGACCATGATATTCGTCTCCATATTGGTCCATGTAGTACGAATTGGCATAGTTGGTATGGACCCATGGTGGCGAGTCCTGGATTCCGAGGTCGCCGATTATCTGAAACCCCGCGGCGCGCATTACGGCGAACTCGTTCTGCTTTTGCACGACGTAGGAGTTGCTTATTGTTCCCTCATTGGGAAAGAGATCCTTCCAACTCAACCGCACCACCTTAACCGTGATTCCACGGGCATACTCGTCCGCTAATCGCGTAGTGTTATTTCCAATAACTCCCCACGCCAACTTTGATGTGCTCAGCAGGGGTGCGGCCGTACCTGGATCTGGGAGGATAGCTGTAGTGGTCGAAGTGGGTGTTGCAGGATGATTGCTTCCCTGAAGGGCGTTCGTTACGTAAGCGATGCGCCGGGGGACGGCGTGAACCGATTCACCACCATGCCACCTAACGGCAGGTATAAGGGCAATACCCACGAACGTGAGGTGTAGTAGGACGCGACTCGTATGCATCGTTATTCTCCGGCTGCCCGCCTAGGCGGGCTATCAACCGGAGCCGACGCATCAAGAGAACCGATAGCACGTGAACAGCACGGAGAAACTATCGGATCGAGTAGGCTAGCGTTGGCAACCGGGCTGTCTCGGCTAAGCCGAGATCCTTGGCTTTGTGTCCCCACCTCGCGATGGGTTTACCTTTGCAACTGTTGCTATGGTGACGAGATAAGATTAGATTCGACTAAATGCAGTCAAGCACTTACGGTCCAATCATAGGAAGTGGGCCTAATTCCGTATATCCCCTAAACGTACTAAAGTGAAGCCAAGGTGGAACCCGCGGATGCGGCACTCACGCCATCCCCTGGGCGCCACGAATCGTGGCGCCCAGGAGTGCAAGCAGAGGCCGGCGTCACCGCCCCCGATCTGTCTATTTACTCGCGGTGTCGGGTGTCGCGCCGGCGCCCGCGATCGCCTGGGCGGAGGTGACCCAGGTGGAGAGCTGGGCTTGTACCCCGGCCAGGTATCCAGCGGCCTGGGCGCTGCTTAGCACGCCCGCGCCTACCGCCGCCTCTAAGGTTGCCTGATCAGGCCCCGCCAGCGCGGTGACCAGCGCCCCTATGGTTAAGGACGGATTGGACCCCTGGCAGGAAGCCAGCAAGCTCTGTCCAGAAAGGAGGATCTGCTTCAGGCCGGCGGTGGTATGACAGGTTGCCGCCACGGTAGAGGCGACGGTCGCGAAGGTGGGGCCACCGAGATCCAGAGGGTGAATAGTGGCGGAGGCAGGCGCGTTGAGCGCGAAGGCGCCCGGCGGCGCCGCCGTTGCCGCCATGGCCTGGTTGGAGCTGAGCCGCACCTGCCAGAACGGAGTCGGGTAGGATGGATCCAGACTGCCGGCATCGAACCCACGCAACACCGAGCTCTGAGCGTCGAAGTAAAAGATGGTTCGCTGGGCGGGCCGGTTGGTCCAGCCATCCACTTCGACCACATTTACCGCGACCCCATCCAGCGTTTGCTGGGGTAACAAGCGAACGCTTCCTGGAGAGGTCTGAGACAGTGTGCTGAGCGCCTGGGCTACGTTGCCCCCGTCGAATACATCGTTGGGCACCGCCCAACTCGGGTAGCCGCGCATATCCGGCGACAGGAGGATCAGGTTGTCACCGCGAAACTCAGGATTGTAGGCCAGAACCTGTTGACCGATCTGAATGAAACGGCTGTTCAGTGCGGGATTGCTCCGGGGGGTGGAGTCGTTGGCCGCCCCGGACTTCACGATGCTCAGGGTCTGCGCGGAGAGATCCGGGACGCCGGTTGCGTCCGTCTCGAACCACACCTCATCCGTGCCGCTGCTCGTGCGACCATCCAAAGTCATGGACACGTTACCGGCCAAATGAGCCGCCTGATTCGGGCCAAGCCGCAGAGCCGCTGCTCGGCGCAGCACCGCCTGGGCGGACACCGGCGCGGGGCTGCTGAGCCGCTGGTAACCGGCGAGGCCGCTGATCACCAGGACGAGCGCCGCTCCCACCGCGGCGAGGCGCGGACGGAGCCTTGGCGCCCAGCGCGCCGTCTTCCGCCGCTCGTCGGGTTGCGAGGCGGTGGCGATCGCGCGCGAAACCGTGGTGTCCAGCGTGATCGGTGGCGGCGCCGGTCGATAGACGCGGGCTAGGTCGTTGATGAGGCGGGCGCGGCCGGCGCCGGCCTCGTCCCCGAGCAGATCGGAGAACTGGTCATTCCGTGGCATCATGATACTGCTCCTCCAGGCTCTGTAATGTACGGGTCAATTGCTTCCGGGTCGCCTCGGCGCTCTTCCCCACTATGGTGGCGATCTCCGGGATCGTGAGGCCGCCGGCAAATCGCAACGCGAGTATGTCACGCTTGTCCTTGGGGAGCGCGGCGAGGAGCCGTGCCAGGTAGGTAAGCGACTCGCGCCGTACGGCATCGGCCTCGATGTCGCTGCCGTCGTCCGGGTGCAAAGCCGCGGGAAGGTGATCCCAGTCTATGGATATCCGGCGGCGGCGGTGCAGGTCGGTGGCGGCGTGGCGGGCGATCCCGAATAGCCATGCCGCCACCGACCCTTTGCGCTTGTGGTACTGGCGGAGAGCGCCCAGGGCATGGACGAAAACTTGCTGGGTCAGATCGGCCGCGTCCTCTTCCCCTTGCGTGCGGGCCCGCAGATACCAATAGATCCGATCTCGATATTGGCGGTAGAGTGCTTCGAAGGCGGCTGGATCGTCGCGGGCCCTCTGAACCAGCGCCGCCTCGTCCAACCCTCTACCGTGGTCCATCTCAGGATCAAGCGGTAAAGCCACACTGACATGCATTCCAGTTCCCCTCCCGCCGTAACCTGGCCCTTGCCGCTGCCATGAAAAATCGGATCTCGTATGCCTTGCCATATTCCGTGCTATCGCGATGAGCAGAGATAATACGCGGAAAGCAGAAAAAGCGGACAAGTGAGAGACGTACCCTAATGCAAAATTAGACCGCATAATCCGCGGGCTCTTGGTCCAGGATGAGTATCAGGGTAGGGGCGCCATGTCCTCATGCCCCTCGGCAGGCAGGGGCGGCAGCAACAGGCGCATGGTTGTACCCTGAACGATAAGGGTGAAGAGGACCACGTTGCAGGTCACCGTCACGAGCAAAAGCCGATGGGGGAGCGTGCTGGGCAGGCTGAGAGCTGCGGCCAGGGAGACAGCCCCACGGAGGCCCGCCCAGAGTAAGATCCTCGATGCACCTGGTGGTAAGGGCCGGTCCCCGTGCCGCGGGAGCAAGCCCACGCCGCGGACGAGCAACGCACGAACGCCAAGCACCGCGACGAGGGTGGCGACGAGCGGCATCCATACTCTGAGCCCAAGCAGGCCCGTCGCGCCAGAGACGACCGCTGGCAGGGACAGTCCCATGGTGAGGAACAGGAGGACCGTCGCGAGCACCGCCATGCCGGACCAGATGCGCTCCGCGCGGGGAGGGGCGGGCGTGGTCCCCATCACCAGACCGGTTATCACGATCTCCAAGGGACCGGAGGCCGCGACCTGGGTGGCCAGGAGATAGCCGCCGTAGGCGAGGAATACCGTCAAGGCGACATCCAGCAGGGCATTGTCGAGTCCGCGTCGCACGGCGCGGCCGGCCAGGCCAATGGCGATCCCGAGCGCCAGCGCGCCGACCACGGCCCCACCCAGCCGTGCGAACGCCGCGCCTGGGGTGAGCGACGGGGAGGTGATCATCCACAGCAGCAGACCGAAGAGCACCAAGGCGACACCATCGTTGAAGAGGCTTTCGGCATTGACGATGGTGGTCAGTCGACGATCCACGCCGAGCGGACCCACGATCGCCAGCACGGCGGCCGGATCGGTCGGGGCGACGAGGGCGCCGCAGAGGAGCGCCACGGCCCACGAGAAGCCAGCGGTCGCATGGACGACCGCGCCCACCGCGCCCGTCGTGGCGAGAACGCCAAGGACCACGAGCAGCGTCACCGGGCCGATCTCCTGGCGCAGCATCGCAAGGTCGAGGCTCGCGGCGCCGTGAAAGAGCAGGATCGGGAGGAACAAGCCGAGGACGAGATTGGGTGGCATCCGGAGTTGCACCGAACCCAGGCACAGGGCCAGCGCCAAACCACACAGGAGCGCGATCACCGGATACGGCACGCGCGGATCACGGGCGGCCATTGTTGACGCCAAGCGAGCATATACCCCAATCTGACAGTAGTATACGGAGACCCTAGCGGGCCTGGTGGGCCGGCTGAGGCCGAGAGTTCTTCTTTACTGGAACAGGGAGAACCAACTGGGATCTGCTTGAGCCCAGCGCAACCCCACGGCTGCCTGGTCACCTGCACCCGCGATAGCGCTCGTCCGCCGCCATTGGGCCGGGTAGGCGCCCCACTGGTAGATCGCGGGATCGGCCTGCGACGCGGTCAAGACCTCGCCGGGGCCGAGGTACAGCACGGCATCGGCCTGTGCATCGTAGCGAGCCGCCGCCGCGTTCACGGCACGGTCGGCCATCTCGTTGATCCAGGGTGGCGACGAGTGCGTCATCACGCCCAGCCAGGTTCCGGCCAGATGGGCGAGGGCAGGACGCGGCCAGCGCGTGACGGTCGCCTGGACACGTTGCGCCAAGGGATCCTGCTGCCGGCCGGGGGGCAAGATCAGCAGGTCGATGACGAAGAGCTTCCCGGGATGCCGCCCGGCCAGCCGGCTCACCGCGTTCAACTGGTGTGGGTCGCTGTCGTCGCGGATTCCCCGCAGGATGTGGCCGCCGCCCGCGATTAGCAAGGCTCGGCCCCCGCTCACGGCGATGAGTCAGGCCACCAAGGCGATCAAGGAGGGCCGCCTCGACGTGTGCTTTCCCGCCTCACGGGTTCGGGAGATGGCGGAATCGGCCGATCCAGCAGGTTCGCCCACGACGGCTTGTTCATAGCACTACACACGGGAGGGAGGCCGGTCCCGAAAGACCGGCCCCCCTCCTGCCCTGATGGTTCTGCACGGTTTAGCTGTGCCGCGAGCGCCGCTACAGTCTGCCGGGTCCGTCCCTTGCGGTCCAGTTCCCTTTCTGAGTCCAATCCTTACGAACCAGATCAGCGGCGCGCTATAGCGAAACCCCGAGACTCTGTACCACCTCCCGCGCGATGCTGGGAGCGAAAAGCGGTGGATTGCCTCGTGCGGCGCGGTAGTCGGTCGTGGTCGACGCGGCAACCGGGCATCCCATGCTCCCGGCTACCAGTATCTGTCGAGTGCGCCCGCTGCCCTTTACCACTCTCGCCATGAGTGCTCACGCCCCCATACCCAGAGAAGCAAGGTCAACTTGCACGGATTCGGATCTCGTCCCTCCTACGCAAACTCGTCATCTCTCATCAGGTGAATGCACGATACACCCAAATCGGACCACATGCCAGCGAGTTATCCACCATTTCCTAATCACGAGACGCGCGGTCAGGGCGCACCGGTGTGCGACAGTTCATCCAGCGCGATCACCAGGCAGAGCATGGCGGGTAGATCGGCTTCCGGCGCTACCTCCACCGCGTAGTGCTCGCTCATGGGCGCTTGAGTAATCTCCGCCATGCACTGCCCCTGGCGGCTCACCACCATTTTTTGGTTGGGCCAATCGCCACGCAATTCGTAAGCGCCGGATGGGTCGTTGGCGGAGAGGCGGCGCTCCGACAGCGAATAGAGATCCTCACGTAGCTCAAGGAGCACGGCGCCGTTGCTGCTAATCTCATACGACGGCCGGGGCGCCAGCACCCGACGCCGCACTTCCGCTACCGGAAGATTCTCCGTGGTCCGCAAGGCGAACCGGCGGCCGGCGCTTTCCGGAATACTGGCTGCTTCAAAGACCGCATCGCCTTGCCGATCGGTAATGGTGTAGGTGTCGGCCAGCGAGAACAGAGAATGGCGCACTTCGTAGCGCTCAAGCGTAGCCGGCGGCACGTTCACACTCTCCATCTTCTTTCTCCAATGTAAAGGATACCATTTCCCACGGCTGGCCATAATGATTGTCCACGCGCCGATCACCCATGCGTCGGGCTGGCCCAGCGCCGCATCCACCAGTCGGGGCTCGGCATGCCGCTCTCGCGCGCGGCGCGGCGCAATGCCGCCACGTCTCCGAGGCACGTGAGGTGATCAAATGGCCGCCCAGAAATGCTGGTGCGTGGGGGGAAGTTGACCGAAGCTTCAACCGGTCGCTATCATGCTTTGGTGTGCTGGGCGACGTAGCCAAGTGGTTAAGGCGGGGGTCTGCAAAACCCTTATCGTCGGTTCGATTCCGACCGTCGCCTCCCCAGTCCTCCCCTGGCGGCGCGGCCACCCTGTTCTCGTGGGAGGGTGTGGATGAGCGCCTGGTGGCCCGCCGAGGACACGGTAGGGATCTTGGGGGAAACGCGCGAGTTCGTACCTGGGATCGTGGCTTGACTGGCCGGCGAGAGGGTGCCAGGTGATCTCGTTCCAGATTGAACCCGCGGGCGGGGCCGGAAAGGCGATTCTGCGTGTCCGCTGCTCCCAGCAGCAGGTGATCGTCCTCAAGCGGCTACTTGATGGCGCCTTCCCGGGCCGCGCCCTGACCTTGCTCCCCGAAGTGGACCAGGATCGATTCACGCACCGCTGCATCGTACCCGAAGGCGAGGGCGCCCTGCGCCGGCGGTGGGACGGCTGGCAGATTGAACTGTTTCTGGCCACCGCGCCCAAGACCATCGGCCCAGCGATAGCCCGCCCAGTCGCGCCCACTGACCGTGCCGACCCCAGCACGCTGGATGGGGCTCCGCCTCTTGAAGTGGGGCCAGCGACCCCCACCAAACCCCCGCTCACTCCGATGGGGAAGCCCGAATGGGCGATCCGCCCCAGCCGAACAGCCCAAGATCCACTGGAACGCCGGCTGGTTCATTTGTCCGGCCTGCCCACGGCCGAACGGCTTGCCGGCCTGGAAGAACTGGCGGCTTCGTTCACCAGCGGGCCGGTGGCGGTGACGGCAATGCTTGCCCACGCGGCGCGTGAGCTTGGGAACTACGCGCGGGCCGCCACCGCCTACGAAGCGCTGCTTCCCAGGCTGGACGAGCCCGAAAGGACCCGCGCGCGGGCTGAGTTGGGCGAGGTACTGCTGCTAGCTGATCGGCCCTCCGAGGTCGTCGCCCGGATTCCAGTTGACGAGGCGGATCCGCGCCTTCGCGGCCAATTGGGAGTGGCCTTGACCCGCCTCGGCAAGGACGCGGAGGCCCTACCCCACCTGCGCTATGCCTGGGACGCGCCATCCGCGCGGACCCCCCTGGCGGCCCGCGCCCTGGCCCGCGCCTACTGGCGGCGCGAGGAGTATGAGGCCGCCGCGCCACCCTACGGCTACCTGTTAGACCATGCGCTTGAGGATCTGGACGCGGACGATTATTTTGCCATGACGGAGTTGGCTGAGCTGGGGGCCTTTGGTCAAGGGGCGGACGCTTCCCAGCTGACCTGCATCGAGTTATTCGCCGCCCATGCCGCGCCGGCGGCGCGCGCGGAGGACAGGGCGCAACGCTTGATGCGGGTGGGATTGGAACTCGCGCGGCGCCAGAGCAGTCCCGACCGGCTTTTTCGGGCCTACCAGCAGGTGCTGGACGACCTCTTGCGGCGTCGATCCGGTACCGCGAACGATGTGGTGGATCTGTTTCACCATATCGCCGCCGACCACCGTGGCGGACGGATCGGCGGCAGCCGCCGCTTCGACCTCCTAGAGGAAGTGTTGGAGTACCTCAAGGAGTACCCGCAAGCCCTCCGCCCCCCGCTCGTCGCTACCCTGGAAGATCTACTGGGAGATGAAGTGGCGGCCTTGGGCCGTTTGGGCGCGGCCTTTCCCCCGTATGTCAAGGATTTGGGACGCGCGCTGCATCGCTTGCGAAGCCGAAGCCCAAGCTTGGAGGCGTACAAACACGCGCTGGCGGTACGGCACGCGCAAGAGCCGGCGGACGATGGGGATGAGGCGCCGGTGGGCATCGCGGGGAAGCGGGTGGCGCTGGTAGGCGGCCATGATCGCACTCGGCAGCATGTAAGGACTCAATTGGTCAGTTGGGGGGTGGAGGTGGACGAGGTGCCTCCACCAACGGCGGGGCGGATAAGCGAGCGTGATGTGTATGATCGGGTCCATTCGAGCGACCTGATCGTGCTGATCGTCTCCTACATGGGGCACGACATGAGCACCATTGTCTCGAATCTGAAGCATAGGGAAGCCCTGCGAGGAAAGGTGCTCCCGGTGGAGTGTAGGGGGGTGAGCGGCGTGTGCCGCGCTATTCGGGATTGGGCCGAGGGAGTAGGGCGTTGAGCGAGCCGTTGTTTGCCGGCATTGATGCCGGCGGAACCTCAACCCGCTGCCTGATCGCCGATCGGGATGGGCACGTGCGAGGGATCGGCCAGGGTGGGCCAGGGAATAGCCTGCTCCGCGGAGAGGACACCGCCCTGCGTTCCCTGACCAACGCCGTGGAGACCGCCGTGCGTGGAGCGGAGGCCCAGGAACTCCAGCATCTGCACATCGCGGCCGCCGGCACCGTCGTGCCCAGGGGGAGTGAGCGATTAGCGCGGATGGTCACGGCAGGGAACGACGCCCCCGCGGCCTTGATCGGGGCGCTGGTCGAGGCGCCGGGGGCGATTGTGATCGCGGGGACCGGATCGGCATGCTGCGGCCAGGATGTTGAGGGGCGAATCGTGGTGGAAGGGGGCTGGGGGCCGCTGGCGGGCGACGAGGGGAGTGGCTACGCGATTGGGCGGGAAGCGCTCCGCTTGATGGCGCGCGCCATGGACGGGCGCGAATCGGATGGCCCGCTGCTGGCGGCCATGCGTGAGCGATTGGATCCGCGCGACCGGGCCGCGTTTCAGGCGGCCGTGTATAGCCCGCCGTTACCTCGGGAGAACGTGGCGGCGATCGCCGATCTGGTCGCACAGGCCGCGCGGGCCGGAGATCACGCGGCGCGAGACATCCTTCGCCAGGCGGGCCGGGATCTCGCGTGGGCCGTAGCCGACCTGCTGGGTCATCTCGATCTGCTGGCCAGGGAGGCGTTGGTGGTCCCAAGGGGTGGGGCGTGGCAGGCGGGCCAGGCGATGCTCGTCCCTTTCAAGCGCGCCTTAAGCCGGCGCGCCCCCAGAGCCCGCGTGGTCAGCGCCCGGTTCCCGCCCATGGCGGGCGCCCTGCTGCTGGCCTATCGGCACGCGGGTATTCGCCTGGATGCCAGGCTGCTGGACACTCTGGAGCGCGATCTGGCCGCGCGTGGGGTGGCGTGAGAGTAGTGAACATGAAGTACATCCCGCTGACCATGGTCCGGGAACATATGGAGGGCATCCCATCGTTCGACTGTCCCGATGGGTTCACGATCCGAACCTTCGCGCCGGGAGACGAGTTGCATTGGGCCAGGATCGAGACCTTGGTAGGGGAGTTTCCCGACCAGCAAGCGGCGCTCGCATACTTCAAGCGGGAGTACGGTCCCTATCGAAGCAAGCTGGAGGATCGGTGCTTCCTGATCCAGGACGGGGAGGGCGAGGCGATAGCCACCGCCACCGCCTGGGATCACGATTTCGAGGGGGCGGTACGCGGACGGGTGTCATGGGTCGCCATTGTCCCCGCCCATCAGGGGCGGAAACTGGCCAAACCCTTGTTGAGCGTGGTGATGACGCGCCTGGCGCGGACCTATGGGAAAGCCTATCTCACTACCCAAACCACCAGTTATCCCGCGATCAACCTCTATCTCTCATTTGGTTTCAGGCCACACCTTATCCATGAATCCTGCGAGGAGGGCTGGGCGCTTATGGAGGAGGCGCTTCAGCGCAAGATTCGATAACCGCTGCTTGGGCCACGCGCTAGCTTCAGAGCCAAGAAGATGCGGAGGGCGACGGCGAGCGGAGGCGGGTGACGCGGGCGCGCGGATTGACGTGGGCCGGGTCGCGTGGCACACTTGGCGCACGGGTAAATCAC
>Ga0307373_10014826_pt1 | contig 10677 bp, 8 predicted proteins | sample OX2MG_FD_202534 | JGI IMG/M metagenome (GOLD analysis project Ga0307373, IMG submission 202534) | Soil microbial communities from Risofladan, Vaasa, Finland - OX-2 | ecosystem: Environmental > Terrestrial > Soil > Coastal area > Acid sulfate soil | place: Finland: Risofladan, Vaasa | collected...
CGTCGCATCCGCTGCGCGTCGCGCACCTTCAGGGCTTCCATCCCGACGGCTTGCACTGGGATGGCAAGGATCTGGTGACGGCCGGGATGCGTGCCGGCGGCAGCAAGCCCGCTTGCCTCAGCGAGGCGAACGGACACGCCGCTGACTGCCACGCCGGCTACGTGGCCGCGCGCATTGATCCAATGACCATGTCCGCGACCGTGTTCTCCAAGAGCGGACCGAATCCGGCGTATGGCGATATCAGCCTCGCGCTGCCGGTCGCCCATCACATCTGGTACGGCTCGTTGCGCTCCGACCGCCTGGCGTACCGCTCGATGTAGAATAGAGCCGTGATGGAGGCGCCCCCTGGAAGGGCGCCCCAAAACGGGGGGTTGTCATGGCGTTGGATCGTCCGTTCGATCCCGAAACTCGCGTGACCTCGCGCGCGGGGCTGCCGCCGCGCATCGAGCGCGGCTGCGATATTTGCGTGGTCGGCTCCGGTGCCTCCGGCATCTCGGCGGCGGTCGAGGCGGCGCGCGCCGGCCGCGAGGTGATCCTGGTCGACGGCCTGCCCGCGCTCGGCGGACAGGCGGTCAATTCCATCATCGGCATGTTCTGCGGGCTATATTCGCCCGGACCGGACGGGCGGCAGCTCACCCACGGCATTGCCGATGAGATCATCAGCGAGCTGGGGCTCGCCGGCGACGTCAAAGTCGTGGCCGGCGGAGTCATGAAGGTCGCGGTGTATAACGAGGTCGCACTCGGCCGCTGGGTCGAGAAGAAGGTACACAGCGAGGGTATCGCGCCGCTGACCGGCGCGATCATCCGCGCGGTCAACCTGGACGGTCGGCGCGTGCGCTCGCTCGACATCGCCACCCGTCACGGCGACGTGCGCGTCGCGGCCGGCGGGTTCGTCGATGCGACCGGGGATGCGGCCCTCACCTGGCAGGCGGGCCTCGAATGCCGCGTGCAAAAGCACGGCCAAATCTACGGCTCGCAGATGATCCTGATCGAGGATTTCGATGCAACACAGGGCCCCGACCGCGACACGATGACGGCTGCAATCCGCGACCGGGGCGAGCAGTACGGCATGATCCGCCGCGACGGCTTCACGCTCACTTATCCGGGCCGCAACGTCGCCATCGTCAACATGACGCACATCGAGACGCCGCTCGATCCGTTTGCGGCCGCGGTCAAGGCCCTCGAAGGCAAGGAACAGGCCGATCGCGTCATGACCTTTATGCGAACTGAATTCCCGCAGGCCTACGGCCGCGCCCGTATCCGCGCCTATGGCCTGCCCGGCATTCGCCAGACCCGCTGGATCGTCGGCCGTCACCACCTGACGATCGATGAGGTGCGCGCGGCCACGCGCTTCGATGATGCCATCGCGCGCTGTTCGTGGCCGCTGGAGCAGCATCACAATCGCGAGGGCTACGTCTGGGAGGTGTTCCCGGACGATCACATACATACCGTGCCGCTGCGCTCGCTGACCGTCGATGGTGCCGACAACCTCGTGGCGATCGGCCGCTGCATTGACGCCGACAGCGCCGCGCTCTCCTCGGTCCGAGTGATGGGCCCGTGCATCGCCATGGGTGCGGCGGCGGCGCACGCGCTCGACCTCGCCGGTTCCGGCAGCGTGCACCAGATCGACATCAGGGCGCTGCAGGAGCGCATCGGTCCGAACCTGGAGGGCTGAACGCATGGCTGGCCGAACCATCGACATCAGCGCGCTGATCGACGCGCGGCGGCTCGGAGCGTTCAACTACAAACTCATCGTCCTGTCCTGGCTGATCACCGTGTTCGACGGCTTCGACATGATGATGGTCGGCTTCACCGCACCCTACATGCGCGATCAGCTCCAGCTCGATCAGATCATGCTCGGCCACATGTTCTCGGCCGGCCTCGCGGGCATGCTGCTCGGCGGCTTCTTTTTCTCATGGCTCGGTGATCGCATCGGCCGGCGCCCGACGATACTGCTGACCGCGTTCCTGTTCGGCGTGCTGACGATCATGACCGGCTTTGCCGCCAGCTACGAGGGGCTGCTGACACTACGCTTCCTCGACGGACTGGCGATCGGCGGCATGCTGCCGCTGGCCTGGGCGCTGAACATCGAGTTCGTGCCCAGGCGGATGCGCTCGACCGTGGTCACCGTGATCATGATCGGCTACAGCCTCGGCACGTCGCTGGCCGGACCGATGACGGTGCTGCTGGCACCGCGCTTCGGCTGGCAGGCGGTTTACTTCGCCGGCGGCGCCGGCTCACTGGTGGCCGCAGCGCTGCTGTGCGCGGGCCTGCCCGAATCGGTGCGCTTCCTGGTCAGCCGTGCGCACACGCCGGCGCGCATCGTCGCGGTACTGCGGCGCGCGATCCCCGGGTTGCTCGTCAGCGATGATGACCACTTCGTGCTCAGCAACGAGCCGGTCACGCGCCAACCCTTCCGGCCGCAACAGTTATTCGAGGGGCGGCTGCTGTGGGTGACGCCGCTGCTGTGGGTCGGCTACATCGCCAGCAGCCTGGCGGTGTACTTCGTTGCCAACTGGGGACCGATCGTGCTCGAGCAGATGAGCTTCAGCCGCAATACCGCCGACTACGCCGGCTCCATCGGCAGTGCCGCGGGCGCCGCGCTCGGGCTGCTGCTGATGCGCTTCACCGATGGGAAGGGGCCGGGCGCCGTGGCGTTCTATCCGTTGCTAGCGATCCCCGTGCTGCTGGTGGTCGGACTGGCGTCGGTATCACCCGCGCCGCTGCTGCTGTCGCTGACGATATTGGGTGGGGCACTGGTCGCCGGCGGCCATTTCGGCATCCTCAGTATCGCCAGCGTGTTCTACCCGACCGCGATCCGCGCCAGCGGTGGCGGCTGGGCCACCTCGGTCGCAAAGCTCGGTGCCGTCGCAGGCCCCACCATCGGCGGCATGCTGCTGGCGGCAGGCGTCCCGGCGGTGCGCACCTACGCGCTGCTGGCCATCTGTCCCGCCGTGCTGCTGCTGTGTGCGCTCGGCATCGCGCGGGTGATACGCCGAAGCACCGTGCCGTCCGCATCGAGCGCATCGATCGTATTGGACTCGCCAGGCGCCACGGGCGCTGCGGGACCTGCGAGCGCTGCGGGCGCTGCGGGTGCGTCCTAGCTGACCACCTCTGGAGTCCTTAAAGCCCATGAGCAAACTGCGCAGTCTCGCCGCCAATTCCCCGTTCCGCCGCGCCGAGTGGGCCGCACTCGGCATCTCGCAGGCCGACATGGAGAAACCCAAGATCGCAGTCGTCAACAGCTCCTCGGAGCTCGCGGCCTGCTTCGCCCACCTCGACGGCGTGTGCAAGCTGGTCAAGGCGGCGATCCGCTCGGCCGGCGGCCTGCCGTTCGAAGTGCGCACCACTGCGCCGTCCGACTTCATCGTCGGCGCGGCCAATGGCGGCTCCTACATCCTGGCTGGCCGCGACCTGGTCACCAATGACATCGAGGCCCAGGTCGAAGCGGCGCTGCTGGACGGCATGGTATGCCTGACCAGTTGCGACAAGACACCGCCCGGGCACTTGATGGCGGCAGCGCGGCTCAACATTCCCACGCTGCTGGTGATCGGCGGCTATCAGGCCAGCGGCGCGATCGGCGCTGACAAGATCGACATCGAAGATGTGTTCGAGGCCACGATCGCCCGCCGCTTCGGCGGGACCCCAAGGCACAGCGTCGAGGACATGGCCGAGCAGGCGATCCGCGGGCCGGGTGTATGCGCGGGCATGGCCACCGCCAACACGATGCACTGTGTGGTGGAAGCACTCGGCATGTGCCTGCCGGGGTCCGCACCGGTACGCGCCAACAGCGAGCGCATGTTCGACGCGGCGCGCCGCTCGGGCGCGCGCATCGTCGAGATGGTGCACGAGCAGCTGCTGCCGCGCACGATCATGGACGAGCGCGCTTTTCGCAATGCCATTGCGCTGGTGCTGGCGGTCTCCGGCTCCATCAATGCGATCAAACATCTGCAGGCCGTGGCGAGCGAGGCGCGCGGCGGCGTCGACGTGTTTGCGTTGTGGGATGAAATCAGCCGCAAGGTGCCGGTGCTGTCCGCGATCCGACCCAACGGCGAGCGCCGCATCGAGGAGTTCGAGGATGCCGGCGGCGCCGCGGCAATGCTCAAGCAACTCACAGCGCTGATCGACCCGCAGGCTATCACCTGTACCGGCCGCACGCTGGCGGTGAATATCGCCGAGATGCCGGTGCGCGATCCGGAGGTCATCCGGCCACTCGACCGGCCGGTGTCGGAAGGCCCCTCCATTGCGATCCTCAAGGGCACGCTCGCCCCCGAGAGCGCGGTGGTCAAGCTCGGCGTACGCGACGGCAGCCGGCCGGAAAGCTTCACCGGCCCGGCCCGGGTGTACGAAAGCGGCGAGGTGGCGATCCAGGAGCTTGCATCCGGCAAGGTCAGGCCTGGCGAGGTACTGGTACTGCGAGGACAGGGGTTGAAGGGTGGCCCGGCGATGGGAGGGGGCGCCTCGTCCGTGCTGTTTGCGCTCAACGCCGCCGGGTTGGCCGGGACGGTGGCCTTTGTGACCGATGGTCAGCTCTCCGGGCTGTGCCTCAAAGGCCTGACGATTGCGGAGGTCGCGCCGGAGGCTGCGGATGGCGGCCCGATCGGGCGGGTTCATGATGGCGATGTCATCCGCATCGACGTGTCCGCGCGCACTCTGGCGCTGGAGGTGGACCCGGCGCAGCTCGCCCGCCGGCCGGCCCCGAGCGCTTACGCCCGCGCCGCCAGCGGCTGGCTCGGCATCTACCGGCGCGAGGTACAGCCGATGGCAACCGGTGCGGTGCTGGGCGGCATCGAATCTTCCGGCGGACCCTAGGAGGGCGACAATGGTCCAGCTGACCGATGTGGAACGGGCCATGCTCGATGGCGCTCACGGTGCCGCGACCGCGAAGGCGATGCAGTTGCTGGTGCGCTACGCCGAAGCGCTCGGCGCCGAGCGCTTCGTGGAAACCAACAATGTCGCCGGCGTCCCCGGCAGCGCCCACGGCTGGCTGGCCAAGTATTACGCCCCGCGGGGCGGTGACTATCGAGCGGTGTTTTCGCTGTTCGATCTGGACAGCGACGAAGTCGTCGAGGTCCCGCGCATGCATGCCTACAGCTGCCACCTGCAAGGAGGCATGGACCCGCAGCTGTGGTCCGAGCAAGGCTTCGGCAAGGAGGCCCACGAGCGGTTTGCCTATGACGAGGCGCAGACCGCGGCCCACGGCATCCAGGTCATGAAGACCTGCACGCCATACCTGGCCGGCAACGTGCCGGTCATGGGCGAGCACTGCGCCTGGATGGAAAGCTCGGCGGTGGTGTTCTGCAACAGCGTCATCGGCGGGCGTACCAATACCGAAGGCCGCGAGTCCACCAGCGCGGCGATGCTGACCCGGCGTATCCCCTACTGGGGCTATCACTGCCCCGAATATCGCCACGGCCAGCACGACATCGACGTGCAGGTCGAGGTATCGAACGTATTTGAGTGGGGAATGCTCGGCTATTTCGTCGGCGGCTGCGTCGAGGATGAGATTCCCGTCATCTGCGGCCGCATCAGTAATCCCAGCCTGATCCGGCACAAGCACTTCGGCGCCGCTGCCGCCTCATCGGGCGGCGTGGAGCTCTACCATATCGTCGGCATGACCCCCGAGGCGCCCACCCGCGAGGCCGCCTTTGGTCCGCATCAGCCCAGGCAGCGCTTCTGCTACGACGCGGCGGCGCGCGAGCGTACCTACCAGACGCTCAACAGCATCGGCACCAGCCGCGACGTCGATTACGTGATGCTCGGCTGCCCGCATTATTCGATTGGACAGATCCGCCACGCCGCCTACCTGCTCGAGGGACGCAAGGTCCACGAGAACTGCGCGCTGTGGGTCTTCACCTCCCGCTCGGTCAAATCGCTGGCCGACACCAACGGCTACACCAAAATCCTGCGCGACGCCGGCGCGTACCTGATGACCGATACCTGCTCGGCCATCAGCCAGGCGGTGCCCCAGGGCACGCGGGTCGTGGCGCTCGATAGCGCCAAACAAACCCACTATTTGCCGGCGATCATGCATATCGAGGCCTGGTTCGGCACCACCGAGGATTGCATCGATGCCGCCTGCACCGGCCGATGGAACGCCAGCCTGCCCGTAGCGGGGCGCGCACCCGCGGCGCGAGCATCCGCGGCGGCCCCAACACCCCCGGCAACGCCAGCATGAGCGCCCAGGCGCAGGCCTCCACGGGTGAGGTCGTGGTGTTGACGGGCCGTGGCATCACGCCCGGTGTCGCCGAGGCCGAGGCGCTGGTGAGCCGTCAGACCATCTCCGGCTGGGGCGGGATGAATCCGCTGACCGGCACCATCATTGAAAGCCGCCACGAGCTCAAGGGCCAAAGCGTCGCGGGCAAGGTGCTGGTATTCCCAGGCGCCAAGGGTTCGTCGGGCTGGTCAGCGACTTTTCACATGGCCCGGCTCGCCGCGGTTGCACCGGCCGCGATGCTGTTCAACGTGATGACGCCGAAAGTGGCGCTCGGCGCGGTGGTGATGCGCATTCCGGCCGTCACCGCGCTCGACCAGGACCCGTTGGGGATCATCGCCACCGGCGACTGGGTGCGCGTCGATGGCAATCGCGGCGAAGTCACCGTGTGGAAGGGCGGCAAGCCCTGAGGGCGCCGCGCGGGCGATCAGACCTCGAGCCCCACGGCGCGCATCAGCGCCACCGCGTTACTGCGGGTCACCACCCCGTCACGCAGGTGATAGTCGAAGCGCATGCGTCCATCGGCGATCTCGTCCTCGAAATGCAGATTGCGCAGGCTCTCGGCCGGCAGCCCGCGCAGCTGCGTCAGCGCCAGATCGTGGGTGGTCACCAGGCCGATTGCGCCGCGCTCGATGAAGGCGCGCACGATCCCCTCCGCGCCCACACGCCGGTCGGTCGAATTGGTCCCCTGCAGCAGCTCGTCCAGCAGAAACAGCAGCGGCCAGCCTGCCTCGCCGGCAACCCGCGCCGGACCGGCCGCATCGAACAGCGCCCGGATACGGCTGATCTCGGCGTAGAAGCGCGAGCTGCCCTCCTGCAGGGAATCATTGATGCGGATACTGGCGCCGATCTGCAGCGGCGTGAGCCGCAGCGTGTGCGCGCGCACCGGCGCACCGGCCATGGCCAACACCGTGTTGATCCCTACCGTGCGCAGCAGCGTGCTCTTGCCCGACATGTTCGAGCCGCTGATCAGCAGCACCCGCGTGCTGTTTGCCAGCAGGACGTCATTGCGCACGCAGCGCTGGGCCGGCAGCAGCGGGTGCGCCAGACCCACGCCCTCGAAGCTCGGCGGCCCGTCCACCAGCTCGGCAAACGGATCGTCCGGGTGCTCGTAGCCATACGTGGCCAGGCACGAGAGCGCCTCGATTTCGCCCACGGCATCGACCCAGCCGCGCACCGCGTCGCCGTACAGCCGACGCCAGCGCTCGGCGGCGCGCGCGACATGCGCGCTGTACATCAGCGGCGTGGCGAGCAACTGTCCCAGCTGATTGCGGCGCGATCCGGCGTAGTTGGCGATGCCAGCCAGCCGCTGCATTGCGCGTGCAGCCGGCAGCGTGTGCGACGAGAGCCGCTGCATCAGCACCTGCAGCGGCGCGGCGTCGAATCGCTCCTGGCCGAGCCGCCCGAGCAGCGCGCAAAACAGCGCCAGGCCATCGAACGCGTTCTCCACACCGTACAGCACCTGCTCGACGCGCGCCTTGAGCCGGTACAGGACCGCGGCCTCCACCAGCAGAATCACGATGAACGGCGCCACCATCCCGATCACGACCCACACGATCAACGCCGCGGCCGCCAGTACCGGCAGCAGCCACACCATCCAACCCAACCAGCGCTGCTGCAGGGCGTTCGGTGTGTGCGCCCAGGCCACCAGCGCCTCCGGATACACCCCGGTGCTCGCGCTCTCACCCAAGAGCGCCAACTGCTCGCGCAAATCCATGCGCGAGCGCAGCTCGGCCACGGCCGCCTGCCGGGCACGAATCGACTCGAGCGACGCGGGTGAGCGCAGCCAGTCTGCCAGGCACTGCTCGCCCATGCGCGTGCGCGCCGTGCACAGCAACTCGAACAGGCTGCCGCGGCCGAACAGGTCGAGGTCGGCGGCGTAGATGTGGTGCGGATCGTTGAAGCGTTCGCCGGCGGGGCCACCAGCGCCCGCCCATCGATCCTCGATGCGCTCGATGCCGCGACGATAAAATGCGGCCGCTCGCTCTGCGCGCTCGCGCGCTCGCCGTACGCGCTGGTGGTACAGCACCGCGCCGATGAAGGCTGCGATCGGCAGCACCGTCCACACGAGCGCGAACGCGTGGGCGAGCAACGCCCCCCAGGCAACCCCCAGCGTCAGCGCGGCCAGCACCAGGCGCACGACCCCGACGCGCCCTTGATGCCGATCGAGCCGATGGAGGCGCGCGTCGCTGCCGGCCAGGCGCTGCGAGTACCGCGCGGCAGGAGAGGATGGGCTCAGGTCGGCTCCCGCACCGGTCAGGCTGGCTCCCGCACCGCCGGTCCATTGCGCAGCGCGCGCTCGTACAGCTCCGGTTTGAAGCCGACCAGCAGACGCTTGTCCACCTGCAGTACCGGCCGCTTGATCATCGAGGGCTGCGACAGCATCAGCGCGACCGCCTTGCGTTCGTTCAGCGCCGTCTTGTGGGCTTCCGGCAGCTTGCGGAACGTCGTGCCGCTGCGGTTGAGCAGCGTCTCCCAGCCGACCTGCGCGCACCAGCGCGCCAGCACCTCGGCATCGATGCCGGCTGCGTGGTAGTCATGAAACCTGTAAGACAGGCCGTGTCCGTCCAGCCAGGCGCGTGCCTTCTTCATCGTCTCGCAGTTCTTGATCCCGTAGATCGTGATGTTCATGGCGCCAGCTGCGCCAGCAGCTGTTCGTGCGCTGCATGTCCCCGCGAGAGATCCGGGCTCAACGCCTGCACGCACACGTGATCGGCACCGGCGTCCCAGTGCGCCTGGATGCGAGCGCGGATGGCGCCGATATCGCCCCAGGCAACCAGCGCGTCCACCAGGCGGTCGGAGCCGGCATCCGCGAAGTCGGCATCCTCGAAGCCGAGCCGGCGCAGATTGTTCAGGTAATTGGGCGCCTTCAGATAGAAATCCAGCGCCGCCCGCGCGATCGTGCGCGCCCTGACCGGATCACTCTCGAGCAGCACCTTCTGCTCCGGACACAGCCACTTGCCGGCTCCGAGCAGCTGCCGCGCCTGAGCGGTGTGCGCGGGGGTAACGTTATACGGATGGGCGCCGTCGCTCATCTGCCCGGCGAGCTGCAGCATCTTCGGCCCCAGCGCCGCGATCACGGTTGGCGGCGACGCGGGCGGCGGTGGCAGCCGGCACTGCGCGGCCGCCAGCTGCTCGAGGTAGGCGCGCATGTGGGTCACGGGCCGGGGGTCGTAGGTATGCCCGCGCACGTCATGCACCAGCGGCGCATGCGACACCCCGATTCCGAGCAGGAAACGTCCGTTCGACTGCTCGGCCAGCGTCAGCTGCGCCGCGCGCATGGCCATGGCGTCGCGCGCGTACACGTTGGCGATGCCAGTGGCGATGATGAGCCGCTCGGTATTGGCCAGCAGCCAGGCGGCATGCACCAGCGAATTGCGCCCCAAGGCTTCCGGGATCCACAGCACCGTATAGCCCCAGCGCTCGACCCGGACCGCAAACGCGGCCGCCTCGGCTGCCGTCAGACCGTCCGTATTGGCCCAGACCCCAAGCTTGCCGATTTGCATAGGGCATTCTACGCAATCCCGCGCGCGGACCAAACGAGAAGTGCCGCTGGCGTGGGAAGCGCCGACGTAGGAGGCGTCCGGCCCCGTCCGCCATAACGGCTACACGCACGCCACCCCGGCACCTACAGCCGAGCGTTGCGCCCTGCCCCACCTTTGACTCATGAGTCAGAATCGCAGCGCATGCCCGAGCTGACGCCCCAGGACGTCTACCTGTTCAAGGAAGGCTCGCTGCTTCGCGCCTACGACAGGCTCGGCGCGCATCCGGACACGCGCAATGGGCTCCCCGGCACCGCATTCGCGGTGTGGGCACCCAATGCCGAAATGGTCAGCCTGGTGGGCAATTTCAATGACTGGAACCGCGCCAGCCACCCCATGCGGCCGCGCGCCGACCAGTCCGGCATCTGGGAGCTGTTCGCGCCGGGCGTGGTGGCGGGCGCCGTGTACAAGTATCACATCCGCTCGCGCTTCGGCGGCTTCGAGGTCGACAAGAGCGATCCGTTCGCGTTTCGCTGCGAGACCCCACCGGGGACCGCCTCGGTCGTCTGGGAGCTGACCTACGACTGGCAGGAACTCGAATGGCTGCGTAACCGCACCCGTGTCAACGCACTAGATGCGCCGTGGTCGATCTACGAGGTGCACGTGGGCTCTTGGCAGCGTGCTCCCGACGACCCCAACCGCTTCCTGAACTACCGCGAGCTGGCACATGCGCTCGCCGACTACGTGATCGACATGGGCTTCACGCACGTGGAGCTGCTGCCGGTGATGGAACATCCGTTCTACGGCTCATGGGGCTACCAGGTGACTGGCTACTTCGCCCCCAGTTCGCGCTACGGCACGCCGCAGGACTTCATGTACCTGGTGGCGCACCTGCATCGCTGTGGCATCGGCGTCATCATCGACTGGGTGCCGTCGCATTTTCCTAGCGACGAGCACGGCCTCGCCTACTTCGATGGCTCG
>Ga0307373_10014828_pt1 | contig 10676 bp, 10 predicted proteins | sample OX2MG_FD_202534 | JGI IMG/M metagenome (GOLD analysis project Ga0307373, IMG submission 202534) | Soil microbial communities from Risofladan, Vaasa, Finland - OX-2 | ecosystem: Environmental > Terrestrial > Soil > Coastal area > Acid sulfate soil | place: Finland: Risofladan, Vaasa | collected...
AGTGCGAACAGACCGAGCCTGGCCATTCCGGCCACCAGCCGGTAGGGAAACTCCCCGGTCTCGTCGTGGTGGGCGGCCGCCGGCGCGATCTCCGCCTGCGCGAAGTCCCGAACCACGTCGCGAATGTGACGCTGCTCGTCACTGAGATCGAAATTCACTCGAACCTAACGGTAGCGCGGCGGGATGGGATCGAGGCACACATGCATGTAAAGCACACTTGACATCATGAGGAGATGTCAAGTAGGCTTTACACCATGCGAAACAACGTCCGGGAACGCAGGTCAGCGCGGGGGCTTTCGCAGGGGGATCTCGGTGACGCACTCGGCGTCTCACGGCAAACCATCAATGCCATCGAGACCGAGCGCTACACCCCCTCCCTGCCACTCGCCATCGGGCTGGCCCGGTTCTTCGGCACCAGCGTGGAGGAGGTATTCCATGTCGACGGCAACGGGCGGAAAGCGTGACGTGATGCACTCGAAGTGGACCGTCCCGGCGTTCAGCGTCGTGATGGGGTTGGTGCTGCTCGGGGCGAACATCGTCGGCCATCAGCTGGTGCTCGGCCTCTGGAGCCTCGGGATCCTGGTCGTGTTCGGAGGCGCGGTGGCCCTCGGCGGGCGGAGCGAGACCATCCGCGGCCTGCGCGGCGACGGGCGCGACGAGCGGTTCGCGATGCTCGACCTGCAGGCGACCGCGGTGGCGGGTCTGGCGGTGCTCATCGCGGTGATCGTCGCTTTCATCGTCGAGGTCGCGCGCGGCCACAGCGGCGAGCCCTACGACTGGCTGGGCGCGATCGGCGGGCTCGCCTACCTCGCGGCGGTGATCGTGCTCCGCGTGCGCGGTTAGATCAGCGGATCGGCTGGGGACCCGCTGTCACCGAGCGCGCGTGCCCAGCCGCGCCGCGGTCAGGCGTACCACGTCTTCGATGGTGTCCGCGATATCCGCACCCGCGGCGGTGAGCGCGTCGAGCTTGCTCTGTGCGCTCCCCGTGGTGCCGCTGATGATCGCGCCGGCGTGGCCCATCCGCTTGCCCGGGGGCGCGGTGCGTCCGGAGATGAACGCCACGACCGGCTTGTCGAAGCCGGCATCGCGAACCCATGCGGCGGCGGTCTCCTCGTCGGAACCACCGATCTCGCCGATGAGCACGACCGCCCGGGTCTCCGGGTCGTCCGCGAAATGTTGGAGCACGTCGGGGAAGCTGAGGCCCATCACCGGGTCTCCCCCGATGCCCACCGACGTGGTCTGACCCATGCCGGCCTGACCAAGGCCCTGGATCACCTCGTAGGTGAGCGTGCCGCTCCGGCCGACGATCCCCACCGGCCCGGGTGTGTTGATGTGATTGGGAATGATTCCCACCTTGCACTGCGCCGGAGTGACGATCCCGGGACAGTTCGCTCCGAGCAGCTGATGACCGGTGCGGATCACGAAGTCACGTGCCCGGATCATGTCGTGCACCGGGATCAACTCCGTGATGCAGATGGTCAACTCGATCCCCGCCGCAGCCGATTCCATGATCGCGTCAGCGGCGAAGGCGGGCGGGACGAAGATCCCGGAGACGTCGGCGCCGGTCGCGGCCACCGCGTCGGCGACCGTGTCGAAGATCGGGACCCCGTCCTGATCGGTGCCGCCCTTGCCGGGGGAGACGCCCGCGACGATGTTGGTGCCGAAGGTGCGCATCTCCCGGGTGTGAAAGCTTCCCTCGCGCCCGGTGATTCCCTGGATCAGCACCCGGCTGTTCCTGTCGACGAGCACGCTCATGACGCGTCGCGTGCGAGTGCGACGATGGTCGCGGCGGCTTCGGTGGCGTTCTTGGCGGGCACGATCCCCGCTTCCTGGAGCAACATGCGGCCCTCCTCTTCCATGGTGCCCGTCATGCGCACCACCAGGGGCTTGGTGATGTGCAACTCGTCGCGGGCGGCGATGATCCCGCGGGCCACCTCGTCGCCTCGAGTGATGCCGCCGAAGACGTTGATGAACACGCCGCGCACCTTCGGGTCGAGCAGCACCATCGCCAGCGCGTTGCGCACGCGCTCGGCGTTCGCTCCGCCCCCGATGTCGAGAAAGTCGGCCGGCTCCCCGCCGTGTTGCTTGACGAGGTCGAGCGTGTTCATGGTCAGGCCGGCACCGTTGCCGATGCAGCCGATGTCCCCGTCGAGGTGCACGTAGGTGAGCCCGCGCTTGCGCGCCTCGACCTCGAATGGATCGTCCCCGCTTCGACCGTCATCACCGGTCTCGTCGCGAGCAAGCTCTTCCGCCACGTCCCCGTGCCGGTATTCGGCGTTCTCGTCGATCTCGAGCTTCCCGTCCGCGGCGACGAGCATCCCGTCCGGCGTCAGCACCAAGGGGTTGATCTCGCAGGTCAGGGCATCGAGCGACGTCGCCACCTCGTGGAGGCGACTTGTCAGGGCAACGAGACCGCTCAAGAGTTTCGGCACCCGGTCGCGAAGTTCGGGCGCGTGCGCGAGCCCCGCAAACGCGAGTCGACGGATCTCGTACGGCTGCGGGCCCGCGAACGGATCGGGCCACAGCTTCGCAATCCGCTCCGGTGCCTCGACGGCGACCTGCTCGATCTCCATCCCACCCGCGGCGGAGAAGATGATCACGAGGCGACGACGATCACGATCGAGGGTGATGCCGAGATACAGCTCGGCAGCGATGCTGAGCCCGGCCTCGCACCAGACACTCCGCACCGGGTAGCCACGGATGTCCATCGCGAGAATGCGAGCGGCTTCACGCTTCGCCTCCTCCGGGGTGTCGACGATGGCGATACCGCCCGCCTTGCCCCTGCCCCCGATCGGCACCTGTGCCTTGATGGCGACGCGGCCGAGCTCGCGAGCGGCAGCTGCCGCGTCCTCGGGAGTGCGTGCCAGCCTGCCCGGGGGGACGGAGATGCCGGCGGCGGCGAACCGTTGTTTCGCCTGGTACTCGAGGAGCTTCATCGGCGGGGAGCCACCCGGTCGAGCTCCGCCAGGTCGGCCGCGTTCGGGCGCCACCGGCCCGCGCGTGCATTGGCCCGCACCTGGTCAGGCGACGTCGCTCCGGCGATCACCGAGACAACCTGCGGCTGCGCGGCGAGGCCCCCGATGGCGACATCGAGCAAGGAGACACCATGCGCCTGGGCGAACCCCTCCAGCGCTTCCACAACGTCGAAGTTGCGATCGGTGAGCCATCGATCAGCGTTGGCGCCTGGCGCAGTCGCGAGTCGCGTGCCGGGGACGGGCGCCAGGCCGCGGCGATGCTTCCCCGTCAGCAGGCCGTTGGCAAGGGGGCTGTACGGAATCATGCCGACGTCGAAGTGAGCGCTTGCGGGGATCACCTCATCCTCGACGGATCGGTCGAGCAGGCTGTACGCGTTCTGCGCGGTCACGAACCTGGTGAGGCCGCGCGTCCGGGCCACCCAGTCCGCGTCCGCCACCTGCCAGCCGAGCAGGTTCGACGAACCCGCGCAGCGGATCTTGCCCTGGCTCACCAGTTCGGTCAGTGCCTCGAGCGTCTCCTCGACGGGTGTGGCCGGGTCGGGCGTGTGCAGCTGATACAGGTCGATCCAGTCGGTGTCGAGGCGGCGAAGACTCGCCTCCACGGCGATGCGGACGTAGCGGCGCGATCCGCCACTGTGCCCCTCACCTCCGGACGAATGTCCGAACTTGGTCGCGATCACGGCCTCCTGACGGCGTCCCTTGAGCGCTGCGCCGAGCATCTCCTCACTCTGTCCGCCGCCGTAGATGTCAGCCGTGTCGAAGAAGGTGATTCCCTCGTCGAGCGCCGCGTGGACGATGCGAGTCGTGGCCTCCGCGTCGACCCGGCGGCCGAAATTGTTGCAGCCGAGTCCGACGACCGTCGCCTGGAGCACGCCCGCGCCGATGGGGCGCGTCTCGAGATCGCTCACATCGACAGGGTACGCAAAGCATGTGTCTCCACCGCAGCCGCAGGCTGCTAGGCTGACCCGGTTGGCAAGACGCGTCGTCGGGACTCCACCTGACCAAGGTCCGGCGCCCGAGCCGGCTGAACCTCGACCCGGGGCGGCTGCCGACCGCGTCGCCACCGAGCCGCAGAAGACCTCGCGTCGCGACGGCGTCAACGTCGTCTCGGTGCGCACGCTCGTCACCTCGGCACTCATCGTGCTGGGCATCGTCGCGCTGGTCGCGTTCCTCGCCACCATCATCGGCATCGTCCTGGTGGTGCTGGTCGCGATCGTGTTCGCCGAGGGAATACGGCCGCTCGTGGCGGAGTTGCAGCGGCGCAGAATCCCACGGCCGGTCGGCATCCTCGCCGTCTACATCGCGGTCCTGGCCTTCATCGCCATCATGGTGCTGCTGCTGGTGGAACCGATCGTCAGTGAGGCGACCTCGCTGGCGACGAACTTCCCGACCTACCAGAAGGACTTCCTCCACTGGTTCACGGGCGTCGAGAACCAGTTCCACTTCAACGTCGATGTCGCCAAACAGGTCAGCTCCGTCATCGATGCCACGCGGAACATCCTCTTCGCCATCGGCGGAACGATCTTCAGCATCATCGTCGACTTCGTCCTCGTGCTCGTGGTCGGCTTTCTCTGGCTGGTGAGCAGCGACCGTCTCAAGGCATTCACCGTCGACCTGTTTCCCGAGGCCCACCATGAGCTGATCGTCGACATCTTTCGGGAGATGGGGTTCCGCATGGGCGGTTTCCTCCGCGCGGTGGCGATCAACAGCCTTGCGGTCGGGCTCGTCGTCGGACTCGCCTGCTGGCTGATGGGCCTCCCGGACCCTGTCATCCTCGGCATCTTTGCCGGTCTCACCGCGGCGATTCCGATGGTTGGCGGGATCGTCGGTGTGGTTCCCGCAGTGCTGCTCGGTTTCACGGTCAGTCCCGCATACCCGATCCTGGTGCTCGCCGTGCTGCTGGTCATCCAGCTCGTCGACGCCAACACGGTCGTGCCCATGGTCATGAACCGCGTCGTGTCCCTCCCGGCACTCGGAGTCGTCCTGGCGCTCCTCGTCGGTGGGGCCATCCAGGGCTTGATCGGCGCCTTGCTCGCCGTCCCGGTTGCGGCGGCGCTCCAGGTGTTGCTGGTCCGCGCGGCGGTGCCGGCCATCCACCACGCACAGGGTCGCACCGACCTGGCATACGCGAAGGCGTACGTGCCCCTGTCGGCCAGCCTGAAGGACTCGGCTCCACGAACGGGCGGGCGGCGCATCAATCCGCGCTGAGCGTCAGAGCGGAATGTTGCCGTGCTTGCGTCGCGGCGTCTGCACCTGCTTGTCCCGCGCCATGCGCAGCGCGGCGATCAACGCGGCGCGTGTCTGTCGCGGCTCGATCACGTCGTCGATGTAGCCCCGCTCCGCCGCGTAGTACGGGTTGGCGAACTGCTCCCGGTATTCCTCGATCAGCTGCTCTGCGCGCTGCTTCGGGTTGGGCGCCTGGGAGATCTCGCGCTTGAAGATGACACTGACAGCACCCTGCGGTCCCATGACCGCGATCTCCGCCGTGGGCCAGGCCACGTTGTAGTCGGCGCGGATGTGCTTGGAGCACATGACGTCGTAGGCGCCGCCATAGGCCTTGCGGGTGATCACGGTGAGCTTGGGAACCGTCGCCTCGCAGTACGCGTAGAGCAGCTTGGCGCCGTGGCGGATGATGCCGCCGTATTCCTGGTCCGTGCCCGGGAGGAAACCGGGCACATCCACGAACGTGACCAGCGGCACGTTGAACGAGTCGCAGAAGCGCACAAAACGCGCCGCCTTGATGGAGGCGGCGATGTCGAGCGCGCCCGCGAGCACGCGCGGCTGATTGCCGACGACGCCGACCGGGTGCCCGTCGAGCCTCGAGAAGCCGCAGATGATGTTCTCCGCGTGATAGTGCATCACCTCGAGAAACCGGCCGTCGTCGACGACGTGGGTGACGACGTTGCGCATGTCGTACGGCTGATTCGGGTTGTCGGGGATGATGGTCTGCAACTCCGGGTCCTCGCGATGCGGATCGTCGAGGGTCGGCCGGTAGGGCGGCCGCTCGCGGTTGTTCGGCGGCAGATACGAGAGCAGCTCCCGCATCTGTCCGGTCGCCTCGTCCTCGGTGTCGGCGATGAAGTGCGCCACGCCGCTTCGCTGGTTGTGCACATCTGAGCCACCGAGCTCCTCGAAGGTCACCTCCTCGCCGGTGGTGACCTTGATGACGTCGGGACCGGTGATGAACATGTACCCGACCTTGCGCACCATGAAGATGAAGTCGGTCATCGCCGGTGAGTAGACCGCGCCGCCGGTGCACGGACCGACGATCAACGAAAGCTGTGGGATGACGCCACTCGCCTCGACGTTGCGATAGAAGATCTCGGCGTATCCCGCGAGCGAGACGACCCCCTCCTGGATTCGAGCGCCGCCCGAGTCGTTGATGCCGATGCACGGGCATCCTGTCCGGAGCGCGAGGTCCATGATCTTGGTGACCTTCTCCGCGAACACCTCGCCGAGCGAACCACCGAAGACCGACGCGTCGTGGCTGAAGACGAAGACCTGCCTGCCGTCGATGGTCCCCCAGCCCGTGATCACGCCATCCCCGCGAATCCGCCGTTCGTCCATGTCGAAATTGGTGGTCCTGTGCAGGGCGAACATGTCGAGCTCCGTGAAGGAGCCGGGGTCGAGCAGACGGTCGATGCGCTCTCGCGCGGTGAGCTTGCCCTTGGCATGCTGGGATCGCTCCGCGGCGCCCCCACGATGGACCGCGTCGTACCGGCGTTTGCGGAGCATGTTGATCTTCTTGCCCGTTCCGCCACTGGACCCGCTCGCCGACGCCCCGTCGGCGTCGCTCGCGTCGACGGGGGGCTCCCCTTTACGCGACTGTCTGGTCACGCCGTCAGGCTACCAGGGGATCCCATCGGACGATGGGTTCACACCGTGACCGCCGGACGGTAGACGCCGAAGATCTCGCGGAGCGCACCGCACACCTCGCCGACGGTCGCGTTCGCCTCGAGCGCGGTGCGCAACAGGGGCAGCAGGTTGTCCGTTCCCTGCGCACCGGCGCGGAGCGCATCGAGAGCCCGGATCACGGCGGCTCCGGATCGGGCGGCGCGCATCGTCGCGAGCCGCTCGATCTGCGCTGCTTCCAGGGCTGCGTCGATGTGGAGGATCGGCACCGCGGGTTGCGATGTCTCGGTGAAGCGGTTGACACCGACGATGACCCGTTCGCCCGATTCGACGAGACGCTGGTGGCGATACGCGGATTCCTGGATCTGCTGTTGATAGAAGCCGGCCTCGATCGCCGCAACGGCGCCACCCTGGGCCTCGACGCGGTGCATGAGCGTTCGTGATTCGTCGATCAGGTCGTGCGTCAATGCCTCGACGAGATGCGAACCGCCGAGTGGATCGGTCACGCTCGCGGCCCCGGTCTCGTGCCCGATGACCTGCTGCGTGCGCAGCGCGATCTCCGCTGCCTGCTCGGACGGCAACGCGAGAGCTTCGTCGTAGCTGTTGGTGTGCAGCGACTGCGCGCCGCCGCACACGGCGGCCAGGGCCTGCAGCGACACACGGACCACGTTGTTGAGCGGCTGCTGCGCTGTGAGTGTCGCCCCGCTCGTCTGCGCGTGAAACCGCAGCTGCAGACTGCGCTCCCCGGTCGCGCCGAAGCGGTCGTGCATGACCTCCGCCCAGAGCGCGCGGGCGGCGCGGAATTTGGCGACCTCTTCGAAGAAGTCGTTGCTGACGTTGAAGAAGAAGCTCAGCCGTGGAGCGAAGTCCTCGACGTCGAGGCCCGCGTCGATTGCCGCCTGGACGTACGCCATGCCATTGCTCAGCGTGAAGGCGACCTCCTGCGGTGCCGTGGAGCCTGCCTCGCGAATGTGGTAGCCGCTGATGCTGATCGTGTTCCAGCGGGGCAGACGCTCCGCGCAGTACGCGAACGTGTCGGTGACGAGGCGCATGGACGGTCGCGGGGGAAAGATGTACGTCCCCCGCGCGGCGTATTCCTTGAGGATGTCGTTCTGGATCGTCCCTCCGAGTGCGGTTGCGCTGATCCCCTTGCGCTCGGCGGCGAGCTCGTAGAGCAGCAGCAGCACCGCCGCGGGCGCGTTGATGGTCATGGACGTGGTGACGCGGTCCTGGGGGATGCCGCGCATGAGCAACTCCATGTCCTCGAGCGAATCGATCGCCACGCCGACCTTGCCGACCTCCCCGTGGGCAATGGGGTCGTCGCTGTCGTAGCCCATCTGGGTGGGCAGGTCGAAGGCCACGGACAGGCCGCTCTGCCCCGCGCCCAGGAGGTAGTGGAAACGCTGGTTGGTCTGCTCGGCGCTCCCGAACCCTGCGTACTGCCGCATCGTCCAGAGCCGCGAACGGTACCCGTCCGCGCGAATGCCCCTCGTGTACGGGTACTCGCCCGGGGGCGGTGCTCCATCCGGCTCGTCAACGTAGAAGGGCTCGAGCGGGAGGCCCGACTCCGTCTCGGCGGGGATGCTCGGTTCGAGGCCGGGGTGATCGCTCACGAGTGCGACCCGACGTTCTCCTGGTCGGGCTGGCACAGCTCGGTGAGCACCCCTGCGGCCGCTGAGGGATGGAGGAACGCGACCAGCCTGCCGGCGGCTCCCCGGCGTGGGCACGTGTCGAGGAGCTGCAGCCCGAGCTCGGCGAAGCGATCGAGGCTCACCTGAACGTCGTCAACGCCGTAGGCGACGTGGTGGAGGCCGCTCCCGCGCCGGGCGAGGAACCCCGCGATCTTCGACTCCGGTCCCGTGCTGCCGAGCAGCTCGATGCGGGATTCGCCGACCTCGAACATGACCGCCTCGATCCCGTCGGACGCCACCACCTGGCGATGCGCAGGGGCCGACCCTGTGAGGCGCTCGTAGGCGGCGACCGCGAGGTCGAGGTCGGCGACGGCGATCCCCACGTGGTCGATCCTGGTGAATGCGCTCGCCATCGTCGGCCGAGTATAGGAAGCAATACGGCAACGCGGCGTTCGCGTCCGCGAACTCGATGCTAGCGTCCAGACGCCGTGAGAACCCGTCGCGCGGTCGTTATCGCCACCGCCGTCAGCACCGTCCTTCTCGCCTCTTACGCGATCGCCTGGGCCCAGGTGACCCCGGTTCGCGAGCGCGGCACCGACTTCTCGGCCTCGTACGTCGCAGCGCTGCTCATCCGAAGTGGCGACGGAGCCGAGCTGTACGACCAGCACGCCGAGCACGCCCGTCACCTCACGCTGCTCCCGCCCGGCACGGTCATCAACCTTCCGTTCATCACGCCTCCGACCACAGCGCTGCTCGCCCTCCCGCTCACGGTTCTTGATCCCGGTACCGCGTTCCGCGTCTGGTCGCTCGCTGAGCTCATCCTCCTCGCGCTCGCCGTGTGGACCGCCATCCGCGCCGCTCCTTGGCCGCGCCACGTCGGAGGCGCGCCACGTGCGGCGACGTGCCTGGTCGCCCTCGCCGCCGGAGGAACGTATGCATTCCTCCTCCTCGGTCAGTTCGACGGCCTCGCCGCCCTCGGGCTCGCCGCCGCGTATGCGGCGTGGCGAAGGGGCCAACCAGGAGCAGCGGGGTTCTGGATGGCGCTCGCGTTCGCCGCAACCAAGCCCCACCTCGCGGTCGGGCTCGGCATCTGGCTCATCGCCCGGCGCGACTGGCGGGCGGTAGCCGGTGCGGCAGCGGGCGCTGCCGCGGTCGCCGTGGTGTCGCTGGCGCTCGTCGGTCCGAGTGGCGTCGGCGGCTTCGTGTCGGCGCTCGGCTTCGCGGCGGGCAACACCCCCGGGACGAGCACGCTGGGGATCTCCGGGCTGATTGCGTCGTGGCTGGGCAGTGGCGCGATCGCGATGGTCACCGGCATCGTCGGGTCGCTCCTCGCGCTCGCCGCGTGCGGCGTGCTCGGGACGCGGTCGCGCGGGCGGCCCGGGGCGCTCGAGGCATCGCTCGCCGGTGCCGTGGCACTGTCGCTGGTCGCGTCGCCACACCTCCTGCCCCATGACCTCGTCATCCTGGCGCCGGCATTCGCGTGGTGCTCGGCCCGCGCTGCCACCGCGGAGTCCGGTTCGTGGCCGGGGCTCGTCGCGATCCGCGTGATCGCGGCGTGGGCGGTCCTGGGCGTGCTCACCCTTGTCGACACCGGGAATGCCGCGCCTGCGCCACCCGGAAGGCTCGTCCCCCTGGCGCTGCTCGGCATCGGGGTGGCCGCGCTGGTGATTCCCGGGTCGCCGGACCGCGCCGGGAATCCTGGGCGGGTCGCTCTCGCTCAGTCCGGAGGGGGCAGGGGCGCCGGCGGGTCCACCGCGTAGTCGTAGAAGCCGCGACCGCTCTTGCGGCCGAGGCGGCCGGCACCCACCATGCGCTCGAGGATCGCGACCGTCGCGACATCGCCGGGAGCGTGGTCCCGCTCCATACGGTCCCGGCGGATCGTGAGGACCGTGTCCAGTCCCGAGAAGTCGGCGAGTTGGAACGGGCCCATCGGCCAGTTGAGGCCCTTCCGCACCGCGATGTCGATGTCCTCCGCCGAGGCCACGCCGCCCCTGAGGAGCGAGAACGCCTCCCGCGATGCGGCGCCCAGGACGCGATTGACGATGAAGCCGTCGATCTCCCGCTCCACGACGATCGGCGTCCTGCCCATCCGCCGCGACCACGCCACCGCCCGAGCGCAGGTCTCGTCCGACGTCTCGGGTCCGCGCACCACCTCGCAGAGGTCCATCACCAGGACGGGATGGAAGAAGTGCATGTTGCAGCAGAGCTCCGGCCGCGC